>ERZ795030.2213-NODE-2213-length-23870-cov-4.889062_pt1 | contig 23870 bp, 20 predicted proteins | sample MGYA00375122_ERZ795030 | MGnify/ENA primary metagenome ERZ795030 (study PRJEB30165, sample SAMN05720146) | activated sludge metagenome | isolation source: anaerobic digester from wastewater treatment plant | place: Japan | collected 2015-04-20 ... | reverse complement strand
TCGAATGGGAAGATGATTCGTGGCCCAGCCCAGCGAAGGGTAGACGCTTGGTCTGGTAGCCATGCTGCTACTAACGGGTAGTCACCAGCAGCGGCTGGGCGCAAGACGGCTTCCATCAAGCCTAAACGTAAAATTCAGGGGCGAGCGAAGCGAGTCCGCTGCAATGCCGAGTTAGGCATACGTTCGCGTGGCGGTGGTTGAACGCAAGGAAATCTTTTTGCAATATATTGAGCTTCAATTAATTTCAGATCTGCCGCTATTGCATCAATATCATAATTAAATTTAGCAGCATGGACGTTTCGATTTGCCCTGACTTCAGTGATGATCTCATCACCCAGTAGTGTCGTCATCGTTTTCTCCTAGTAATTCCTCTGGGGTACACATGATTGGCATAAGCAAGCCAATAGATTCAAGATGGTGCGCCATGTTTCTCTGTATTTCCAAATTGGCGATATGCCGACAATTCCAAGTGAGCAAATAATCCATGCCGTGTATTGTTGCAAGCGCAATGTGTAGGGCATCTTCCGATGCTTTTCGAGGAACGATAGACTTCAAAATCAAATGCCGTGCCAAGTCAATAGCGCTATCGGTTGTGGAAAGCAGGGTAAAGCCATTTATCGCGTCCAGCCGTTTTACTGCCGCTTCTGTGCTGCCACCACAATCTGCCAACACAGAACCAGAAACGAATAGATCGTAATTATTTCGTGTTTCCTACCACGCTTGCGTAATTTGTTGATGCGCAGCCCCAATAATGGTTCTGCTGGGGCGAGCCGTCAGGTAGCTGATAACGGATGTTTCAATATATATTCTTCGCTTCATTAATTCAGTTACTTTGCGAAAACTGTGGTCTGTTCTCTATTTGGCCCCACCCGTATGCTGGCCCTATTGATGCTGCATAATGTGTAGCTGTTAGCGCAATAGGGACGTGGGCTAGAGGCCGATTTGACTAAAATTAATTCGACTCTGACCCCAATTACCGAAGGGCTAAAAACTAACCTAAAAGGTGAATTAAGCTGGTCAAACGGTCTTAAGTTGGCGCATATGCGGTGGCGACAATCTGTCCGCTGGATTCACTTGTCTGGCTCAAGATTGAATCATTAGCTTGATTGGGGACAAAAAAACTCACGATTTCATGACCACTTTGCCTTTGCTTTTGCTGGGCTGCATTACAAATAGCTTTTAAATCATAGTCGTATTGCCGCGCATACTCCGCACGGAAAGCATGAATTTCTTCAATAATCGGGTTTGTGGTCAGCATTTAGGGCCTCCAAAAGTTCTTGCGGTGTACAGATAACAGGCGGTGTGTAACCAAAACTGCGAATCACACTTTCAATCACGGGTCTTTGGATTGGGTTTGCAATGTGTGTGCAATTCCACGTCAACAAAAAATTCATACGGTGCAGCGCAGCCACAGCAATATGCAAGGCATCTAATCTGGCTTTGGAAGGCAGTGCGGCCTGAATGATGAGTTCCTGCGCCATATCAACAACCTGGTCAACGACCTCAAGCTCCCGAATGCCATTTAGAGCATTTAGTCTTTGGTGTGCAGCGTTTGCGTCCCCTGCGCTCGCCTCATCCAAAACAAACTGCGAGATGAAAACGTCAAATTCATTTTTCCGATCCCACCATTCTCTGGTAGTTTCCTGATTGCCAGCGATAACAAGATCACGGCTACGCCAGGCAGTCAGATAACTGATGACGGATGTTTCGATATAAACCTTATGTTTCATGATTTCGATCTTGATCCAAAAATCGTGATTTGTCCCCTATTGTTCAATGTGTGTCAATTCCACACGAAACGACGAGGAGCCCTGTCACACGTCCTGGTTTAGTTGCGTGTGTGAATTGCCGATTTCCAAAACGCTACATATTAAATAGCTACTAGCGCATAGCAGACGGGCGCTAGAGGCCGATTTGGCTAAAATCAATTCGACTCTGACCCCAATTAACCCCTTCTAAAGCAGCCATCCTTTTGGCTGCTGCACTTTTATCACCTGCCTGGCACTCACGCAACACGGGTGCCGAAACAAATAAATCGTACTGCTGTCGTGTCTCCCACCACGACGCAGTTATCTGTTGATGGGCGGCACCGATAATGGTTTTGCTTGGGCGTGCGGTCAGATAGCTGAAAACGGACGTTTCGACGTAGATTTTGTGTTTCATGCATTCAGTCCTTTTGCGGAAACCGCAGTTTGTTGCCAATTTCCCGCTTATTTCTACCTTGTGATGAGCAGTCAGGATTTTCCCTGTGAATATTCAGACTTGCTTGTTTGAGCGGCAACCCACTGCTTGAGTGCTTCGTCCATGCGTGTCTGCCAGTCGGCTCCCTTGGACTTGAAGTATGCGAGCACTTCCGGGCGATGGCGCACACTGACCAAATGCTTGACAGGTGAACGTTGCACGCCACGCTGTCCATTCTGACGCTTGGGGCAGCAACAGCCGCCCTGGCCGCTAGATACCCGCCACCATTGACAAGCACAGCACCACCCATTTGGCACGCGCTTCTGGCGTAAGTGGTCGATCAATTCCCGGATTCTTCGAAATGACCACTTCCCACAGTTGCGCGTTAGTTGGAAATATCTTTGATGAATCGCCTGACTTCATGTTTTTCCGCCTTGCGAAGGCTGATGACGTGAAAATTTTCGTCCCGTTCTGTGCACGTTATCAACACAACAAGACCTTGTAACCAACCAATGGCATTGAGGCGCTGCTCACGATAGGCCTAGCAGGCATCCTCAGCAATGCTCACTGGTGCATGAAAAATCGCTTCACAACCGACAAAATCAAGTCCATGCTTGCAAATGTTCAGGTTAGGCTTTCTTTGATCCCAAGTTGGCATATTCGCAATACAGATACAAAATTCTCAAATCAAATCAATTAAGTTGGAATTATTAATGCGAGCCTGGCCCTTTTTACCCCAGAGACTCCCGGTTACCCGATTAGCCCTGTGTCCAGGGCGCTCAGTCTTTTCATAGGTCACTAACGTCAATTTCATCATCGGTGTTTTCTGCCTCATCGGTGACTGGTCGCGCTCTGGCTACCATACCTCGCTTAACTGCGCTGACGTTAACAAGGTACTGACGCCCAACGGGTGTTAAGTTGGCTTGCTTGTACGTTTTGCCATCTTTGTCTTCTGCGTTTGAGAATTCCAAAAAGCCCATGGCATTGAATTGAATAATTACCATTTGAAGGCTTGAATCAGATACGGAGAATGCGCCTAAATTTAGCCCGGGGTTGCTCTCTAGAACCGAATCTATTTCTCGTTCTCTGATCAGTCTGTTGATGCCTGATTTTATGATACTCAATTTGCTCGGAGTCATAAGGTGGGGCGCGAACGACTTGTAGACTTCGTCCCAAGTGAATATTCTCTCTGATGTGTGCCGCTGGCTTCGCTCGGAGTAGGGTGCCGTAGGGTCAGAGAGTGATACGGTAAAACTTAGTTCCACTTGGTCATCGCCTTGAGCCAATGACTCTATAGACGCAGCCTTAGCAAGCGCACGTTTGCCGAGCTCATCATCTTTTTTATCGATTATTTGCCGGAGGCGCAGTATTTCTTCATTTGCCTCTGAACTAGCCAGATGATCTGATCTTACCCATCCAGGGCGAGGGTTGCGCTTTATTAGTTGCGTGAGACTTCTGCTGACGACGGCGCCCAACTCTGCCGGGGATGACCACTCTTTGCAGAGTTTTGATCTGACCAATTCACGAAATGCGGTTAGCTTTTCCTTGCCTCAGGCTCTCCCTCTGCTTTGCTTTGTGGGATGTTGTCAGGCTGTGCATGTACAAAACCGATTACAGGAATGCCCTTTTCCATGGCGTATCTGTATTCCTTTTCCGTGAAGCTGAATCCATCGGAGGAAGTCGATCCGTACCTAGCTCCAACGACGACTATGTAGTAGTCGCATTGGTCAATCAATTCTTGAATAAATGACCACTGATCATCGTTGGTAGCGGGGAAGTACTCCATGCCTGAGGGGATGCAGTCAAGCTCCAACAAGGCGCGCATAACCTCCAGTCGCTCCTCTTTGAGGTCGATGTATGTTGAGCTGAGAAAGACTTGGTAGCGCTTTTCCATGATTTTTTGGGGCTAACTCAATATAGGGAGAAACGCCCGTGTCACCCTAACATGGCCGTCCAACACCCGCGCAACCCCGCTTGCTATAAGGCTTGCAGGCGATATTTTGGATAAATGACCAGTCATGACACTCCCAGAAAAACCAGCTTGCCGGTTTTGAAGTCAACCCGGCTTCTGAATTAGTTGCGTGAGCAGATTCGCTTGACCACACTATAGCCCCAGAACCGAAGCGACTTATCGACTTGTGTGTGGTCAGTCAAAAGCTGCAGCCGCTTTTAAAACCTGAACCATCGCCGCGAAATACGCCAAGCCGAGGGTGCAGCGGCATCGTCCGACTTGGAAATACAGCCCAACAAGGCCGAGCCGCACACCCGTACCGCACGGCTGGAGCCTCCGAAATTAGCAAAACAAATATATGCGATTTATGCCTCCAGCCCTTGCCAGTCCTGCGGTACAAGCTATCAATAGGAAAGCAGCAAGGCTGACAAACTGACCAGCTCACACCCTCACATATTGCGCCGATACTGCCCCCCCACCTCAAACAGCGCATTGGTGATCTGCCCCAGCGAACAGACCCGCACCGCATCCATCAGCACCTCAAACACATTCTGGTTGTCCATCACCGCTTGCTGCAATCGATGCAGTTGCTTGGGCGCGTCTTTGGCGTGCAGGGCATGGAAGTCGGCCAGACGCATCAACTGGCTTTGCTTTTCGTTTTCGGTCGAGCGCGCAAGTTCCAGCTTGTCGGGCACCGCATCGCCGTGCGGGTTGCGGAAGGTGTTGACACCGATGATGGGCAGCTCGCCGGTGTGCTTGAGCATTTCGTAGTGCATTGATTCGTCCTGAATCTTGCCGCGCTGGTAGCCGGTTTCCATCGCACCGAGCACGCCGCCACGCTCGGTGATGCGCTCAAATTCGGTCAGCACCGCTTCTTCAACCAGTTGGGTCAGTTCCTCGATGATGAAGGCACCCTGTGACGGGTTTTCGTTTTTCGCCAGACCCCATTCGCGGTTGATGATGAGCTGGATGGCCATGGCTCGGCGCACGCTGTCTTCGGTCGGGGTCGTGATGGCTTCGTCAAAGGCGTTGGTGTGCAGGCTGTTGCAGTTGTCGTAAATGGCGATCAGCGCCTGCAAGGTGGTGCGGATGTCGTTGAACTGGATTTCCTGCGCGTGCAGGCTGCGGCCACTGGTCTGGATGTGGTATTTGAGCTTCTGGCTGCGCTCGTTGGCGCCGTATTTCTCTTTCATCGCCACCGCCCAGATGCGCCGCGCCACGCGGCCCATGACGGTGTACTCGGGGTCCATGCCGTTGCTGAAGAAGAAGCTCAGGTTGGGCGCAAAGTCGTCAATGTGCATGCCGCGTGCCAGGTAAGCCTCGACGTAGGTAAAGCCGTTGCTCAGGGTAAAGGCCAGTTGGCTGATCGGGTTGGCACCGGCTTCGGCTATGTGGTAGCCTGAAATCGACACGCTGTAGAAGTTGCGCACGTTGTGGTGCACAAAGTAGCTGGCGATGTCGCCCATCACTTTCAGGCTGAATTCGGTGCTGAAGATGCAGGTGTTTTGCCCCTGGTCTTCTTTCAGAATGTCGGCCTGCACCGTGCCGCGCACGTTGCTCAGCACCCATTCGCGGATTTTTTCGGTCTCGGTTTCGGTCGGTTCACGGCCATTGTCGGCTTGGAACTTGCCCAGGTTCTGGTCGATGGCGGCATTCATGAACATCGCCAGAATGCTGGGCGCCGGGCCGTTGATGGTCATGCTGACGCTGGTGGTCGGGCTGCACAGATCGAAGCCGCCGTAGAGCACTTTCAGGTCGTCGATGGTGGCAATTGACACGCCGCTGTTGCCGACCTTGCCGTAGATGTCCGGGCGCGGGTCGGGGTCGTTGCCGTACAGGGTGACCGAGTCAAAGGCGGTGCTAAGACGCTTGGCATCCATGCCCGAGCTGAGCAATTTGAAGCGGCGGTTGGTGCGAAACGGGTCGCCTTCGCCGGCAAACATGCGGGTTGGGTCTTCGTTTTCGCGCTTGAAGGCGAAGGTGCCGGCGGTGTAGGGGTAGCTGCCGGGCACGTTGTCGAGCATCAGCCATTTGAGGATTTCGCCATGGTCTTCGTACTTGGGCAGGCAGACTTTGGGGATGCTGGTGCCGCTCAGGCTCTTGCTGGTGAGTGCGGTGCGAATTTCCTTGTCGCGCATTTTCACCACGTATTCTTCACCCGCATAGGCCGCCTGCATGGTTGGCCACTGGGCCAGCAGCTTGGCGGCTGCCGGGTCCTGAGTTTCGCTGCGCTCCGCCGCCAGGCGCAGCACGGCGTTTTTGGCATCGCCATGGCTGGCATCATCTTGCTGCAACATTTGCGCGGTGGCGTTGAGTTGCTGGATTTCACGCGCCAGGCGGGCTTGGGCGATGGTCTTTTTCTTGTAGCTGCGCACCGTGTCGCTGATTTCTGCCAGATAGCGGGTACGCGCTGCTGGCACCACCGGGGTCTGGTTGGTGCTGTGGCGCACCTCAACCCGTGGCAAGCTGCCTTCAGTGACCGGCAAGCCCAGCTCGGCCAGGCGCACTTTCAGGGCCTGGTACAGCGCGGTGACACCGTCGTCATTGAAGCGCGCCGCCATGGTGCCAAACACAGGCATTTGATCGGCCGGGGTTGACCAGGCTTCCTTGTTGCGCTGCACCTGCTTTGACACATCGCGCAGCGCGTCAATGGCCCCCTTGCGGTCAAACTTGTTGATGGCAACAAACTCGGCAAAGTCGAGCATGTCGATTTTTTCCAACTGGCTGGCCGCGCCAAACTCGGGGGTCATCACATACATCGGCACATCGACATGCGGCACGATGGCCGCGTCGCCCTGGCCAATGCCGCTGGTTTCGACAATGATCAAGTCAAAACCGGCCACCTTGCAGGCGGCAATCACTTCAGGCAGGGCGGCGCTGATTTCGCTGCCAAAGTCGCGCGTGGCCAGCGAACGCATGAAAACCCGCAAACCCTGGCTCCAGGGGTTGATGGCGTTCATGCGGATGCGGTCGCCCAGCAGGGCACCGCCACTCTTGCGTCGGCTCGGGTCGATGCTGATGACGGCGACATGCAGGCGGTCGCCCTGGTCAAGGCGCAGGCGGCGAATCAGCTCGTCGGTGAGGCTGGATTTGCCCGCGCCACCAGTGCCGGTAATGCCCAGAACTGGTATCTTTTTAGTAGCTGCTTGCGCTTGTATGGCAAGGGCTAGCGCCTTAAAAGACTCTGATAATTCACCTTTGGCCTGGCCCGAGGCGCTTTCGTTTTCCAGCGCGGTGATGAGCTGCGCCAGCGCGCGCCAGCTCAACTCGGTATGGCCCTGAATGGCCTCGATGGCCGTTGGCGCGTAGCCGGTGATGTCTTTGTCGCAGCGCATCACCATCTCGCCAATCATGCCAGCCAGGCCCATGCGCTGGCCGTCTTCGGGGCTGTAGATGCGGGCCACGCCATAGGCTTGCAGCTCGGCAATTTCGCTGTGCACGATGACACCGCCGCCGCCGCCAAATACCTGGATGTGCGCGCCACCACGGGCCTTGAGCAGGTCAATCATGTACTTGAAGTACTCCACATGCCCGCCCTGGTAAGAGCTGATGGCGATGCCCTGCGCGTCTTCCTGCAGGGCGGCAGTGACCACTTCTTCAACACTGCGGTTGTGCCCGAGGTGGATCACCTCGGTGCCCATGCTTTGCAAAATGCGGCGCATGATGTTGATGGCTGCATCGTGCCCGTCAAACAGGCTGGCAGCGGTAACAAAACGCACCTTGTGGGTTGGGCGGTAAAGGGCCAAAGCCTTGAAGTCGGCGGACAGGTCGGTCATGATGGGGGTCTCGGTAGGGTGGAATTGCTGTTTTGGCGAAGTCGGCGATCAAAGCAGGTATCGCTGACTTGACGTTGACGTAAACGTCAATGCGGACCTCGATGTTAGCGGGTTTTCCCGGTCACCCGGCTTTCACGGTACATTTCAACTTCTGATGCATAAGCCCTTTGTAGCCATGAAACCCATCCAGCTTTTTGACACCGCAACTTCCACCTTCACCTACGTCCTGTTTGACCCGGTCAGCCGGGATGCGGTGATCATCGACCCGGTCGATACCCAGATCACCCGGGACCTGACGGTATTGCGCGAACAGGGTTTGCGGCTGATCTGGTCGCTGGAAACCCACGCCCACGCTGACCACATCACCAGTGCCGGGCAACTCGCCGAGCTGGCCGGCGCCAGAACCACCGCCCCCGAGGGCTGCGGCATCAGCAGCGCGTCGGTATTGCTCAAGGACGGCGCCACGCTGAACTTTGGCTCGGAGCAGGTGCGCGCCCTGCTGACCCCCGGCCACACCGCTGGCAGCATGTGCTTTGTCTGGCGCAACCATGTTTTCACTGGCGACACCTTGCTGATCGACGGTTGCGGCCGCACCGATTTTCAGTCCGGCAGCGCCGCCCAGATGTACCACAGCCTGACCGAAGTGCTGTTCAAGCTGCCCGATGCCAGCACCGTCTGGCCCGGCCATGACTACCAGGGGCGCAGCCATTCGAGCATTGGTCACGAAAAGGCCAGCAATGCCAGGGTGGCGGGCAAGACGCTGCCTGAGTTCGTTGCCATCATGGAAGCCTTGCATCTGCCACCCCCGAAACGCATGGCTGAGGCGGTGCCGGCCAACCTGCACCTGGGTTTGCGCCACGACGCGCCGACACCGCATGCGCTGATTCAGCGCAAGGCAGATGGCTACGCCGGTGACATTTCCGTCACGCTGGCAGCCCAGTGGTGGCAAGCCGGAGAGGCGGTACTGGTTGATGTGCGCACCGATGCCGAGCGCACCTGGGTCGGCTTTGTGCCCGATGCTGTGGCCATCTCCTGGAAGCAATGGCCTGGCATGGCCGCCAATGCAGACTTCGATGCGAACTTGCTGGCTGCCGTACCCAAGGACAAGAAAGTGCTGATGCTATGCCGCAGCGGCGTGCGCTCGATTGCGGCAGCCAGACGGGCCACCGAACTCGGCTTGCAGGCCTACAACATTCTGGAGGGTTTCGAAGGCGACCCGAATGAACTGGCCCAGCGCGGTCAACGCGGTGGCTGGCGCTTCAACGGTCTGCCCTGGCGCCAAAGCTGAAGCGTCATCATGAATTTTTTGGCGATTGATGTTGGCAATACACGTCTGAAATGGGCTTTGCACAGCGCCCCCCGGCGCGATGCCCCGGTGCTGGCGCAGGGTGCCGAGTTTCTGGAAAACATTGACAAACTGGCAGAGGGCGACTGGGCCCAGTTGCCAGCCCCAAACCGGATGCTGGGCTGTGTGGTGGCGGGCGATGCGATCAAGCGGCGGGTTGAAGACCAGATGGAACTGTGGGACGTTTCCGCCAATTGGGTGGTCGCCAGTGCCCACGAGGCGGGCCTGGTCAACGGCTACGACCACCCGACCCGGCTTGGTGCCGACCGCTGGGTGGCGATGATCGGTGCCTGGCACCGGGGGCTGGCGCAAGGCCCGGCGCGCCCGTTGGTGGTGGTGATGGTCGGCACCGCCGTCACGGTCGATGCAATTGACCCGACCGGCCGCTTTTTGGGCGGGCTGATTTTGCCGGGGCACGGCATCATGTTGCGGGCCATGGAGTCTGGCACCGCCGGTCTGCGGGTGCCCACCGGCAATGTGAGCGAGTTTCCAACCAACACCAGCGATGCGCTGACCAGCGGTGGCACCTACGCCATTGCCGGTGCGGTCGAGCGCATGGTGCAGCATGTGCGCAAGCACTGCCGGATGGAGCCGCGCTGCATGATGACGGGCGGTGCTGGCTGGAAGATGGCACCGAATATGTCGCGCCCGTTCGAGTTGGTGGACAACCTGGTGTTTGACGGGCTGCTGGAAATGGCGGCGCGCCGATTTGTATAAAAAAAGGCCTGTAGCCCTTGTGCTGCTTGCGCTAGCAGCTATTGATCAGATAGCAAAAAAGCCTCTGCCAGACGCACCCAGTAAGTGGCCCCCAGCGGCAGCAGCGCATCGTTGAAGTCATAGCTCGGGTTGTGCAGCATGCACGGGCCAGCGCCGTGGCCGATGTCGCGGTGCTGGCCTTCACCATTGCCAATAAAGGCATAACAACCCGGCTTGGCCAGCAACATGTAGGAAAAGTCTTCGGCCCCCATGGTCGGTTCCTGCACCAGAAGCTGGTCCACGCCGACGATGTCGGCCATCACCCGGCGGGCAAATTCGGCTTCGGGCGCGCTGTTGATGGTGGGCGGGTAATTGCGCGAAAAAACAAAGTCAACCGCCATGCCGTGGGCGGCACAGGTGTGCTCGGCCATGGTTTGCATGCGCGCCTCAATCATGTCGAGCACGGCAACCGAGAAGGTGCGCACCGTGCCCTGCAGCTCACAATGGTTGGGAATCACGTTGGTGGCCTCGCCAGCGTTGATCATGGTGACCGAAATCACGCCTGCGTCAATTGGTTTGAGGTTGCGGCTGATGATGGTTTGAAAAGCCTGCACCAATTGGCAGGCCACCGGCACCGGATCAAGCGCGAGGTGCGGCATGGCGGCGTGGCCACCTTTGCCACGAATGGTGATGTGAAATTCGTTGCTTGAAGCCATCACAGGCCCGGCGCTGGCGGCAAACTGGCCGACCGCAAAGCCAGGCCAGTTGTGCAGGCCAAACACCGCGTCCATTGGAAAACGCTCAAACAAACCGTCTTGGATCATCTCGCGGGCACCGCCGCCGCCCTCTTCGGCTGGCTGGAAAATCAAATAGACGGTGCCATCAAAATCGCGGCTGGCGCTGAGGTACTGGGCCGCTGCCAGCAGCATGGCGGTGTGCCCGTCGTGACCGCAGGCGTGCATCTTGCCAGGCTGGCTGCTGGCGTGGGCAAAGGTGTTGGCCTCTTGCATCGGCAGTGCGTCCATGTCGGCACGCAAACCGACGGCCCGGCTGGAACCCCCGCTCTTGATGATGCCGACGACCCCGGTGCCGCCCAGGCCACGGTGCACCGCAATGCCCCACTCGGTGAGCTTTTCGGCCACCAGGTCGGCGGTGCGCAACTCTTCAAAGCACAACTCGGGGTGGGCGTGAATGTCACGCCGCAAGGCAGCAAAATTGGCCGCCTGAGAGACGATGGAATCGATCAGTTTCATGCTTGGCTCCTCCAGACCGAGTCTAAAGGTTTCGCCAACCCGCCGCGTCAGGCCGGGTCATCCATCACCGGCCCGAGTTGGCGTGTCAGCTCTCACCAGCGTGCTGCAGCATCAGGACTTGCCGGGAGCACTGTGCAAGATGTCGGCATATCCTCAAGCCGGGTGGGTTGGGGCAAATTCCCCATCAGGCCCGGCCGCCGGGGCGACTGGTGCCCGGGGCGCAGCCGTGTACTATTGGCAGCCATGAAGATTGATCCAGCCGTCGTCAAGCTGTCTGCCGAAAACGTGCGAGCCGAGGTCTTGCCACGTCCATTTGCGTCCAGGATTGACCCCGCCATGATTCAAAAGATCAGGCAACGGGTGCCGATTTTCAGCGGCATGAGCCCCGATTGCCTGATGCGCACGCTGGCCATTGCCGAGCACGCGTCGGTCAAGATGGGCGACAACGTGTTCAACGAAGGTGACTCTGGCGATGCATTTTTTGTCTTGATCAGTGGCGAGGTTCGCGTGGAAAAGAGCAGTCATGGGCGTGCCGTTGAGTTGGCCAAGCTCGGGGCTGGTCATTGTTTTGGTGAAATGGCGCTGGTTGGCAAGAATTTGCGCTCAGCAACCGTGCGAGCCCTGCAAGACTGCGTGACGATGCGGTTTACACGCCAGCAGATTGATGCCAACCCCGAAAGCGCCCACATCATTTACCGCAACATCGCCAGCATCCTGGCCAGCCGACTGGAAAGCTCAAGCGTCTTGCTGGCCGACCTGACGGGCCAGGCAAAAGTTTGATCAGGCCCTGAGCGCCGGCGCTTTCACGCCAAGGTCGCCGCCAAAATCAACTGCCACAACGCCGATTCAGTCGGTTCGCAACCGATGCGCCATCAGTCAGGCAAGCTCACGGACACGATTGCTCCAGATCACATCAGATGCTCACGAAAGTGAACCTCGTCACCGGGGCTGATGCGGGCAAAGCCTGCGCGGCCGTGGCAGCGAGTGAAACCAGCCTGGCGAACCTGATACAGCGAAACCCGGCCTTTGCAGCGCGACACCAGCCGCAGGCAGCGGTCGCACGCACCGGCCCGCGTTGCCTGCAGGGCGGTCAGCAACGGGCTCGGTTTCAGGCTGGAAATCTGGCCTTCAAGGCGGCAACCATTGCCGGGCTCAATTGCTTGAACAGTTCGGCGTTGTAGGAGGCGTTGTAGGGCACGTCCTTCAGACTGGTGAATTGAATCGACGGGTCATTGACCAGCCCGACGCTGGTGCCCGCGTCACCAGCTTGCGGCAAAGTTGGATCAATGGTGGGCATCGGCAGTGTCACGCCGTTTGTCGTCATCGTCGCCGCATTGGGCGAACTCTGCAACAGGTTGTTTTTGACCATCTGTTGCACTGCAACGGCGTACTTGCGTGAGGTGGCTGCGGGTGTGCCAGCGGCGACAGCCGGGTCAACGTTGATGGTGACGACGGAGATGGTGTAGTCACTGTTGAGGTAAATCTCGAAGGTGCGCAGTTGTTGGGGAAAATCGCGCAGCGATGAAGTCTCCACATGCCAGAAACCCTGCTCAGGCAAGGCTGCATTGGTCGACTTGAAGGCCTTGACGGTATTGAAGTGGCGGTGCCCTGCCATCCACATGATCAGGTTGGGGGTGGCTTGCAGCGTTGTGACCAGTTCTGTCAGGGTCGTCGCGTTTCTTTGCGCTGGTGCCACCGTGGGCTCATTGAGCCACCATTGTGGCTGTGCTGCGGTGGCCGTCGCCATCTGAACATCGTTGAGCCACCATTCCATCTCGGTTCCAACGGTGGCCACACCGATCGGCACATGAGCGGCAATGATCATGAGCTGATTGGCAGCCTGACCGGCGGCCAGTTCCGCCTTCAGCCAGGTCCAGCGTGCCGCGTCAAGGTAGCCATGACCGTGGATGTCCTTCGAGCCGTCGTTCTCTGACTGCGTGTCATCGAGCACGATAACCTTCAACGGCACATCGGCTCTGGGTAAAAAGCTGTAGCAGGTAAATCCCGGCGGACTGTTTTTGTCAACCAGGTTGAAGCCGTGCCCGACCGGCCCGCTGCTGGTCTTGAAGAACTCCTGCACCCATTCAGTGCGCAGCAATGATCGCCGGTCCGGGTCAGCCGCCACCTTGGGCGCACCTTTGGCAAATACCGGGCTGGTACTCAAGCCGGTGTGAATGATGTTGCCAAAAGGCGTGCTGCCATCGATCAGACCCATGTAGTACTGGGGTGTCGATTTGAAGTCCTGCATGTTGAACAGGACTGGAAATGTGCTCAGGTTGGGTGTCAGTGTGTCAGCCACTGCCCACACGGTGTCAGCAACGTAGGACGCACGAAACCCCAAACTGGGGTCGGCATCCACCGGGAATGAGCCAATCATGAAATGATCATGGTTGCCCATGGTCTGGTACCAGGGTATGGATTTGTCCAGCCCCACCGCCTGATAGGGTTTTTGGTAGTCGATGGTGTCGGCACCCAGATGCGCGCCCGAGCTCGGTGTGATGACCTTGCCGTCAATCACGTCCATGTACCAGCGAAGCTCGTTGTAAGAGGTGCTGTTGCAGGTGTCGCCCAGCGAGAGCGCAAAGTCAAACGGATTTTTCTTGTGCAGGACGTTCATGGTCTGCATGGCAGCATCGAGCACATGCGTGGTGTACATCATCACCGGCGAATAGATTGATGTGTTGTTGATGGCGTAGCGCTCAAACTCCTGCAACAGCATGAGTTGGTTGGGCGCTTCCTTGTCGGTGATGTGAATGTCCGAGAAAGTGAAAAAATTGGCAAATTTCTTGTTTCGTTTCGGGTTCGGGTTGTGGTAGCCAACTGGCATCAGGTCAACCCGTTGCACGACTGGCAAACCGGTGCCAAAAGTCCAGGCACCATAACCAAAGGAATCGTACTTGGCCACCTTGTCGATCTCATTGGCAGACAGCCCTTGCAAGTCGTAGGGGAACGAGATCATGCGTTCAGTGGTGGTGGTCACAGTGCTGTCAATCAAATAGGGCTGGACGACTTCAGCCGCGACACTGTCACTACCGCCACAACCGAACATGCTGGTGCCAGAAGAGATCAACACCGAAGTGCCCAGGCCATAGCGCAAAAACTCACGACGGCCGATAACGCCACGGATCCTGAAATCGGGGGCATTGTTTGTTTTCTTATCGTTCATGGGGCACCTTTCGTTGACTTAAAAACTGATTTGTCGGGCAAGCTTGTGTTGCGGTAAGCCCCGGCATCAACCGCTTTGGCCAAGCTACCGTCGTGTTCCTGGGGCTGGTTTTCATTGAGAGTCGCTCATTTTTTTGCGTTAACACGCCAGTCATGCAATGAATGCATTGCCCTGGATTTGCCAAAAAGCCTTTTGCGCTGTGCAGCAAGTCTAGGCAGAGGTGTGGAAGATTTGTTGCCTGTTCAGGCCAAAAAATTCGCCGTTTACGCCACACTTGGCAGACATTGATCTAACGCAAACTGTCTGCGTCAAGACTGCCGCCGGTCACCCGTGCGTCGCTCACCCCGACGTCTGAAGGCCAGTGGCGTGCTGCCGGTCCAGATCTTGAAGGCGCGGTGGAACGCTGTCAGGCTTTCAAAGCCGACTTGTGCCGCGATGTCTTCAACCGGTAGTTGACTCTCCCTGAGCTGGCGAAGCGAGATGTCCCGGCGCAGTTGGTCCTTGATTTGAAGGAAGGTTGTGCCCTCGGCCTGAAGCCGCCTGATCAGCGTGCGGGTAGACAAGTTCAGCGCCTGAGCAATCGTCGCCATGTCGCTGCTTTGGTTCAGCCGCGTCTCCAGGCGCTGTTGAACCTGATCTTTCAATGGCGTTAACGCCGTCAGCTTCTGATTCACCATGGCCAGCTCGCGGGTGCGCTCTTCCAGCGAGCGTTGCAGCGCCAGATTGTGTTCAAGCAGTCCCTTGATCGGATAGACCTCACCACCTCGCACCAGTTGATCCGGGATCGAGATGCCGCTGTAAACAATGTTCCAGCTCTCGTTCTCAAGCCGGAAAATCAGCGTCAGGCGCACCGACTCCCTGGTCATGTCCTTTTCGGGCATGGGCAGCCGAATGTTAAAGAGCGCGGTCGCTGCCACGATATCGTTGCTCAAGTCCTGCAGCAGGAGCTTGAGCGTATCAATTTCGATACGACCGGGCACCTGCGCAAAATCTTGCCGGGTGATCTTTACCCAGGCATCCCTGTCATCAACCAGAAAGTCGCCGCCACCGGTATAGCCACAAAAATTTTCGCTGAATCGTGTTGTGAGCAAATCGTCGCGCGATGCGTACATTTCGATGTACGCATCAAACAATGATCGAATGAGGTGGTGACGGGTCGATTGCATGAGTGCGAACGTCAAACTCCTGGCCAATCTGGTTGATGGTCTTGCCGCTGGGCACAGCCTCCAACCCCACCTTGGCTTGGTACTCTGGTGGGTGGCATCTGCGTTTCTTCGTTTCACGCACGATCATGGATTTTCCGGACTTGAGAACATCTTGAGTTTCTGTTCCAAATCCTGAATCCACTTTGCGGTACTTGCCATGCCGTCAAACTGGATCATTTCGTGCCCTTTACCCGGCTCCGAGTCTGCAAACCTTGCTGCGATGTCCTGAAACTCTTGCTGCAATACAACAAACGCGTCCACCAGGTCCGGATCAAAATGAGTTCCCCGGCCCTCCTGAATGATGGTCACCGCTTTTTCATGGGCCATGCCCTGCTTGTAGACACGGCGGCTGATCAGCGCGTCATACACGTCGGCAACGGCCATCAGCCGTGCTGAAAGAGGAATCGCATCACCTGAGAGCCCTTGCGGATAACCCGAGCCATCCCACTTTTCCTGGTGCGACAGCGCAATCTCCTTTGCCATGGTCAGGAACTCCACTTTGATGCCGAGCTGCCGCTCTGCGTGCTCGATCGCGTCCCGGCCAAGCATGGCGTGGGTCTTCATCAGTTCGAACTCATCGGGTTCAAACCGGCCAGGCTTGAGCAAAATCCGGTCCGGAATGCCCACCTTGCCGATGTCATGCAACGGCGCGGACTTGAACAGCATGTGGATGTAGCTGTCAGTGAGCAGCGCAGAAAAGCGTGGGTGAGTTCTGATTTTTCTGGCCAGTGACTTGACGTAATGCTGGGTTCGGCGGATGTGGTTGCCGGTGTCGGAGTCGCGCGTTTCCGCCAGTGATGCCATCACCAGAATGGTCACGTCCTGAATCGCAATGACCTCACGTGTGCGTTTGCTGACCTCGGCTTCCAGAAAGTCGTTTTTGTCGCGCAGGAAATCGGCCTGCGCTTTCAGGGCCAGGTGAATCTTCACACGCGCCAGTACGATGGCCGGGCTGATGGGTTTGGTGATGTAGTCCACCGCGCCCAACTCCAGCCCCTTTTTTTCGTCTTCCGCTTCGGCCTTTGCGGTGAGAAAAACAACCGGAATGTGCCGGGTTTGCGGGTTGGTCTTGAGCCGTTGGCAGACCTCGTAGCCGTCCATGCCGGGCATCATGATGTCGAGCAGAATCAGGTCGGGCTGTGGCTCCAGCGCGGCGAGTTTCAGGGCGCGCTCGCCACCGTTGGCCAGCTTGACCCGGTAGCTGCCCATGAGCAGCTCTCTCATCAACGACAGGTTGTCGGGCGTGTCATCGACAACCAGAATGGTTGCTTTCACAATCCCTTCTTCTGCATGATCCATACGACTGTCGCTCCTTGGTGGGTGGTCTCAAGAGGATTGCTGGATCAGCGCCAGTGCCGATTCAAAGTCAAAGTCATGTACGCTGCTGGCGATTGTCTTCCATTGCGCGGGGTAAGCGACACGGAACAGGGCTTCATGCGCGTCAAATAGGTCGATGGCACGCGCGTCACCCAGGTCCAGCAGTTCCATCAGGCTGGCGCGCACGCCAGACAGCTTGACAGCATCAACTGCGACTGGCAAGTGCACCGGCACGCCTGCTACGTCGCTGCCGAACGTTTGCAGCGCAGCAAGCACGGGCTGAAGTTCCTCCAGCACCAAGCGCAGCAGGTCGTCAATCTGCGCATCGGCGGCCTGCTGCTGGCAGGCCTGCTCCAGCTTTGCCGCAGCTTCCTGCACGCCCCTGGCACCTATGGTGGCGGCCGTGCCGCGTAACGTATGGGCGCAGCGCTGCGCCGCAGTGCTGTCGGACCCGCTGCGGGCGGCTGCAAACAGATCGGCAAACGCGCCCTGGCCATCGCGGAACTTGAGCAGCAGGCGCCGGTACAGCGGCTCCTTGTTGATGGCCGCTGCCAGTCCAGACCGGGTATCGATGCCCGCCCGGGACAATTGATCAAAAATGCCTGTAGCGCCCGTCTCAATTGCGCTGACAGCTTCTTTTTTTATAGCTAAAGAGGCGTCTGCAACGGTTGCAGACGGGTCAATCCATTTGGCCAGCGTCGCAAACATGGCCGCCACATCGATCGGTTTGGCCAGGTGGTCGCACATGCCGACTTGCAGCACCTTTTCTTTGTCGCCCGCCATGGCGTTGGCGGTCATGGCAATGATCGGCAGGTCTTTGAAAACCGGGTTTCGGCGGATCTCGCGGGTGGCGGTGTAGCCGTCCATCACCGGCATCTGGCAGTCCATCAAGACAGCGTCAAAATGCCGGTCCTGACGCAGAATGTCCAGGGCCTCCTGACCGTGGTTGGCCAGCACCACCGTCATGCCAGAGCTGGTCAGGAGTTCCATCGCCAGCTCCTGGTTGATTTCGTTGTCTTCAACCAGCAGCACCCTGGCACCCTTGAGCTTTTCGATTGCCCTGGCATTGTCGTCTGCGCGGGCTTCTTCTCGGGTCGTGACGTTGGTGTCTTTGCCCAGCGCTTCACCAATGGCTTTGAGCAGAACGGAAGGTGTCACCGGCTTGGTCAGCACGCTTTGCACCGCTACGCCGTGTTCGCGGGCGCTTGCCATGACATCTTCGCGGCCATGGGCGGTGACCATGATGACCGTGGGGACGCGGCTCAACTGTTCGCTGTGCAAATGGTGTGCCGCAGCAAGCCCGTCCATCACCGGCATTTTCCAGTCCATCAACACCAGTTCGTAGGGCTGAGCCTTTTTGTCAGCCGCGGCGATCAGGTGCAGGGCCTGTGCGCCGTCTTGGGCAACATCGACTTGCAGGCCAAAGGTGGTGACCATGGCGGACAGGATTTCACGGGCCGCTGCGTTGTCATCGACCACCAGCGCACGCACGCCCTGCAATTGCTCGGCCTTGAACATCCGCCAGACTTGCGCTTGGGCCTGAACGCCCAACCGGACATGAAAGTGAAGGGTGGAGCCAACCCCGGCCACGCTCTCGACCCAGATCTTGCCGTGCATTTGCTCAACCAAATTCTTGCAGATGGCCAGGCCCAGGCCGGTGCCGCCGTATTTGCGGGTGGTGGAGGTGTCGGCCTGGCCAAAGCCGTGGAACATCTTGCCGCATTGCTCAGGGGTCATGCCGATGCCGGTGTCGCGTACCCGGAAATGCAGCTCAACGCCGTCCTCATGGTCGGCAACCTTGTCGATGCCGATGACGATTTCACCCTTTTCGGTGAATTTGACCGCGTTGTTGCTCAAGTTGATGAGGACCTGGCCAAGTCGCAATGAGTCGCCAATGAGGGCTGTCGGTACGTCCGGTGCGGTGTGAAAAAGCAGCTCCAGCCCCTTCTCCTCGGTCTTCAAACCGACCAGATTGGCCAGGTTGTCCATCACATCTTCCAGATTGAAGGCGGCGGTCTCCATGCTCATTTTGCCGGTCTCAAGCCTGGAGAAGTCCAGGATGTCGTTGATGATGCCGAGCAGGCTTTGGCCCGAGCGATGCACTTTTTCAATGTAATTGCGCTGCTTCTTGTCGAGATCGGTTTGCAGCGCCAGGTGGCTCATGCCAATGATGGCATTCATGGGCGTGCGGATTTCGTGGCTCATATTGGCCAGAAAGTCGTACTTGCTGCGGTTGGCGGACTCGGCCTGGAGGCGCGCCTGGCTGATTTCAGCAATCACCGCACGCTCTTGCGTCAGGTCTTCCACAATGCAGACCATGTCTTTGGACAGGCCGGTGGGGTCAATGCTGCGCACTGACAGGCGTGCCCAAAAGTGGCTGCCGTCCTTGCGCACCAGGTCACGCTCGACCGTGCGAACTTCACCGCAGTTGGGCCGGTCGTACAGTTCTTGGCTGGCCTTGGCGTAAGCAGACTGGTCCGGGTACCAGATGCGCACGCTCTGGCCAATCTGCTCGCCTGGGACATAGTCCATCATCTCGTCGAGGGTCCGGTTGCAGCGCACGATGATCCGCTCTCGCAGCACAGCAATGCCAACGCTGGCCGCTTCAAACAGCGCGACTTGTTGCTGCAGTGCGGCTTCAAGCTGCCCGGTGCGAAGGGCGACCAGTTCTTCCAGATGCAGGCGATGGCGGTCCAACTCATCGCGCATGCGCTTCTTGTCGGTGATGTCTTCCTTGATCGCCACGTAGTGCGAAACCTGCCCATCGCTTTCGACCAGCGGGACGATGATCGCCGCCTCGATCAGTTCCTCTTTCTGGCGGGTGTGGTTGATGAACTCGCCGGTCCAGATTTTTGCGCCGAGCAGCGTCTGCCACATGTCCTGGTAGGTCGTAGCGGGTGTTTTTCCGGACTGGAGCAGCCGGGGGTTCTGGCCCAGCACCTCTTCGCGGGTGAAGCCGGTAATGCGGGTAAAGGCCTCGTTGACGTACTCGATGCGAGGCTCCATGCTGGTCACCATGATGGCGTTCGGGCTTTGCGCGACCGCCAGCGACAGTTTGCGCAGTTCAACAAGGCTGCTGTTCAATGCGCTGCGCGTGCGCAGGGTCCGAATGCCATAGGACAGGTCACTGGCCATTTCAACGAGGTGTTGGACTTCTGCGTCACTGAAGGCGTCGCTCGCACCGGCATGCAGGCACAGGGCACCGATGCATTGATCTGCCTCGGCCAGCAAGGGCATTGCAATGGCCGCGCCATAACCGCAGCGCATTGCCGCCTCGCGCCAGGGGGCCAGGTCCGGGTTGGTTAGGATGTCTTGCGTCACCACGGTGCGGCGCTCGCGGATGGCCGTCCCGGTTGTTTCGCGTCCGCGTGCGCCGTCTGCCCAGGAAATCTGTGCGGCATCAAGATAGTTGTCATCGAAGCCTGCGCGGGCCACCGGTCGGACGCTGCGGGCTTCATCGTTCTCGGCCAAACCGACCCAGGCCATCCGGTAGCCGCCAACCTCGACCGCGAGCCGACAGGTGTCCTGCATCAATTGATCTTCGTGCTCAGCGCGGTTCAAAAGCTGGCCGCATTGCCTGGCTGTGCGCAATGCTCGGTCAGCCTGCTGCAGCGAGCGCTCAGTGCGCCTGCGTTGCATGACGTTGGTCAGGCGCTTGCCCAGGGCCTCAAAAAGAGACCGCTCCTGTGCCAGAAACGGCTCGCGGGCATCGGTCGGCAGGGGCGCGATGTAAGTCACGCCAAGCAGGTCGGGCTGCTTGGGCGTGCCGCCAAAGCACACGCTCAACTGTTCGCCCGAAGCGCTGCTGCCGTAGCGGCGACCGCTGAAGTCGATCCAGCCAGCCGCGATGTCCGGGTAACGCATGGCGCCCGGCAGGCGCTGCAAAACCGCCTCAAGCATCTCGTCCTGGTCACGACCCGGGTCTTCGGTGAGGTGCATGACATCGTAGAGACAGGACAGCACGTTCATACGTTCCCCCAAATCACATTGCGCCGTCTTTCTTGCAATGACGCTTTCCCGAAAAGCCAGCAGCGACAGCGCCAGGTTACACAGCACCTGTTCTGTTGGCCGCTCAACTGGCACACCTGCGCCAGCAATCGGGGCTCAATATCGTCCAGCGCAAACCCACGCAACGCCGGTACCAGCCGCGACAGCCGCCGCGTCACCCGCTGCGAGACATACAGCCATAGCAGCAGCAACGCCATCACAACGATGCCGGTCAAACCCGTTTGCACCGAGTGTTGCTCAAAGGACTGGGCATGGGCCTTGCTGCGCTCGGCCATCTCGACAGCGATGGTGTTGGCGATTGAGGGAGACTGTTCTGCCATCATCACCAGCCCTTGCATGGCCGCAAGCGCGTGGCGCATGGCGCTGTCCGGGTCAACTGCCGCAAGGCTGGTGGCCATGATGACGTTACTTTTATCATTCCCGAAATTCCGACCGGCCTGCATCAGCGGCAGGTTGTAGGCGACTTCATCTGCAATGCCAGCCATCGCTTGTTGCAACACCGACAGGCGGCGCAGCACTGCGGCGTGAAAGCGGTACATCTGCGCCTCGTTTGCCTGCCCGCTGGCGGCTTTTTGCAGCATGCTGCCCACTTCAATTTGACTCCGGCCCATTTGCTGGTTGATTCCCGCTATGGCGGCGATACGCTGGGTGTCATGTTCCGGCTGCGGGCTGGCGCGAAGGTGGCCTTCTGGCAAATCGGCAAACGAATTCAGGCTCAGCAGCCCGGTCAACAGTGCAATGGCTACCACGGGAAGATGGAAGCCCAGCAGAAAGCGCAAGCTCTTGATGCGCAGGCGACTCATTTCAGCCAAGCGCCCGAGGCCGCAGATAGACCATTGACCACGCTTCCAGCACCACCTGGAAGCCCCTTTGGTTGCAGTGCAACCAGCCTGCCGGGCCAGTGAAAAATGCCCGTCAGGTCCGTCAGTTTGGGCGCAAGGGCCAATGCCGACCGACCATTCGCCTTGACAACTGGCGCTGGACGCAGCCAGCGCCTATTGGCGATGCTGCGGGCCTTATCGACATCGGTGAAGTTGGCGAGAAACATTGCACCCAGATTCCTCGGTTGACCGCTTGTTTTCATCTGTAAGTCTTTATGAGCATTTGCTGCTTTGGCTTTAATCGGGCTCACCCACTGGGTGACAGCGCTGCGAACCCGTCCAACGAAGGAATCTGGTCTCTAACAAGTCAAGTCTTTGCATATCATGCGAAGAATTCAAACATTCAATGTCATTCGCCGCGAGGGCGCGACTCCTACAAATTCAAGTAGGCACCGCCTGTTTGTGCAGGAATCGCGCCCTCGCGACGAAGGCTCATCGATCCCGGTACGTCCGGCTCAGGTTGAAATATTGTCAACCATCGGCGCACGTTTTGGCAATGCTGCTGCGGCAATTTGCTGGGCAAATTTGTTCTTTCGCTAAGTCGTTGATTTACCGTCATTCCCGCGCAGACGGGAATGACGAAGATGCCATAAGAACAAATTTACCCTGGGCAATTTGTCTGGCTTGGCACGGTGTATCGGCGGTGACGGTTGCCCCAGGTGCCAGGCAAGAGCCGACGAAAGCGATGCATCCGGCTGAAGCCATCAGGCTTGCTGCTGTCATGGTCACATCCTGATCAGGCTGATCGGACAATGGGCTCATTGACTGCCATGCGGTGAGCATGTGTTGCGCCCAGCTACCTGAAATGGTTGGGCGAAAAATTACCAAACATTTGAGCAAATCGGCCTGTAGCGCTTGATAAATAAGCGCTGAATGCTATCAATATAATTGCATCCGGGTGTCCCGTCGGTTCGTCCAGATGCCCGGCATGCTGGTTACTGCGGCTTGTCAGCACCGGCGAGCGAGGGTGTCAGTCCGGTCGGCACGGCGACCCGCACCGGCTTGGCAATCGGCCGCTGGTGCGGCCTTAGCCGGTCAGCCGCGCCATGGCTTCCTGGTACTTGGCGGCGGTTTTCTCGATCACTTCGCGCGGCAAGTGCGGTGCCGGTGGCGTTTTGCTCCAGGGTTTGCCTGCCACCTGCGCGGTTTCCAGCCAGTCGCGCAAAAACTGCTTGTCATAGCTCGGCGGGTTGTCGCCCTCAACATAGCTCTCGGCTGGCCAGTAGCGTGACGAGTCAGGTGTCAGCACCTCGTCCATCAGCACCAGAGTGCCGTCCTGGTCCAGCCCAAACTCAAACTTGGTGTCGGCAATGATGATGCCCTTGGCCGCCGCGATCTGGCTGGCGGCCTGGTAAATGGCGATGCTGATGCTGCGGATGCGCCCGGCCAGGTCGGCACCGATCATCTCCACGGTACGCTCAAAGCTGATGTTTTCATCGTGCTCGCCCATCGCTGCCTTGGCCGCCGGGGTGTAAATCGGCGCGGGCAGTTTGCTGGCGTTTTGCAGGCCTTCGGGCAGTGGCACACCGCACACGCTGCGCCCTTGCTGGTATTCTTTCCAGCCGCTGCCCGCCAGGTAGCCGCGCACCACGGCTTCAACTGGTATCGGCCGCAGGCGCTTGACCAGCATCGAGCGGCCCGCCACCTGTGGCACTTCGGCGGGGGTCACCACACTCTCGGGCGCCTCACCGGTCAGGTGGATCGGGCACAGGTTCAAGCCTTTGGGGCCGAGCTTGTCAAACCAGAACAGCGCCATCTGTGTCAGCAGCACACCCTTGCCCGGAATCGGTTGGCCCATGATCACGTCAAAGGCACTGATGCGGTCGCTCGCGACCATCAAGATGCGGTCGTCACCCACCGCGTAGTTGTCGCGCACCTTGCCCCGCGCCAGCAGCGTCAGCGAAGTCAGCGAAGAGGTGTGCACGGTGGCTTGCGAAGTGGTCATGGTCGGGGGTGTTCATCCATAAAGAAGCTGATCTGTGCTGTGATGCTGCCGGGGTTGACCAACTTGGCCGCCTTGTCAAGACGTGGCGGCGCGTTTGCGGGTCAATAAATTATGCCGCAGTCGGTCAGCCGCAGTCGGTCAGCCGC
>ERZ795030.2212-NODE-2212-length-23872-cov-8.624596_pt1 | contig 23872 bp, 20 predicted proteins | sample MGYA00375122_ERZ795030 | MGnify/ENA primary metagenome ERZ795030 (study PRJEB30165, sample SAMN05720146) | activated sludge metagenome | isolation source: anaerobic digester from wastewater treatment plant | place: Japan | collected 2015-04-20 ... | reverse complement strand
ACAGTCTCCATGACGATGGTTGTGACGCAGGCCATGGCCTTTGAACTCGTTTCTCCAGAGAGGATCAGCGATTGGCTGGCTGTTCTGCGCTTTTTCAGGATGCTCGTCGGTGCCGCCCTGGCCTTTGTATCCGGGCTGATATGGGATCACCTTGGACCCGAGTACGTGTTCCTGCTTGCCATCGCAATTGACGCGGCGATCCGTATTCCGCTGCTTGCGGGCTTGCCCGAGACGCTCGACACGAGTGCGTAGTGCGAACTTCGTCGTGTCGCCACCCCGGCCTCAGCGACAAAGACCTCTAGTGCCGGATCAGCCTCGATAATGTCTGTGCCGAACGTCTCGATATGGAAACGGATTGCCGACTTAACGTCATCGAGAGCCTCTTAGTACGTGTTGCCCTCGCCAACACCCACTCCCTTCAGCCCTAGAGGATATGCCACATAGACGTCCGGGTGCTTCTCTACGATGACCTTATAGAGTGCCATTGCTGACTCCCCGCTGGCTATGCTCATGGTTACAGTATATCATGCGTCAGCGCGACCAAAAGCTGCTTGCCGCATGGCCTTGGCCGTTCATTCCCGGGACGTAACAACAATCATAGGCTACCGATCCCGCCTCGCGCCTCAAGAACATCGATGATCACCTTGTCTACGTCTTTCATACCCTGATTGTTGAGGCACGCTATGTTGTCGATTGTCTCCTCAAATGACGAGCCTACTACCCCCAAGGCTGTGTTGACGCCTCTCCCCTGCATTGCCAGCAAGGCTGCTATGTAGGCCTCGGTCGCGCCGATCCCTACCTTGAGCGAACACGTCTCCTTACCTCCGTCGCACACCATCCCCGCGGTACCGGCCAGAACCGTCTGCATGGACAGGATCATGGTAGCGATATCGCCACCCATGATACGGACTATTCCAGCAGCGGCGCCCGACGCAGCCGCGACCACGCAGCCGCAGACTGGCGACAGGCGTCCAAGCCTGCCCTTAATGAATGACGTGGATAGATGGCTCACCGCAAGCGAGCGGGCTATCTCGCATTCGCTTTTGCCCAAGGATTCACCAACCATGGCGACAGGCAATATCGCCGTGATACCGTGGTTGCCGCTTCCTGCGCTGCTCATGACGGGCAGAGGAGCCCCTGCCATGCGGGCGTCAGAAGCCGCGCAACAGAACATACGAATCGCATAGCTCAGGTCGCTGCCTACGGCCTTTGCCTTGACCAGGTCGGCAATGCCACTACCTATTCCCATACCCTGATCGCTGCCATCGAGGCGCCCGAGCCCGTATTCCGCCATGCGTCTGCACAGTCGGACGCCTTCTAGAAGGTGCTTCTGATCCTCGTCATCCATGCCGTCTGCAAGACCAAGGAGATCGGGATAGACCATTTGTCCGACGATGTCCGATACGGGACTGTTCGATGCTCGCTGGTCGCAAGCCCCGGAAGTGATGATGCTCCCATCAACGGCCAGCTCAGCTATGTTCGTATGCTCATTCCGTATCACACAGTGGGCATGGTGGGCATCTGTACTCACAGTGGACTTAATGTACAGACCGGTTTCGTGGGAGTTGCGGGTGACCTTCGAGCGGCCATCCATAACCCATTCCCTGGCCATGCGTGCATGATCAGGACGGACGTCCTGCAGTACCTGCAGGCCGTAGTGGGAATTGCCGACGATTGCCCCCAGAGCGGCGGCAATGGCATTACCTCTCGCCCCGCCTGTCCCGGGTATGCCAACTCCTGCGCCGTTCTTGTATATGCTGTCGCTGACGTCCACGATCACACTTCGGATATCATCCTGGGATAACTGAGTGCAGTGTAGCTCCAGCTCCTCGCGCGCCCTGGAAACGGCGAGGGCAACGGCCACGGGCTCAGTGCAGCCGTACGCAGGTCTGACCTCGCTCCTTAGGAATTCCTTCAGTGACAGTGCCACAGCAGTCCCCTCACAATTCGAGTATTGTCAGCATGAGACGGATAGCGAAACGGTTCAACTGACACGAAGACTCCAGCACGCAAGGATCATGCCATCACTCGCGCGATGAAGCACACACGGGTTTTCTCGCAGTCAAGAACAGCTTGGGCCGGCGCTCGAGTGCGAGGTCGTCTCAAGGTGAGATTACAGTTGTGTACTTGCAGGGATTCAGTGGAGTTCAGCCGAATCCGTAAACGCTAGAAAGCAGACAAGGCTGGGAATCTGGAGGTCAATGCCATGATGACACTGTGGAACACACCGCTCGTGGGTTTTCTCCAACAAGTGGCTCAGGCGGTGGCCACCGTACTGCAGTTCGACGTCACGGTGGTGGAGTACGGGTTGACGCGCATTGCAGGCACAGGAAGGTACGCTGCGCTGATTGGGCATCAGGTCGCTCCGTCGTCTTCGTTCGCCGAAGTCATGCGCACCGGCAAGCCAATCATCGTTGTAGATCCCCGGGATGATCCTGCCTGCGAGAAATGTGAAGCAGGATTGCACTGCGTTGAGACATGCCACATGGCCTATCCGCTAGTTCTCGACGGCAAGTCCCTGGGAGTCCTAGGCCTGATAGGCTTCCGCAGCGAGCAGCGCCAACACATGGTTGACCACACTGATGAGTATATGGCGTTCATCGAGCAGATGGCCAGACTTGTTGAGAGTACGGCCAAGAACGTGTACATCACTCAGAAACTCGAAGAATCGCGCAATCAACTCGGGGGCATCGTCGAGGCGGTGGGAGAAGGCATCATCGCCGTGGACGATGGGGGGATTGTCCTCTGCTGCAACCAGGCAGCGTCCAAGATACTTAAGATACCCAAGACCGATCTGATCGGCCGAAACCTTGGCGACATGCTTCGGGGAGCACCCATTCTGGATGTTATCCGCACTCGTAACGGTTACGGCGACAAGGAGGTTACGGTGTCATCGCCTTCCGGGCCCATTCAGTATGTCAGCGCCGGGTCGGTGCTGTACGGAGAGGGCCGAACGGTGGGTGCTGTGGAACTGCTCAGGACTATCGAGAACGCAAGACGCTATGCATACCACATCGCTGATGGGCAGCCTGACCGTCCAATAGACCACATCCTCGGTGAGTCGCCTGCGCTGCAAGAGGCCAAGAGGCTGGCGCTGCGGACCGCAATGGGCGCCGCTACTGTGCTTTTGACAGGTGAAAGCGGTACGGGCAAGGAGCTTTTTGCGCGAGCGATCCACTATCATAGTTCTCGTCGATCCGGCCCATTTGTGGCCGTGAACTGCGCGGCCATACCCGAGGATTTGCTCGACTCGGAGCTATTCGGCTACGAGGAAGGCGCGTTTACCGGCGCCCGGAAGGGGGGCAAGCCCGGCAAATTCGAGTTGGCCGATGGAGGCACCCTGTTTCTTGATGAGGTGGCAGACTGCTCGTTGAGGCTCCAAGCTAAGCTTCTTCGCGCTTTGGACCGTGGAGAGATCCAGCGCATCGGTGGGACGCGGACGACCAGCCCAGATGTGCGGATACTCGCTGCCACCAATAGGGATCTCGAGGGAATGGTACGGCAGCGCGAGTTCCGCGAAGATCTCTATTTCCGGCTGAGCGTGATCCCCATCCACATTCCAGCTCTGAGGGATCGAAGGAGCGACATAATCCCGATCTTTCGCCATTTTATGGAGCAGTACTCAGGTTCGATGCCGTGTGGACCTCCGATGCTTTCGGAAGAAGCTGAGACCACTCTGCTGGAGTACGATTGGCCGGGTAACATCAGGGAACTCGCGAATGCGGCTCAATACGTGCTCCATACTTGTCCCGGAGAGGTCATTGAGCCCTGCCACCTTCCGCGAAAGCTGCATACGAATACTGACTGCACGACGCCGGTTTCGCAGGGCAGGGTTCTGCCCAAGGCTGAGTGGGAACGGGCAGCAATAGAGGAGGGCCTGCGTCGTCTCGGCTACACCTCGCGCGCTAAGGAAATCCTTGCACAGGAGCTTGGTCTGAGCCGCTCCACCATATATCGGAGGATACGTGAGTACAATCTGGACAAGTAGCCTAGCGGGCCGTGTCACTTTGCGAATGCTTCTCAGATTGAGACACGCACAGAGCGCCTCATGTTGGCTCTAGCGGCTATCACGCCGACGCGCGCCTGTGGCATAGATCTTGCTTTTCCTAGCAGCTGGGCAGCGAGGAACGATTGGCATGGGAGGGGTTGGTTCCTGGTCTACTGGCATCAATGTCGCCTGGGGTTACGACAAGGTCTCAGAGCATTGGTCTCAACCTAGTTCATGAGGAGGTAGAGTTCATGAGTCGGCGTGCGACCATTTCGATGTTGGCTTGCTTTATGATGCTGAGTATCGCTATTGGGAGCGTTTCGGCTGCCTATCCTGACCGCATAGTAAACCTTATCGTGCCGTTCGACCCGGGAGGGGCAGTGGACGTAACATGCCGTTTTCTCGCAGAGTCAGTCGAGAAGGCGCTGGGCGCCAAGCTGGTCATAATGAACAAGCCGGGCGGAGGCGCGGTGATCGGGCAAACCTTTGTAGCCAACGCGGCGCCTGACGGGTACACTCTCCTGGCATGCACGTCTTCGGTTGTCACAAACCCGCTCACCAAAGAGACGACATATACCCACAAGTCATTCCAGCCCATAGCTCTGTACTGTTTCGACCCCGAGATACTAGTAGTGCCTAGCAAGTCTCCTTACAAGAGCGCTGGCCAACTGATCGAGGCCACCAAGAAGAGGGCCTTGATAATGGGTACACCGGGTCACTCTACGTCGCACCACATAGCCGGCATGATGTTGGAGAAGCAGACCGGCGCCAAGTTCGAGTATGTCCACAACAACGGCGCACCTCAGCAAATCATGCAACTGCTGGGCGGCTATACTGACGTCGGCCTCATGGCCTACGGCGAATGCCAGAGTCAAGTCAAGGAAGGCAAGTTCATCGTATTGGCCGTGGCTTCCGAGGAGCGGTCACGGGATCTGCCCGATGTTCCCACATTCCGTGAGCTTGGCATAGATCTGGTATACGGAGCATGGAGGGGCATAGCGGCTCCGGCAGGGCTTCCTCAGCCCATACTGCAACACCTTGCAGCCGCGTTCCAGAAGGGGATCGACGACCCCATTTTCAGAGAGAGAATGGCCAAGGCAGGCTATCCTGTGATCAACCGTGGGCCGGATGGCTTTGCTGAGTACATGAACAAAGATGCTACCGCAGTCACTCAGATCTTCAGGGAGCTAGGCATCGGAAAGGCGAAGTAGTGACTGCAGCAGGACGCTTATGACGGCGTGTTTGGGCGAGAGCGATTGCAGCGAAACGTGTCGGCGCCGAATCGCAGCCAGGGCTATCACATCCTCTCGCCTTTACACTTCATCCCAGCCTTGATGGTTCTTCTGTGGCTCGATATGTCCATCGGCTTAGCCTGGTGCTGTGAGAGGAGGGAGTCCGCAGGGTCCCAACCGGGGGCCACAGCCGGAGGGATTGTACAGCGGCGAACCTATGGGGCAGAAAACGCGCGAGATGACCATTGGAATATGCATCATCATCGTCGGTGTCATATTCTTGATTATGTCAGGTTCGATACCGGCAACTCCAGCCCTGTTTCCGCGGCTCATGTCAGTAGTAGCCATTCTCCTGGGCGTGCTGCAGTCTGCTGCTGCGCTGACTCTACCCGCTGACCGGGCGGAGCAGGATCAGTCATCACGTTCCATGGTTGTATTCCTGGAGATCCTGGGAGTGATTGTGCTCCACATTATTCTCCTAAGTACCGCCGGCTTCGTCGTTGCGAACCTCGTTCTTACGCTAGGACTGTTTCTCGTACTTGGGTATCGACGCTGGGCGCCGATGTCCGTTGCGGCAGTAGGTGTGACGATGCTGCTGTATTTGGTTTTCCGGATTGCCCTTGGAATTCCGCTTCCCACGGGCATTCTTCTGTAGGCGTTAGCCAATCGCAATTCCCAGTGTCGTAGTGAGGAGTGATGCCACGATGGGAAGTCTATTGTCGAACATTGCTCTGGGATTTCAGGTTATACTGCAGCCACATGTGTTTCTGGTACTGGCCGGCGGGGTCTTGCTGGGCCTCATCGTCGGCGTGATCCCCGGGCTAAATGATACCATTACGATATCGATTCTGATCCCGATAACCTTCGCGATGGAACCCATCGTCGGCCTGGCGATGCTAGTGGGTATATACTGCGCTGCCTGCTACGGCGGCTCGTTTGCATCCATTCTTGTCGGCATACCAGGTACCGCGTCGTCGGTGGTTACCACACAGGACGGTTATCCGATGGCCAGGAAAGGGCTCGCGGGGCAGGCCCTATCCATCTCGACTGCGAGTTCAGTATTCGGCGGGGTTTTCAGCACACTGGTTCTGATGTTCGCTGCGCCGTGGCTTGCTGAGCAGGCTCTGAGATTTGGCCCTGCTGAGTATTTCGCTCTTGCCGTATTTGGCCTCAGCACGATTGCCGGCATGGGCGGCGACTCAGTCCTGCGAAGCCTAATATCGGGAGTCCTGGGGTTGCTCATAGCCACCATCGGAATGTCGCCTCAGGTGGGCTACCCACGGTTCTATTTCGGAAACCCCAACCTGCTCGATGGGATCCCATTCATACCTGCTCTGATTGGCCTGTTCGGGATCACCTCGGTCATGGGAATGGCGAACAGCGGGTCAAATACCCAAGCCGGCACGGGCAAAGTGAACCAAATAGGCAGTTTCAGGTTGGAACGAACGCTGATCCGTCGCCTACTGCCTATCTGGATAATCTGCGCGGCGCTTGGCACGTTTATCGGGATCGTACCGGGCGCCGGGATGATAATGGCAGTATACCTAGCATACGAGATTGCGCGCAGGCGTACGCCTGGGCTTGAGTTCGGCACGGGTGTGCCTGAAGGCGTTGCGGCCCCGGAGGCGGCCAACAACTCAGTGGTCGGGGGTTCAATGGTTCCTTTGCTCTCGCTTGGCGTTCCGGGAAACTCCACGTCTGCGCTGTTCCTCGGCGCGTTGATGATTCACGGCCTGCGCCCCGGCCCGATGCTGTTCATGGAGCAACCCCAGATTGCCTACGGAATACTCGCGGCCTTTTTCTTAGGCAATATCCTCATGGGCGGGATGGGGTTGCTGGTGGCACGCTTCATGTCGGGCCTGCTTCTCTCGATTCCTCAGCCGCTCCTGGGTGGCGCTGTTGTCGCGTTTTGCGCAGTGGGCGCATACTCCATGGGCAACAACATCTTCAACATATGGATCATGCTCATCTTTGGCGTACTTGGTTTTGCTATGAACAAGCTTCGCTTGCCGGTGTCGCCGATGATCTTGGCAATGGTGCTTGGTACGATGGCCGAGACCTCCTTGCAGCAGGCGCTGGTCATATCGAGGGGTAGTTACAGCATTTTCTACACTCGACCGATTGCGCTGGTGCTATTGGTGGTATCTGCATGGTTCTTCCTCATGCCGATAGCAAAGATCTTCGTTCAGAGAATGCGCAGCAGACAGCTGCAGAGCGCAGCCAAGTGACGTACCGGGCAGGATCGCGCCACTAGAAGGAGGGATCTGATGCACAGCACCATAAGCCAAGCCCTCAGCGATTACGTGCACAGGATAGACTTTCGGCAGCTTCCGCCCGAGGTGATCGACAAGACAAAGACTCTCTTTGCGGACTGGGTAGCCAGCGCGGTGGCCGGCACGAGAAGCGAGATAGCAGAAAAGGCACTTCAGGCTGTTCAGGACGATCTCGGCGATGGGTCATGCACTATAGTCGGCACAGACCGGCGCACAACGCCGCTCATGGCCGCCTTTGTAAATGGGTTTACGTCTCACATATGGGAATACGACGATACGCATCGCAACTCTCTGTACCACCCGGCAGCGCCCACAATTCCGGCTGCATTAGCGGCAGCTGAGCAAGAAAGAGCCTCGGGAGAGGAGTTCTTGGTCGGCCTAATTGCCGGCTACGATGTAGGAATCAGAATCGCGGATGCGATCAACCCCGCGCACTACCGGTTCTGGCACACTACCGGAACCGTCGGAACCTTTGCTGCAGCCGCCGCCGCGGGCCGCGTGCTGAGGCTTGCTCCTGGTGAAATCGCAGATGCCCTGGGCAACGCAGGCAGTCAAGCGGCAGGACTATGGGAATTCCAGTCAAGCGGCGCCATGACCAAGCCGTTGCATCCAGGCAAGGCGGCCATGGGTGGTCTGCTCTCGGCCAAACTCGCTCGTCAAGGCTTCACTGGGGCTCTGCGGATTCTCGAAGGCGACCAGGGATTCTGTCGCGCGACTGCAGGCGAATGTGAGCTCAGCGGCATCATTCGCAATCTGGGCTCCGACTATCGAATCCTCGAGGTCACGACGAAGATGTACCCGTCGTGCGGGCACACCCACACCCCCATCGATGCCGCCTTGGGCATTCGAAGGAGACTCAGCGATGCCGTCGGCGATTGCAGTCCTTCGGTGATCGCCGGTCTTGTCCGGCGAATCGTGGTGCACACGAACTCAGTGGCACTGAGAGTAGCAGGGATCAGCAATCCGCGTAGTTCGTATGGGGCGAAGTTCAGCATTCCCTTTTGTGTGAGCCACGGGCTCCTGTATGGTAGTCCTGCCTTGGAATCGTTTGAGAAGGGATATCTAGATGATGCCCCGACACGTCAGCTAATGCAGCGGGTGAGCATTACGATTGACCCCAAGCTTGAAGAGGTGTTTCGCGACAAGCGCCCGACCGAAATCCAAGTCGAGCTCAATGACGGGCGGGTCCTCCAGGAACGTGTGGAGTTTCGCCGGGGCGATCCCGAGAACCCCGTGTCAAAGGATGCCATCAAGGAGAAGTTCATGGGATTGGTAAGCCGAGCCGTTTCGGGCAGCGAGGCCGAGTCACTGTGGAATGCGTGCATGAGAATTGATTCGGCGCCAGATATGTCGCAGGCATTCTTGGAAGGATGAGAGGAGGCAGAATACGCTGTGGCATCGCACTTGATCGACTCCCAAGTGTATAAGGAGTCATGGAGCACAGAGGAGATGCGCCAGGTCTGGGCTGACACGGCAATGATCGGGCGGTGGCTTGAAGTTGAGATTGCCCTGGCAGAAGCCGAGGCGGAGCTGGGCGTGATTCCGGACCAGGCCGCGAGCGAGATTCGGAAGAAAGCAAGAGTAGAGTTGCTCGATTTCGACTACATATCGGCGGAATTTGCCCGGACGGGGCATTCCATCATGCCGATTCTCAGGAATGTTCAGCGCCTTTGCGACGACGGCTGGGGTGAGTACATTCACTATGGCGCCACGACTCAGGACATAACCGACACCGGCATGATGCTAGGCATTAAGGCGTCGTACGCAATCATTCTCCGCGACCTAAGCGGAATTGAGGAGACATTGATGGAGCTCGCCGAGCGCCACATAAGTACAGTGATGCCGGGAAGAACGCACGGCCAGCATGCGTTGCCGGCGACATTTGGGTTCAAGGCGGCCGTCTGGCTCAGGGAAGTGAGCAGGAACATATCCCGCTTCGCGCAGAGCCGAGAACGTGTTCTTGTCGGCAACCTGTGCGGCGGCGTCGGCACTTACTCAGGCTTCGGCAGCCTGGGCATGGAGATAGACAGACGTGTAATGAACAAGCTTGGACTGGGGACTGCAGACATCGCGTGGCACACCTCTCGCGACAGGCTTGCGGAATTCGCGTGCCTGATGGCCATGGTCGGGTGCACACTGGGGAAGATAGGTAACGAAGTATACGAACTGCAGAAGACCGAGATAGCTGAGCTCAAGGAGCCTTTCGTCATGGGGCAGGTCGGTTCCAGTACCATGCCGCACAAGCGGAACCCCGAAATCGCCGAGGCAGTGCATGGTCTGTCCAAGCTTGTGCGATACCGGGCAGCGATGATGCTGGAGTCCCTGGTTGGCGAGCACGAGCGCGATGGGGCAGCTTGGAAGCCGGAATGGGTCACAATACCTGAAGCGTGTCTGTACCTGTCGGCTGTTCTATCCAAGAGCGCGCTGATACTGAACGGACTGGAAGTAGACAAGCAGCGTATGCGCAGCAACCTCGACATGCTCAAAGGGCTGATAATGTCGGAGGCTGCCATGTTCGTGCTGGGGCAGAGGCTGGGCAAGCAGACTGCCCATACAGCTGTGTACGAAGCGTCAATAAATAGTCACTCAGAAGGGATTAGTTTCAGGGACAGCCTGCTGAAGCATTCGGCCATACGCGGCAAGGTCACCGCCGAGGAGCTGGACGACATGCTCAGGCCGGAAAAATACGTTGGACTGGCCGAGCCTATTGTGGAACGCGCCGTGGAGCAGACCCGTCGTGAGCGGGCTGAGCGTCCAAAAGAACTCTGGTAGACTCCGGGGCTTTCCGGATTCTCTTGTCTGCAGCCTTGCCATGACTTCAGCGTTGCACTAGGCGAAGCAAGAGCCTGTGCCATGAGACTTGCTCCTCTAGCACAGCTGGGTGAGACACAACCGTAGCTGGAGAAGCTATCTCATGGCACCGGTCCGGGAGCTTGGGGCATGTACAGGGGACCTCATCATGTCGCCGCTCCGGCCTCAGCAACAAGGGCATCCGGAGGCGAGGTTGTGCGCCTAATCCACCTGCCTATACACGTGCCATTGGCGCCGCCCGCTGCCTCTGTCCAGGTATATGTCGTACGTATGCCCATCATCGCATAGGACTCTGTAGCAGTTGCGGTGGCGCCTCGTTCTCCACGTTCTAGCAGCGGGGTGAGTGCCGCCGAAACCGAAGTCCTGCCATTCCGAGAGAACCTCCACTACCCGCACGGTCGTGCCGTTCCATGCCAGCCCTGTCGGCGTGGTTCCTCCCGAAGAACACTCAACCCGGGCGGCCCTTCCGATGAAATGAGTCATTGGCATCACTCCATACTGACTATTCGCGGATAGGGGCCGGTTCCCCTTGCGTGACTGATCAGTGCTGTCTATCGACGCCTGCTGTCGGCATCTTCACGTCTGTCTTGGCGTACCGTGTCTGCGCGCCCATGTCCGTACAAAATGTTACACGCGCCCAGAAGGAACTGAGCAAGAGACGTCGAAGTATGAACCATGTCCGGACATAAGCGCTATTAGGTCCAGACAAATGCGGCCTCATGAAAGGAGCTGACGCGTTCATGTACCTACACGAGTTCGCGGGTAAGATGCCGAAGAGTGTGATGATGCTTGTCCTTGTGTGCGCGCTGTCCATGTGCCTGGGCCCCATGACGACCACTGTTGTCGGGGCTCCTAGCAGGGCTGGCGTTTCCGAAGTGGTGATTGCACAGGGAGCGGATGCGGTGACGCTTGACCCGCAGAAGCAGTCGGACACCGATACGGGCAACGTCTGCAACAGCATCTACGACCCGGTGCTTCTGCGCGATCACGACATGTCTATTAAGCCTGCGTTGGCGACGGACTACAAGAGGATAAGCGCTACTGAGTGGGAATTGAACCTACGCCGAGATGTGAAGTTCCACAACGGCGAGCCTTTCAACGCGGAAGCCGTCAAGTTCACCTTCGATCGGGTCAAGGATCCTGCTACCCGAGCACTTGCGGCCTCGTACTTTTCATCCATCGTGAAGTGCGAAGTCGTAGGTCCCTACACAGTCCGTTTCGTCACGGATGGGCCGGATCCGATCTTCTTGGCACGCATGACCAACTTGCTTGTCGTACCTCCTAAGTATATCAAGGAGAAGGGCGACGATTACTTCGGTCGAAACCCTGTTGGAACAGGGCCATACCGTTTCGTACAGTGGGTTCGCGATGATAGAGTAGTAGTGGAAGCATACGATCAGTATTTCCGCGGAAAGCCGGCGGTTGACCGAATTACCTGGAAGGCCGTGCCGGAGATGGCCACCAGAATCGCAGGCCTGCAGAGCGGTGAGATAGACCTTGTGCAGGCGATCCCCGCCGATCAGGTTGGGGTGCTCAAGGCTTCGCGCAGTGTAAGCGTTGTGACGACGCCTTGCGCGCAGATCCAGATGCTCAACTTCAACATCGATGTTCCGCCGGCGGACAATAAGTACTTCCGACTGGCCGTGGCCCATGCGGTTGACCCCAGACCCATCGTAGAAGGCCTGATGAGCAACTACGCAACCGTTCTGGATATCCCGATTGCAGACGTCATTCCCAACGCTCCGAAGGGAATCAAGCGACTGCCCTACGATCCGGCAAAGGCCAAGGACTACCTTGCCAAGGCGGGTTATCCCTCAGGCGTATCGGTAGAGATGATCTGTCAAAACGGCAAGTACCCGATGGACAAGGAGATCGCTCAGGTTCTGGCCCAGCAGCTCAGCCAGGTGGGCATCAGAGTCACCCTGAAACCCACGGAATTTGGGCAGTTCCAGACGCTGGTCAAGACCAGGAAGATATCGCCCATTTACACCAGCGGAGGAAACAATGTCTGGTTCGACGCCGATCCCCAGGTCACAGCATTCTACGCCACCGATGGTCCGATATCGACCTACTCCAACAAGGCCCTGGACGATCTGGTCATCAAGGGAAGGACAAGCCTTGATGCCAAGGAGAGGTTGTCCATATACGAGAAGGCGTACACCATGGTGCGCGACGAAGCTGCAGGTATAGGGATCATCCAGTATACGTTGCTTTCGGCGATCAGCAACAAAGTGAGCTGGGCTCCGCGTCCTGACGGGCGTATTAGGGCTTACGAGATAGGCCTGAGCAAGTAGTGTGGATTTGCCCGTCAACAGCGAGCATTGAGTCAGTGGCGTGATAGGGAGGGTCATCGGTGTTCAGATACGTAGCAAAGCGCATTCTATTTGCTGCACTCACAATCCTGGGCGTAGTGACGATTGTGTTCATCCTGCAGCGAACGACCGGTGACCCCATCGCCACCCTGCTCCCGCCTGACGTTCCACTGGAGGAGCAGGCTAAGCTGCGGTCGGCTCTCGGCCTCGATCAGCCGATCCATGTGCAGTACGGTAAATTCCTAGCGGGCCTGGCAAGGGGCGACCTTGGGTACTCCTACCGGCAGGGCGCCCCCGCCCTTGGCCTTGTGCTGGAACGCGTCCCTTCAACATTCAGGCTCGCGTTTGCAGGAATGCTCGTTGCAATAGCCATTGGAATACCCGCAGGCGTACTGGCTGCAGTGTACCGTGGTACTGCCGGCGATCGCATCGTCATGTCACTGGCTCTGGTTGGGCAGGCAATGCCGGTGTACTGGACCGGCATCCTGCTCATCCTGTTGTTCTCAGTCAGATTGCGCTGGCTTCCGGCGATTAGCGACGGAGGGTTCGTATCGATGATCATGCCGGCGCTGGCAGTGGGCGGATATTCAGCTGCCCGAATAGCGCGCATGACTCGCTCGAGTATGCTGGAAGTGCTTAGAATGGACTATGTGAGGACCGCACGCAGCAAGGGCCTGCGTAACAATGTGGTCATAGTGGAACACGCTCTCAGGAATGCCCTGATCCCCATCGTGACGGTGCTAGGCATGGAATTCGGGAGCCTCATGGGGGGATCGGTGATTGTGGAAAGCGTGTTTGCGTGGCCGGGCGTAGGGCGGCTGGCGGTGAACGCGATCATGGGCCGCGACTACCCTGTTGTCCAGGCCGTGGTGGTAGTGGTGTCAGCCATCTTCGTGCTGATAAACTTGGGAGTTGATCTGACATATGGCCTCTTGGATCCGCGCATTAGTATCGCGAACACCACAAGGCGCTGACGCTGAGGGCGGGGCGCAACGCCGGGATCTGAGCGGCGCTGTAGGGGTAGCAATAGTGCTCATCGTTGCGCTATTGGCGGCGTTTGCCCCACTTGTCGCGCCACACGATCCGAACGCCCAGGATCTCCTGGGGCGGCTAAAGCCTCCGGGGTGGCGGTCACCATACACCGGGGCCTGGTTTCTTCTCGGCACCGATCATCTCGGTCGCGATGTGCTCAGCCGCATCATCTACGGCTCACGAGTGTCGCTCTTTGTGGGCATCGTGAGTGTAGCGATAACAGCTGCTTTGGGCACGCTGCTTGGGTTGGCGGCAGGTTACTACCGCGGCTTCACCGAGACGATTATCATGAGATGCGTGGATCTCGTGATGAGCCTGCCGTTTATGCTTCTGGCTCTTGCAGTGATCGGCATAACAGGTCCCGGCCTGCAGAATCTGATTCTGGTTGTCGCGCTGACGAGGTGGGCTCGCTATACCCGAGTAATCTACGGGCAGACACTGAGCTATGCACAAAAGGAGTTTGTTGAGGCGGCACAGGCCCTAGGCAGCTCGAACTCACGTATTCTGTTCCATCACATGCTCCCCAACTTGCTGCCCAGCACAATAGTGTTGGCTACTTTGGACCTTGGGTTCGTGATCATTCTCGAATCGGGTCTGAGCTTCCTGGGGCTCGGGGTGCCGCCCACTATCTCCACATGGGGCACTATGCTTGCGGACGGTCGTGCCTATCTTAACAATGCGTGGTGGATGGGCACATTTCCGGGCCTGGCGATAATGGTCACGGTCCTCGGGTTCAACTTGCTGGGAGACTGGACAAGAGATCTGATGGACCCCACACTGAGAGTCTGAGTAGCTGGCTGGCAGGCGTGTCGGCTTGAAGGATACGGGAGGGATTCCACTGTGAGCGGCGATCTTTTCTCGCTTGCCCCACTGTCGAAGGAGTCGAAGCTTCCACTTTACCACCAGTTGGCGGATCAGCTACGCGAGGCGGTACGTCGCGGCGCGTTCGGCGTACATGAGCCGATACCCAGGGAACTCGATATCGCGAGGTCACTCCGGGTCAGCCGCAGCGTAGTGCGGCAGGCCATTCTCCAGCTAGTTCAGGAGGGTTACCTTCGCAGGGTGCCGGGGAGAGGCACGTTCGCGCAGAATTCGCCGCTGGAATATGACTTACTTGGCTTCTACAACTTCAAGAAGGAAGTTGAGCGGCAGAACCAGACACTCACCATACGGCTGGTGGCGTTCGAGATGCTTCCAGTGGACCCTCTGAACGAAGCGCTTTTCGGAGTCGGGCCTGGCGACCAGATATGCGGCATCTGGCGGACTCTGCTTGTAGGAGGGAACCCAGTTCTGCTCGAGAGGACCACAGTCCCAGCATCCAGAGTGCCCGGCTTGGCGGAGGGAGACGTGCGTGAAGGTGGGTTCTTTGATTTGTTCACAGGCTATGGGATGCAATTAGCGCGTGCCCGTCGCTACATGGAGCCGAGGTTGGCCGATGCATTTGAAAGCCAGGAATTGGAGTTGCGTCCGGGGACTCCGGTCCTAGTTGTCGACAGATACACTTATGGTCCAGGCGAGGGACCTGTGCTGGTGCGGTGCGTTTGGACAGTTCGCGGCGATCGCTGCCGACACTACATCAACACAGAGACCAGTATATGATGATGATTTAGCCTAGGGAGATGTGATGATGACAGAACACTATGCCTCAGCCAACGCGAGCGACGCTCTCAACAAGACAAACACCATGGATGCGGCTATCAAAAGCGTCAACCCAGGCAAGGGAGTAGCGGGGCGCGCCTATACTGTCGACTGCTATCCGGGAAGCATTATCACGTGTCACAAAGCGCTTGGCGAGGTGGAACCGGGGCAGATCCTGGTGATCAACGGCCATGGCGACCCCAGCGGCGCTATGTGGGGCGGCCTTATGAGCCTTGAGGCCATCCAGCGCGGAGTGGCCGGGGTGGTTGTGGACGGGGCTGTGCGCGATGTAGACACCATTCGCGAGCTGGGCCTGCCCGTCTTCGCAAGGCACGTCACTCCATGTGTGGGCTCGAACCGGACTGTGGGATCGACCGGAAACCCCATAGTGTGTGGAGGCGTGATCGTACGAACCGGCGACCTCATCATTGCCGACGACGATGGAGTAGTAGTAGTGCCTGAGGAGCGGATGGAAGAAGTGCTCCAGCGCATCGCGGCCATAGTCGAGAAGGAGAAGGGCATAGCGGAAAAGGTCCGTTCGGGCGCCCACATAGCCGACTTGCTCGGCATGAGCGATGCGATTGCCGTATCCCGAAGTAAGGGCCAGACCAAGTGATATGGCGCAGTTGGAGGGCATGAGGCATTGAATGCAGGAGGTACTGTAAGTGATAGAGGTTGGACCTGATTTTGCTAGAGTGGATACGGCACTAATCGACTCTTACCGGCGCACCACGCCTGCAACCGTAGGTCACGTGCTGGATCACGGTTTCGCCGACCCGTGCTTGAGGCCGGTATATCGCGGAGCGAGGGTTCTCGGGAGCGCCTTTACGGTTCAGATAGAGTCCATGGACATAGCTGCCATCAGCAAGGCTTACGAGCTTGCCAAGCCCCAGGACGTGCTTGTTGTGGCCGCGGACGGTGACTCCAGATTCGCGTGCGCAGGTGAGATGAGCACTTTCAAATCCATCACGCTTGGCATTGCCGGGTTGGTGGTGGATGGGAGCGTGACTGACATCAGAGAGATGGAAGCCATGAAGTTCCCGTGTTTCGCCAGGCGCATAACACCGATGGTGGGGCGGCGCATAGGTGAGAAAGGTTCTGTTCGGAAGCCGGTTACCGTGGGAGGGGTCCTCGTTCACCCCGGCGACCTCGTATTTGCCGACGATAATGGTGTGGTGTTTCTTGATCCCGCGGAGGCCGCTGTCATTATCGGCGAGTTGCTTGAGAAAGAGGGAAAAGAGGCTGAACTCCGGGAGAGTTTCTGGAGGGAGAGGGGAATGGCGGTTCCGGTGATCTACAGTTGACCGAAGCATTGACCCAGCGACTGACCGAGCAATTGGCTCAGATAGATCGGGATTTCGACCGACACGTCGGCGAGGTTCAGCGGTTCATGCGTCAACCCAGCGTGAGCGCTGACAGCTGGGGAATCCAAGAGATGGCATCTATGGTGGCCGACAAGATCCGCTCGCTAGGCGCGGAGTGCTCTCTGGTGGAGACAGATAAGCACCCGATAGTGTACGGATATCTCGACGCTGGAGCAGACAAGACTATCATCTTCTACGAGCTGTACGATGTGCAGCCGGCCCGCGAGGCCGGCTGGATAGTCCCGCCGTTCGACGCTGAGATCGTTGATCTTGCGGGGCATGGGCCGTCCATAGTAGGCCGAGGCGCCGCCAACAGCAAGGGCTGTCTGATTGGGTTCCTAAGCACGTTGGAGGCTATCCAAAGATCGGGGCACAACGTTCCAGTCAATATCATCTTCGTGGTTGAGGGCGAAGAGGAGATAGGCAGTCCGAGCCTTCCGGGATTCGTCCGCGAGAATGCCGCTCAGCTACGGTCGGCGGAGTGTGTCTACCAGCCGTACTTCGGCGAAAACGCATCCGGCACTACCATCGTATACCTGGGTTTTAAGGGTATGGTCTGCCTGGAGCTGACGTGCGAAGGCGGGGATTGGGGCGGGCCGCGCGAGCGTGATGTGCACGCGATGCATTCGGCCTGGATCGGCAGCCCTGCATGGCGGCTTGTGCAGGCGCTGGCCAGCATGAAAGGGATGAGGGATGCCTCTGAGGCCACCACGATCCCTGGTTTCGCGCGTTCGGTGAGGCCTCCGACCCCAGAAGAAGTCAGCCTGCTGAATGACCTCAAGAACAGCTTCGATGAGGCAGTGGTTCTGCGAGAGCAGGGCGACGCGAAGTGTTTCAAGTGGGCACGTCTGGGCGGAGTGGAGTTGCTCAAGAAGTATCTGTACGAGCCAAGCCTCAACCTCAACGGGATAGCCAGCGGCTATTCGAGCGCAGGCACGATACTCCCACGCCAGGCCAAGGCTAGGCTGGACATACGTCTGGTTCCCGACATGGAGCCGTCTCAAGCTGTCGACTCCGTCCGCAAGCATCTGTGCGATCAGGGCTATGAGGATATTAGAGTTGATGTGATGCAGGCGTACCCTCCGTCTCAGAGTTCGCTGGCCGAGCGCCCGGCGGATGCTCTGGTCCGCTCGGTGCGCGAGCTAGCCCCAGGGCCTGTGCAGGTATGGCCGCGGTCGGCGGGTGCGGCGCCGCACTACTTGTTCACGAAGGGGCTGGGCGTGCCGCTGGCATTCGGCGGCTTGGGCCACGGAGGCAAATCGCACAGCGCCAACGAGTACGTAACGGTCGAGGGGCTCCGCAGGCATGAGCGGGGAATATGCGGATTCCTCTACACACTTGCATCCTTGTGAATGGGCCGATGTGTGACTAGGTGACTAGACGGCTAGAGGAGTGACAGACAGGTGGAACGCCACGAATTGTACGGAGTAGTGAATGAAGAGATAGTCCGTCCTGATCCGGCAATAGTCGAACAGTTTAGGCGGCACGATGCGGCCAAGATAGGCGACGCCATGGCAGCCCATGGGATCATGCACCACGAGATTAAGCCGATCTACCCGGGGATGAGAGTGGTCGGCCCGGCAGTCACGGTACTAACTCGCCCCGGAGATGCTCTGTTCATCCAGAAGGTGGCCGATGTGGCGCAGGCGGGAGATGTCATCGTCGTGGACGCGGGTGGGGGCAAAGAAGCTGCAGTGATCGGCGAGCGCATCTCCTACTACATGCTCTCGCGGGGCATTCGGGGAATTGTGGTGGATGGCGCTGTGCGCGACAAAGCCGGCATTCTGGAGATCGGGTTTCCCACATTTGCGAGGGCAATCACTCCCCGGATCTATGGAACGCTTGGCCCGGGGGCGATAAACGTTCCGATTCAGTGCGGCGGGGTCTGTGTCAACCCGGGCGACCTGGTCGTCGGAGATGACGATGGTGTAGTTGTGGTTCCGCGCGAGGACATCAAGCGCGTGCTCGAGCTATCCGATCGGCGCCTTGCCGGCGAACTGGAACGACTGGAGCGCGTGAAGCGCGGAGAGAAGCTGTCAGTGATCAACAACTGCGACGAGAAGATTGCCCGGTGGAGAGAGACCAACTAGGGACTCAGTGAGGGATATATATGTCTTTGGATCTAACGGCGTTCCGTCGCCGACTGCATCGGCGCCCCGAGACCGGGCTTGATACGTACGAGACTGCTGAGACCATAATGTCTTTCCTCGATGATCTGGGTGTAGCTTCGAAGACGTGCGCGGGCACGGGGGTTGTGGCTGAGATTGAGGGCACAGCGCCGGGCCCGACCGTGGCCGTGCGAGTGGACATCGATGCCCTTCCAATTGAGGACCTGTCGGGAGTGGAGTTCGCGAGCGAGCGAGCTGGAAAGGCCCACGCCTGCGGGCATGACGCGCACGCAGCGATAGGAATAGGCGTTGCAGAGGCGCTCATGGGTCGGCGCTCCGAGATAGCAGGGCGTGTTCGACTCATCTTCCAGCCGGGGGAGGAGACCTTCCAGGGCGCTCTGGCCATGATCGAAGGAGGAGCGCTCCACGGCGTGCAGGCCATATTCGGAGTGCACAACAGGCCCACCGTCCCTCTGGGGAGTGTCGTGTTTGTGGACGGTTCGGCTGCTATGGCCGCGTCCGACAGGTTCAGGATTACTGTGAAGGGCATGGGCGGTCATGCCGGGATGCCCCACCAGACCAGGGATCCTTTGGTGGCGTGCGCCGCTGTGGTCATGTCTTTGCAGACCATCGTGAGCAGAGCGATTGATCCCAGCCAATCGGCTACAGTGAGTGTGTGCCGCATGTCGGGCGGGGCCGTCTTCAACGTCATCGGCGACAGCGCCGAGCTTGAGGGGACTGCCCGGTATTTGGAGCAATCTGTGGGCGAGTCCATCGCCGATCTCGTGCGGGATATCGCCAAAAGCACCGCCAGTGCGCACAGATGCGAGGCAGATGTGGACTACACGCACATGGTGCCGCCGCTTATGACGTCGCCTGAAGCTGTGCGTGTGGCCATGGGCGTTGCCACCGACATACTGGGCGGGTCGAAGATCCAGCGGTCGAGCGCTTTCATGGGGTCCGAGGACTTCGCGCTCTACGCAGCGCGGATTCCAGCAAGCTACTTTTGGGTCGGCTCGCAGGGCCCGTATCCGCTGCACAACCCCAGGTTCGTGATAGACGAGGGGTGCATTCGAATAGGCGCAGACCTCATGACTGAGATAGCCGTAAGGGCCGGACGGACCGATTGGCCCTCGCCGCGGCTGTAGGCGGTTGCGGACACTGTACACATAGGCACAGGAGGTAGTAACATGGTCAGCCCATTGCTTGAGGTAAGGGGCCTTTGCACATATTTCCGGACTGGAGGCGGCATCGTGCGCTCCGTCGATGGCGTGGACCTGACCATAGGCCGCGGAGAGACCCTTGGAGTTGTCGGCGAATCGGGGTGCGGCAAGAGCGTCACGGCTCTATCAATCATGAGGCTGGTGCCGCAGCCCCCAGGGGAGATCTGTGGGGGAGAGATCCTGTTTGAGGAGTCGAACCTGCTGGAAAAGACGGAGATAGAGATGTGCGGGGTTCGCGGCAAGGATATCGCCATGATATTCCAAGAGCCCATGACGTCGCTCAACCCAGTGCACACGTGCGGACGCCAGATTGCGGAGGCCATACGTGTGCATCAAGGACTGTCAGGCGAGAAAGCCGAGCGAGAGGCCTGCGAGATGCTCAGGCGCGTGGGGATACCGGAGCCCGAGCGTCGAGCGAACGAGTATCCGCACCAGCTGTCGGGGGGAATGCGGCAGAGGGTGATGATAGCCATGGCTTTGTCGAGCCGGCCCAAGCTGCTAATAGCCGACGAACCCACTACAGCGCTGGACGTCACCATACAGGCCCAGATCCTAGACCTCATGCGTAAGCTGAAAAGCGAGTTCGGCATGGCTATGATGCTGATCACCCACGATCTGGGAGTGGTAGCGGAGATGGCCGACAGAGTGGCCGTAATGTACGCCGGCAAGGTCGTGGAGGAGGCAGATGTCAGGTCGCTATTCGCGCACTCAGTGCATCCATATACTGCGGGCCTGCTCAGGTCGGTGCCGCGTCTCGCCGATTCACAGGATAGACTTGCAACCATAGACGGCACAGTGCCGAGCGCAAGGTCGATGCCTGATGGGTGCCGTTTCCACCCGCGATGCGAGTTCGCGACAGACGCTTGCCGCGAGAAAGAACCGCCTCTGGTCAGCGTGGGCCAGTCGCACAAGGCGGCGTGCTGGCTGGCGGGCGAACGGGCATCGGTGATCGTCGCCGGGGTATCCTCCCCTGGAGCATCGCCTTCGGGATCTGCCGCGAGAGACGGACGCGAGGGTCCTTCCGCCGAAACCCATGCCTCGGGGGGCGCTGGCTCAGGCGACCTGCTCCTGATCGCGGACGAGTTGAAGAAGTACTTTGCCGTGGGCAGGAAGAGGGGCGCCGGCAAGACGGTTGGGGCAGTGCGCGCGGTAGACGGGGTAAGCTTCACGGTTCGAAGGGGCGAGACTCTGGGAATCGTGGGCGAGTCAGGCTGTGGCAAGACCACTCTGGGCAGGATGCTAGTGCGACTTTCTCAGCCCGATGCCGGCAGAATAGTGTTTGACGGCAAGGACGTCATGTCGATGCAGCCTGAAGAACTGCGGAAGTTGCGCCGGGATATTCAGATCGTGTTCCAGGATCCGTACGCTTCGCTTAATCCGCGTCTGACGGTGGGCAGGATCGTCGGTGAGCCGTTCGAAATACACGAGTCGGCGAAGCCCAGAGAGATAAGGGATAAGGTCCAGGATCTCTTGGAGATTGTCGGGCTCTCGCCCGACCATATCGACCGCTACCCGCACGAATTCTCAGGCGGTCAGAGGCAGCGCATCGGCATAGCTCGCGCGATAGCCTTGAACCCAAAGATGATCGTGTGCGATGAGCCGGTGTCTGCTCTGGACGTCTCAGTGCAGGCTCAGATCCTGAATCTTCTGAGCGACTTGCGCGACCAGTTCGGCCTGAGCTACATTTTCATCGCGCATGGCCTAGCTGTGGTCAAGCATATCTCCGATCGTGTGGCCGTGATGTACCTGGGCAAGATCGTTGAACTTGCCGCAAGCGACGAAATATACAGAAATCCGCTTCATCCATACACTCAGGCGCTGATGTCGGCAATTCCAGTGCCCGATCCCGATTCAAAGGCCGAGCGGGTACTGCTGGAGGGCGATGTTCCCAGCCCGATCAACGTACCAGCCGGATGTCGATTCCACACAAGATGTAGATACGCCATGCCTGAATGCAGGTTGAGCCAGCCTGAACTGGTCGATGTCGGTTCCGGGCACTTGGCGGCTTGTCACCGGCGGACCTGAGAGCCATCGCACCGGAAAAGGGGAGTTGGTTTCGATATGATGGGTTGGAGGGCTTACGCCCGCAAGCACAGAGACAGGTCTCTAGCCGACTTGATGGACTTCCTCCGAATCCCGAGCGTGAGTGCTCTTCCGGAGCATGCCGGCGATGTACGGCGCGCCGCCCAGTGGATCGCGGATCGAATGACTGCTGCAGGCATTGAAGGTGCGAAGGTAATGCAGACCGGGGGCCATCCCGTAGTGTACGGAGAGTGGCTACATGCTCCCGGCAAGCCTACCGTGCTTCTGTACGGGCACTTCGACACCCAGCCGGCCGACCCGATTGAGCTATGGACGAATCCGCCTTTTGAGCCCACGATAGTGGGCGACCGGATCTACGCCCGCGGCGCGGCAGATCCCAAAGGGAACATGATCATACCCATCCTGGCTGTCGAGGCCATGCTGCAGGGCGACGGGGCGCTTCCTGTCAATGTCAAGCTCCTTTTTGAGGGGCAGGAGGAAATCGGAAGCCCAGAGATCCCTGAGTTCGTTAGGCAGCACAGAGACCTCTTGTCATGCGATCTTGCCCTTAGCTCCGACGGCAGCCAGTTCAGCGAGACCGAGGGCCAGATTCTCGTCGCCCGGAAGGGCCTGTGCGGCGTGCAGATAGATGTACAAGGCCCTAGGTCCGACATGCACTCGGGCACATCAGGCGGAGCTGTGCAGAACCCGATATACGCAGTTGCCTACATTTTGTCATCCATGCGCTCCCCTGATGGCAAGATCGCTATAGAGGGATTCTTCGACAATGTAGTTCCGCTCACCGAAGATGACAGGGCGTTGATTGCGGTTGTTCCGTTTGACGATGATGAGTACAAGAGGCAGGTGGGCGTAGATGAGCTATTCGGCGAGCCCGGCTACACTACTTTGGAGCGAGCATGGGCCCGACCCACCGTCGATCTTAACGGGGTCTGGGGCGGATTCCAGGGCGAGGGGAGCAAGACGGTGCTACCCGCCAGGGCCGGCGCCAAGATCACCTGCAGGCTCGTTCCGAACCAGGAGCCTGAGGAGATTATGAGCCTCATAGAAGCGCACGTGGCCAGGTTCACGCCGAAGGGCACGAAAGCAGTCGTCACCCGGCAATCGGGCACAGCCAGGCCCTACAGCATACCTAAGGACCACCCCGCAAATCGGCTGGCCCATGCAGTGCTGGAAGAGGTCTATGGCAAACCGCCATACTATGTCAGGATCGGCGGGACTATCCCGGTGACCGGGATCTTCCTTGACATCCTCGGGGTATACACCGTCAGCTTCGGGTTCTCCCTGAGCGACGAGTGCGTACATGCTCCCGACGAGTTCTTCCGCATAAGCAGCTGGGACCGCGGCCAATTGGCCTACTGCAAGCTGTTTGAACGACTGAGCGAGAAGGGGTTGGAGGGCTGATAGAGTAATACGGCCAACCAAAGGAAAGGCGTAGCGGCGGACTACAAGGTTGATGGCAAAATCTAGACGTCGAGACTCGCGGGCAAAGAGCAAACCAGGATGAGCCGGAACGGATCGGCTCGGATGTGGAGGTCGGTCAGGCTATATGCCTCGGGCATACGAAGTCTGCTTTGAGATCCGTGGGCGGTTCCGCCATGGATGCCGTGGGGTACATCATCATGCTTCTGCGGTGGCATATGGGGCACGTAATGGGTTCCACGCTGCTTGAGGCCAGGTTGTAGAAGACGTCTTGGTGCAGGGTTTCACGCATGTGCTGCACCTGCAGGCGAGCCCTGACTTTGGGCATGATCCGCACGGCGGCGCTGTCAAGGCGGGCGGAGGCGTATACCCGGTACCTTTCGATGAGGTCTGCGGAGCGGTGTTCCTTTTCTGCCAACGTTGCCTGGA
>ERZ795030.2211-NODE-2211-length-23878-cov-5.317424_pt1 | contig 23878 bp, 21 predicted proteins | sample MGYA00375122_ERZ795030 | MGnify/ENA primary metagenome ERZ795030 (study PRJEB30165, sample SAMN05720146) | activated sludge metagenome | isolation source: anaerobic digester from wastewater treatment plant | place: Japan | collected 2015-04-20 ... | reverse complement strand
ACGGCGCCGTCCTCGTTGAGGTTCACGTTGATGCGCGCGCCGAAAACGGGAAGTCCTGCATAGTATTGATCAAACTTGACGTTGGCGCCTTCGGCGTCGCGTTGAGCTTTCGACGGCACGATCCGCAATTTGGGGCTCGCCATGCCGAAAGCCGTGGCGTGTTCGGTCATGAATTCCAGCGCAAGGTCTTCGGGGGACAACGGAAACGCCGATTTCGCCGCAGGTTGCGCTTCGCCCCCGACGCCGAAAACCGCGCTGCGGGGAGCGCCGAGATTCACCAAATTTCCGTTCTCATCCTGCATCGCCAAAGGGGGCATCGTGGCCGCTGCGCCCTTGAGCGATTTGAACACTTCTTTCACGTCCTCGCGCGAAAGATCGGCTGCGATCGCCGTAAGCGGAAAACCCAGAGTTGCCGCGAATGCCGCCAGTTTCCACGAGAAACGCATGGTAGGTCTCCTGCCTCCGGCACGCGCTGCGGCGCCGTGCCCGTCGTTTGTCCGCGTATCACGCCTCGCACCCCAAAAACAGCTCTTCCCGGGGCTCATCCCCGTCATCCGAAATGGGCCGGACTTCCGCCCACTCCACGACGGACAAGGCGCACAAAGGGACACATTTCCACCTCTTCTGTTCTACACTAGCTTCTTCCAACAAGTCAAGGGTTTTCCCTTGGCATCGCATTGAAAAATCAAGCCATACTGTCCTTTGCGGCGAGGGAGGACGCCGTTGATCTTCGCTGAGCGGCTCATCTCCGCGCCGCCTTGTCTAGAGGCAATAAACCTTGACGAGTCGCAGGCAGGAGCGGCGTCGAACGTTCCGGATGCGGCGTCACGGATACCCTCTCGTCGCTTGTAGTCGAGTTCCCCTCGAGAGTGGAGGCAGTGTGCCGGGAAAAGGCGCTGATGTGCACAGGAAAGTCCGGGAAGAGAATGATCCATCATCGCCCAATCTAGGAATGCACACGTACGACAAACAGCATAGTAGTATGCATGAATCTGCCATAACCGCAATCCCCGTTATTTACGCACAAGATATCGAATATATTATATTTATTATTTATGTCCTTGACATGTGCGCTGGAGGATGGTAGAGTGCAAGAAGAAATGATGTTGCGTAAGGCGATGCAGCTGAGCAGAACGCCTTTCTCCTGCGTTGCGCGAGGGCATGTCCGGGTGACAGGTTGCGCAGGCTGTTTGGGCAGGATAAATCGGGGATGGATTATGGACGACGAAACGACAGCCTTTGAGGTGCGCGTTACCGATGATCGCATGGCCGTCGTGTTGGATTGCGCCATCTCGGAGGAGCGTTTCGAATGCGAGTGTTGGAGGAAATCGATCGCTTGGGCTTGGGCAAGCGGGCCGATCCGTCAATCGTGGAGGGCCGGCTTCGGTTTGCGCTCGAATCCGGCCCGGATGTTTCCGGGGCGGTCTTGTTGGAAGGAAAGCCGCCGCTTCCTGCGCGAGACGGGGTGATTCGCTGGACGTCGGACTTTTTTGGGGGCGGCTTTTCGGTCGACGAAGAGACGGGGGCGATCGATTACCGGAAGCGGTTGGCCCAGCCGCAGGTTTGCAAAGGGCAGTTGCTGGCGGAAATCGCGGCGCCTGTTCCGGGAACGGACGGTCGCGACGTGTTTGGCAAGCTGGTGCACGTGCAGCGCCCGAAATCGGCGCGTATCCGGGCAGGCGCGAACGTCTACACGAACGACGACCAGACGTGTTACTATGCCTCCATATCGGGCAGGATTCGCTTTGCGAGCGATATTCTCTCGGTGGACGATGTGTACACGGTGTCCGGCAATGTGGATCTCGAGACGGGCGATATTCGGCATCTCGGGGCGATTGTTGTCGAGGGAGACGTGCAGGCCAGCAGTGGCGTGGTCGCGGAAGGGGACATCGACGTCTACGGGTTGGTGGAGGCATCGAACATCCAATGCGGCGGCAACCTGAGCGTTCGGGGCGGCATCACCGGAGCGCCGGGACATCAAGTCGTCGCGGCGGGCACCATCCACGCGCGGTTCATCCTCGAAAGCGAGGTGCGGGCCGGGGGAGACGTCTTCGTCGAGCGGGAAATCATCCACTCCAAAGTCTATACGTGCGGGTCGGTGAACGCGCCCGGAGGCCGGTTCGTAGGCAGCGACATCGTGGCGCTTTCGGGCATCGTCGTCAGCCAAGCCGGCAACGAAGCGGGCGTGCCGACGCAGCTCACCGTGGCGGGATCCGCCCAAGTGAGCGCGGAAATCACGTTGCGCGAGCGGTTGATCAGCCAATACGAAGACGACCTTGCGCACATCGATGCCGCGGTGAATCCCGTCATTCACTACGCGGATACGCTCTCCGAACGCAAGCGAGAGGCCCTCTCGGGCCTGTTGGCCCGGCGAACCGAACTTGGGGAATTGACGCAGTGCCTTCGCCGGGAGATCGATGCCATTCGCGAAATCGCCAGCGACAGGCCGAATGCGGACATCATCGTGCGCCGAATGCTTTATCCGGAAACGGTCTTGTGCATTCGCGACGTCAAAATGCGGGTGACCGACGAGATTCAAGGGCCGTTGCGGGCGCGGCTGCTTCGCGGAAAGATTCAGTTCACCTCGGTGGAATAGCGCGTGTCCGTCATCGTGCGCCGCGTTGTCGCAAGACTCCGCACGATGGAAAAGGGAACGTCTGACGGCCGCTGGGAAAGCGGCGGACGGGATGAAATCGCCGAGGTGATACAGATTGTAGGCATAGCGGAGTTGAAAGTTTCCAATGCCCCCAGCGATGTCCTGGCAACGTACGCGTTGGGATCGTGTTTGGGCATCACGGCGTACGATCCGGCGTTGAAAGCGGGCGGAATGGCGCACTGCCTGTTGCCGCTGTCGCACCTTGATCCGGTCCGGGCCGAGAACTGCCCCGCGTTGTTCACGGACACCGGCGTTTCCGCGTTGATCCAGGCGATGCTGAACCTCGGGGCTTGCCGGGATCGGCTTGTCGTCAAAGTCGCCGGCGGGGCCTCTCCCCTGAACGACGCGGGCGTATTCAGGACGGGGGCGCGCAATTACGTCGTCATGCGCAAACTGCTCTGGAAAAACGGGCTTCTCATCGCCGCCGAGGACGTGGGCGGCGCCATGGCGCGATCCATGCGGTTTTCCTTGGCGACCGGAGCCGTGCACGTGACGACAGGCGGACGAGAGGTTGCGCTGTGAGCCGCCGAAAACAAATACTTGATCGCGTGTTCGCGCTGCCGGCGTTGCCCGAGGCCATGACCCGGGTCATGCGTTTGCTGGACTGTCCGGAGGTGGATGCGGGCGAAATCGCGCGCGCCATCGAGTGCGATCCGGGCATGACGTCCAACCTGCTGCGCTTGGCGAACTCCGCGTACTTTGGCGGGCCGAGACAGATCGGATCCGTGCGCGAGGCCTTTGTGCGGCTGGGTTCGAAGCGGACCTTTCATTTGATCGTGTCTTCGGTGTTCGCGCCCATGGCGCGCCGCCCTGTCGCAGGATATGATTTGCCCGCGTGCGCCTTGTTGCGGCATTCGTTGGCCACGGCGATCGCGTGCGAGGAATTGGCCAAGGCGCTGGCCATGCCGGTTCCGGACAACGTATTTACGGCAGGACTGCTGCACGACATCGGCAAAATCGTTCTGGGCACGTTCGTCCAGGCGGACGGCGCCGCCATCCAACAGCTCGCCTTTCAGGAACGAACGCCGTTTCAGGAGGCGGAGTCCCGCGTGTTGGGGATTGATCATGCCGAGGTCGGGGCCGAACTGTTGTGCGCGTGGAACCTGCCGGAGGGCATTGTGGACGCCGTTCGCTGGCACCACGATCCCGATCGAAGCGCCGCGCCATCGCACATGATCGACCTCGTGCATGCGGCCAATCTTTTGACGCTGATGTGGGGGGTCGGTTCCGGCGCGGACGGATTGAACTACCTTGGTTCAGCGGAGGCGGCGCGCCGGCTTCGGCTTACGCCGGAACTCAGCGAGCACGCGCTGAACAAGGCGCTCGAGGCGTTTCTCGGTGTGGAATCCCTTTTCGTGGCGTCTGCGGGCGAGGAGTGATCACGAACCGCGCCTTCCGAATAACGCCTTCCACGATGCCGCCTTCACGAAACCAGGGGCTCTTACCCCGCGCCGCCGCGGCGTGCTATCATGGCGCTCCAAACAACGCAACTCGCGAGGTGAACCCATGCCGGAAGCGCCGCACAAGGTCAGCGTCCTGATCGCAACGTACAACCGCGCGCAATTGCTGCGCGAAAACGCGGCGTCGATTCTTGGACAGGATTATCCGGACTACGAGCTTGTGTATGTGGATGACGGCTCGACGGACGACACGCCCGCGGTGCTGGCGGAGATTCAGGCGGAGCGCCCGGACTGCGTGAAGGTCATTCGCATTCCCAACGGCGGGCCAGGTCCGGCGCGCAACGCGGGCGCGAAACTATGCTCGGGCGCGTATCTGCTCATCACCGACGACGATGTCGCGGCGCCGCCGGACTGGATCAGTACGCTGGCGCGGCGGCGCGCGGAAATCGGCTGCGACGTGCTCGCGTATGCGTTTGCGCCGTATTCAGAAACGTCGCGTCCCGAACGCTACATGTGTTGTCGCAACCTCCTGGTTACGGGGCGCAAGCCGCGCTGGGACTATGTCGGACCGGCGCTTTTTTTGATGGAGCGCGCGCTGTTCGAGGCGGTGGGGGGATTCCATGCGGAGCGGCTGACCGCCGCCGAGGACTTCGAACTATGCAACAAGCTGCGGGCGCGCGGCGTCCGCATTTTTTTCGATCCCGCCATCCGTGTGCGACATCATTTCCCCCAGGAATGGGCGGGCGTCATCAAACGGGTCAAGGCCACAGCGGCGCACGGCATCTATCTCTACAACATTCTCGGCAAGCCCATCGCGCCCCTGATGTTCCGGTCGTTGCTGAAATTTTTGGGCAGTCCCATTTGGTCGCTGCGATACTATCCCCTCGACCTGTACACGGCGTCGCTGCGCATGGAATGGCTGTTCTTTTGCGAGCGTTGCCGCACGTATGCCGCCGAACGGCATCGCACGTCCGCGCCCGAGTGATCCGGCGGCCGCGTTCCGGAGAGGCTTCCGGCGCGTTTCGCTATCGTTCACGTTTTGCTTCGATCTCGTCCCGTCTGGTATCGTTTGACGCGCGGCATGACGTCCGCGCCGCGGGAAAGGAAGTCGCCATGAAAACACATCTCTGTCGTTGGGCGGTTGCGGCCATAGGGATCGTCCTTGCGCTTGGTTCGATGGCGCAGGCCGAAGTGAGCGTGAGCGTCACGCTTACCGGCCCCATCGATCAACTGCTTCCGATATTGCAGTACATCAAGGATTTGGCGCCGGGCGCGGCGGGTTCGCAAGAAGGCTTGCGGCTCCAACTGCACAGCGTCAGCGGCGAGTCGGCGCCGTCGGCCGGGTCCGCAGGCGAAACCGCCGGACAAGAACCACAAGCGGCAGGACAGCCGCTTGCATTGAGCATCCACCCGCCCCGCATTGAGCCGGTAGCCGTGCGCCCGGGAGAATCCCTGAAGATATCGACGCGCATTGCCGACCCAGATCGGCAGGTCGATACGGTCGGCGTGACGATTCCGCAACTCGACGGTCAGACCTTCGACTTGTACGACAACGGATCCAACGGAGATGCCCAGGCGGGCGACGGCATATGGTCGTATGCATTCACGCTTCCGCCAACCGCCGCGCCGGGTCAGTACGCCTTGAACATCGTCGCCTATGACAAGAACGGCACGCCGTTGTTGGTGAAGGCCGCCGATGGACGATCACGCCTTTTGCAAGCGCAGGCTCCGTTCACCGTCAACCGATAACCTCGATGCGCCTCAAGGCAGATACTCCGTAAAGGCTTCGAGCATGGCGATGACGTTGTCGAGAGGCGTTTCGGGCATCATGCCGTGGCTGGTGCTGGCGATGTAGCCGCCGTTGAAGGCGCCGAGGGTCTTGACGAGTTCGTGCGCTTCGCGTTTCACATCCTCGGGCGTGCCGTAGACGAGCGTGCCTTGCACGTCGGCGCCGCCGAAGAAACACACGTGGCCGCCAAACTCGCGCGCGAGGTGATGAATGTCCATCGCACGCGGCTGGATGGGGTTGAGCACGTTCAGGCCGAGGTCGATGAGATCGGGCAAGATCGCCACGATGTTGCCGCAGAGGTGCATCCACACGTGCGCGCCGCCCTCGCGCACGCGGCGGAACAGACGCTCGTAGCTGGGCTTATAGTGGCGTCTCCATTCATCGGGATCGACGAGCAGGCATTGCTGACTGCCCCAGTCGTCGGAAAAGAAAATGCCGTCCACGCCGCGCGTCAGCCATTGATCGACCATCGCCAAGTCGAATTCGAGCACGCGATCGCGCAGGGCCGCAAAGTTCTCCGGCTCGACGAGCGGGTCGATCAGCATGTTGTCGAAGCCCCGTAACATCCACAACCGCTCGAACAACGTGAACCACACCGAGCCGAAGACGTACCGGTCTTTTCGGTCGGCGAGTTTCGCATCGGCTGCAGAGAAATCCGCCACATAGGGGTCCGGAAATGCATAGTCTTGCAGCGCATCGTAGCCCCGCTCCAACGGATAGATGTCTGTTTTCGCGCCGTGGCCGTCATCGCTCCACCCCGTGCCCCAATGATCGGCCCAATGCGTGACCTCGCCTTTCTTTTCAGGCGCGGACACGAACCCAAACTCCGGATACAGATTCAAATGATCGTCTGGAATCTTCGCGAGCAATTCCTCAATGCGCGCGGCCTTGCGCTTGTCCTGTTCGTACATATAAGGAAGCGCGACGCCAATCAAAATAGGCAGGTACGCAGGGCCTTTGCATTCAATCGCTCGGGTGTAGTTTTCCTTGCCGGTCATGTTTTCGCTCCTGTTCCAGTGTATTGCCGTTTGGTCACTGCGCCCATGCGCTCGGACGTCCCTTTTCGATTCGATACGTTGCTTCAATCCCGTACGACTCGCCGGGCTGCAACACCGTGCGCGGCGGAACCAATTCGAGGTTCACCTGGGCCATGCCGCCGCCGGTGTTGTAGAAGTAAATCAGCTTTTCCAGTTGCGCGGCGTCGTAGGCGTTCACGAGGCTGTATTTGCCGTTGAGCAACGACACGGCCCATTCGCCCGAGGGATCGGGGATGAGCGTGTCGACGCCGAGCGTGTTGTCCTTTTGTTCTTCTTTGATGGTCTGCTTCCAGCCGTCCGCCGTGCGAACCCAGAACTCGGGGATATCGCCGACGCGTTGGCAGTAGAACTCGGGGTGCACGCGCAACGAAAGCGGCTGGGCCGCGTCGGCGGCGTTGGTGACGCGGGTCTCGATGTGAAGGCCGCCATCTTTGCCGTCGAGCGACATGGTGCGTTCGATAACGAAACCGCTATTCATTTTGCCTTCGATTACCGCGCGCTGCAGCGACTTTTCTTTGATGACATACATCGGCGCGGAAGGGCCGTCCCCCGCACCGGGGAAAACGCTCCATTCTTGGAACGTGCCACGCCCCGTGCCGCAGGTTTCAAAGCCCTTCAGCAGCTCGATGCCGAGTTTTTTGTCGCGCCAGCGGATCATCGACCCCTGCAACTCAGGCGCAACCCACACGAAGTAGCGGTCGTTCTCAAGACGAATGAGCGGCGTCTCGTTCGTGCCGGAGGCGTAGGGCCGAGCGAGCGTCGGACGGAGGTCGTCCAAGGGGAAATAGTATGCAGGCCATGCCTTGCGAATCCCGAGCGCATCCAGGCGGGCCATCAGTTCGTCGGCGGAGAGATGCGGCGGGCGCTCGACGACGATTTTGTCCTCAAGATAGCGATACGTGGGTTTGCACAAATGCGCCGCGTACTGCACTTGAAAGTAGTCGAGGTCGACGCGTTTTCGAATCTCCTCGGTATCGGCGGCAGCGAAGGCTTTCCTGAAGATTTTCTCGCCTTCGGTCACAAATTCCTGACTGAGCCAACCGGCATCGTCGAACAACGGCATCTGCGCGCCACTCTTGCGCAGGGTGTCGTGACAGAGATCGAAGAACGCACGCATATGCGGTGCAGCGGGGCCGTAGTACAGGGCGCAGAATTCATCGACGAGTGAGTCGACGTCCCGACTGGGGTCCCACTGTAAACGGCTCATGACATACGGTTTGAGATAGCCGAACGCCGAGGCCTTGTCCCATTGCCCTTGCTCGTACACGCCGATAACGCCGTGTTTGGCAAAAAAACGCATGTTTTCCGCGAAGATGTATTCGTAGGGGTATGGCCGCATCGCGTATGTGCAGTTGACGGGATAGTTATAAATCAAGATATTCGCGCCGAGTTTCTCCCATCCCAGCAGGTCGTCGACAAATGCACGGTTAATCTTGGACTCGGGGTCGTCGAACGATCGCGCGAAATCGCATTCGATGCTGCAGAACTGCACGATGACGTTGTGACGCGGGCGAATGGTCTTCGGCGGGCGCCGCGTATAGGTGTAGGCGTAGGTTTGGATGTAGACGCCGGGATGGTCCTTCTCGATCAGTTCGGCGACGCGGTTGACGCCGGTGATGAACGACCCTGCCGGCGTGCCTTCCGCTTCGTCGATCGCGCGGCACTGCGCACAAGTGCAGTTGTTGCCCCAGTCCATTTGACTGACCGACCACACGTTGGCGTTCGGGTTGTTTTTCATGCGTGCTTCGATCTCGTGCGCAATGGCCTCGGCGGTGGCGGGGTTGCTCATGCACAACTGACCGGCCTGTTCGGGATGAGCGAGGGCTGCATTGGTGCTCTCCAGGTATGCATTGATGTTCTCCCAATCGAGCCCGACCGTCGCGATGCGCTTGCCCTTGATCTCGGAGTAGTACTCCGGGTGCTCGGCGAAGTACTTGTCCGGAGGCAGGAGCATGTAGAGCGAATGACCGTACTGCCCGTAGATGAACGGCGAGTTTTCGCGTATGGCGCCGGGAGCTTTCTCGGACCACCCGCCAATATTGCGGTATTGCATGGGGGGCGTGTAGCGATAGTCGAGCGTCGGGATGAATTTCGGCGCAGCGGGAATATGCGTTACGTCGGGCGTCAACCATCTTACGCCGCAACACCGCTCGAAGAACTCGTACACGGCAAACAACGTGCCTTTGCTCAAGGGATTGCCTTCGCCGCCGGTCAGCACGAGGGTCTTGCCGGTGGCGGCGGGTATGGTTTTCAGCAGGATGCCATCGAAGCCAAGTGTGTCGAGCTTCAACTCGTTCTTCCACTCTGTCGGCAACGCCGATGCGCCGATCCAGACATTGGGGCCATCGCCCGGCGTGGCGCTGACGCTCGGCTTGTGACCGGTCACCTGTTCCCAGGTGGAAACGAAGAGGTCGGCGGCCTCTCGATCGGCCCGATTCGGCGCCGCGGGCACGACAACATGCAGTCGGGCATAATCGGCGGCTGCGATCCACGTTCCCGCCGATGCGGGAGCGCCGATCGTCGCGAAACAACAGACAAATACGGCGGTCGCAGGATTCATCATCTTGCTTCATCCTTTCTTTCGAGCCGATGCGCGCGTGCGTTTCGGCGTTCCTCGCGCGAAGATCTTTTTCGAAGGCCCAGGCGCATTTGCATGTTCCTGCAAAGCCTCCGATAATGTCGTCAAGAGTGCAACCGGCGCATACGGAGGCGAACCAGCCATGTATCATGTGCGAGTGGCGATCGTTGTTGTCGGGCTTGGGTTCGTCGTGGCGTTTGCTGCGGCGACCCCGGCCCACGCGGCCTTAGATGATGCCACGAAACATTACCTAAAACAAGCCTTTCAGACTCTAAGCACGACGCAGGATCAAGCGGCGGCGGACTATGTCTTGCAGGTTCTGCACCAAGCCCCGTTATCAGACGGCGAGTGGCTTGCCTTTTCGCAGACGGGCATCGGCGCGGCGCGGTTCACGCCTGCACTGATTCAGTTTTGGGACTACGCCATGCGTTCGGCGGGAGACGCAACCCCGCGTATGGCGCTGTTCTCGGCGTTGAGCGCCGCCCATGCCGCCGGCAAAACGCTCGGACGATTCCGCGGACCTGCTTCCGTTCTTTCTCCGGATGCCGCAATGCCGCCCGATCCCGAGGACCATGCGCCCGACGGCGGCGCGGCGGCCCTGGATTGGCTGCAACGCGTCAGCCCCTATGTCCAACAAGGTTCCAGGGACGCGGTGGTTGCGGCGTTCAAGACCGCGTTGGGCGGCAGAGCGCCTGCCGCGGCGATAGGCGGGGCTCAACGCACGGAGGAATCCCAAACGGCCTGGTTCGGCATGCAAATGTGTCTCAGCATCGCGCCCTACATCGCCAACAGCCCGGCGGCGCGATCGGAAACAAAATTTCTTGGGCTGCCGGAAGAAGCTGCGCGTTTCTGGGAAACCTACGGCGTGTTCGTGTTCGATAACGGCGGCTCCTTCGCGCCCGAACACCTGAACAGCCTGGCAAGCCTGCTCGCCGCAATCCCGTCGAGCTTGCACGCCATTGCGGCGCTGATCTCCACGCAAGCCTTTGGGCAGGACTTAACCGCTTTGCGGCTGGGTTCGCCCGGACAACTTGTCGCCATCACGCCTCTTCCTATGACCCAGCGCACCGATCCCTCGGAATTCACCCCCCACAGTCCGCAGCCGTTTGCGCCGGCCTTCACGGCGTTCGCCGCGCAACAAATCGTGCGCGCCGTTCAGACGGAGCAGTTCCGGAAACGTCCCGAACTCCAGGCCCGCCGCGATATCATCCTGCGCCATGCGCGCGACGCCAGCGAACGGTATTTGCGCCGAAACGTCGCCCCGCAGGTTTATCTCGCGCAGCCTGACGAATTGCTGCCGTCGGTGGCGCACCTGTGGTTCGTCAATACGCGCTGGCTTTTCGAGACCGCCCTCGACCTCTTCTCCATCGAACAAACCGACGCCATGGACCAGTTTTTGCTGCTGGGCGATCTGTTGTCCGGCGGAGGCGCCTCCGCGCCGTTTTATGCAACGGACCTTTCCGGAAAAACGACCCGGTTCGACGCGCCCATCGGGCGCACGCGCGTCACGTCCTTGAACATGCCGCCGCAAACCTCGACCGGCGTCGCGTCCGCCGTGCCAGTCGACATGCAGCTTGTCACGGCGCTGGTTGTCGACGGAACCTCCTACGTGTTCGGCCTGAACGACGCCGGCGGCGTTATCACGATGACCAAGACCGAGGGACAAGGCCGGTGAACCCTTTCGCAGGCATGCGCGCCTCATTCGTGATCGCGACGCTTCTATATTGCGCGGCCATCTTCTGGATTTCCGCACAACCTGCGCCGCCCGTGCCCAAGACGCGTTTTCCCGGAGACGACAAAGCGGCGCATGCGGCGTTGTACGGAGGTCTCGCCGCGACCCTTGCGATCGGCCTGCGACGAGGCAAGGGGGTTTCCGCCCTGCGTCTTTTCTTTGTGCCGGTGATATTCGCGTCGCTCTACGGCGTCGCCGACGAAATCCACCAGCACTTTGTCCCGCCGCGCACCTGCGATTTCTTCGACTGGCTCGCCGACACCGCCGGAGCGTTGACGACGCAGATCATCCTTTTTCGCGTCGCGTGGCGATTGCCGCTGCCTTGGGCGATGCGTGGCGCGCGACGGGAAACGTAGGAGCCCGCTACCGCAATGCGTCCCGCAACAGCGTCGTGATGCGATCGCGGTGGTCGCCTTGAATCTCAATGACCTCCCCGCGCACGGCGCCGCCCGCGCCGCAACGATGCTTGAGCAGCTTGAGCAAAGCCGCTGCATCTCCCGACACGTTTCCGACAACCGTCACGACTTTCCCGCCGGGCCGGTTCTCCAACGAGACGGGCATGCCGCCCTTGCGGGTGCGCGCAACGGCGTACGGCGCACACGCTTTTGGCGCGGCCGGCTCCTCCCCTTGCGGCAACCCCTCCTTCGCAAGACCTTCTAGCGACGCAAACGGATTCGCCGACAACGGTTGCCGATCGGGATTCGTGTCGATTCGACGTTTTGGCATACATTCCTTCCATTTTTTCACTACGCAGCCGCAATCATCGTCCGTCAATGCTACTACGACTGCGGGAAGAGACGGTAGCCGGAATTTTGAGAATCCATCGCGCCGACCTCTCGAATGGCCCCAGCGAGAAAAGCCTTGCCAAGCAGGGCCGTCGCATGTAAACCGGCTATTTTCGTGCCATTTCGCGTGTTTCTGAGGGTAGGCTGCCGGGGGCGCCGGGGAACAGGGCCATTGCATTACAATTCTGAGTCATTAGGGCTTTTTGGCTCCATATACGTCCCGATTTTACCGTTTGGCGTACGATTTTCGTTTTTGTAGCGCCCGGTCTCTGCGCCGGGCGTCCGTTTTGTAGCGCCCGGTCTCTGTGCCGGGCGTACAAAGACATTAACGATGGCCATTCCCACGCACCATTTCCCTCGGCCATGTAATGCGATTGCCCTGCGCCGGGGAATTGACGGCGCGGCGCGGCGCGTGTATGCTGTGAACTTGCCGCCGAAAATGGGCGGTGAGCAGCCAAGCGGCAGGGCGGCCTCCAAACGCCCTAGCCGGCAACTCCGCAATCGACAGGTGTGCGGGAAAAAGGGAAGACACATGAACCAGAAGTTGATAAAGGTCCTCTTGCTTGTGGCGGTCATCGTGATTGTCGGCGGCATCATCTATAAACAAGTCACTGCCGAAAAACCCCAGACGCCTTCCCAGGCGGCGGCGAAAAGATCCGAGGAAAAGGCGTCGCAGGCCGCGCAGGCCGCCCCCCCCGCCGCACCCGTCTCGAACGAAGCGTTCCCCCCGCTGACCGCCGAAACGCTCGCGGGAACGGAACATGATCTGGGCGCGTATGTGCTCGCTTTTGGACCCAACGGCGAACTCATCGGCAAACAGGGCGACAAGGTCATCGGAACCGGAACCTATCAAGTCGAAGGCGACAAGGTCACCTTGACGGCGCAGGCCTTTGGGGCCATGAAGCCGGTGATGCAAATTCAGGGAAAAGGCCTGCTCTTCAACGGCCAGGCGGTGAAGCGCCTCAAATAGACGCCGTTCTCCACGAAAGGAGCGATCATGGCCTTCCGCACGGATCGGTATGCACACATGACCTACCGGCGATCGGGGCGAAGCGGGTTGCTGCTGCCGGCCGTTTCGCTGGGGATGTGGCACAATTTCGGCACGCGCGCGGATCATGCCGTCTGCCGCGACATGATGCGGACGGCCTTCGATTTGGGCATCAACCATTTCGATCTGGCCAACAATTACGGGCCGGAGCCGGGCAGCGCAGAGGAACGGACCGGCCGCATCCTCAAGAGCGATTTTGCGTCCCACCGTGACGAACTCATCATTTCGACCAAGGCAGGCTATCGCATGTGGCCAGGCCCGTACGGCGAATGGGGCAGCCGGAAATACCTCGTTGCCAGCCTCGACCAGAGCCTCGCGCGGCTGGGGTTGGAGTACGTGGACATATTTTACTCGCATCGGCATGACCCCCACACGCCGCTCGAGGAAACATTGGGCGCGCTGGACCAGGTCGTGCGGCAAGGCAAGGCGCTGTATGCAGGCATCAGCAGCTATTTCGGACCGGTGTTCGTCCAAGCGATCGAAACCGTGCAACGGCGCGGCTGGAGCCCCATCGTCATCAATCAACCCGTGTACAACCTGTTCCTTCGCCGGGCCGAGAAGGAAATCCTCGAACATGCCGAACGCTACGGCGTTGGCACGATTGTGTTCTCTCCCTTGGCGCAAGGACTGCTGACTTCGAAGTACCTCGATCCCGCCAACCCGATTCCCAAGGAATCGCGCGCGGCGGATCCGGACGGCTTCCTCCAGGAAAAAGCCGTCACGCCGGAAGCCGTAGACAAAGTCCGCGCGATCGCGAAGTTGGCGGCGGAACGCGGCCAGACCATGGCGCAACTCGCCATTGCCTGGACCTTGCGCGACCCGCGCGTCACCAGCGCCCTCATTGGCGCGCGGACCCCTCAACAAATCATCGACTGCGTCGGAGCCCTTGCGAACACATCGTTTTCGGAGGAAGAGTTGGCGCGCATTGACGCTGTGTTTCCCGCGCCGTAGCCCGTCTCGGATTGGGCCGTGGCGCCGTGGCTTCATACCGCATGGATTTCGAAAGGAGCAGGCATCATGAACGCAAGGATGAAAACAGTGGCGGTCTTTGCCGTCTGGGCCATGGCCGCATGGTGGGTCCTCGCTTCCCTGGCGGGATGCGGCAAAAAGGACGCGCCGCCGCCTTCCCAGTCGGCTGCAGACGCATCGAAAACCTCCCAAACGGAGAGCGTCAAGCCCCCGGCGCAGGTCGTCTTCTCCGGACCCGACGGCGGGAAAATGACGCTTCACGAGGACGGGTCCATGACGGCCGAATCGTCGGACGGCACGGTTGAAATGACGGCGAATTCGATGAAAATATCCGCCGAAAAAGGCGATTTTTCCGCGACGATTGGCGACGCGGCCAAGCTGCCCGACAACTACCCGAAGGACTTGCCTCAGTACAGCAACGCCACGCTTACGCTGGCCAGCGAAAGCAAAGAGGACAAGACGATCACGGCTCAATGGAAAACGTCCTCCCCCATGTCCGAGGTGGCCGCGTATTACGAAAAGGCCTTGCAGGAAAACGGTTGGACCCTCGCTCAGAAAATGGAGCAAACCGTGGGTCAGACGATGATCATGTTGCACGGCGAGAAAGACGATCGCATGGCCATGGTCATGATCATCTCCAACAACAACGAAACCGTGATCAGCGTGACCCAGACCCAGGAGTAACCTGGACCTCGGAGCCCCGCCATTGCAGGAATGCTCTTTTGAACGATGAACTATACAGCTTGCTGGCGGCGCTGGCCGTTGCAACGCTGGGTTTCGGATGGGTTGTCTGGATGGCGAAGCGATCGCGGATGTCGGCGTCTTCCACGCGAACGCCCACCGAAAGCCGCTCGCTTGACCGCAAGTGCCCAACGTGTCAGGCGCTCATGATGTTTTCAGGCAAGGATCTTACACCCTTATCGCGAGAGGAAATGGCCTTGACGGTCCGGGTGCGGCCCGACTTGGTGGGGCGCAAATTGTGGGATTATGTCTGTCCCGGCTGCAACGCCGCCCACGTCTTTGCGGCAAGCCGTCGCGGCTACGAATGGATCGGCGCCAATATGTATCTGCCGCATGCGACGTCGCATCGCTGCGCGGAATGCCGCACGATTCTCGCTCGATCCGCGCCGCCGCACGACGGACGCCTCGATCGCCCAAGCAGCATCAAGGGGCTTCCGCCGGATACGGGGCTGGCGTGTTCGCGCTGCAACGCTGCGGTGTGCTTCGCGTGTTGCGAGCAAGCGACCCGCAATCGTACGCAGGACGGGTCGCTGCTGTGTCCTCGTTGTTTTCGCGGACCGATGGTGTATGCCGACTCGGACGGCGCGTGAAACTCTCCCGCGGTTTGGGAGATGAACGTAGGGAAACGGTTTCGGCGCCGCTTTCGTGGCGCCGGGCGCGGCGACAAGAGATCCTGAACAGGAACGGCCCCGGCAGAAGCCTTTCGGGCCCTGGAGGAGAGTTCAACGATGACTTTGGGCTTTTTCCAGAGAGGCGGGCCGGATGTTTCGTAGCGCAGTCCTCTGTATCGTGGCGGCGCTGCTTGCCATCCCGGACGCGTCCTTCGCCGACGCTCATGACGAGCAAAACGCCACGGCGGCGGAAAAAGCGACGCCATCGGCAGGGCCGCGCAAACGCGGACGCAAGGAGAAACCGCAACCCGCCGCGCAGGAGCCGTCGCCCGCTGAACGTTCCAGTCTCGACGGCAACACGCTCGGATGGGCGGTCCGCCACGCCGGCGAGATGTCGGAGGCGAACATCGCGCTGATGATGGGGCTTCAAGACATCCGCCTGGAGAAACCGCTGAACCTTTCGCGTGAACGATCCGCCAAGCAGATTGCCGGCGCCTTTGCCTCCGTCGGGCAGTGCCGGGTGCAAACCATGCCCGCATACGCGTTCGTGTACGTCCCCGGATATGAACAACTGACGGACATCTCGCTGACGGGACAACTGCCGTCCAAATACCGGGAAATCACCGGGTCCATCGCATTCGGATCCGGGATGCCGCTATACGCCGCCTTGGCATGGATGGGGCATGCGCTGAACGTCACGCTGGTCGCCGACAATGCCGTCGGCGACGCTCAATGCGGCGAAATAGCCCTCGCCCATGCAAGCGTTCAAGACGCGCTGGAGGCGATGCTGAAGTCCGCGCGCGTCGTAACCGTGACGATCGAGGCCACCGAAGAATACGTGTTGCTTCGAAGTCCGGCCAACGCAAACCCTCCCTCGGCATTGCTCAACGCCGATCGCCTCGACGCCGCCTCGAAGGCGCTCCTCGATAAACGAATCGACGTGTATCTGCCCCAACGCAGCAAAGACCCCGCCCGATTCCCCCTGCGTTTTGCGGCAAGCCGGCTTGACTCCGTGCTGGGGACTCTTTCGGAACAGGCGGCGGCGCCCATCACGGCGGAGAAGGACGTACAGGGTCTGCCGGTCAATCCCGTGACTCTGCGAAACGTGCGCGTGGCCACGGCGATGGACTTGCTGGTGCGGCAGTGGCTCGCGCCTGAATTCGGATACGATGCAATTCAAGGCTCCATCCATATCCGCCGTCGCGGCGCCGCCGAGCGCATCGCCCCCGCAGCAGGAACCGCCTCCGCGTCAACGCCCTGACAAAACGCCGCGCGCCTTGGCCACAACCGTTTCATCGCGGCGCCGGGCTGGGATCGAATTCGCCCAGCTTATCTTCCTTGTCCTTGTATTCCTCGGCCGAGGGCAAGGGGTCCTGCGTCGCCGTAATGACAGGCCATTCCGCCGCGCATTTGATGTTCAGATCGATGAAGTCCTTCCACTTGTCCGGAATGTCTTCCTCCGGATAAATGGCATGCACCGGACATTCATCCACGCAGGCGCCGCAATCGATGCACTCGCCGGGATCTATGGCCAGCATGTTGGCGCCTTCGTGAAAACAGTCCACCGGACAAACCGCTACGCAATCGGTGTACTTGCACTTGATGCATGGTTCGGTCACGTAGTGAGACATGGCATCCTTTCCCTAACCAATAGGGCTTGGCGCGCATCGCGCCATCCTGAAAACCGCGCCGCCGACAAGAGTCTGCGTACATAACACGCTTTTGCAACGCAAATCAAGTTCGCTTTTTTGACCCCATGGCGGGCATGTGCTACAGTCCCATTTTGCGTTTTTCGACGAAAAACAGAAGGGAGTCGCGAAAAAGACATGCTGCCCTCTTTGCGATTGGACGGGAAAGTGGCCGTGGTTACGGCAGGCGGCGGCGTTTTGGGCGGCGCCATCGCGCAAGGGCTCGCCGCCGCAGGCGCTGCCGTCGCCGTGGCCGATCTGTCGCGGGAGTTGGCGCAAGCATGCGCCGACCAAATCCGCCAAGCGGGAGGCACGGCGTCCGCCTATGCCGTAAACGCGCTGGAAAAAGCATCGCTCGACGCATGTTGCGACGCGATCTGCCGCGATTTCGAGCGTGTGGACATTCTGGTCAGCGGCGTGGGCGGCAACATGAAGAACGCAACGACCTCCCCCGATCTTTCCTTTTTTGATCTGCCTGCCGACGCGCTGAGCAAGGTGATCGATCTGAATTTGCTGGGCGGGGCGATTTTGCCTGCGCAAACGTTCGGCAAACGCATGAAAGACAACCCCGGCGGCGGATCGATCATCAACATCTCCTCGATGAACGCGTTCCGTCCGTTGACGCGCATCCCCGGCTATAGCGCGGCCAAGGCGGCCGTCAGCAACTTCACGCAATGGCTCGCGGTGCATCTCGCGCAAGAGTACAGCCGCACGCTGCGCGTCAATGCCATTGCGCCGGGCTTTTTCCTCACGGAACAAAACCGATTCCTCCTCACCGATAAGGAAACCGGCGAATTGACCGATCGCGGCAAGACCATCCTCGCGCACACGCCGATGGGCTCCTTTGGCAGGCCAGAGGATCTTGTCGGCGCCGCGGTCTGGCTCGCCTCGGACGCGGCGCGTTTCGTCACCGGCATCGTATTGCCGGTGGACGGCGGTTTTTCCGCGTTCTCCGGCGTATAACAGAAAAGGACAAAAGGAAAGACGCATGACAGACCCAGTCGCCGCCCTCAGAGACCACACGCCGAAATACGAATATCTTATCGCCATTGACTCGGACGGCTGCGTGTTCGACACCATGGAAATCAAGCAGAAGGAATGCTTCATCCCCACGCACATCAAGATGTGGGGGTTGCAGCCGATCTCCAAATACGTGCGGCAAGCCGCCGAATTCGTGAATCTCTACTCGAAATGGCGCGGCATCAACCGTTTCCCGGCGCTCACGAAGGTGTTCGACCTGCTGGAGGAATGGGACAAGGTCCAGGAACGCGGCTTTGACGTGCCCAAGACGCCGAACCTGCGCCGCTGGATCGAGACCGAGACCAAATTGGGCAACGCGCAACTCGAGGCGCACTGTCAACAGCACGAAGAAGAAGATTTGCGCAAGGCGCTCGAATGGAGCAAGGCCGTGAACGCCGCCGTCGAGGATATCGTGCAGGGAGGATTGCCCGCGTTTCCCCACGTGCGCGAATCCTTCGAGCGCGCAGAACAAAAAGCCGATTTGCTGGTGTGCAGTCAAACGCCGACCGAGGCCCTTGTGCGCGAGTGGCGCGAGCAGGGGCTGGAACGCTTTGTCTTCACCATCGCCGGCCAGGAATTCGGCACCAAGGCGGAACACATCGCCCTCTGCTCGGAAGGCCGCTACGAGAAAAACAAGATGCTGATGATCGGCGACGCCCTCGGCGATCTAAAGGCCGCCCGCGCCAACGGAGCCCTGTTCTTCCCGATCAATCCCGGAGAGGAAGAGGAATCGTGGCGGCGCTTTCACGACGAAGGCCTCGACCGTTTCTTCAGCGGTTCCTTCGCCGGCGAATACGAAGACTCGTTGATCGCCGAGTTCGGCAAACTGTTGCCCGAAACGCCGCCATGGAAAAAAACGCGCGGGTAGAGCGCCATCGGGTTTCGTTCCCATCATGGAAAACGCGACAGAAGAAAGGCCGCCAAAGGCCGCGGCAAAAGATTTCGCGACGGCCATAGCCTTGGGGCTCGCAGGATCGGCCGTAGGCGCTCTCGTTTGGGTGATGATCTCGGCGGCCATGCACTGCCTGGAAAGCGCCGCTTCGGTGTCCGTCGGTTTCGCCGCGGGACTTGGCGTCTTTTTCGCCACGCAGGAACGCCGCCGAAGCATTGCGTTGGGTCTGACAGCCGCGGCATGCGCCGCGCCGGGCATTCTGCTGGGCGCCATCGGCAGCGTATGCCTGTTCACGGCATCGCAGAACGCCGAATCGATTTTTTCCCTTGTGACGCGGGTTCCATTTGCCCGGCTTGGCTCCCTCGTCGCGAACTCCTTCGGATGGGGCGACATCGCATTCATGGCGTCTGCGGCAGCAGCGGCGTGCCTCATCGCCATGGCGCGCCCCAAAAAACGCGAACGCCACGCGCACGCGCGGTTGCCGTTGGGACAGCGCTTGATCGTCGGCCTCGCCGAGGCGGCCCAAAGCAACACGGGATCGTTTTGCCCCGACGCCGACACGACGGGGGAAGAAGCCATCGACATGATAGCGCAGCCCAAGCGCCGCCGCCGCAAGGGCGCGACGGTCTACTCGATCCCGGGCGCCCCGGCGAACGCAACGCCCAAGTCCGCGCGGAAAAGCGCCGCGCCGCGTGCGCGCGCACAGGACGACGAAGAAGACGACGCCCCGCCGCCCAAGGCCCGTCGCCCCCGAAAAACCGTCTCGTCCGACGAAGACGCCCCCGCGCCGCGTCGCAAGACCAAAAACCGCCGCGATCGCGAGACGCACGAGTGATCTTTCCGCGAAATCGGCGAAGCGACAGGAGACAAGCCCTGCCATGAAAATCGTGGCCGACGAAAACATTCCGTACGCGCGCGAAGCCTTCTCGACCTTGGGCGAAGTCGCGGCGCTGCCGGGCCGCACGTTGTCGCCCGAGGCCGTGCGCGATGCGGACCTGTTGATGGTGCGTTCGATCACCAAGGTAAACGCCGCATTGCTCGAAGGTTCATCGGTGCGTTTCGTCGCAACGGCCACGATTGGCGAAGACCACATCGACAAAAGCTACTTGGCGGAGCGCGGCATCGGGTTTTCCTCCGCGCCCGGCTGCAACGCCGAAAGCGTGGCGCAATATATCGCGGCGGCATTGCTCGAACTGGCGGGACGCTACACGCTCCAACTCGGCGCGATGTCGCTTGGCGTCATCGGCGTCGGCAACGTCGGATCGCGCGTGGCCCGCGCGGCCCGCGCCCTGGGCATGCGTTGTGTGCTGAACGATCCGCCGCGCGCGCGCGCGGAAGGCGGCGCGGAATTCGGGACCCTGGAAGATGCGGCGGCATGCGACGTCGTTACGTTTCATGTTCCCCTCACAAAGAACGGTCCCGACGCCACCTACCATCTGGCCGATGCCGCGTTTTTTCAGTCACTCCGGCCCGGCGCGATTCTGCTGAACACTTCGCGCGGCGCCGTCGTGGACAATGCCGCACTCAACGTTGCCCTGGCGAGCGGCCGCATGCGCGCGGCGGCGTTGGACGTGTGGGAAGGCGAACCGCTCGTCGATGTGGAATTGCTGAAACAGGTTTTCATCGGCACGCCGCACATCGCGGGGTATTCCTTCGACGGCAAGGTGAACGGCACGGTGCAGATATACCGCGCGGCCTGCGCGTTTCTTGGCGTTGCGCCGACATGGGACCCCGCACCGCTGTTGCCCGCGCCGGAATGTCCGGAAGTGACCGTACGCGGCGATACATCCAACCCGCAAGCCGAACTGCGCGAGGCCGTGCGAAAGGTGTATGATATTCGACGTGACGACGCGGCCATGCGCACGCTACTCGACGCGCCACAGGAAGAACGCGGCCCGCGCTTCGATCGTCTTCGCAAGGAATATCCGCGCCGCCGCGAATTTCAACATACGCGGGCGATAGTGCAGCCTGAGAGCCGGTTGTTGGCGGGATTGTTGATGAAATTGGGTTTTGCAGTGTAGAAATTTTTCAACGCAACGAAACAAGGGAAAAAGAATCTAACGCAGAGGCGCTGAGAGCACAGAGAAATCTTTCCCGTTTTATCTGTGGCCATCTGTGTTCATCTGTGGTTTCATCTTTCTTTCTCCGTGCTTTCTCTGTGTGCTCCGTGACTCTGTGGCGAATCTTCATTAAAAGGTACATAGTATGCAATTAATCAAAGACAATGGTTGCCTCAACGCCGATGAATTGTCGTCGTTTGTGCACGAGGCGTTCGCGAAGGAGTCCGTTGACGGCAAGCGCGTGTTGTTCATCATTCCCGACAGCACGCGGAGCATGCCGATGCCGGCGATGTTTCGCGCGTTGTTGCGCGCCGTGAAGGGACGCGCGGCGAAGGCGGACTTCATGATCGCGTTGGGCACGCACCCGCCCATGAGCGACGCGGCGATCAACGCGCTGTTGGGCATCACGGAAGACGAGCGGCGCGGCACATATGGTGATATCGAAATCATCAACCACGAATGGAAAAACCCCCAAGCGTTGCGCCATATAGGAACCGTCACCGAGAACGAAATCGCCGAATTGTCGAACGGTCTGCTGCGGTGCGCGGCGGAGGTTTGCGTCAACAAACGCATTTTCGACTACGATCTGCTCTGCATCGCGGGGCCTGTGTTTCCGCATGAAGTCGTCGGGTTCAGCGGCGGCAACAAGTACTTTTTCCCCGGCATCGCGGGCGAGGAAATCCTCAATCTCTTCCACTGGCTCGGCGCGCTCATCACGAACCCGCTCATCAACGGCACGAAGTACACGCCGGTGCGCGCGGTGGTCGACAAGGCCGCGTCGCTCATCCCGATCGAAAAACGCTGCTTCTGCCTCAACGTGATGGGCAAGGACTGCAAGGGCATCTTCTACGGCGCGCCGGAATCCGCATGGTCCGCCGCCGCCGACCTCTCCGCAAAAACCCACATCGTCTACAAGGACAAGCCGTTCAAGAGCGTGCTCGCCATGGCCCCGGCGATGTACGACGAACTCTGGGTCGCGGGCAAGTGCATGTACAAGCTCGAACCCGTCGTGGCGGACGGCGGCGAACTCATCATCTATGCGCCGCACCTGCACGAAATCAGCGTCACGCATGGCGATCTCATCCGCCGCATCGGCTACCACACGCGCGATTATTTCCTTGCGCAGATGGACAAGTTCACCGACATCCCCGGCGGCATCCTCGCGCACAGCACGCACGTCCGCGGCATCGGCACGTTCGAGAATGGCGTCGAAAAACCGCGCGTGCAGGTGACCCTGGCCACCGGCATCCCCGAGGCCGAATGCCGCGGCATCAACCTCGGCTACCGCGACCCGGCGTCCATCAATCCCAACGACTGGAAAGACCGCGAGGACGAGGGGCGCTTGCTGGTTCCTCATGCGGGCGAGGTATTGTACCGATTGACGCGATGATCCGCGTTTTGTTGATCGCGTTTCTCGCCGGGAACGTCGCTCCGATACACGACGAATAACGGCCTATCCTTGCTCGCCCCGCCTCACTTGGACAGTTCGGACACAGCAAGCGGCTTGACGTCAAGAGGAGATCGATCGGAAGAGACAAAGGCCTCGTCCGGCAGCAGGCCGAACGAAGCGCCAAACACGCGATCAAACGTGAAACGCAGCACGTTCACGAGGCTAATGTTTTGCGGAAGCCGCGCGGCGTCCGCGCCGGACGCATCGGGAAACCGGACCATGACAAGATTGGGGAACCGATCGCGCAAAGCGGCCATGTCGCCATGCGCGGAAGCAGGCTCAAAACCGGGACCGCGGCTTGATACTATCAGCACGACCGACGGACGCGTCGAGGAAGCCGTCAAGGCATCGCTTATCTCGAGAAGCCGCCGGTTCACGTAATGCAGCTGTTCGACATACCCCTCGAAATACTGGCGCCACGTGGCCCGAACCGGCTCGCCGCGCAGCGAAAAACCCACCGGCTTCGCCCACCAGCCGCCGTGCGTGAACAAGAAGGGCTGTTCCGGCACGAGCAAATACGCGAACACGAGGCAGGGTTGGGGGGCATCGCCGGCCGCGGAAGCGATGTTGGAAACGATATACCGCACGCGCTGACGGCTAAACGCGTTCAGCCAATAGCCCGAAACGCCGTGTCGCCAATAATAGGCGCTGTCGAGCATGGGCGCGAACGCGCAATTGCGCAACAGCACCTGCTCGAATTCACTGACGGCGAACGGAGGCTTGAGCGCCACATCGGCCATGGGCGGGCAAGGCTCCAAGGCGTCCTCGCGCGGCGAAAACGCCACGATGCGATATCCTCGCGACCGCAAAAACTGAAACGCCCGATTCTCCGTATACGCATGAACAAGCGACGGCAACCCGGCGTCGGCGGACGTTTCGGGTCCGATCAGGGCATGCAGATAATCGAGGTTGAGCATGGAGCCCACGGCAGCCAGCGATACGGGATAGTTGGCAAAACTCCGATCGGCCACCTGGAAACCCTTGGCGCGCATGGCGTCAAGAAAAGGAAGATTGTTGTAGCCGTATGTCGTGCGAAGCACATCCGCCCGCGCATACCCCTCGAGCACAATCAAATAAATGTCGGGATACGGCGACTCCGGCGTCGCCGAGCGAACGGTCCGCGACGCGGCTTCCTCCAGCGGGGGAATGGCAATCGCGGGCTCCTCGTGACGGCGCAACGCGATGTTGCCCGCCGTCAATAAAATCAACACGAATGCGAACCAGTTCAGCGTGCGCGTCGCTTGACGGCAATCGCCGCGAAACGCCAGCAACAGCATGTATACGGCCACGACAATGCCAAGATATGCCGCCATCATCCAATCGCCGCCGCGAGGCAGCACCGGCCCAAGCAGCGCCCATGCCGCCGCTCCAATCACGCAGGCGGCGGCCACGAAAACGGCCACGCCTTTTCGCGTGGACGCG
>ERZ795030.2191-NODE-2191-length-24029-cov-5.912864_pt1 | contig 24029 bp, 24 predicted proteins | sample MGYA00375122_ERZ795030 | MGnify/ENA primary metagenome ERZ795030 (study PRJEB30165, sample SAMN05720146) | activated sludge metagenome | isolation source: anaerobic digester from wastewater treatment plant | place: Japan | collected 2015-04-20 ... | reverse complement strand
AGCTGCTTCCGCAATCCTTCGATCTGGATGTCGACGATCTTCAAAATGTCCGCCTTGGTCAAAGAATGGAAGACGATGATCTCGTCCAGGCGGTTCAAGAATTCCGGCCGGAAGCGGTCGCGGAGCGCCTCCATCATTCTCGTCCGGTAATCCTCTTCCTTGCTCTTGAATTCGTCGGCCGACATGTGGAATCCGACCCGCGAGATCTCGCGGTTAAGTTCGGAGCCGACGTTCGAAGTCAAAATGATGATGGTGTTCTTGAAATTGACGGTCTTCCCTTTGCCGTCGGTCAGTCTTCCGTTGTCCAAAACCTGCAAGAGCACGTTGAAGACCTCGGGGTGGGCTTTTTCGATTTCGTCGAAAAGGATCAGGCTGTAGGGTTTGTGCCTCACGGTCTCGGTGAGCTGTCCCCCTTCTTCGTGGCCGACGTATCCCGGAGGCGAACCGATCAAGCGCGCCACCGAATGCTTTTCCATGTATTCGGACATGTCGATCCTGACGATGGCGTCGTCGCGATTGAACATGAAGTCGGCCAGAGCCCGAGCGAGCTCGGTTTTACCGACTCCGGTCGGACCCATGAACATGAACGATCCCAAAGGCCGGTTCGGGTCGGCCAGTCCGGCCCGGCTGCGGCGCAAAGCGTTCGAGACCGCGGCCACGGCTTCTTCCTGGCCGATGACCCTCTTTTCCAATTCTTCTTCGATTCTCGTCAATTTTTCCGCTTCAGATTCGAGCATGTTCGCCACGGGCACGCCGGTCCAGCGGGAAATCACCTTGGCCACGTCCTCGGCGTCGACTTGCTCTTTGATGAAACGCTCTTTCTGCGCTTTGGCTCCGAAATGCTTTTTCTCGTAGGCAACGAATTCTTTTTCCGCCTGCGGCAATTCGCCGTAGCGGATCTTGGCCACGGTTTCCAAATCTCCGTCGCGTTCGGCCACTTCGGCCGAGCGTCGCAGATCCTCGATCCTTTTCCTCAGATTGTGGACGTTCTCGAAAACCATTCTTTCGGCCTGCCATTCTCCGGAAAGGCCGTCGTATTGCTTTTTCAGATCCTTCAAGGATTTGTCGATGGCTTTTTGCCGGGATTCGCTTCCGGATTCCTTTTTCAAGGCCTTTTTCTCTATTTCCAGACTGGTGATTTGCTTTTTAAGGCTGTCGATGGACTGGGGCACGGATTCGGACTCGAGTTTTCTCGCGGCCGAAGCCTCGTCGATGACGTCCACCGCCTTGTCCGGCAAAAACCGATCGGAAATGTAGCGGGCGGACAAATTTACGGCCGCGATCAAGGCGTCATCGCTGATTTTCAGGCCGTGGTGAACCTCGTATTTTTCCTTGAGGCCCCTCAAAATGGTGACGCTGTCCTCAAGCGACGGTTCCTCGACCATGATCGGCTGGAACCGGCGTTCCAGGGCGGCGTCTTTCTCGATGTGCCGCTGGTATTCCTTGGTGGTGGTCGCGCCGATGGCGTGCAGTTCTCCGCGCGCCAGGCTCGGTTTCAAAAGATTCGAGGCGTCCATGGCGCCTTCGGCCGAACCGGCTCCGATGATCATGTGGATTTCGTCGATGAAAAGGATCAGTTTGCCGCTAGAATTCTTGATTTCCTTGATAAAAGCCTTTAACCGATCTTCGAATTCTCCGCGGAACTTGGTTCCGGCGATCAAAGACCCCAAATCGAGGGAAACGATCTCTTTTCCCTTCAAGGTTTCCGGAACGTCTCCGGAAACGATTTTCTGGGCCAAGCCCTCGACAATGGCGGTTTTACCGACCCCGGGTTCGCCGATCAATACCGGATTGTTCTTGGTGCGGCGGGACAAAACCTGGATCACGCGGCGAAGCTCTTCGTCGCGGCCGATCAAGGGATCGAGCTTTCCTTCGCGGGCCTTGTTTGTCAGGTTTTCCGAGTATTTTTCCAAAACCTGGAATTTGGATTCCGGAGTCTCGTCGGTCACCTTGGCGCTGCCCCTAAGCTCGGCCAAAGCCCGCATCAATCCTTCGCGGGTGACGCCGTGGCGCTCAAGAAGCATTTTGGCCGGAGAAACGACCTCGAAAACCCCCAAAAGCAGATGCTCGCAGGAAATGAACTCGTCTTTGTTCATCTGGCTGAAACGGACTCCGGCTTCGATGATTTTGACCACTTCCTGGGAAAGATACATCTGGGAAACGTTCGAATCCGCGAAAATCTTCGGCAAACGCCGCAATTCGGCGTTGATGTCGTCTTCGAGGGCCACCGGATCCACGTTCAGTTTCTCCAAGATCGGCTGGACCAGGGATTCGGAATCGCCGATCAGGGCGTACAAAAGATGAAGGCTGCGGAATTCTCCGTGCTTCATGGACGAAGCGATGTCCTGAGCCGATTGGAGCGCTTCCTGCGCCTTTAAAGTGAAACGATTGAAAGAATTCATGATGATTTACGCTAATTATGACACAACGCGATTGAAATAAAATAACAATTCCGAATTCCGGATGTCAAATAACGGACTTCTAAATCTTGACGAGATGCGTTTTTAACAACCTTTCCACGGCTTTAACAGTCTCGTTTTTGACTTTGGGATTGCTGTCGGCCACCCATCTCGCCAGATTATACAGTTCCTGGTTGTCTATTTTCAGCCAGCGGCCGTTTTTGTAAAGAAAATAAAGCGTCGTCGTCACTGCGATGCGCTTGTTTCCGTTTTGGGAAGGATGATCCTTGATGATCGCGTAAAACAAAATGGCCGCTTTCGGTATCAGGCCTTTATACAAGAACCGCTTGTCCCAGGTCTGGAAAGGCAAAGCCGCACAAGTCTCGAGTTTGTGCGGATCTCTCGTGTCAAAATCCGGAATCGGCTCGTCGAAAGACATCAATTCCTTGGCCAGCCAATAGGCCACGTATTCTATTTCTTCGATCGAAATGCCCGAAGTTTTCATGATCGGGCCTTATTCCCGGCCAAGCATCTTTAAAGCGACCCCGTATTCCTCGACGGTCTTTCTTACGGCTTTTTCGATGGTTTTTTTGTCTTTTTCGGAAAACTCCGCTTTTTCCACGATTTCCGACTTCGGAATGGCGAAACTCCGACCGAATCTCTCGGCTTTCAAAGTCCCGGCTTTGATTCTTTGGAATACCGCCACCCGGCTGATGCCGAGCTTTTCGGCGGCTTCGGCGGTTGTTAAATACTCTTTTTCCATAATTTGTATGTTAACAGTTGTTAAGCCATTGATCAATAGCTTAACAACCGATAAGGCATTGCCCTTATTCTGATCGCGGGGCTTGCTCTTCCAAGAAGGCGGCCATGACCGCCTTTGCCTTGTTGGCCGGGATGGCAAAGCCGATGTTCTCGGCGCCGGACACGATGGCCGTGTTGATGCCAATGACCTCGGCCTTCAGGTTAAGGAGAGGGCCACCGGAGTTGCCGGGATTAATGGCCGCGTCCGTCTGGATGACATTGTCGATGGTGATTGTTCGGCCAGTCTGGCCGTCTTTGGCCGTGACATTCCTGGCCAAGCCCGAAACAACGCCGACAGATACTGTGTTTTCGAACTCGGCCAAGGCATTGCCAATGGCAATGGCCGTCTGTCCGGGTCTGACCGTCTCCGAGTCGGCCAGCGGCAAGGCGGCCAGTCCGGTGGCCGGGATCCGTATCAAGGCCAAGTCCTTGTCCGCGTCTCTGGCCAAGACAGTGGCCGTCTCTTTGGCCGCGTTATTCAGGATGACCGTGTATTCGGCCTCGGTGTCCTCCACCACGTGGTTGTTGGTGATGATAAGGCCGTCTTCGGAAACCACGAATCCGGTTCCGCCGCCGATTTCCCGCTTTTCGGTTTTGTCCGCCGAAAAACAGGGGACGGTGAAGCGCCAGCCCGAATCGCCCCGGAAAAACCCGTTGAACGGATCGTAAAGGCATTGCTCGAGAATGGGTAGATCCTTGGAAACGACAATGGAAACCACGCTCGGACTCGCTTTTTCCACCGCTTTGACGACCGCGTTTTCATAGGCGTCGGTCGGGCCGTAAAGCTCCGGGACCGGGTTTTCTCCTTGTTTTTCCGGAAAAACAAGGAAAGATCTAAGGTATTTGTCGTAAAAATCGCCGAGGAAGCTCGCTTTGGCTTGGTTCCTGAAAAGACAAAATCCGCCGACCGCCAAGACGAGAACCGCGACGGCGAAAACCGCCGATCTTTTTTTCATTGATTTAAAGAAATGATTTGAGACCTTTTAGCGCCTGGTTGCCAAATAATTTTAAGATTCCTATAATTTGGGGTCAACTGGCTTTATCCGGGATAAAGCTACATATATTATATATAAAAGAAATGTTCGGTTACCTGACTCAGATTACGGCTTATTTGGCGGAATTCGTGGCCCTTTTCATGGCTGTTTTCTACCTTCTCACTTTCATCGAGAACAAGGAGGAGATCGACGTTTCGGAGGAGCCCGGAGAATACCCGAGCGTCGCCATCGTCATCCCGGCTTATAACGAAGAAAAAAACATCGCCGCCACCATCGCCTCGGCCGCCGGGCTGGATTATCCGTCCGAAAAACTCCATATCCTCGTCATGGACGACGGCTCCAAAGACAGAACCCTGGAGATGGCGAGGGTAGAGGCCGGAAAGCATCCGGGGCGGGACATTCGGGCGAGCGCCAACCCCCACGGAGGCAAGGCGAGAACCATGAACGCCGCCATCAAGATGATCGATACGGAAATCATGGTGACGCTCGACGCCGATTCTTGCGTTTCTCCGGACGCCTTGAAAAACATGATCCCTTATTTCTCGAAAAGCGACCGCGTGGCGGCGGTGGTCGCCGCCATGAAAATCCGCGACCCGAAGACCTTTCTCCAGAAAATCCAGAGCGCCGAATATCTTTTCTGCTTTTACATCAGGAAAATGAATTCTTTCGCCAACGGCCTGCTCGTGACGCCCGGGCCGTTCAGCGCCTACCGGAGGTCGATTTTCGACGAAATCGGCGGATTCGACGAAGAAAACATCACCGAAGACGGCGAGATCGCCTTGCGGCTCCAGAAACACCAGTATTCGATCGAGTATTGCCACAACGCCGAAGTTTTCACGAGCGCGCCGGGAACGATCAAAGCCTTGAAGAACCAAAGGGTCAGATGGAACCGCGGCACCATCAGGAATTTCGTCAAATACCGCAAGTTCTTCGCAAACCCGGTATACGGGGATTTCGGGCTGTTCATTTTTCCGTCGACCATCGTCCTCCTTAGCATCGCCTTCGGCCTTTTTCTCTTCTCGGCCGCCGATTTCGCGGCCATCTCCGCCAAGAGATTCGAATACGGAACGCTCTTCCATATTTCGCCGCTTCGTTTCGACAACTTTTTCCGGTTCGACAAATTCTTCATCCAGCCGACGGCCATGCAGATCATTTCCATCGTCATCTTCGGTTTGTCGTTCGTTTCTCTCTACTTCATCCGCAAATATTCGCCCAAAGATTTCAAGAACATGGCCTTGTTCTACGTTCCCTATCTTCTCGTTTATTATCCCCTTTTCGTTCTCGGGTTCTGGACCATTACCGTTTTCTACGAATTGACGCACCGGGAACTCGCCTGGCACAAATAATCCATGGATAAAACCAAAAGACAATTCAGCTTATTCAAATTCGCCGCCGCCTTCGCCATTTCTTTCACCATTTTCATCGCCGGGTTCGCTTTGAGTGAAAGATTGAGCCGCTCGCGACTGGAAGACCTCCAAAACGACGTCCTCGCCCTCCAATCCGAATGGAATTCGCTCGAGATGCTCACTTTGATAGACAAGACTTCGAGCGTCAGCTGCGAAATGTACGAGGAGCAGATCTTGAACTTCACCAACGAAACCGACGTCTTCGGCCAGAAACTCGAATTGGTGGCGAACCGTCTGGCGACCGACAATCCCCAGGTCGTCAACATGAAAATCAGCTACTGGCTCATGGAGATCCGCGACTTTTTCACCCTGAAGCAGATAGAGGCGAAGTGCGGTAAGGAGTACACGACCATTCTTTATTTTTTCGACCGGGCCTGCGGAGATTGCGTCTACCAGGGAGAAGTGCTTCGGCAGATCAAACAGGAATATCCGGAAATAATGATCTATTCTTTCGACGTCTCGAACAAAGACATCTCCATCATCAAGATCCTTTCCCAAATCTACAACATCAAAACGACGCCGACTCTCATCATCGGCGACCGCAAAATAGAAAAAGAAACTTATCGCCAGGAATTGAATTCCATCTTGGGCATCGAATCCAAGCCCTTGATCGACAGCCTCAAACCCGAGAGCAAAACCCCGGAAGAATGATTACCTTCCGAGTATTCTTTTGACGGCTTTGAGTCCGGCCGCGAGGCCGGATTTTTCGTTATCCCGACTGAAGCTGAAGCGGACGCTTTCGGAAACTTCTTTTTCCGGCATGCCCGTGGCGAGCAAAGCGCGGGAAAGCATCAGACTGCGGCTCGAACAAGCCGAGCCGGCCGAGGCGGCGATGCCGAGAAGATCGAGCCGGCCGATCATTTCTTCGGAGCTAACTCCGGGGAACCTGACGTTCAAAATATGAGGGCTACTTTTCTCGAGCGGGGTGTTAAAAGAGATTTCTTTGTCGATGGCTTTCAGGCCTTTGGCAAAAAAATCGCGGAGACCGGAAACTTTTCCGAACGATTCTTTTCTTTTTCGGTCGGCGAGTGCCGCGGCCGCGGCGAATCCCACGATCCCGGGAACGTTTTCCGTGCCCGAACGGAGCCCGAATTCTTGTCCGCCGCCGGTCAGGATCGGCTTCAGGCCGATGATCTTTCCGGCCTGGCGCTCTCTTCGGGAAACGATCCGGTTGAAATACAAAACCCCGGTTCCTTTGGGGCCGAACATCTTGTGTCCGGACAAAGTGATTAGATCGGCTTTGATCGTCTCGGGAGAGCAATCGAAATACTGGAAAGCCTGGACCGCATCCGAATGGAAAAGCGGAAAAACCTCGTTGGCTCCGAGGCTTTGGCGGAAATCTTCGACTGTTTTTCCGATTTCTGCGACGTCTTCGACAACGCCGGTTTCGTTGTTCACGTAGTGCACCGAGACCAAAACCGTTCTCTGGTCGAGGCTGGATTTCAATTTTCCGATGTCGACCGAACCTTTCCTGTCTACGGGGAGATAAACGACTTCGACGCCTTCGGCCTCCAAATCCTCGGCGGTTTTCAGGATCGAATCGTGCTCCGCGGCGGAGACGATTATCTTTACCGGAAGGTGTTTATCGCTCCTTTTAAGGCTATAAAATTCTTTGACGCTGCCCCGCAAAGCCAGGTTGTTGGCTTCGGTGGCCGAACCGGTGAAAATGACGTTCCTAAAATCCTCCAAGACGCTTCCGCCCAAAAGCCGGATGATTTTCTCCCGGGCTTGGTCGATCGCTTTCATCGCCTCCTGTCCGAAAGCGTGGATCGCTCCCGGGTTTCCGAAATCTTTTGAAAAATACGGCGTCATCGCCTTCAAAACGCCCTTATCCAAAGGCGTGGTGGCGGCCGAATCCAAATAAACGCGGTTCATATTATGAGCTTAAACCGGAAACGCGAAAAATAAAAACTAAAAAAGCGCGGACGGAGCCGATTCCAGATCGCGGATCACCCGGGAAAAATCGAGATTCACCTTGGCGATCTCCCCGCTTTTCCGGTCGGGAATCAGAAGATGCCCCTGGCTTTTGGCGAGCTCATAAAGCTCTTTGGTGATTTTGACGTCGTTCAGGCAATAATTTTCCAGTTCCTTGTGCTGGCCCTCGTTCCAAAGCCTGATGGCCTCGAGGCTGTGATGGGTTTTTCCTTCGCCGATGTTCGTCTGGGCGAGGATGTCGAGTCCGACGCGGCTGCCGAAACTGGCTTCGATTTCTTCCAAAAGATCCAGCCGTTTCAAGGCCTTGGTGGAAAAAGGGAAATACCGGTCCAAAACCGGCAGATCGAACCGGTTGATGCTGAAGCCGATGACCAGGCCCGACTCCCGAAGCAAATTACCAAGCTCTTCCATATTCGTCTCCCAAAAGCTCCGGAATTTGTTTTCGTTATAGGAATAAACGCAAGCCACGGAGACTTCGAGCTCGTCCATGTGCTCCTCGCCGCCAACGTCGGCGAAAGTGTTTTTGGTTTCGATATCGATAACGACAATGTCTTTCATGGATTCAAGATAATGAAGAATAACGGGTTTTCGGATTTTTTTCAATTCCCGAAGGCCCGGCCGACAAAATATATAAACACGCCTTGCGAAAATAAAAATCCCCGGCTCTTTTCTTTGCGACGAAGAAAATAAGCCGGGGACATCGGAACGATCAACGTTCCTGCCAAAAGGGATCGGCCATATCGCGGGCCGTTTTGGGAGTGACCAACCCGTAAGAGAGAAGCACTTTTTCCATCTCTTTGCGGAACTCCCGAAGCGGTCGGCCGCAGACCAGTACCGAATCGTCCTTTTGCCGAACCACGAAATAGACTCGGCCGACCGGAAGCTCGCGGGAGGCTCTTCTTAATGCCGCGAGCGCCCTGTCTTCGACGAGACACCTGCGGTCCGAAAGCAGGTATTCCTTGGAGATTTCGCCTTTGACAATGAAGGCGGTTTCGTCGAAAACAGCCAAGGCGTCCGCCAGATCCTGCAGCATGAAAGGGACCGCATCCGGAGGAAGCTTGATAAAGTTGTCTTGCCCGAAAGATCCTCCCACGAGATAGAAATCCCCTTCCCAGAAATCGCCGGTCGCGGGTTCTTTGGCCTGGTTCTTCACGATGGATCTCAAGACCCTTCCCAAGAAACGTTTGCTCGAACTCACCTTCACTTTATTGCGCCTCCCTCAAAGATCGCTCTATGGCCACAAAAAAGCATGTTTCATGAAGATTGTCAAAACAATTCGAATAAAAATCATCCCGCAAACTAATGCGGGATGTATGACAATAGAATGAAAGCGATTAGCGGCAGAGCCCCTCCGCTATGTCTTCCGGAAAAACAAATCCGTAAGGCACCGGAACCGATTTCATCGCTTCCCTGAATCTTTCTAAACTGCGGCCGAAAGATTCGAAATCCATCAACATGATCGATTTTATATCGCGCCGGACTACAAAATCTACTCGCCTAGGCCGCAAAACCGCTACCGCTCTTCTCGCGGCGATCGTCCGGCGATCCATCATAGCCATGTCGTTATCCGTAATCTTGCCGCCGATGACGAAAACCATTTCCCGGGACACCAAATTGTCGGCCCAACACTGCAGCACGTAAGGCGTGACGGCAATCGAAACTTCGAGTTTACCTTCTACGCCTGGCAGCGCGTGAACCAAAGATATTGGAAGTTCGCCCGCCCAGACAGGCGCCCTCGCCTGCTTGATCGGATCGATTTCCCGAATATCCGCCTGACTAGCCGCATACATTTCCTCTAGGGGCGCTTTCATTTTCTCGCACTTCCTTTCAAGGAACTATCTGTATTTCCAGATACAACTATTTTGACTGGCCTGTCAATGACAGGTTTTGATATTTTTTAAAAAAATACGCCCGCAAGCTATGCTTGCGAGCGGACTGACGTAAGGAACTATGACGAGAAGACGATACTGATTCCCTTCCCCTCGGCAACGACCCGCAAGGTCTCGCTGAGGACTATATCGGTGATGGCTAAACGGCGATTTGCCTCGACGTCACCTGCGTACGTAATGCGTCGGCCATTCTGGATCATTTCGATATCCCCATCCAGGGATACCGAAAGCCGAAAATCGTGGTGAATCGCCGTAACCGGGCGACCCACTTCTTGAGCTGCTTGCATCAGCAGTTCATAGGTCTTTCGGGACTGCTCTGCGGCTATGGCCCTATTCTCCATCGCCGCTTTCTCCGCAGCTATTGCTGCGGAAATTAGATTCTCTAACATTCTTTCTTCTACCCCCTTAAAGAACTTTATATTTTAAATATAACATATTATTCCCGTCTTGTCAAGATCAGTTCATTTTTCTTGATTTTTACTATATAATGAGGCTCGAAATGCTAAAAAATAAGCACCGCAAGCAAAAGCCCGTCGAACAAAAGCCGACCAGGATCATCTTGAGTCCCGAGGTCAAAAGGAGCGTTATCGGAGTCGCCTTTTCCGGCCTCGCGGCCATTCTTTTCCTCGCTTCCGGGGCCAAGGCCGGCCCGGTCGGAGATTTTGTCTATCGCAATCTCTTTATCGCTTTCGGCGTCGGCTATTATTTCATTCCGACAATCTTCGCCATTTTGGGGATAAGCCTTCTCGTTTCCGGAGAAAAAAAGGAATTCGGCCAAAACGCTTTTTTCGGAGCGGCCCTTTTCATCATCGCCGGGCTTAGCCTGCTCGACATTCTCTATCCGGAAAAAGGCGGAGCCGCCGGAAACGTTTTCGGAGCGATTGAAGCTCCTTTCGGGAAAATCGCCGGCATCATCATTTCGGTGAGCATTTTCATCATCAGCATTTTGGTGACGCTCGACATCCCATTGAAGATCCGGCCTTTGAGAAGCAGAAACGGAGAAAGCGCTAAGCCGGTCTTTCCGGAAACCGTATCCGACAAGCCGAAAATAATTTCTCCCATGGCCGAAGAAAAGCCGGCCGATAAGCCCAAAGAAGCCGAACTCGAAGTCAAAGAGCCGGAAGGGTTCGGGGAAACCAAAAAACCCGGCAAGAAAATAAGTTTCAAGAATTACGTTCCGCCACCGCTCGATCTTTTGAACAGCCAGAACGAGAAGCCGACGGCCGGAGATTTGCGGGCGAACGCCAACATCATCAGGCGGACGCTCGAGAGTTTCGGCATACCGGTCGAAATGGGAGAAATCACCATCGGTCCCAAGGTAACCCGCTACACCTTGAAACCGGCCGAAGGCGTGAAGCTTTCGAGGATCACCGCCCTGAACCAGGATCTGGCCCTGGCTTTGGCGGCCCATCCCCTGAGGATCGAAGCGCCAATACCGGGCAAGTCGTTGGTCGGCATCGAAGTGCCGAACAAATCCGCGGCCATCGTCAGGCTCGGCAGCCTCATGGCTTATCCGGAGTTCGGAAGCTCGAGCATTCTCACTTTCGCTTTGGGGCGGGAGATCTCCGGAGACCCGGTCATGCCGAACATCGCCAAGATGCCGCACTTGCTCATCGCCGGAGCCACCGGTTCGGGAAAATCCGTCGCCATCCACAGTTTGATCGTTTCCCTGCTCTACAAGAACTCTCCGGAAACTCTGAAATTCATCATGATCGATCCGAAACGAGTCGAACTCACCGCCTATAACAAACTCCCCCATCTCGTGGCGCCGGTCATCACCGAAGGCAAAAAGGCCGTGGCCGCGCTCCGCTGGGCCATTTCCGAAATGGACCACCGCTACGACACTCTGATGCAAAGCGGCAACCGCGACATCCAAAGCTACAACGCCGTCCACAAGGACGAACCCCTGAATTACATCGTCATCGTCATCGACGAATTGGCTGATCTCATGGCCGCTTACGGCCGGGAAATAGAAAGCTCGATCGTCAGGCTCGCCCAGATGGCGAGGGCGACCGGCATCCATCTCGTCGTTTCCACCCAGCGGCCGTCGGTCGAGGTCATCACCGGCCTCATCAAGGCGAATATCACGACCAGGATCGCCCTTCAGGTGGCGAGCCAAGTCGACTCGCGGACCATTCTCGACATGGCCGGAGCGGAAAAACTCTTGGGAGGCGGAGACATGCTTTTCATGACTTCGGACCTCTCGAAGCCGAAAAGGATCCAGGGCACCTATGTGACCGAGGGAGAGATCAAAGCCGTGGCCAAATTCGTCGCCGAAAACAACGAGCCGGAAATGAGAGCCATTGTCGACGATTCCGGATCGAACCCCGGAGCGGCGGTTTTCGATTTCGGGGGAGAGAACGACACGGATGACGAGCTTTATCCCGAAGCTTTGGAGGTTGTGACCGAAGCCAAAAAAGCCTCGGCCTCGCTCTTGCAGCGGAGGCTGAAAATCGGTTATGCTCGGGCTGCGCGGCTCCTCGATATCATGGAAGACAAGGGCATTATCGGCCCGGGAGACGGAGCCAAACCCAGGGAAGTTTACCTGGATCAAATCGAACATCACGAAGAACCGCTCAATAATGGATAACGAAAAATACAACGAAAAAACCTTGGCCGAGCTGATGGAGGAATTGATGGCCGGCCAGGGGCTCAATATCGACAAATTGGGCGAAGCGACGAATATCCCCAAAAGATACCTCCTCGCCCTCATGGAGAACGACTCCAAGAATTTGCCGGCCGAGCCTTATGTCCGCGGCTATCTTTTGAAAATCGCCGAAACGTCCGGAGTCGACCCGGCCGGGCTTTACAGCGCCTACAAGAAACTCGGGCTGAAGACTTCGGGTAAAGAGGATTCTCTGCCGTCGAACCGGTTCGCCATCAAAAAACCAGCCAGCCGCTGGCTGGTGCCGGTGGCGTTGACGCTTTGCCTGGTCATCGCCGGCTCTTTCAAGATAAAAGACATTCTGGGGATACCGAGCATCGAGGTCAACCTTCCGGAGACCGCTTTGATCGTTTATGCGCCCATGGCGGCGATCGAAGGGAAAATCGATCCCCGGGATTCGCTCGAATTGAACGGCGAGCCGATCTATCCGGATTCAACCGGCTCTTTCAGTGAACAAGTGCCGCTCGAACAGGGTATCAACACTTTCGAATTCAAAATAAAAAGGTTTCTCGGTCGGGAAACGAAAATACAAAGGCAGATCATCTATGAAATCGGAGAAGAAATCCAAGGAGACGAAATCGTCGAATAAGGAAGACCGGTCGAAAACCCTCGACGCCCTCGTCGAGTCGCTTCGGGAAAAATACGGTGAAGAATCGATCATGAAGCTCGGCGAAACCAAGAGAGCCGACGTCGAGGTGATCGCGAGCGGCTCCTTTTCTTTGGACCGAGCCTTGGGTGTCGGCGGCTTCCCCAAAGGAAGAATCGTCGAGATCTTCGGGCCGGAAATGTCCGGCAAAAGCACTCTCGGGCTCCAGGTGATCGCCGAGGCCCAGAAAGCCGGAGGTAAAGCCGCTTTCATCGACGCCGAACACGCGCTCGATCCGGACCGCGCCAAGAAAATCGGGGTTAAGGTTTCCGAACTCCTTTTGTCCCAGCCGGACAGCGGCGAAGAAGCCTTGAACATCATGGAAAGCCTGGTGAGATCCGGAATGATCGACGTCATCGTCGTCGATTCCGTGGCCGCCCTCACCCCGAAAGCGGAGATCGAGGGAGAAATGGGAGATCAATTCATCGGGCTTCAGGCGAGAATGATCAGCCAGGCCATGAGGAAAATCACGGCCATCGCCAACAAATCCAAGACCCTGATCATTTTCATCAACCAGCTCCGGGAGAAAATCGGCATGATGGGCTACGGCGAACCGACGACCACTCCCGGCGGCCGGGCCTTGAAATTCTATTCGACGATCAGGATCGATCTCCGGAGGATCGCCCAGATCAAAAAAGGAGAAGAGGTGGTCGGCAACCGCGTCCGCGCCAAAGTGGCCAAAAACAAAGTGGCGGCGCCCTTCAAGACGGCCGAATTCGACATCATGTTCGCGGACGGCATTTCCTACGAGGGAGACGTGATGAACGCGGCCATCAACCAGGGAATCATCAAGAAAGCCGGAAACACTTATTCTTTCGGCGAGGAAAAACTCGGCGTCGGCACCGAAGCGGCCAAGGCCAAATTAAAGGAAGACAAAAAGCTTTTCCGGGAAATAGAAAAGAAACTCCGGGAAGCGCTCGACGAAGCGGAAAAAGCGAACAAATAATTTTATCGATGGAAACAGCGGCCATGTTGGCCGCTGTTTTTTTATTCTAAATCGGATTACTCACCTTGCAGCAGAGCATGTATCCGGAAGTTAAGGCTACACCAGACCAGGTATAAAAGCCAGCAGGACACTGGGTGGAGCCGCCGCCTCCGGTGTAGGAGACGAGATTGCAGATGTTGGCGTTGCCGGTGACGGTCAAGGCGCCGTCGATGGTACCGCTGCCGATGGAATGGAAATTTCCGGTGTTAGAGCTAATGGCAAATTTGACAGTCGGAGCCGAACCGGAGGCATTAGAGCCGGATTCGAAGATCCAACCGTAGCCTGACGCGTTTTCGATATTAAACCTTCTGGCCCAGCTGGTTACGCTGGCGGTGGCATCAGTCGGAGCGGCCGTACCGCTCGGAGAATTGGTGGTGCCAGGAGGCGCCATATAATCGTACCAGGTATAGTAAGCCGGACTATACCAGCTGATGCCGTGAGCGCCGCTGCCTTGGCCAAGCGATGTATATTGATACGATTTCCCGCGATTCAAAATATCTCCGCTTACCTCTAATTTATAACCCGGCGCCGCCGTCCCGATTCCGACTTTGCCGGCATTATCAATCACCAAATCCGCTGTCCCGGAAGTGATGGCGCCGGCCGTTCCCAAGGCCGGATCCGTTGATTGGTTAACGCTACGGATTATGCCGAACTTATTTGTGTCTAAAGCATTAGTGATCAAATAACGCCTCGCTCCCGACGTATAACCGTCATTGGCGTCAAAGAGTATGCCGGCGTAATTGCCATAAGGATTTGTTCCGTCGCTTAACGACAATCCGTTGATCCGCAGAGGAATCGTGGTCGCCGTTATGTTCGGGTCCGCTCCGATGATAGCGTTGCCGTTTACTTCTAATTTCGCTCCCGGAGTTATTGTGCCGATTCCGACATTACCGGTACTTGTGATACGCATCCTTTCATTTATAGTTCCTCCGTTCGGACGTGTACCAAAGGCCAAGAAGCCGGCCGTGTTGCCCGATGTGACATTCTCTTTAAAACCGATTATTTTACCGAAAGTAGTAAATACATCCGCGTTGCTTTGTCCGCCCAAAGCAATCGACCCTCCCTTATCTATCGCTGTCGCATCTGTTGAAAAAATATTAAAAATACCATTATTGCTCGCCGACATGGCTTGAGAATTGCCTCTGATATCCAAATAGGTTGTTGGAAAGACAGTGCCAATTCCAATGTTACCGTTATTTAAAATATGCACCCTACTTACTCCCCCAGTAAAAAGATCCAGACCATAGTAACCGGACATATAAGCTCCGGTATAACCTGGAGTCTCCGAATCCGGACTGTGGAAACCAAATCCGTAATGATTGATATAAATGCCGTTGAATAGAAAATCGTCGTTATGTACATATACTAAGCCGGGAGAACCATTATCCGTAGCTGTGGCTTTTGACATTTTTATCATTCCGCCGGAGACATCCAATTTTGTTGCCGGATTTGTCATTCCGATTCCCACTTTTCCGTCAGCCTTGATATAGATAACGTTGGTCGGCGCACCAGACTCGATTACAAAACTTCCTCCGCCGCCTGGGGGATTTTGAGTTGGGTTTTGCCAAGCAAAAACAACTGACTTTTGAATAGTCAGGATAATAAAAGCGATAGTTAGAGCTTTTTCTAGTAAAGTTAATCCTTTAACCCCCCCCCCCCGGCGCTTTCGGATGTTTTTCAGATGATTTTGGAAATTGGTCATGTTGGTTGGTTTTATACGCATATTTTTCTCTTTTGGTTTATTATAGCATTTTTTGCTTTTCTAAACGCACGACAAAAACACTCTAATCGGCTTTGGAAGCAAGCTCGCAAAAGTTCAGAAGCAAACGGGCTACGAGAATGGGCCCGGTGCCTCCGGGAGTCGGGGTGTAATAGCCTTTTCCGGTCTCTGCTGCCGATGGAATAAAATCGCCTTTCAGCTTTCCGTCTTTGTCTTTTCCGTATCCGAAATCGATGATCAAGACGTCGGGCTTCACTTCCGATTCTTTGACGATTCCGGGAACCCCGGTCCCCAAGACCAAGATATCCGCGGTTTTAACTGGAGAGAAATCGTCTCCTTTGTCTATCAAGAAAAGCTCACGGCATTTCCCCCGGAGCCAATCGCTTACGGGCCGGCCGACCAAAAACCCGAGACCGATTACGGCCGCGGATTTTTGCTTCAAATCGATCTTCTGGAAATCCAGGATTTCTTTGACGGCCCCGACGGCCGGAGGCAAAACCAAAGACTTCCCTTCCCGGAAAAGCTTGATCGATTCCAAACTCAAGACATCCGGATCCTTTTCCCGCGGCACCGCGTCGAGAACCGCTTGCCTGTCCAAGTGATCCGGCAAAGGAAGCTGGACAATGATTCCTCCGCAGTTTTTGTCGGCGGAAAGGTTTTCGACCGCGAAAACCAGGTCCTTTTCCGATACGCTTTCCGGGAATTCGAAAACCCGGAAATCGATGCCGGCTTTTTCCGCAGCCTGCTGTTTTTGTTTTTTGACGAAACTCAAAGAAGCCGGGTTGTCGCCGACAAGGATGGCGGCCAAGAACTTGTTTTTGGGGACAATCGGCTTAATCCGTTCGTAGATATTCTGGCTGATCAAAGCGCCACTAAGCGGAATCATAAAATGAGCATAGCTTAAAAAAGCCTTATATAGAAGGCTTTAATGTCCGGATAACAAACGTTTTTCTTTATAGCTTGCCAAAAGGCACAAAATATGGTATTTATAAACAATAGGAGGTGGAAATATGAGCGTTCTTTTTTTGGACAAGTCCGTTCTCAGGAGAGAACGGATGATGGAGGAACGTATGTTTGGCGACGCCCCCGGCAGAAGAGATCTTGAGACGGTATTAGATCTCTATGCCGAAGCAAACGATCCTCGGTATGCTCAAAATTCCCAAGCATATCGGGATCATAGCCGGCGTCTTGCCGCCAAAAGAAGGCAGTATCCTTCATCATAATTCGCTAAGCCGCCCACCTTAAAGGTTGTGGCGGCCTTTTCTTATTTCTTTTTCTTCAGAATTTCGTAGATTCTTTTCGCGATCCGGCCCATGTCTTTTTCTTTCATGCCGCGGTGCGTGACCGCTGGAGTGCCGATCCTGATTCCGGACGGCTTGAAAGCCGAAGTGTCTCCGGGAATGCTGTTCCGGTTCGCGAGAATATGATTTTTTTCGAGCAGTTTTTCAGCGGTCAGGCCGTCGATACCGAAATTCTTCAAGTCCACGAGCATCAAATGATTGTCCGTGCCTCCGGTCACCAGATCGAATCCGAGTTTTTTTAATTCTTCGGCCAAGGCGCGGGCGTTTTTCAAAATCTGCTCCTCGTATCTCTTGAACTGCGGCTTTTGGGCTTCGTAGAACATTTGGCATTTGGCCGCGGTGACGTTGTTGTGCGGGCCGCCCTGGAGCCCGGGAAAAACCGCTTTGTCGATTTTCTCGGCAATCTCTTTTTTGGAAAAAATGATCGCCCCCCTCGGACCGGCCAGAGTCTTGTGGGTGGTCGTCGTCACGACGTCGCTATGCGGAAACGGCGTCGGGTGGAGTCCGGCCAAAACCAGTCCGGCGATATGGGAAATGTCGGCCATGTGATAAGCGCCGACGGATTTGGCGATTTCTCCAATGCGCTTGAAATTGATTTTCCGAGGATAGGCGGAAATGCCGGAGACGATTATTTTCGGACGGTGCTTTTTGGCCAGAGCTTCTATTTCTTCGTAGTCGATGAGCCCGGTTTTCTCGTTAACGCCGTATTGGACCGAGTGGAAGAACTTCCCGGAAAAAGAAACTTTGTGGCCGTGGGTCAAATGGCCTCCGGCCGCAAGCTTCATTCCCAGGATCGTTTCTCCGGGCTCGAGCAAGGCGCCGTAAACCGCGAAATTGGCCGGCGATCCGGAATAAGGCTGGACATTGGCGGACCATTTCGAGGGGCTCAAACGGAAAGCTTTTAAGGCAATCCCTTTGCACAGTTCTTCAATCTCGTCGTAATATTTGTTTCCCGGATAATAGCGCTTTCCCGGATAGCCTTCGGAGTATTTGTTGACCAAAACCGATCCCAAAAGCTCCCTCACCTCTTCCGAGGCATAATTCTCGGAAGCGATGAGGTCGATGTCTCGAATCTGCCTTTTTTCTTCTTTTTTAACCAGGTCCCAAAGCTTTGGATATTTCATATATAGGAAGAATACACCAAATTTCTTTGGAAACAAAAGCCCCGAGAATTATCCACAGGGAAGCCCTTGCATCGATTCCCGCCGAACATAAAATTACTCCTAGTGCCCAGACGCGAACCAAAATCAGAACCGCATTATCCGCGTAAATCCATTTTAAAAAATGAGCCGATTGGCTCATTTTTTTTGACTCGCGAAGGATTCGCTCCGATTCCGCCGCCGATCTGATGAGAACGACGATCGCCGGGAATCTCGTATTACAAACAAGAAAGACTCTATGAACATCAACCACTTCAGAAATCTCATCGGAATCAACAATTCTATTTTCAATGCCGGCCACGACCATTACCGGAAATCCGGACTCACCTACGCCGAAGTGCCGCACATAGTCGGTATCACCGGCGCCTGCGAAAACGTGGACACTCTTTTTAAAATCCAGAACCGGATGAACAATCCATTGTTTTTTACCCAAACCGGCCAGCTTTCGCTCGAACAGCTTCTCCAGTGCTTTCCCGGAATGTACACCGTGATCCACAGCGGCCGCGACGAAGAAGAGGAGGATCCAAGGCACTTGAGGCAATTCATGCTGATCGAAGAAGAATTCGACTGGAGCTTCATCGATCCGGACATATCCAAATACGACGAAGAAAAAATGTACGAGGTTTTGCTCGAGCATATCGAAGCAGCGGTCAAAGCCATGGTGAAAAGAGCGATCGAAGAAAACTCCGAAGCGCTCGGAAAGGAATACGGCCGCGACGCGAAAAGATTTTCTCAAAGCCTGGAAGATCCTTTTTGGAGAATAGATTATGAAGACGCTTTGAATCTTTTGCGGAAGAACGGATTTCCCGAACTTCGCTGGGGCGACGATCTAAAAGCCGATCACGAAGCCATGGTGGTCAGACTGCTCAATGGAAACGAATCCGAGCCGCGGCCGGTATTCATCATGCGCTATCCTAAAGAAATAAAGTTCTTCAACATGAAAGTCTCAGAAAAAGATCCGCGGGTGGTGCTTTCGGCCGATTTGATCTTTCCCTTCGCCGGAGAAGGGGTGGGGTCGGCCGTCCGCGAGCCAAACGGAGAAAAGCTAGAAAAACGCCTGCTCGATTCCAACATGTTCAGGCTTCATAAGGAGCGCGGCGGAACCCTGGAAGATTTTCGTTGGTATCTCGACCTCGTCAAGTCCAAGAAAACCAAGCCCCACGCCGGCTACGGGCTGGGAAACGAACGCCTGGTCCAATATCTTCTGGGATCGGACGACATCAGGAACTGTTCCACTTTCCGGATGATCGCAAACTGAATGTTGACTTAAAGTAACGGCCATAATAGAATCCGACTACACCGGACCTTGAAAGGAGGATCAAAATGGCTCAATACGATACGAGGCCCTTGCCTATCGGGAGGCTCTATAGGATTCTTTACGAAGAAGGAAGAGAGACGATACCTCCCGAACGCCTCAGGCGCGAGCAAAAGCTTGAGGCAATCATCAGTATCGCGCACGAAAACAACTGCGAGCTAGCCACCCTCACTTATTGCGTGCTTAATAAGAGGAGGGCGCAGTCGTTAGCCGAGACTTACGAAAAACATATACATCCCAAGCCGCCCTACCACAACGATCTGGACAATGATCAGAAGCTCGAGGCGATAAGAAGTTTCGCCGCGAAGAAGGGCTGGACGCTTAGGATTACTGAGCGTTACAAGATCTATTTTAGAACCGAGGATTGAGATGCATAGGAACCACGCCGCCCCTAAAAAAGGCGGCTTTTCTTTTTTACGAGCAACAACCGCCTCATCCGTAGATCGTTCTGTTCAAATAATTCTTGATGATTTTCGCGCTCGGAGGGAATACCTTTTCCGGAAGTTCATCCAGAAAAAACCATCGCCATTCGGTGATTTCTTCCGGTTCCATGGTTTGCGGCTCTCCGTTAAAATCTTCGCACAGGAATCCGACGGTGACGAAATGCTTGTCCGCCAGAATCTCGTCGGCGACGCTCATCAATTCCAGCTTATTAAGCTTGATGCCTGTTTCTTCCAAAGCTTCACGGCGGGCGGCTTCTTCAAGCTTTTCTCCGAAATCCAATTTTCCTCCAGGCATGGTCCAAGTGCCTTCTCCGTGAAGCTCGCTCGACGCTTTTTCCGCATCGTCGTTTCTTTTGCCGAGCAAAACCCGGCCCTGCCTCAGGACCATCACTCCCACTCCCACGCCGGGCTTAAGCTGATTGGTCATATAAGCATTATATAGAAAGAAAGGGTGCCATCATAGAGGAAAACAAGGTTGTAACCTCGCAAAATCAGCACCTTTTAGTTATCCCCACCCTTTGTTGACTTCCGGACCCAAAAAAGTGATACTAAGTTTATAAACGCCCCAGCCAGCCGCAAGGTCCGCTGGGGTTTTTATTCCATCTAAGGACTGATACAATTGGCTGAATGAAGACTATCTTTTTGATTGACGGCGAAAACCTTAAAGGCAAGATTAAGGAGGCTTATAAGATCGCCGAGAAAGAAAAACCTTTATGGCATGAGTATGATTTTAAAGGGTTATTCAATAAAGTGTTATCGGGTATCAAAATAGATAAAAAAGTATTTTATTTTGCCAAAATCAAAGAACACAAAGATAGTAAAGAAAAATCTAGGCAGCTTATACAAGAACAGCGCCTATTAAAAACCAGTCTTGAAAGACAGGGATTTGAGGTAATTTTGAGCGGTCGAGTAAGGGGCCAACTAGAAGAAAATCAAAGAGGAGGGAAAACATTAGTTTTTAAAGAAAAAGGTGTCGATGTAAGAATAGCGGTAGATATGATGAGCCTTGCCTGTGACAAGAAGGCCAAAGAGATAATTCTGGGCAGCTCCGACTCGGACTTACAGCCGGCCATTAAAGAAATCAAACAAAGAGAAATATCTTGCACCTATCTTGGCTTTGAATATAACCCCAATAAAGGGCTTTCATATACAACCGACAGAACCATTCTTATAAGGGACTCCGAGATTTTCGAGTTCGGTAGCAACACCTTATTTAAATGAAACCTCATTGGTTGTAACTTAAATCTCCCATCGAGCGGGGAGATCTACAAACCTGGGTGACCAACGGGAATCGAACCCGTATCGCCGCTTCCACAGAGCGGAGCTTTACCACTAAGCTATGGCCACCATCGCTTCTGTATTCTACAAAAAAATGACCGAAGAGCAAATCCTGTCGGAGAGCCGAGAATCGAACTCGGACCGCGTGCTCCCAAAGCACGTATACTACCACTATACTACTCTCCGTTTGGTTTCCGCGGCAGCCGCATCGCGGCCGATAAGAGTCAATTTGTGCCGCGAGAGGGAATCGAACCCCCGACGCCATCCTCTTCAGGGATGCGCTCTACCACTGAGCTATCACGGCATGAAATCAGGTTAGCATTTTCGGGGCGGCTTTTCAATCTCGAAAAAAGTGTTGTAGAATGGCTTTGTCAAAGCCCCTGTAGTTCAACGGATAGAACTGCGCACTCCTAACGCGCCAATCGAGGTTCAATTCCTCGTGGGGGCACACGCTTTTCCAAAAAAGCGTAGAACTAGGCCCTCGTAGTTCAATGGACAGAACCGGAGACTTCTAATCTCTTAATGGGGGTTCGATTCCTCCCGAGGGCGCAAACAAAACAAGCCCCGTGGCATGGCCAGGGCTTGTTTTATTGGAAATACTTGTTGAACTCCCTGATCAGGGTTTGGGCTCTCCGGTTCTGGCTGTTGATTTGCTCCACCTGGGCGTTGACTTCTTCGAGAATGGAGGCGGTTCCCGCATTGAAATCCTTCGGAGAACTGCTTAAGAATTTCAAGCGCAGATGTTCCAAGAGGGTCTGCAATCCGTCGTTGTAGCTCATCAGCTGGTTTACCAGAGTCATTTCCGCGGAAACGGCCTGCAAGCCGGCGGCCTGAGCCTGAACCGAGTTGACCTCGCCGAGACCGGCGATCATTTTTTGAAGCTCGGAAAGAAGCCCGACGCATTTTTCCCTTATCTCGTTATTCCTCTTGATCTCGGTGATAACGAGATCAACGGCCTCATAGTAATTTCCGGCTTTGTCCTCGCGGCTGATCGCCTCCAGATTGGCGGCGGCCTCGCTCGAAAGGCCGGTGATTTCTTCGGCGATGACCGAACTCGCCGTCTTGGCCTCGAGAAGCTCCGGAGGGAATTCTATCTTTTTCTCCGAAGCGTAAAAATACAAAAAAACAGCGGCGGCAACCATGACGAGTCCGGAGATTTTAAGCCAGAAAAGCGCCTGTTTCTTTGGCATATTCACCATATATTATGGGATTTCTTTACAAGAATCAAATCTTCGACTAACCTGAAATAAGTCGCGAAAATGTTCTGCGATCAAGGAAAAAGCGGGATTAGTATAGTGGCAGTACGCTACCTTGCCAAGGTAATGGCGCCGGTTCGATTCCGGTATCCCGCTCATAATAAATAACCCCCGCCAAAGACGGGATTATTTTATTTGTACAGATTAAGCCTCCAAAAATCCCTGGATAAACGAAGCGGCTAAAGTCAAAATAATAAGGCTGAATACCAAATAGCCCCAAAACGCCCAACGATTTTCGGAGTCCTTAAAATCTTCGAAACTGGACCACTTGTTCCTATTCCAGGACAATCTCCGGCTATTCGTAATCTGGAAATACAGAAACCACGCGTAAAAACCTAAAATGATCAAAGCCAAGATTGATGACGCCACTGTTTCTTCGTCTCCCATAAGCCAAGTAATAATATTCAGGCCTACAATGGCCGCGATAAAATCCCAATGGCCCCTGACGATCATGTTTAAAGGCCCGAAAACGGAAAAAGACGGCTTATAAAGATATTCCATTTCTTTCTCCGACAACCCTGCTTTATCTTTAACCTCTGTTTTGTCAAACCATTTCATGGATTTATTATAGCAGATTGCGTCCAAAAGCCAGCGATTGATTAATTTTACAAATCCTCGGCGAACTTATAGACTGAAATGGTTTCCGGGAGTTTAGGTAAGTGGTATACCGGCGGTCTCCAAAACCGCGGTCGGGGGTTCGATTCCTCCAACTCCCGCCAACAATAAAAACATGAGCAATCTCAGCCTTAAAGAAAATCCGACCCTGCGTGATTTTCAAGAATACGTCGAAAAGATGGTCAAAGAGCGCGGATTCGAGGGCCAGCCCATTTCGGAAATATTCATGCTTTTCCTGGAAGAATGTGGAGAAATGGCTAAAGCCAGCCGAAAAACGCTCAAAATGAAGATCGACAAAAATTCGGAAGAATTCCGGCTGGACCACGAGATCGCCGATGTTTTCATATATCTTTTGGACATCTGCAATCGTTTCGACGTCGATCTCGAGAAATCATTCCGGGAAAAAGAAGAAACCAATAAAAAAAGGGTTTGGAAGTAAAAACCTGAGCTTTATCATAAAATCCGCCCTGACGGAATTTTATTTAACGATCTTCTTGAATTTCCTTTTTCCGACCTGAAGAACGATTCCCTTAGTCGGGATTTCGATTGTTTGGTAGGGGTCGTTGATTTTCTTCTCGTCGACGCTCACCCCGCCTTGCTCGATCAAGCGCTTGGCCTCGCTCCGGCTCGCGGCCATTTCCGCGGCCACGATCAAATCGACGATATTCGTTTTCGGGAAAGGAGCCTTGAATGTCTCGATATCGAGAGGAACCTCTTTTTCCCTGAAAACCCTGTTAAAATGGCTTTCCGCCCCTTTGGCGGCCTCGTCTCCGTGGTAATAAGCCGTGATTTCCCAAGCCAGTTTGGCTTTGGCATCACGGGGATTGTTTGAGGCGACGATACTTTCTATTTCCTCCTCGGGCAGATCGGTGCAAAGCAGAAAATACTTAGGGATCAGCTTGTCGTCGACGGCCATCACTTTGCCGTACATGTCGTTCGGCTCGTCGGAGATGTTGATGACATTCCCCCAGCTCGTCGACATTTTCCTTCCGTCGGTGCCTTCGAGCATTTCGTTTACTAAAATATCCTGCTCTTTTTTACCGTAGTATTTCTGGATCGTCCGGCCGGCCATGAGGTTGAAAAGCTGGTCGGTGCCGCCCAATTCGACGTCGGCTTTGATGGCCACGCTGTCATAACCCTGCATCAGAGGATACAAGAATTCGCGCAAACTGATTTCCTCGCGGCGAGAGAAGCGGTCCTTGAAATTGCGGCGTTCGAGC
>ERZ795030.2185-NODE-2185-length-24107-cov-5.391735_pt1 | contig 24107 bp, 19 predicted proteins | sample MGYA00375122_ERZ795030 | MGnify/ENA primary metagenome ERZ795030 (study PRJEB30165, sample SAMN05720146) | activated sludge metagenome | isolation source: anaerobic digester from wastewater treatment plant | place: Japan | collected 2015-04-20 ... | reverse complement strand
GCCGCTGGAAACGTCAAGCAGGCGCACAACGATTTCCTGCAGATGTTTTGCGAGACCGGTTTGGGCGGCGGCCTGCTTTTTCTTGCATTCTGGGGATACTACCTGGCATGGGGCGGAGTTCGCATTTTTCTCGAGCCTTCCGCAAGTCAGCGATGGCTGCTGGCCGCTCTCTACGCGGCCACGTTGTCGTTTCTTGTGCACAGCGCCGGCGATTTCAACTTCTCGAACCCGAGTCTGGCCACATTTCAATATTTTCTCGCGGGCGCATTCCTCGCCGTGTCGCGCGGGACTTCGGGGACTTCGGGGATTTCCGCCAATCGCGTCAGCGTTTCCCTCGTTCTCGGGGGGCTGTTGGTGTTGGCGATGTTTGCCGCGGGCGCGGCGCTCCGCGCACACCGTTCCGATTCCCTGTTCGGTCGCGACGTGCAGCACAACGCCTTGTTTGCGGTGGCTCAGTTTTTCTTCGAAGAAGTGAAGCCCGAGACCTATCGCGCGGACCAGGCTCCCGCGATCGGCATTTCCGAGGCGCGGGCGTTGCTTGGCGCGGAGGAGAATCTCGCCTCGATAGGCGTCATCCACGTGCCGATTCCAAACGGAGCGCGCCCTCTCGCCAAGGATGAACCGCCGCCGCCCGGATCGTACCTGATCATCTCCAACCCGTCCGCCGCGCAGCAGAAGGCGAAGCAGGCGATCATGGCCTGGATGGCCCGGGTGAAAACGGCCGATTGGCTGTACCCGCACAATCCCGACATCGCCCAGCACCTGTTTAATTGGAACCAATATCTGGCCAGCATCGCGAAGCGCCCCGATGAACGGCGGGAACACATCTTGGAAGCGCTCGAATGGGCTGAAAAAAATCTTGCGCGCAACCTTTATTTGGCCCAGTCCCACAGTTTCTATGCCATGGCGTTGCGCATGCGCGCGGAGATAGAAACCGGGCCTAAACGGGCGGAGTATTACGAAAAGGCCTTGGAGCATTACCGGAAAGCCACGGAATTGGCCCCATCGGGCGCGTGGCAGTTTCAGGAATACGGCGAAGCGCTTGAACTGTATGGCAAAGGCTACGAAAGCGCAGGAAACGCCGCGCGAGCTGCGGCATGTTTCGGAGAAGCCCGGAAAGCCAAGGAGCGCGCCCAATACCTCAACCAGGAAGCCCAAAAGCGGGGGCTGTGACACCGTGAATCCTAGGCGAGACCTGGGCTATGATTCACGAAACGAGGAGATCCTGTCATGAACGTACTCGTGGTCCATGGTCCTAATCTCAACTTGCTGGGCGTGCGCGAGCCGGAAGTGTATGGACGGACGACGCTTGATGATATCAATGCGCAGCTGGCCGATCAGGCCGAGCGGCTCGGGATCGAGCTTCGGACGTTCCAGTCGAATAGCGAGGGCGCCTTGGTTTCCGCCGTCCAGGACGCCATGGGCTGGGCCGCGGCGCTTATCATCAACCCGGGCGGCTATACGCACACCAGCGTCGCCTTGCGCGATGCCATCGCCGCGACGGGCCTGCCCGCCATTGAGGTGCACCTCTCGAACATCTATCGCCGCGAGGAATTCCGCCACCACAGCCACATCGCGCCTGTCGCCGTCGGCCAGATTTCCGGGTTCGGCCCGCTGAGTTACCGGTTGGCGTTGCTGGCAGTGAAGGAGTTGCTGACGACATGATTGCATCGCGCTTGACCCATCTCCGGGATCGGATGCAATCGGCGGGCGTGGAGGCGTTTTTCAGCGTTCACCCCCCCGCGAATCAATATCTCACAGGATTTTGCGGCTCGACGTCGGCGGTAGTCGTGACGGGCAATCGGGCTGTTTTTCTGTGTGATTTCCGGTATGCGGAACAGGCCAAGGACCAGGTCGCCCCGGAATTCGAGGTGACGCAGACGGCTGGGTCGCTTTTGCGGCGCACGGGGGAATGTCTGGCGGAATGCGGCGTCGCCAATGCGGCGTACGAGCCTGATGCGTTGCGCGTCAGCGAATTGAACGCCGTGGCGGCGGCGGTTCACGCAGATCTGCGGGCCATGCCCGGACTTGTCGGCGGCATGCGGCAAATCAAGACTTCCGAAGAGGTTGAGGCGATCCGAAAGGCCTTGACGCTTGCGGCAGGCGTGCACGATGACATTGTTCAGGCATTGGTTCCAGGCGTCACCGAGCGGGAGGTCGCCGCCCGTTTCGAGTATGAGTTCAAACGGCGCGGGGCATCCGCCGCCGCTTTCGACACCATCGTCCTTTTCGGCGCGCACAGTTCCCTGCCGCACGGTCAAGCGACGGATCGGGCGTTGGCCCCTGGCGACGCTGTGCTCGTGGATTTCGGCTGCCGGCTCGGCGGATACTGCTCGGACTTGACTCGAACCTATTGTTTCGGTAGGATTCCCGGCGCTTGGTTCGAGCGCGTCTACGAAGTCGTTCTTGATTCGCAGATGGCGGCTCTCAAGGCGGCCAAGCCAGGCATGACGTGTCGCGAGTTGGATGCAGTGGCCCGGTCCATCATTCAGGAGGCGGGTTATGGCGAGCGGTTCGGGCACGGACTGGGCCATGGCGTTGGCATTGAGATCCACGAAGCGCCGCGCGTCAATGCGGAGGGCGATGCCGTGCTGGCGCCGGGCATGGTGGTGACCCTTGAACCGGGCATCTATCTCCCCGGCCAAGGGGGCATACGGATCGAAGACGTGATCGTCATTACGGATTCAGGGTGCGAGGCGCTGAGCGCCACGCCTAAGGAACTGAAAATACTGGGGTTAAAGGCATGATTTCGACGGCGGATTTCAGAAACGGCATGGTGGTGGTGTTGGACAACGACTTGATGGAAATTGTCGAGTTTCAGCACGTCAAGCCGGGCAAGGGCGGGGCGTTTGTCCGGACCAAGTTCAAGAACGTCAAGACGGGGCGCGTGCTCGAAAAGACGTTCCGCTCGGGCGAGAAGATGGAGGAGGCGCGGTTGGAGGATGAGGAGTATCAGTATCTCTACCACGACGGCGACTTTTACCATTTTATGGATAAGGAAACGTACGAACAGATCGCGCTTGGCGCGGATGTCGTGGGCGACAAGCATTTGTGGATGAAGGAAAACAACGATGTGTCGCTCGTTTTCTATAACGGCAAGGTAATCGACGTGAAGTTGCCGTTCTTTGTCGAGTTGAAGATCACTCAATGCGATCCGGGCGTTCAGGGAGACCGGGCATCGAGCGGCAACAAGCCCGCCACGCTGGAAACCGGGGTGGTGGTCCAGGTGCCTCTGTATGTCGCAGAGGGAACGGTTATCAAAGTCGACACGCGCACAGGCGCCTACATCGAACGCGTCGGGTGACGATCGCGATCGGGGGGAGAACGTATGGACCTGGAGCAGTTTCGAGAGCTCATTCGCATTTTTGAGGAGTCGGCCCTGTCCCAAGTTGAAATCGAGGAATCCGGGCTCCGGATACAGCTTAAAAAACCCGAGCCTCCCGTAGCGCCCGCCCCGACCTATGCCATCGCCGCGCCGCACCCAGCTGGCCATGCGGCTCCCATGATGGTGCAGGCGTTTCCGCAGACGGCCCCCCCTCCGGCCCCGGCCCCTGCTGTGCCGGCTGCGCCGTCGGTTGCCAGCGTCGCTGCGGAAGACGAAGGGCTTGTGACCATCGACTCGCCGTTGGTGGGCGTGTTCTATGCCGCCCCGGCTCCGGGCGAGCCGCCTTTCGTGCGCGAGGGGGATGTGGCCGAGGAGAAGCAGACGGTCTGCATCATCGAGGCCATGAAGGTGATGAACGAGGTCGTCGCCAAGTTTCCGTGCGTCATCGAGAAGATATTGGTGCAGAACGGCGAGCCGATCGAGTTTGGGCAGCCCCTGTTCGCCGTGCGCCCAACCGAGCCCGCGTAACCGGCCATGTTCAGACGCATCCTCATAGCCAATCGCGGAGAGATCGCCGTCCGCGTAATCCGCGCGTGCCGGGAGATGGGCATCACCTCGATCGCTGTTTATTCGAAGGCCGATCAGGATTGCCTGCACACCTCGCTGGCGGACGAGAGCATTTGCATCGGTCCGCCCACGTCCACGGACAGTTACCTGCATATTCCCAGCATCGTCGCCGCCGCGGAAATCTGCGACGCGCAAGCCATTCACCCGGGCTATGGGTTCCTGTCGGAAAATCCCAAGTTCGCGAGCATTTGCCGCGAATGCCACATCGGGTTCATCGGGCCGACCCCCGAGGCGATTTCGTTGAGCGGCAACAAATCCGAGTGCCGTGCGAAGGTCAAATCGGCGGGCGTGCCCGTTGTGCCGGGTTCGGAAGGGCTCATCCGCGATCCCGATGAAGCCCTCAAGATCGCCAAGGCGATCGGGTTTCCTGTGCTGGTCAAGGCTTCGGCGGGCGGCGGCGGGCGCGGCATGCGCATCGCCCACAACGACGTGGCGCTCAAGAATGCGGTGTCCATGGCTTCGAACGAGGCGGCGGCGGCGTTTGGCGATGGCGGCGTTTATCTCGAGAAGTTCGTCGAGAATGCGCGGCATGTCGAGTTCCAGATTTTTGGCGACAACCACGGTCGTCTGATTGCGCTGGGCGAACGCGAATGCAGCATCCAGCGGCGCCACCAGAAATTGATTGAAGAGACGCCATCCCCCGCACTCAACCATTCGCTTCGCAATAAGATGGCCAAGGCGGCGGTTCGCGCGGCCAAGGCGATTGGCTACACCAACGCTGGCACCGCCGAGTTCCTGCTTGCGCCGGACAACCAGTTCTACTTCATTGAGTTCAACGCGCGCATCCAAGTCGAGCATCCGGTGACCGAAGAGGTCATGGGCGTCGACTTGGTCAAGGAGCAAATTCGCGTTGCGGCGGGGGATCCGCTCCGGTTGCGCGAAGGCGATCCGCATGGGTGCGCCATCGAGGCTCGCGTGTACGCCGAGGACCCGGACAACAATTTCGCGCCGAATCCCGGCACGGTGACCCGCTGCCATTTTCCGGGCGGGCCGGGCGTGCGCGTGGATTCGCACCTGTTCTCGGGCTATACCGTTCCGCGGTATTATGATTCGCTCCTTGCCAAGGTTATTGGGTATGGCGAAACCCGCGACGAGGCCATTGGGCGTTTGGCGGGAGCCTTGGATGAGTTCACGACGGAGGGCGTCAAGACGACGGCGAATCTGTGCGCGCGCATCATCCAGAGCGACCGTTTCCGGCGAGGCGATTTGGGGCCGGATATGGTAGACTTGTTTCTGCCGAAGATGAAATAGCCGATTCGGAGGGCCGCGATCGATGAGCGAGTTCATGGCGATTGGCAATCAGGAAGTGGACATGTCTGTCTACGCCAAGGTGGCCGCGCACGAGGCGGTCCGCCAGGAGGGCGTGGTGCGCCTCAACGCGGGGTTCACCGAGAAACTCGGCATGAGCCGCACCCCCGGCGTCACCGCCCGCATCGAAGAAGACGGCAGCCTCCAGCTCGATATATCCATCGTTGTCCGTTACGGGACGGACTTGCGCACCATCGGGCCCGCAATTCAAGAATCCGTGCTCAACGCCATCCGCAAGATGTCGGACCAGCCGGTTGGCCAGATCAACATCTACATTGCCGACATTGATTTTCCCAAGGGCGCCGCGAAGACGCTGGAAGAGGGTGAACCGTCATGAGACACCTCCCGATTATCGTCAGGGTTGTCCAGATCACGCTGCAAAAGCTTCTTTGTCTCGCCGTTGCGGGCGCGGGCGCGTTGCTTTTTTTCATGTCCGCCAGCGAAATCTTCCGTTACGCCTCGGCCTACCTCCCCCACTTTGACAACATCGTGCTTCAGACCGCCTTGCGGTACGTCGTCGGAGCGGCGATAGTCGTGCTGGCCTTATTCGCGACGCTCCCGGCATGGAAGCGCAGACGGTCCAACACCATCTCGTTTCCCGGCGCACACGGCCCGATCGTGATCCAATTGGACAGCGTCGAAGCGTCGCTCAACCGCACCTTGCGGGGGCGTCCCGAGGTGCGCAAGATCAACGTGCGCGTGCAGCCCGTTAACGACAACCGGCAGGTTCGCATCACGGCGGGCGTTCAGTGCTACACGACGCAGGCGGGCATTCGCGAAACCTCCGATCGCATCGGCGAAATCATCAAACGCACCGCCGTGAACCTGCTCGGCGTCGAAGAAGTCACGACCGTCGAGCTCAAGATCAACGGCATTTTCGCGGGGGGGGCCGCCAGCGACACCATTACCGTCACGAACGCCGCTCCGGCGGCCGCAGCGGCCACAGCGCCGCTACCGCGAACTTCCACGGCGTTTGACGCGTCCGATCCTATCCGCTATGTCGAATCCGATGACACCGGCGCGACTTCGGGGCCTGGCAGCATCCTCCAGTTCGACGATGACGAGGATGATCCCCGCAAGAACGCGTAGGCGCTTGGACATCCTTCGCACGACGCACTCTTGTCCCTCAGGGCGGGTGTATTTTCTGGGCTCCCTCCTGCGCAGTATCCGCTTTACTCCTCCGTATGACCGCTGGTGGAAGCGCCGTTTTTCTGCTATGATTTCCAGGTTTCTATTGGGAGATGGGGTATTTTACGCGAAAGGGATAGTCGCATGGGACGCAAGTACGTTATCGGGTTGGACTATGGGACGGAATCGGGTCGCGCCATTTTGGTGGCGGTGGATAATGGCGAGGAAATCGCGACGGCGGTGCAGCCGTATCCGGATTGCGTGATTGACAACGTTCTGCCGGGCACGGGCAAGAAGCTCGGGCCGGACTGGGCACTGCAAAACCCGCGCGATTATATCTACGTCATCGAACAGACCATCCCGAAGGTGCTCGCGTCGAGCGGCGTGAAGGGCGAGGATGTCATCGGTATCGGCACCGACTTCACCTCGTGCACGATGTTGCCGACGGACAAAGACGGCACGCCGTTGTGCATGAAGCCGGAGTTCGCCGACAACCCACATGCGTGGGTGAAGCTGTGGAAACATCACGCCGCGCAGCCGGAAGCGGACAAGATCAATGAGATCGCGCGGCAACGCAATGAGCCGTGGCTTGCGCGATATGGCGGCAAGATTTCGAGCGAATGGTTTTTCCCAAAGGCGTTGCAAATTCTCGATGAGGCGCCGGAAATTTACGCGGCGGCGGACCGCCTCATCGAAGCGGGCGACTGGCTTGTCTGGTACCTCTGCGGCGAAGAGAAGCGCAACGCGTGCGCGGCGGGGTACAAGGCCATCTGGGACGAGGGTTATCCCTCCAACGATTTCTTCAAGGCCCTCGACCCGCGTTTCGAACACGTCATCGACGAGAAGATGAGCCGCGACATTTACCCGAACGGCGTTCGCGCGGGCGGCTTGCGCAAGGAAATCGCGGAGAAGGTTGGGCTTGTGCCGGGTACGGCGGTGGCCACCGGCGCGGTCGATGCGCATGTCGCCGTGCCCGCCTGCGCCGTCACCGACGAGGGTAAGCTCGTCATGATCATGGGCACCAGCCTGTGCCACATGGTCTGCGGCACCGAGAAGACCTCGATCGCCGGTCTGTGCGGCGTCGTGAAGGACGGCATCCTGCCGGGGTACTACGGCTACGAGGCCGGTCAATCGGCAGTTGGCGACATCTTCGCGTGGTTCGTCGAGAATTGCGTGCCTGCGTCCATCGCGACCGACGCCGCGAAACAAGGCATGGACATCCACGGCTACCTCGGCAAACAGGCCGAGAACCTCAAGGTTGGCGAGTCCGGCGTGCTCTGCCTCGACTGGTGGAACGGCAACCGCAGCATTCTCGTCGACACCGACCTGACCGGCTTGATGGTCGGCATGACCCTCGCCACCACGCCCGCCGAGATGTACCGCGCCGTGCTTGAATGCACCGCCTTCGGTACCAACAAGATCATCAAGCAACTCGACGAAGGCGGTTGCCAGATCAAAGAGCTGTACGCGTGTGGCGGTCTGCCCGGCAAGAACCCCTTGCTGATGCAGATTTATGCCGATGTGACGGGGCGCGACATCAAAATCAGCGCCAGCGACCAGACCGTCGCCCTCGGTGGCGCGATGTGGGGCGCGGTCGCAGCAGGCGCGAAGGCCGGCGGCTACGACACCATCCACGACGCCGCAGAAAAAATGGCCCGTCTGCGCGACACCGTCTACCGCCCGAATGCGGAAAACCACAAGGCGTACCAGGCCCTCTTCGCCGAATACGAACGCCTCCACGACCTCTTCGGACGCGGCGGCGACAACGTCATGCGCACCTTGAAAGCCATGCGCCGCGCCGCCCACGGGGAGTAAGGACTAAAAGCAAAGCCCGCCCGGCACAGAGACCGGGCGCTACAGGATTTTGTATTCGTAGCGTCCGGTCTCCGTGCCGGGCGGTTTTTGTTGTGCGTCGCGGCAAGAAATCGCAATGGGACGGCTTCCTGCATTACAATCGCTTTTCGCCGATCACAGGAAAACCGCGCTGGGTGTTGTCGGATTTTCAACGCAGAGGCGCGAAGTTCGCAGAGGAAAGAAGAACAAGAATTAACACAAAGGCACAAAGCAACGAAGACACAAAGAAAATCAAGCCTCTTTTCCCCCTTTGTGTTCCTCTTTGTCCTTTGTGTCTTTGTGGTGAATCTTAAATTTTAGGGGATCATTACTATGCGCAAGGAATCACTGGAGTTTCTGAAAAAGTTGGTCACGACGCCGAGCCCTTCGGGGTGTGAAGAGCGGGTGCAGGCGTTGTGCCGGGAGTATGTCGCGGAACATGTGGATGAGGTGTACAAGGATGTGCATGGCAATCAGTATGCCGTGCGGAATCCGAAGGGGAAGTTGCGCGTCATGCTGGCGGGGCATGTCGATGAGATCGCGTTGATGGTGAATCATATTGACGATCGCGGGTTCATCGGGTTCGTGCCGGTGGGCGGGATCGATGCGGCGGTGCTCGAAGGCCAGCGAGTCGTCGCACACGGCGCGAAGGGCGATGTGCCGGGCGTCATCGGGCGTCGGGCGATCCATCTCACCGAGCAGGAAGACCGCAACAAGTGTTCGAAGATGCATCAGATGTGGATCGACATCGGCGCAAAGGACAGGAAGGATGCGCAAAAGGCGGTCGCGGTGGGCGATCCGATCACCATCGACGTGGGCTATGCGGCGTTGCGCGGCGATCGCGTCGTGGCGCGGGCCTTTGACGATCGCATCGGCGCGTTTGTGTGCCTGGAAGCGATGCGGGCAATCGCGAAGCGCAAGGTGAACTGCGCGGTGTTTTGCGTCACGACGGTGCAGGAGGAGATCGGCCTGCGTGGCGCGACGACGAGCAGTTACGGCTGCAATCCGCACGCAGGCATCGCGGTGGACGTGTCGCATGCGACGGATCATCCGCATGTCGATGGCCCGCGATACGGCGCCACGAAGCTTGATGCGGGGCCGATTCTCGCGCGCGGGCCGAACATCAATCCAGCGCTTGGCAGGATGCTCGTGGACACGGCAACGAAGCACAAAATTCCGCACCAGATCACTGCCCAGCCGCGCGCCACGGGCACCGATGCAAACGCGATGCAATTGAGCCGCAACGGCGTGGCGACGGCGCTTGTCAGCATTCCAATGCGGTACATGCACACGCCGGTCGAGATGATTTCGTTGACGGACGTGGGGCATTGCATCAAGCTGATCACCGAGTGGGTGTGCTCGTTGAAGGCGGAGGCGTCGTTCATTCCATAGAAGGGGATGGGGACCATGTTCAAGTTTGCGTTGACCGTCACGGCATTCATAGGAGGAGGGATTTTGGTGGCTAGCGCAGGTTTTGCCCAATCACTGCCGCCGGAGCGGCAGATCACGTCGTCGCCGAGGAATCACATGCTTGACAACAACGACAACTTTTCGGCGGACGGGCGTTTCCTCTGCTACGACACGCGCGAGACCTCCGGGCCGGGCATCGACAATAGTCAGGCCATCGAGAAGGTCGAAATCGCGACGGGCAAGGAAACGGTGTTGTATGCGCCGAAGACGCAGACCGGCGCGCAACCCGCCCCAGGCATCGGCGCGGCGTCGTATTGTCCCGTCGCGGACAAGGTCGTTTTCATTCACGGGCCGCTGCTGGAGCAGGTGGCTGAGCGCGGGCCGTATGCGAAGACTAACCGAACCGGCGTCGAGGTTTCCGCCGATGGCAGCCAGGCATTGACGCGGCTTGATGCGCGTGATGTGGACAATACGCGTCTGACCACGCCCGGCGCGCATCGCGGCGGAACGCACCGACACGAGTATACGGCGGACGGCAAACGGATCGGCTTTACGTATGATGATCATTTGCTGCCGAATTATGATCGCACCATCGGCTACATGGAAGCGAATCCGAAAGCGCCTGCGGGCGTAACGCATTATTTCGCGGCGCTCGTGCCGATTGCGCCGAGGGGGACGTCGCGCGCGGGAGAGTTGGAGAAGGCCGCCGGCGATTCGTGGGTGGGCAGACAAGGTCTGATGCGCGCGTTCATCGGCAAGGTGCGCTGCGACGACGGAACGACGTATGAGGACTCGCTCTTCGTTGTGGACATTCCCGCGTCGGTCGACATCACGACGGCGCATTCTGGAGGCTCCGGTCTGTTTCCCGCGCCGCCCGCAGGCGTTCACGTGCGGCGATTGACGCATGCCCACGCCGAAGGCATCGTGCGGGGGGCTCCATCGGGCGATCGCATTGCGTATCTCGCGGCAGGAGAAGACGGCACGCGGCAGATCTATGTCATCGCTAGCGACGGATCGGACAAGGACGAGAATCCCGCCAAACGCCCCTTCCAGCTTACCGAGTTGCCCAAGGGCGTAACGGGGGATTTGCGGTGGCATCCCTCTGGCAATTCGATCGCATGCATCAGCAACAACGGCATCGTGACGACCTGCGTCGCGCCGGGCCCCCGGTTTGGGCAATCGGTTTTTCTCACGGCGCAGGGCGATGCGCCGGAGCGCAGTCAATTGGTTTGGTCGCCGGATGGCGCCACGCTGGCGTATTGCAAGCCCGCGCCCACGCGCGATGCGAACGGACAGCCTGCAAAGACTTACAATGGGAAGGATTGTGTGCAGATTTTCACGATCGCTTTTCCCGACGCCAACAAGGACGGCATCGCGGATCTGGCTTCGTGATCCGCGCGGCTATGCCCCCACCCATCGTTTCCACGTTTCCATGAAGCGGCGATGAAGCGGGTAGGCTTGGGCGTCGCCAAGTTCGCGGAATTTTTCGATGAGTTCGCGCTGCTCCCGGGTGAGTTTGCTGGGGATTTCGACCTGGACGCGGACGATTTGGTCGCCTTTGTGGTAGCCGCGCACATCGGGAATGCCCATGCCACGCAGCCGGAATTGCTGGCCAGGCTGCGTGCCTGCGGGCACCTTCACTTCGGCCTCTCCGGTCAGGGTCGGAACATGAATCGTATCGCCGAGCGCGGCTTGCGTGAAGCTAATCGGCACCTCGCAGACAACGTCGTTTCCGTCTCGCGTGAAGATATCATCTTGTTTCACTTCAATGTATATGTACAGATCGCCGTGCGGCGCGCCCGGATCCCCCGGCTCCCCTTCTCCGGTCACGCGCAATCGCGATCCGGTGTCGACGCCGGGAGGGATGTCGATGGTGAGATCGCGCGTTACGCGAACGCGTCCGGCCCCGGCGCATGCGGGGCAAGGCCGGGCGATAATCGATCCGCCTCCCCGGCAGCGCGGACACGTTTGGGTGACGCTGAAAAAGCCCTGTGCGCGCCGTATCTGGCCGCTGCCGTTGCAGTCGGGGCATGGCTTGGGATCCGTGCCCGGCGCTGCGCCCGTTCCTTTGCAATCGTGGCATGAGTCCATGCGGGAAAGGCGAATTTTTTTCTTGACGCCTGCGGCGGCCTCGCGCAGGGTGATCGCGACGCGATATTCGAGGTCGCTGCCCGGCCGGCTTTGACGTCTTCTTCCGCCGCCGCCGCCGCGCCCAAATAGGACGTCGAAGAAATCCTCGAACGGCGCATCGAATCCCGCGCCGCCGCCCCCCCCCCCGCCGAAACCGAATCCGCCGCCAAAACCGGGGCCGCCGCCCGAGAAGGCGTCCGCCGTGCCGAATTGGTCGTAGCGGGCGCGCTTCTCCGGGTTTTTCAGGACGTCGTACGCCTCGTTGATCTCTTTGAGCTTGTCTTCAGCGGCCTTGTCGCCTCCCGTTTTGTCGGGATGGTATTTGTGAGCCAGCTTGAGATAAGCCTTCCGGATCTGGTCGGCGGGCGCATCGCGCGGCACGCCGAGCAGTTCATAATAGTCTTTGGATTTGGACATGGCGCTCATTATAGATAGTTACCGTTATGTCGGCAATATGCCTGATCTCTCATGTTTTGGGCTACTTGTCTTTTTGATCGTCGTCCACAACGGTGAAATCGGCGTCCATCGTCGAGCCCGAATTTGATCCTGTGTTTGCCGAACCATCATCGCCCGGGGCGGCGCCGCTCGCAGCGCCGTCGGGGCTTGCTTGAGCTTGCGCGGCCGCGGCGGCGTACATGGCTTCGCCCAGTTTTTGCGCCGCCGCCGCGAGGCCGTTCGTCGCCTGTTCGATTGCCGTGACGTCTTCGCCTTTGAGGGCATTGCGCAAGGTTTCCATGGCGGCTTCGATCTTGGCCTTTTCGGACGCGTCCACTTTATCGCCGTATTCTTTTAACGACTTCTCCGTCGAGTACAGCATCGAGTCCGCGTTGTTGCGAACTTCGATGCCCTTGCGCCGCTCGTGGTCTTCTTTCGCATGGGCTTCGGCGTCTTTGACCATGCGCTCGACGTCAGCGTCGGACAGGCCGCTTGACGACTCGATGCGGATTTTTTGTTCCTTGCCCGTGGCCAGGTCCTTCGCGGCCACGTGAACGATGCCGTTGGCGTCGATGTCGAACGCGACCTCGATTTGCGGCACGCCGCGCGGGGCGGGCGGGATGCCGATGAGGTCGAAGCGTCCCAGCGTGCGGTTGTCTGCCGCCATTTCGCGTTCGCCCTGCAGCACGTGAATCGTCACGGCGGTTTGGCCATCGGCGGCCGTCGAGAATATCTGCCGCTTGGTCACGGGAATCGTCGTGTTGCGTTCGATGAGTTTGGTGCAGATGCCGCCCAGGGTTTCGATGCCGAGGGACAACGGCGTAACGTCGAGCAGGAGCACGTCTTTCACGTCGCCGGACAACACGCCCGCCTGGATCGCCGCGCCCACGGCGACGACTTCATCGGGGTTCACGCCGCGGTGCGGCTCTTTTCCGAAGATTGACTTGACGATCTCGCCGACTGCCGGCATGCGCGTCATGCCGCCGACGAGAATGACCTCGTCGATGTCGGACGCTTTGACGCTCGCGTCTTCGAGGGCGCGATAGCATGGGCCTTTTGTCCGCTGCAGCAAATCGTCGCAAAGTTGTTCGAGCTTGGCGCGCGTCAGCGTGTAGTTCATATGTTTCGGGCCCGATGCGTCCGCCGTGATGAACGGCAGGTTGATGTCGGTCTGCATGGTCGACGACAACTCGCACTTGGCCTTTTCGGCGGCTTCCTTGAGGCGCTGGAGGGCCATCGGGTCCTTGCGCAGGTCGATGCCTTGGTCCTTGAGGAATTCGTTCGCGAGCCAATCGATGACGCGCTGATCGAAGTCGTCGCCGCCGAGATGCGTGTCGCCGTTCGTGCTCAGCACTTCGAAGCTGTCGTCGCCGATCGCGAGGATCGAGATATCGAAGGTGCCGCCGCCGAGGTCGTACACCGCGACTTTCTCGTTCTTTTTGCGGTCGAGGCCATACGCCAACGCGGCCGCCGTCGGTTCGTTGATGATGCGCAGGACTTCGAGTCCGGCGATCTTGCCGGCGTCTTTGGTGGCCTGGCGTTGCGAGTCGTTGAAGTACGCAGGCACGGTGATGACGGCCTGGGTGACGGTCGCGCCCAGATAGGTTTCGGCGGTCTCTTTCATCTTGCGCAGAATCATCGCCGACACCTCGGGCGGACGATGTTTCTGGCCCTGCACCTCGACCTGGCAATCGCCGGAAGGCGTTGCGGACACTTTGTACGGCACCAGTTTTTCTTCCGAGCCTACTTCCGAGTACTGGCGGCCCATGAAGCGTTTGATCGAGAAGACCGTGTTCTGCGGATTGGTGATGGCCTGACGCTTGGCCGCAGCGCCGACAAGGCGCTCGCCGTCGCGCGTGAATGCGACCACCGAAGGCGTGGTCCGGTTGCCTTCCGTGTTGGCGATGACGGTCGGTTCGCCGCCTTCCATGACAGCCACGCACGAATTGGTCGTGCCCAGGTCAATGCCGATGACTTTACCCATTGCTATACAACCTCCTTATTGCTACCGAGGGGCCAATCGCCCCTGGTTCATCTGTTCGTTCATTCCGCCGGGCTTGCCTCGCAGGGCGCGCCCATGTTCACGACTACTTTCGACGCGCGCAATACCTGGTCGCCCAGGCGATAGCCGCGCTGGAACTCGCGGACGACCGTCATCTCGGGGACGTCCGCCGAGGACTCTTGCATGACCGCCTCGTGGTGGTTCGGGTCGAACACTTCGCCCACTGCCGGAATTGGCGTCACGCCGTGCCGCGTTAGCACGTCCGTGAACTGTTTCAGCACCAGTTCGACGCCCTCGCGCAGGGCCGCCGGTTCGCCCTCGGCATGTTGCAACGCCAGCTCCAAATGGTCCACGACGGGGAGCAGGTCGCGCATAAGCCCTTCGGCGGCCGTCTTGCGAATGCGTTCTTGATCGCGCGTCATGCGTTTGCGGAAGTTTGCGAATTCCGCGCGCGCCCGCAGCACCTGATCCTGCAATGCGTCTCGTTCGCGCAACGCTTTTTCGCACGCCGCCGCGATCGCCGTTCCGTCTTCCGGCTCCGTGATCATGTCCACCACGTCGCCGTCCCGCGTGACGTCCGATTCCGAATCTTCAATGGACGCGTCCGGGCGCGCCGTTTCCTCCGGAGGCGCCGCCGTCGTATCCGCTTCGTTATCGTGTTTCTTGTGCTTCATTCGTTCTCCCACATCTGCCGCGCTGCGCCCATCACCCCGCCAGCCGCGTCAGCAGTCGGCTCAACGCGCCGGCCGTGTAGTCGACCAGGGCCGTTAAGCGGGAATAGGGCATGCGGCGCGGTCCGAGCACGCCGACCATCCCAGCGGTCTTGTTGCCGACACAATACGGCGAGGCGACTACGCTTATATCCTTGAATTCCAGTTCGTTCGTTTCCGACCCAATCACCACGGTCGCCCGGGGCGGGCCATCTTGCGCGACGAAGCCGCGCAGAATGTGCGCCAGGCGTTCGCGTTCCTCCAACAGCGTGAACACGCTGCGCGCCTTGGCGACGTCATGAAACTCCGGCTGCTCAAAAAGTTGCGTCGCGCCTTCCAAGAACAACTGCCCCTGCCGCAATGATGGAAGCAACGAGAACATCTCGACCGCCACGTCCGCAAGACGCCGTTGTTCCGCCGCGAAGGCGTCCAGTTTACGTTGCAAGACGGCTCGCAACTGGTCTGCCGGCTCTCCCGACAACTGACTGTTCAAAAACCGGTTCAACGCGGCGAAATCGTCGCCGGAAACCGTTCGCTCCAGATTGACCAGCGTCGTGCGCACCCCTCCGAAATTGTCGGCCACCATGACTGCGAAGCGCGTCGCCGCTATCGGCACGACTTCGATCCGGCGCACGAGCGCCTGGCTGTCGCGCGCTGAGTCGACCAAGCCCGTCTGGTGGGACACCAAGGCGAGCAAATGACTGGTCTGCCGCATGATGTCGTCGGAATCGTGAAGCCGCTGCGACAATTCTCGTTCGATACGGTCGCGCTCCGAGATCGTCAGTTCCTGGATGCGCATCAAATAGTCGACGTAATAACGATATCCTCGATCCGTTGGCACCCGCCCCGAACTGGTATGCAGTTGTTCGAGATATCCCGCTTCTTCCAAATCGGCCATGGCGTTGCGCACGGTCGCTGGGCTCAAATCCAGGTCAAAGCGCTTCACGATAGTGCGCGATCCCACCGCTTCCGCCGTGGTGATATACGTATGCACCACTGCGTGCAGAATCAGTTGTTCGCGTTCGTTGAGTTCGCGGCCTGGGGTCATTGCCATCACTCCAGACTTAGCACTCAACAGATAAGAGTGCTAACAGCCATTGGGAGTCTACCATAACTACAGGGCCGTGTCAAGAAGCCTCAGGTCACGGCCTGAGTTGGCGAAAGGGCTCAAGCCTTTGTTGAAACTGGATTTACGCCTGGACGCCTGCAGGGGGATTCTCCGGGGAAACTTGACAGTCCCGTAGAGCCCTGATACCATTCCGGTTCGGTGGGGGACGGGAAGCATGCCACTCCAGATTGGGTTCGACATCAGCCCCGTGATCGAAAAACGCACCGGCGTGGGCAACTACTGCTATTACCTTCTAAAACACTTGGTGGCGCTCGGGGGAGCCGAGTACGTTGGGTTTGCCTCTGGAACGGCGCGCATTGCGCTGGGGCCGCTCGCCGCTTCCGTGTCCCAAGTCCACGCGCCCCTTCCCACCCGTGCGCTGTATGGACTGTGGAACGTCTTGGGATTCCCGGCGGTGGACCGCCTGTTGGGCGGGGTGGATGTGTACCACGCCACGAATTTTTACCTCCCCCCAGTGCGGCAGGCCCGGACCGCGCTCACGATCCATGATTTGGCGTTTTTGGCCTTGCCCGAGACATGCAGTCCGAAAATCGTCGGGCCATTTTCGCGAAGCATTCGGCGTTTTGCGCATCGCGCCGACGCGATTTTGGTTTATTCGGAGGCGACCCGACGGGATGTCGTCCGTTTTTTGGAGGCTCCCGCCGACAAGATAGCGATAGCCCCGATGGCGGTTGACGAGGGGTTTATCCCGATGGATCGTGACGAGGCCGTCGAGTGGGTCGCGGCGCATTATGGCATACGCCAGCCGTTCCTGCTCTTTGTGAGCACGCTCGAACCTCGCAAAAATGTGCCGGGGCTGCTCCGCGCGTTTGCCAAAGTGAAAAACCAACTCCCGCATTCTCTCGTGCTGATCGGGTCTGTCGGCTGGAATGCGGACGATATTTTCGAGACGATCGCCGCGTTGCGGATCGAAGACCGCGTGATTCGTCCCGGGTTCGTGCCGCACATGAAGCTCCCCGCGTTCTACTGCGCCGCCGATGCCTTCGTGTTTCCGACGCTATACGAAGGATTCGGCCTGCCGTTGCTCGAGGCCTTGGCATGCGGGTGCCCCGTCGTGACGGCGGACAACTCCTCCGTGCCCGAGGTGACTGGCGGCGCCGCGCTGATGAGTGCGGCCGAGGACGAGGACGCCGTGGCCGCCAATATCGTGCGCATCGTGAGCGATTCGGCGTTGCGCGAAGGCCTCGTGCTTCGGGGGCGCGCGCATGCCCAGCAGTACTCTTGGCGCGCCTGCGCCGAAAAAACCTTCGCCGTATACCGCGAATTGGCCGGATGATGATCATCCCGGCGGGAGCAACGTCATGCGCGTGTTGTTGAACGCTTTGCAGGCGGCCAATCGCAGCGGGACGGGCACGTACGTCACGCACCTCGCGCGCTGTTTGCCCGAGGCCGCGCCCAACCTCGAACTGTTCCTCGCTTGGCCGAAGGACGCCCCGCGCCCGCCACACGCAGCGGACAGCCGCGTCACGTACCTTCCGCGCCCGTGCGCGGGTCTCGGGCGATCGCTGTATGAACAGTGGAGCCTGCGCAACGAAGCGCGACGCCTCCGCGTCGATCGCGTTCATTATCCCAGCACCATCGGGCCGCTGCTGGCGACGTCCAGCCTCGTGTTGACCGTTCACGATCTCGCGTATCTCATCGAACCGACGTGGTTTCCGGCGGGGCGTTTGGCCTACCTGCGGGCCGTCGTGCCGAGGGCCGTACGACAGGCGCGACGCATCATCGCCGTTTCCCACGCGACCGCGCAGGACCTTCACGAGCGTTTGCGCGTGCCGCTCGATCGCATCGACGTCATTCATGAAGGCGTCGACATGCAACGCTTTCACGAGACGTCTCCCCAACAACACGCCGCCGCACGCGCGAAGTACCGTTTGCCCGAACGTTATGTTCTTTTTCTTGGAACGCTGGAACCGCGCAAGAATCTCGTGCGGCTGATCGACGCATGGTCGGCAATTGCCGGGGAGTGCCCGTACGATTTGGCGTTGGCGGGCCGGGACGGGTGGAAGTGCCAGCCCATCCACGACGCGGCAAACCGTTCGCCGCACGCGCCACGCATCCACCGTCCGGGGTTCATCGCACCGGAAGACATGGCGGCGGTGATCGGCGGCGCGATCGCCGTGGCGTTTCCCAGCCTGTACGAAGGCTTCGGGCTGCCCGTGATCGAAGCAATGGCGTGCGGCGTCCCCGTAGTCACATCGAACCTATCGAGCCTGCCCGAAATCGCAGGCGATGCCGTCGTGTTGGTGGACCCGCGGGATCACGATGCCCTGGCCCATGCGTTGGCGCAGGTGACTGCCGACGTCGCGCTTCGCGACGATTTGCGCCGGAAAGGACTGGCGCGCGCCGCCGCATTCACGTGGCTTCGCGCCGCCCAGCAGACCGCCCAGGTCTATTCCAGATAAAGCATATCTCTCGGAGGCTTCGGGCGGCGTTCAGAGAAGGCGAAGGGCGGCGTTGATGACGAGTTGGACGTCGAGAGCGTCGATGGAACCGTTGCCATCGACATCGCAGTTGAAGCCCGTCTCCATTTTCAATGCAGCATTGATGACCAACTGGACATCCAGGGCGTCCCACACCCCGTCGCCGTTGATGTCGGCCGCTTCGATCAATGTGAGAGATGCATACTGTTGGTTCACGGCCACGGTCGCGCCGGACTCGGATAGGGCGATCGTGGCGGTTGCGGGGGTGACGAAACGGCCAAGGCCAATCACTTCCTTGAAGAAAATCGCGTGCTCGCCGAGGGGCAATTCCACAGCTTCGCCGCTGGGCATCCAGGAACCGTCTCCAACGCGCCACTGGGCTCCGCCCGCAACCGCCGCTTCGGGACCCAGCGTCACCCGGAGCAACCCGGTTTGCCGCACATACGTGGCGTGCGTTGCCGTCGCAGGTCCGTCGACAATGTCAACCAGAGTCTCTGGAGGCGGAATCCATCCTGGCACGGAAGCAAAATCGATCCGATGACTGCCCAACGTTAGGTCATCGAGTTGTGCGCCGCTAGGTTGCCATGGCCCCCCGTCAAGGCGCCACTGCGCGCCCGCTGCGACGGCGCCCTCCGGTCCGATGGTGACAATCACCGATCCGGTGCGTTCGACATACGCGACGGAAAGAAGCGTTTCGGCGCCGTCGGAAATGGCCGCCGGCATGTCTTGGGGCTCGGTCCAACCCGGCACGGGCGCGAACGATACCGTGTGGGAACCTGGAGGTAGCCCGTCGACGCGCGCGTCAGAGTTCTGCCACGCCCCGCCGTCGACGCGCCACTGCGCGCCTGCGCTGAGGGCGGCCTCGGGGGATATGTGAACGCGCAAACTGCCTTGAGGCGGCGGAAGGTAGGTGAGCGGCACGGCATTGCTGGTCACGTCTCCCGAGCAAATCACCGTAACGTCCACGCTGCCTTCGGGAAGGGCGGGCGCGGTGACCTGAATCTCCGTGTCGGACACAAGGGTGTACGCGGCGACAACGGTTTCGCCGAACAGAACGGCCGTGCAGCCGGTCAGCGCCGATCCCTTGATGACGATGGATTCGCTTGCGTGGGCGAAAATGGCGTCTGGGGATAGGCTGTCGATCGTCGGCGGCACATCGACGTACAAAAAAGCGTTCTCTAGACGCGCTTCGCCGCCCGCCGCCAACACCCGGATGTCGGCGGTTCCCGCAGGGGAAGCGGGCGCGACCACTTCGATAAGCGTCGGGCCTTTGACGTCCACCTGCAGCGCAGGGACATCGCCGAAAAAGACATTCACGGGAGCAAGGAAATTCGTTCCCCATAGGGTGACGCGCGCGCCGCCGCGAACGCTGGACGATGGCGGCGTGGCGAGACGCAGGATGGGCGGGGCGGGTGTCGCATCCTGAATGCCTAACAGCACGACGTCGTCGATGTTCCAGCCCGCGCGCGTCTCGATGGAATCGGTTGGGCCCATGCCCCATCGGAGATACACCGTCGCCTGTCCGTCGGCCACGGCGGAAATGTTATACGTCACGGGCGTCCACGCACTGTCCTGGACGACGATCCCGTCGTTGCTCCATATCACCGTCCACGTGATGCCGTCGTTGCTCGCTTCGATGTCCGCATAGTCCAATTCGCCCATTTCTGCCGACAGCCAGCGGTAGAACGAAAACGACACCTGCCGATGTCCCGAGCAATCCATGGCCGTGGTTGTCAGGTATTCGGTCGATTCCATCCCGTTTGGATACGCTCCGTTCAGGTTATACCCGAAAATGGTTGATCCCGTGTGTGCGACCAGGGGATCTCCGCTCAATCCTTGCGGCGATCCGAACATCCACAGCCCCTCGCGGGTCCATTGGGGGTCTGTGTCGAACGGAAACGCAACGATCACGCTTTTGTTGATGGTCAACGACGCGACATGTTGAACGGTTACGCCCGTCAGCAGATTGTTGAACAACACGACGCCTTGATAGGTTCCGGGCGCAAGCGAGGCGGCCGCGCTTGACAGCGCCACCGTGATCTCGGCCGACTCTCCGGACGCCAGGACTCCCTGTCCTGGCGTCACGGAAAGCCACTCCGCTGGGCTGTAGACTGTCCACGACACCGAGTCTTGTGCGTAGTTCGTGACCGTGTACGTCCGTTCTGACGGCGTGAAGGGTCCTCCTTTCAAGCCGGAACTCACGAAGGGGTCGTTGGGCGAAACGAGCCAGTAGTGCTGTTGATCGAAGGTCATGACGGGCCCGGGCTCGCTGATGTTCGCGATATTGAGGTCTGACGAGGATCCGTCCCACCAGCGCGTGTTGGGCGACGTCCACGGGCCGCACTCGGCGTATTGGGGAGCCTTCCAAAGGTCCGATGCATCGCCCGCGTTCTGGTTGCGCTCGAGGTCCCAGCGTCCATCCGCTTGCACAAGGGTCACTTTGTAGTGCCGCGACGGCGTCATTTGCTGGTAATCGTTGCTGCCGTCCTTGTCGATATGCCAGATGGCCAGACCGCTGTCGGGCAAGCGTTCGTCTCGCCCGGTTTGGTGACGGTTCTCGATCAAGTAATACTCGCGGTTGTTCGAGGAATTTGCGTATTTGAAGATTGTTCCTTCGTCTGCGGAAGCCGAGAAAGCCGATCCCGGCGCGTTCAGCAAGACAGGCGTCACCCACCCCGCCTGTTCGCGCAGATACGCGCAGGGTTTGACGGGCCGCTTCGCGAAGGCGCCGCCCCCCATCAGGCAATACGCGCCGACCCCGCGCGAGTCGGCGTCGTAGTCGTACAAGTCAGGCCATCCGAAAAGCATATGGCCGTTTTCGTGACAAAACGTGCCGATGCCCAAATCATTCCCCATGTCCGTGATTTGGTACGTCGCGACGTAAACGCCGTCCAGTATCGCAAACGGAGATCCGCTGCGGTTATGCGGCCATAAACCCGCTCCCCAGCCGCTTGTGGCGGTTCCTGCGTACAGCACGTTCACCGCGTCTACGAATCCGTCATGGTTGGCATCGTATGCCGAGAAACTGAAGCCCTGATTGTTGAGCCAATGCAGGGCCTCGACGACGAGTTCCAGCGTCTTGGCGTGGGCGAAATCGGCGGGATCGTCATAATACGATTTGGGGCGCGAGGCGCGATAGTAGACGTCGGGCACGTAGTTTGTGTAGGTAAGCAGGCCGCTCGACACATCCCCAAAATAGTCGCGAACCGACCCCTGGTTGTCATAGCCGGAATATCCGGTTTGGTTGCAGAAATCGCGCACTTCCGCGGCGGATACGGTCTGCGGTTCGTCTGAAAAATCGACGAGCAGGCACAGGCCGTTCACCGCGCCAACCGACGGCAACGAAGAAAAGACATGCGGATATCCGCTCTTGGCGGAGGAGACGGTTTCCCATGCGGCCCGGGCGGCGCGCGCCTTCGCGGCGGATGATTCGGGCAGAACGCGCAGATGAGGCGTCACCTCGGCACGCTTGGGAGGCGGGTGCGACGCCGATATTCCCGTGGAGATGAGTTCCGTTGCGTCCGCTGACAACCGGGCGTAGCAGACTTCGCCGCTGTCCGGGTCGCGAACAAGCGTATAGCCGTCGAGGGATTCAACGACTTGGTAGAATTCGTCGCCCCACGCCCGCGTCTGCACCAGGGATCCGCCGGGCTGACGCAACGCCATCGCCTTCCCGAAAACCGGCGCGGCCTCCGCTTCCGGCGCGGCGAAAAACCACGCCGCAACAATGCCGACAATCAGGAGTTCGCAGATAAGCCGCTTCGGCGCGGCGTTTGGCATCGGAAGTAGTTTATCGGCCATGCTCGTCGTAACGGTTACACGTCCGCACAATCGCGCGTATGGTTTCATGTGCTTGCTGCAAAGAGTGAAAATCGAACGAGGAAAGCGGTTTGGCGGCAAGGGATGGCTTGGCGGGCTGTTCCTCGCGGCGTTTCTGAGGGCCGTAGTTGGAATCCGAGTTCCCGTAAGGCGTCGCGTCGCTCATCATGTCCCGGCCCTCCCTTTTCACAAGGGTAACGGACTTTCACACACATGCCGACCTACGAAAAAACATATCCCTACCAGATGAGGCCACTTGAATTACGGAAAAATGTTCCACCCCGCCTGCGGTGCATGGCAAAATGCGTACACTCCCCCCTCTTGCGCTTTTCCGCATCCCGCAAACCCCGCGCAAAAATCGTGTTTCTTATTCCTTTCTCTGTCTCATTATGCCATGACCTCGAAAAATGTGCAACCGATTTCTCGCGCACCATGCATGCGCCGGGCGCCTCTCCTGTGTTTGGATGTGGCGATCGCGCTGGTCAGAAGGTCATGATGGCGTTCAGTGCGGTAATCACATGCCGCAACATGGTTTCCCGGCTGTGGGAATATGTCCAGTATTCGGCGGTCAGGGGACCGTCGAAACCTACGTCGCCGAGCGCCTCCATTACGGCGGGCCAGTTGACGTCGCCCTCCATGAGCATGACGAAGCCGCCGAGGGTGGCGACGGCAGCGCGAAAGTCCTTCATGTGAACGGCCCGGATACGGTGGGCCAGGATGCGAATCCAATGTTCGGGATAGCCGTAGGGGATAATGTTGCCGACGTCGACGTAGGCCCCCACCCACGGGCTCTCGCATTGGTCGATGAAGTCACGCATTTCGGTCGGGCTGAGAAGCAATTTGTTCCATACGTTCTCGACGGCGATGGCGACGGCGGCGCGTTCAGCATCGGGAAGCAGGGCTTGAACGCCTGCGAGAGCATTCTCGAGAGCCTCGTCGTACGAGGTGGCCGCATCAACGACGCCGGGCACGACGAGCAGGGCTTTCGCGCCGATCCATCCGCCAATCTGCAGGGCTTTCCGGTTCGATTCAATGCCTTTTGCGCGAACGGCGGGATCGATGGAAGACATGGGGACCTGCCACCCCATGCCGCTGGCGATGCTGTGCAGCACTATGTCTTCTTTTTCTGCATGACGCCGTATGGCGGTCGCTTCCGCTTCGGTGAGGGTGATGGGAGTCGGGCCTTGTTCGCCCACGCACAGTTCGAACGCTTGGAAACCCAACCGTTTGGCCCATGAAATGGCCTCAACGGCGGGCATGGCATCGGGAAAAGCCCACTGATTGATGCCAGGTTTCATTGATTTCCTCCTTTCGGTCTGTTCCCGTATTCGCTTGCGTGGACAGCATACATGCTCAGGCGAAAATTGCCAAGCTGTAAATTCTACGAGGCAAGGGGGGGCAGAGACCATCGTGTTTGTTACAAAATATGGTGTGGGGCCGAAAAAAACACTTTCTATTGTGTTGTCAGCTTTGGTATACTAGAGCTCAACACAATATATGGGGTGGTATGCAGTGAATGGATTGAAGCGAAAGGTCCATTTTGTCGGTGTCGGCGGCATCGGGATGAGTGGTCTTGCCGAGATATTGTTGAATTTGGGTTATCAGGCGTCGGGTTCCGATCTCAAGGCTTCTCCGATCACGGAACGGCTGGCCTCGCTGGGGCTCGAGTTTCATGAGGGGCATGCCGCGTCCCATATCGGCGACGCGGGCATTGTTGTCATTTCGGCGGCCGTGCAGGAGGACAATGTGGAGGTCGTAGCGGCGAAGCGCCGGGGCACGCCGGTGATTCATCGCAGCGATTTGCTCGCGGACTTGATGCGTCTCAAACCGA
>ERZ795030.2183-NODE-2183-length-24130-cov-5.950862_pt1 | contig 24130 bp, 21 predicted proteins | sample MGYA00375122_ERZ795030 | MGnify/ENA primary metagenome ERZ795030 (study PRJEB30165, sample SAMN05720146) | activated sludge metagenome | isolation source: anaerobic digester from wastewater treatment plant | place: Japan | collected 2015-04-20 ... | reverse complement strand
CGACTACCTCAAGGAAATCCTCTTGGCTATGTGACTTTTAATGCGATAGCCCTGGGAATCTTGACCGGTCATAGCCCCTATGCTAGAATGCGCCTCGATATGAGGGGAAACATGCCATGAAGCATTCGATATGGGCGTATGCCAGCGTTTTGCTTGTAGTTGCCGTCGCAACGGGGTGTGCGCGCGCGGCGCGTGACACGTCCGGCTTTGCCATCGTGGACAGCGCCGCGTTCGACGCTCCCGCCGAAACCGTGTGGCAGACGACCAAGGTTGTTTTGCGCGACCTGGATCTCGACATCTACACCCGCGACAAGCGCGGCACGTTTGTCGCCTTCAGCGGCGCCAAGCGTCATCTTTTTGTGCCCCACCGGACTAAGTATTCCATCACGTTGCAGCCGATCTCCGCGGATGCGACCCGCCTTTCAATCGAAACCGTCAGGCAAGTGTACGGCGTAACGTTGTTGACCTATCCCGACTGGCACGACCGGAAAGCGACGGACAACAAGATCGCGATGGACATCATCGAGGGCGTAAAGGCCAAGCTCGCTCATTAGCGCGTTTTCATGCGAGATGCGTACGCTCGGCGTGTCTCAAACGTCCCGTAAAAATGCACGCTCCGCAGAAATCGCCTATATGCGGAACCAATCCCTTCTAGCACAGGAACGTCCGCAGAAGAAGTCATCGCTCCGATAGTTCCACCGGGGCGGATCGAATGGCCTCGATGTCCTGCAATGCCGCTTCCTGGCGCAACGCGAGGGCTTCTTCAAGCACCGCGGCATCGACGCGCAGGTCGGCGGTGAGGTTGAGTCCTTTGCTCTTCAGCTTCAGTTGCCCGGCGGCGTCTTTGCCTTTCGACTGCAATTCGAGCGCGGCGCTGTCGAAGGGCCGTTGGCTTGCCTCGCCGAGCACGGATCGCGTGACGCGTTCGAGGCTCTTCCCGCCGCTGACGTCCTGCAGATATTGAGACAGGAACAACTGCGCCAGGAAATCACGGTTCACGGTGAAGTCGCGGGTGGAGTTCAGGGCGACGGCGATGTTCGCGAGGCCGTTGATCGTGTCGTAGGCGGCGGAAGCGCTCCCGCTGGCAATGCCCGTCAACACAACCTGCGGCGGCTTGAATTCGCGCGTGAACGCGTCGAGGTCGATGTCGGACAAGGAGACCGTCGCGCGCACGGGCACGCCAGGGGCAAGCAGTTCCGCGAGAACCGCCGCGGCAACGTTGCCGCCAAACAGACGCCCTTCGAGGGTTTCGAGACGGGCCTGCCCCCCTTCAAGCACAAGGGGCGATCGCACATCTCGGAGCGATGCGCCCGCGACTTTGATCTCGGTCATGCCCAGTTGGCCTTGCCCCGTGATCCCATCGAGATACTGCACGTCAAGCCGCATGTTGAGCCCGGCGAGCGCGGCCCAGTTGTCCGGCAGGACGAAGGTCTCCGCCTGCAACGAGAGAGCGCCCTGCGTGAGCGCAACGCCCGCATCGTCAAAGCGCAGTCCGCCCTTTGCCGTAAGTTTTCCGATGGCAGCCTGCGCAAGACCTAATGAGACCAGTTCGGCAAGATCGATGTCGGCTGTGAACGGCCCCTCGACCCGCAACGGAGACAGGACGAATTCCATGTTGTCGCTGCCAAGCTGTCCGCCCTCGCCCAACACGGCGTTCACGCGCCCCAAACGACCGGTTCCCTTTGAAAGATCGAGTTGCATCGACGCCTTGGCGCGAAGCGGCGTTTGGCTTCCCTCGGGCAAAAACGGCAGGAGGAGCGCGGCCGCGACGGCGTCCATGTCGGCATTCAAGCGCACGCCTTCAAGTTGGAGCGGAGCGCGAACGACCGCCTCGCCATACACGCCCGCAACGCCCGCCAACGCGGCAAGCCCCGCGAGGTCAAGGGCGCCCGTCCATTTGCCGGATGCCGTCAACGGCGAGAGAGATAGGGCAAAATCCTGAATGTTCGATCGCAGGAAATCGGGGAAATCGATGCGGACACGATGCGCCTTTACGCGCTGAAGAGAGGGTTCCGCAACGATCGGACCTGAAATGACCAACGGAACTCTCGTCTGCCCGGCGATCAAAGGCGCAAGGTCCGACTGCACCGCACAATCGGCGTTGAGTCCATTTGCGCCGTACGAGGCCTTGACGTCCCCCATAAAGCGCACCCCGCGCAACGCGGTCATCTCACCCATGCCCAGCAAGGCGATGAACAACGGAGCGTCGACATTCTCCAACGATAGGGCGCCCTGTATTTCGCCGTTCGGCATCGCCGATGCCGAGCAGGTCAACGCGCCTTCGCCGAGACTTCCCCTGCCGTTACATTCCACAAGAGCCCCTTCGCCCGCGAATACGCCCTGCCCTTCGGCCTTTGCCGCGCACGGAACAATCCTTCCTCCGCTGACAATGCGCGGCGCAATCTGGCCGTTGAACGAATAGGCTTCGCCGTGAAACGCGACCGTTATAGAAGCGGAAGCCCCGTCAATCACAGGGCGAGCGTGCAGCGCATCGCGGCACATCGCAGGCAGCGCCTGCATCAGGTCGGCGCGGCGCCAATCCTCGACATCCATCTGCAACGACGCATTCGGCGGAAGACCCTGCAGCCGCACCCGAAGCGGCTTGGCTTTTGCCAGGGCCAGCGTTACGTCCCATTGGTTGTCCTGCGCGGTTCCGGCGAGTTCGATGTCTCCCGAGAACAATTCCGCGTCGGCATGCACAAGACGCAACGCCCCAATCTGGCCACGGACCATGGCCTTGGCCACATGCGACGCCGCGCCGTCCAGACGCCCCGAAATCTCCGATCCCGAAACATCGAGATGCTGCGCCGACGCCCGTAGTGCGGCAGGAAGACCCGCACTGAGCACGAGCCCCGCAAGACGAGGATCGTCCACGCGGACCGTGTCGAGCGCGGACGAAAACAACCAGCCCTGGTGCGACTCCCGCTTCAAATCGGCGGCGGCGTTCAGGTCCAATTGTCGTGGTATCTGTGCGATGACGCGGCATGCCGACGAACCATCTACGCGCAGTTCCATGCGCAGATCAATGCTTCCGCCGTCAATCGAGGTCTCTTCCACGTCGGCGGGCGCGACAAGACTTCCCGTCAAATTCTTAGCGGTGAGCGAGACCACAAAGGCCGTATTTTCCGGTTGGCCGGCCTGCACCGAAATCCCCGAAAAGGAGTAGCCATATCCCTTCTCGATGCCGGAGACTTTGATGTCGTCTATCGAACTTTCGACGGGCAAATAGGCAAGCAAAGCAAACGGTTCCCAAGCGGATGGCGACGAAGAACGTGTGGGAGACGCCGGGGGCGCATCGCTTGCCGGCGCGGTTTTTGGGAAAAAATCGGGGCGCAACGCGATCGCGTCCGCGTGGACAGCGCGGAGGAAGCGGCGATCGCTCGGAAACAACGCGTACGTCGCGCGCAGGCCGGATGCTTCGAGAAACGGCTGGCGCGCCTTGCGCTGTTCGCGCGTGGCATACAATCGCAACGACTTCACGTGCAGGCCGCCCGCCACGCCGATGCCGCGGCATTCCGCCTGAACGCCAAGAAGATATCGCGCCGCCATGTCCGCCGCGAGTCGCTGGGGCGCTTCGAGACGCCACAGAAAGAGCGCCGCCGCCAGACCGATGATCAGCCAACCCAAAAATCGGCGCCTGCGTTGGAACCAAGACCTTCCAGATATCTGTTTCGCGTCATCCACGGCAAGAATTCCCGTGATCGTTATGCAAAGAATCCTATCACAGCCCACGGAGGATTGGGTGCGATTTTCCGGGTTTCCATTTGAACGTCTGGCCGCTTCCGTATACCCTGTGCAGGTGCGCATAGTTTGGAGAGAATGGGCGCACGAAACTTTCCCTTTGCAGAGAGTCCCATGGGCGAGAAACAGATCGTACAGAACCGGAGCGCACGGCGAGACTACCACGTCCTCGAGACCTACGAGGCGGGCATCGAACTGCGCGGAACCGAAGTGAAATCGTTGCGCGACGGCCGCATTAACCTAAAGGACAGCTATGCGGACGTGGCGAACGGGGAGTTGCTTCTCATTGGCGCGCACATCAGCCCGTACGACAAGGGCAACGTCTGGAACCATGACCCCGAGCGAACGCGCAAGCTGCTCATGCACAAGCGCCAGATCGTCAAACTGGGCCAGCAGACCGCCGAGAAAGGCCTGACCCTTGTGCCTCTTCGCTTGTATTTTTCGAAGGGGATCGTGAAGGTAGAGATTGCCCTGTGCAAAGGCAAGCAAACGCACGACAAACGCGATACGATCCGCGAGCGGGAAGTGAAACGCGAGATCGAACGATACACGAAACGTCCAAAAACCTGAGCCCATAACAACGCGATGCAGCCCCCCGCCACACACACAGCGTCTTCGGGATCGTCGCAGGGATCGCGGCGCACGAGATCAGGCGCCCTTCTGTTCGCAGGGGACGTCGCCGGGCTTGCCCTCAGCTCATGGCTCGCGTTGCACCTCAAGTTCTGGGGCGCGCCGCCTGAGGAACATCAACTGCCCTACCTGCTCTTTGCGCCGGCGCTGCTCGCATGGCGCTTGTATGCGGCGCACAGCTGCGGCCTATATGATTTCCGGCGCCGGCTCACACGAACCGATCATCTCTTCGGAGCGCTGGGCGCGGCGGCGTTGGGCGTCGTTCCCGGCTACTTGATGCTCGTATTCGTGCAACTCTACTATGCCCCCCATTTCCAATTGTCGCGAACGGTGGCCGGACTCGACGCCTTGTTCGTGGCGATATGGCTGGGAGCATCGCGGGCGGCGCTGCTGTCGTGGCTTCACGCGACGGGATACCGCGTGCGTCTGATGCTGGCCGGAAATCCGGAGGCCTGCCGCGAACTTGAAGACGAAATTCGCGCGCGCGCGCCACGGCTTATCGAACTCGTCGGCGCCTATCCCTCGGCATCGGCGCCCGACATGCCCGTAAAGGCCGATCAGATTATCCTTGTCGATCCCGAAGGAGACCAGAAGCGTCTGTGCGCGTTGTTGGCGAAATGGGACGAAGCCGGCGCAGAACTCTTTCTGCTTCCCGATCTCGGGCTGTCTTCTCTCGTCCATGTGCGCGTTACAAGCATTGCGGGATTGCCGCTCGTATCGCTAAGCCCCGGCTTCGCGGCAAGGCCGTACCGCATCGTCAAGACGGCGATCGACGCAATCGTGGCAGCGGCGGGATTGTTGGCGGGCTTGCCCGTGCTGTTGGCGGCGGCCGTCGCGATCAAGCTAAGCTCTCCCGGGCCTGTATTCTACTCGCAACCGCGTGTGGGACTGCGGGGCCGTATCTTCCACATTCACAAGCTGCGCACCATGATCGTCAACGCGGAAGCCGCAAGCGGGCCGGTTCTCGCTTCGGACGCAGACCCGCGCGTAACGCCGGTGGGCCGTTTCTTACGCCGCTCGCGTCTCGACGAATGGCCCCAGCTCTGGAATGTCCTGCGCGGCGACATGAGTCTCGTGGGGCCGCGCCCGGAACGCCGTGAATTTGCGGACCGGTTCACCGCCGAGACGCCGCTGTTCGCTCGACGTCTGTTGGTCAAGCCCGGTTTGACCGGCCTGGCGCAGATTCACGGAGGATACGAGAGCGATTACCGTCACAAACTCCGCTACGATCTGGTATACATCAACAACATGAGCCTTGCCGCCGACCTGCGCATCCTTATCGCCACCTTCCAGACCGTCCTCACGGGCAAAGGCGCCGTGTAGTCCGCTTGTTTATCGATGCTCGAGCAGGCACACGGTTTCTACGTGAGCCGTGTGCGGGAAAAGGTCCACCGCCACGGTGCGGACGAGACGCCATTTCGCGGCGCAAATGATCGCAAGATCGCGCGCGAGCGTGGCGGGATCGCAAGATACATACACCATGCGGGCGGCATGGCACGCCGCCAACGACGGCGCAATCGCTTTGGCCCCGGTCCGCGGCGGATCAAGAAGAACGACGTCCCACGGCTCCGCCGCAAGGGCATCGCAAAACGAACGTTCGTCGGCGGCCTGGTACGCGTCCGCCCGCAACGCAGCCGCCGCGCGCACCGCCGCTCCATTATGGTCATAACCGCGCACGCGCACGCCACGGGGCAAGTCCAGCGTGAGATTCCCGTTGCCGCAGTACAGTTCGATCAGGTTTGCCGGATCGCCGATCTGCGCGCGCACCACGCGGCGAAGCGTCCGGTTCAGCAGCAAGCTGGCCTGGGAAAAGGTTCCGTTGACAATAGGCGCTCCATCAAAGAGAAACATCGCACGATCCGCCGAACGCTCGTCGAAATCGCACTGCGTGAACGCCTTGAGCAAGGCGTTGCTGGGCCGGCGCGACCACACAAGGACATCGTCGCCCTCGGGATTCACGGCGATCTCGATGTCGCCATGGCCGCGAATGCCTTCAAGACGGCGCAGGGCGGCGTTCAGATTGGGATGGCACAGCGGACACGAGGCGATCGGAACGACGTCGTGCGATTGACGCGCGTGAAAGCCCCAGCCCTCACGCGTCCCATGAAATTCTGCGCGGGTCCTATAGCCGAGTCGGAGCGACGCGTCCTCGACCCACTCCACCTCCGTATCAAGTTTCGCAATGCGCTTCAGGGAATCGCCCACAATGCGGCATTTCCATTCCGCCTGCGCGGGATACGAGAAATGGAGCCATGCGCAGCCGCCGCAACGTTCGTATGCCGGGCAGTCCACAGACTGCCGCACGGGCGAAGGCGTCTCGATGCCGACGATGCGCGCCCATAGAACGCCCTTGGCCTTGCGCTCGATGCACACGCGCAACGCGTCGCCCGGCAACCCATACGGCACAAAACAAACCTGCCCCTCGATGCGTCCGATGCCGTCGCCCCCATGCGCCAACGACGTAATCTCGATATGGCGTTCCATGCGCGCTCCTAGTCGGTTGCGGGCGCGCTGCGGCGCATCGCGCGCAGCCGCACCAGAAAGTCCGCGAAAGTCGTCCTCGCGCACTCGGCAGGATCGCCGGACGCCGCGAGTAGATAGGTAGCAGGAAACGTGGCCTTTGCGCCCCCCGGCACAAGTTGCGATCCTTCGTGCATAACGGCGCAAACGCCCTCATCGGGCGCGTACAACCGGAACGTGCACGGAGCCTCCGACCCCACGATCAACACCGTTTGGTCCCGCGTCAAGGCCGCCGCGCGTTCATCGGTGCGCCATTCAATGGCGTCGCGCTGCATCGCAAAACCATCGGTGAAAACGCGCACGCCTTCGTGCACCAGCCCAAGGCTATCCAGAACGATATGCGACGCCACGACGTCATGCCGGCTGAGGTTGTGCAGGGTTAGCGTGCGGACGAGGGCGGGAAACTCGTGCAAGGCCAGGGTGTGCGTGAGAATCTCGAGCCCCGGGCGTTTTTTGCGCGACGTCAGCGCCGCCCCCACGGGACCGTTCTCCTCGCTCCATTCGACTTCGCCAAAATCCATCACGCCCAGCGGCTCGCCATCGATGCGCACGCTGAACTCGCGGCTCAGCCCCGCTGTCCATTCGAGCCCTTCGGACACGTCCAAAAGACTCGTCGTGTGGCCGACAAACGTGGACCACGTCCGCTCAATCCAACGGTTGCCCACGCGGCTTTGACCGCGATGCACTTCGGTATAGGCGCGGTCCATCATGAAACGCCGTCCAGCACAGCCAGCATCTCCGCGACGGACGTGAATTTCTCGCGCGGTTTTCCCCGGAGCGTCCCTCGCTCGATTTCGACGGCGTCGATTTTCTTCCACTCTGCAAACGAAACCACGCGCACGGACCGCGCCGCGAGCAGTTCACGGATAGCGTCCTCGCCGTGGGCAGGCGTCGGCAGCGCGTGCAGGTCGTCGAGAATGGCTTGCGCCGTCTCGACGCTATCGGGCTTGTTGGAGCCGATGATGCCGCTGGGGCCGCGCTTGATCCATCCCACCGCGTAAAGTTGCGGAACGCGATGATCGCAGTCGTAAATGCGGCCATGGCGATTCGGGATTCTCCCATGCCGCTCGTCGAACGGCACGCCGGGTATCGGCACGCCGCGGTAGCCGACGCTGCAAAAAAGAATGCCGCAGGGTTGATCGATATGGACGCCCGTGCCCACGGCCTGTTGATGAAACGGAGGCCCTTCGAGACGGGTGCGCTCGAGGCGGACGCCTTCCAGCCGCGCGGCTCCGTACAGCTCGACGGGGCTCAACAGGAACCGGATGACAAATCGCTTGCGTTTGGAAGACGCGGGGCGTTCCGCAAACTCACGCAAGATGGCCATGTTTTTCTGGGCGTGTTGGTTGTCCTTATCGTGGAGTTCCGTTTCGCAGGCGGCGTTGAGCGCCAAGTCCGCCGGGTCGATGACCGGGTCGCAGTCGCCCAAATGACCGAACTCCTTGAGTTCGGGCGAGGTGCACTTGGCCTGCACGGGGCCGCGGCGGCCAATCAAGTGAATCTCGCGCAGGTTGGAGGCGGCGAGAACATCGAGCGCGTGCTGTGCGATGTCGGTTTGGCGCAACTCATCCGCCGTTTTCGAAAGAATGCGGCTGACGTCGATGGCGACGTTGCCTTGGCCGACGATTACGGCGATCTCGTGCGACAGGTCGAACACGCGATCGCGGTAGTCCGGGTGGCCGTTGTACCACGCAACGAATTCCGTGGCCGTGTGGCTGCCGGGAAGATTTTCCCCCGGCACGCCGAGTTTGCGGTCGGTTTCCGCGCCGCACGCAAACAAAACGGCGTGATAATGGGCCCGCAGCTCGTCCACCGTCACATCGCGTCCGACCGCCACATTGCCCAAAAACGAAAAACCCTCGCATGCGGCGATCTTGTCAAAGACGCGGGTGACGGTCTTGATCTTCAGGTGGTCCGGCGCCACCCCGCCCCGCACCAGGCCGAAGGGCGTTGGCAGGCGATCGTACATATCGATGCGAATGGTCTTGCCGGATTTGAACAACGCCTCCGCCGCATAAAAACCGCTCGGACCGCTCCCGATAATCGCGACGCGCAACGGATGCGCACGCGAGCCAATCTCCGACATGCTCCCTCCAATCGTTTTCCCAGATCGGCCGTTCCCTTGTCATTGCTCGCGATCTTGCCGCGCGCCGCTAGGCAAGGCGAAAGGACAATCCGCATTTCGTCCGCGCCGGGTCGGGCGCGTCCAGAAATGCGGACCTTCCAGAAAGAAAGCGGATAAAAAAAGGCGGGCAAGGACGTCGCCGTCCTTGCCCGTGTCGCGTATAGCGAAAGTCAAAGCGCCATTAGTTGTTCTGAATGGCCGGAAGCGTGTACATCGCAGCGTTCGGGGAACCGATTTCCAGGTAACGGCCGACGATGTCGCTGTTCTTGCCAACCCAGTTCACGACCAACGAACCATTGCCGTTGCCGGCGTTCGCCATGTTCGGAACCGCACGACCCGCGCCTTCATCACCGGTCGAGTCGTCATACACGGGACGGAAGCCGATGCCCTGCAGGGCCAACAGCTTGAAGGTGTTCTTCACAGGCGTGCGATCCGCGCCTGCAACATTGTTATAGGTCAATGCGATCGTCAGATCGCTGTGGGTCAGGTTCTTCAGGCCGATATACGCCAGCGGGCCATTGTTCGCGCTGCCGACATAGCGGTTCTGCGCATCGAGGACCGGGGCAGTGCCGCCATCACGGAAAATCGGCACCGCAATGGTGCCAGCGTAGGCGATGCCAGCAAAAACCAACACAGCCGCCGTCAAAACGAGATATGTCTTCATATCCTCACTCACCTCCCAAAGGTTTTTCAAACATCGCTCAAGCCACGAGTCGAGGATAGCATGTTCCCGCGCGCTTTGTCAATACCTTTTTGAACGGATATCGCCGTAATAAGCCAGCGGGTCGGCGATGGTTCTCGTAGCGCCCGGTCTCCGTGCCGGGCGTCTTGAGAGTCGCGACCATGAAAGAAAAGCCACAAAAAACCCGCAAACACGGTTTCTTTCGTGACGCTCGCATGATCTCGCTGGCGCCCCGCTCTTTGCCCTGAGCCATAATACGGACGCCCGGCACGGAGACCGGGCGCTACGAGACGGACGCCCGGCACAGAGACCGGGCGCTACGGGACGGACGCCCGGCACGGAGACCGGGCGCTACGGGACGGACGCCCGGCACGGAGACCGGGCGCTACGAGACGGACGCACGGCACGGAGACCGGGCGCTACGAGACGGACGCACGGCACGGGGACCGGGCGCTACGGGACGGATGCCCGCACAAAGCTACGAAGAGATGAGGCGGGCGCGTTTTCACGTTGGACGCCTACGCCCTGGGAGGTCAAAACGCCTCGTCAAAAGGCGCCCCAAACGAAGAGGCCGCCCTCCGAAGAGGGCGGCCTCGAACTCAGATGAACTCCGGGCGTTTTTCCCGGAATCCGCTTACGTATGGGTTACTTGCGAATCCGACGGAAACCGGCCGCCGCAAGGCCAAGGCCCAGCAGCCCAAGGCCGCCCAAGCCAAACAGCGGCAGCATGCTCGCCGTGATGACCTGGCCGGTGTTTTCGGGGAACAGGGCCACCGCGACCTTGTCGCTGTAGCCGTCGTTGTTCGAGTCGGAATCTTTCGGATTCAAGCCGTACGTGACGACTTCCGCCACATCCGAAACGCCATCGCCGTCCAGATCGGACCCGACGTTGGACACCAAGGGGTTAAGACCGTTCTTGACTTCGAGCACCAGCGAAATGCCGTCCGCATCCGCGTCGCCGTTGATGTCGATCGGGGTCTGCGGCGTATTGACATCCGTCACGCCCGAACCCGTGATGACCATCTCGCTGATGAAGGGCCACGTCCCGCGGATGCTGACGTACGGAGTATCCGGGCCGCCGGCATCGGCGTTGTACGCATCCAGGATGGCTTTCGAAATCGTGCCGCTGTTGTTCGCGGATAACGGAGCCTGAATGGCATCGAACACCCAGAACGGACGCCACGCGCCGCCGTCGACGGCAAACTCGAGAATCAGGTTCGCCGACGCATCGCGAGACGCCTTCACCGCGAAGGTGCTCCAATTCGCCGGAATCGCCACCGCGCCATCGTCACCCAGGTTCGTGTTGTTGCCGACAAGCGCGTTGTTGTCGCTGGCCAACACCCACTGGCCCTGGGCCACGTTCCACTCAAGGCCGATGTGGCCCAGGTTCTGCGCGAAGGTGGTCGGCCCAAGGAAGAAACGGTAGTTCCGGTTCACGGGGTCCAGGCCGCTGCCCGGATTGATGACGTACCCCGTCACGTCATAGGTCGTTCCATCGGGAATCGTCAGGATCGTCGTGCCATCGTTCAACGTGAATTGGAACTTCACGCGGCCCGCGCCCGACGTCGCATCGATGGAATAAAATCCCTCGTGCCCGACCCAGCTGATCGACTCCGGGGCCACCGGGACGTTGTTGAACCCAAAGAGCGTTCCCGTCTCACCCGTATAGCCGCCGTAAAAGGCTGTGCCGGCCCACGCACTACTTGCGATAAGCACGCCGGCAAGCACTGCAAATACTTGCTTCATAACCATCTCCTTCTCTCCATCGTTATGGTTCGCTTTTCTTTCGCCACCGCAACGCACGCGTGCGCTGGCCCACGTCCTTTACGTGAAGTGTTGCTACCTCAAGCAAAGAGCACGTCCGCACCCGCACGTTGCCCGTGCAGTATGCGATAATGCCTTCCACCCTGTTTTGCGTTGGCCTTTCAGCCGCCGCAGCCCCAGAGCCCGGACTGAACAACGCCCCGTTACACATGTGTGGCTTGAGCTAGGAGCGCGCATGAGGAAATCCGCACATTGGTTTCCCCACTGTTCAAGGGTCAGTGTAACATGCCACCCCGCCCTTGTCAACCCCTCCGCTCTAAATTTGGAGGGATGGCGCCCGCGCATAAGTGCAAGCGTCGTGGATATTTTGGAATATCGACACCGCATCGCTTGGTTAAAAACAATAAAAACGATTTAATCGATTTTTATTGCGGTCTCGCTGCCCGTGCAAAGTTTTGAATGCGACGCAAAACGCCGCCGCATCCGCTTCACGAACCGGCGGCCTGGACGCACGCCCGAAGAAACGCCTCGGCGGCGCGATCCTGCTCTGGCTCCGTAAGAGTTGGGTAGAGCGGTAGGCTAATGAGACTCCGATAGGCCGCATCGGCATTCGGGCACGACGCATCGCCGGGGCGGCGCCAATCCGTTACGGGATGCACCGCATGCACGCCCGCGTCGTGCATGGCCGCGATGATCCGGCGCGCATCCTGCCGACGCAGTCCGACCACGTACCGGTACCAGACGCGGGGCGCCTCCATCGCAGGCAACACAAAGCCCGCCGAAGCCGCGTACGGCGCGAGCCGCGCTGCGTAGCGCTGGGCCAAGGCCTGCCGCGCGGCAAGCATGCGCGGCAAACGATCCAACTGACACAAAGCCAGCGCGGCTTCGAAATCCGTCATCTTGTCGTTCAGGCGTCCGCCCTGCGCCGGCTGATCGCCGTAATCGCGCCATTGCGCCACGCGTTCGGCGATCGCGCGGCGCGACGTCAACACCGCCCCGCCTTCTCCGGCCCCCATAAGCTTGGTCGCGTAAAACGACAGCACGGCGGCGTCGCCTCGGGCTCCCAACGGCGCGTTTTCCGCGATCATGCCGAACGCGTGGGCGCAGTCTTCGACAATGGGGACGTCGCACACGGCGCGCAATGCGCGGATCGGAGCCGGCGCGCCAAAGGTGTTGACGGCAATGATCGCGGCGACCGGCCCGGCCTGCATCGCGCGATGCAGCGTTTCCGGGCTGATGTTCCAGGTTTCTGGATCGACATCGGCCAGCGCCGGTTCGGCGCCGCACGCAAGAACGGCATTGGCGAGCGCCACGCAACTGTAGGCGGGAACAATCACCCGCGCCCCTGGCCCCACCCCAAGGGCCAACAACGCGAGGCGCAACGCGCTTACGCCCGACGCCACGCACGCGGCATGGGCCACGCCCCCCGCCGTGCACAGGGCGTTTTCCAGCGCGGCGACGCGCGGTCCCTGGGCCCAACGTCCGCTGGCCAGCGTCTCGGCAACGGCAAGCGATTCGGGCTCGCCGTGCGTCAAGCGGTTATGGGGAATCGGAACCGGCAGGGCAAGTTCCATCTCGCCCGGCCCGCATGCCCGAAATCCCGCCGCCTGAAACACGGTTTCCCCAACGGCGTCGCCGACGGCAAGCGTCACGCACAACCGCTTGATTCCGGGATGCGCGGCGGCCTGGACGCAGGCCGCGCGAAGCATGCGAGGCAACGTCTCGGCGCGGGCCGCGTCCGGCAAAACCGCGACTCCAAGCGCGCGCGCCGCAGGATCGGCGTGCGGAGCAATAAGCACAACGCCGGCCGGCGCGCCGTCCAGGCTGATCAAAAGCAGGAGAAGACGGGGATCGGGAAGCCCCCCGCGCCAACGCGCCTGCGCGTCGGACACGTCGGGCATGACAAGACGGCGCCCGGCAATGGCCATTTCGCCAGCGGCGCACCAACTGCGGAGCAGCGCGGCATCGCCCTCCTGCGCGTCACGAACCGTCACCCACTGCGACGCCATCGCTCCTCCCGGCCTTCCCACGGGCGCAGGCCCTTCCGGGACAACCCGGCGTACAGGCCTGATCCCCCCAGGGCGCTTGCTTCGCTCCTCGCTTGGTCTCCGTTATAATGAATTCATTATCCGCCGGGCAACCAGGACCTATGCAACGCCGTGGGCTATCGTGTGTATTGTAATACGGCGTACATGCGGCGCTTGGGAGGCGCCGCCGCAACGGAGAACGCCGTAACGGACGAGAGCGTCCAGGAGAACGATATCGCCCATGACAAGCGAGGACACGAGGGAACGGATAACGGACATGACGCGTTCGCTGACCCCGGCCGAGATGCGGGCCATCGAACGCCACCAGCGCCTGCTGTCGCAGGAGACGCAACGCGACGTTCCCTACGAAGAGGCCTATGACGACTGGATGGCGAACCGCGCCGTGGCGTGGCGGGAAGCGCACCAGGCGCGGCTTCTGGCCCGCCAACGCGAAGAAATGCTGCGCCACAAGTGGATTGAATCCGAAAAGGTCCATCGCGATTTGGGGCGCGACGCGCTCCTCGACTGGATCGCCAGATACGCCGCCCCCTGGCGCGAAGCCTTCGAGCGCGAAGGCGCCGACGACGAAAACGCCTTCCCTCCCGCCGCCCGCTACTCCTCGTGACCGCGCCTCTCGCCGATACAGATCGAGAAGGCCCCGTCGTCCCGGTTCGCCCTGCGATGACCTTGCTTCGCGGGCGAGTTGCGCCCTCCCGTCCGTATGTGCTACATTTCCCCGCTTGATTATTTCACAGGGGTCTTGTTGAGAACGCGGCATGGGTGCCGGGCCATTGCGCCAGGTCTGCCGCAAAGACCCCAAGGCAAAACCCAATGAGGAGAGTCGTATGTTCACTGTCACGTTGAAAGACCTGCTCGAGGCCGGCATCCATTTCGGCCACCAAACCCGCCGTTGGAACCCCAAAATGGCCCGCTACATTTTCGGCGAACGCAACGGCATCTACATCATCGACCTGCAAAAATCGATGCGTCAACTCAAGCGCGCCTACAATTTCGTGCGCGACTCGGTGGCCGCGGGCGGCACGGTGCTTTTCGTCGGCACGAAGAAGCAGGCGCAAGAGCCGGTGATGCGCGAGGCGCAGCGTTGCGGCATGTATTACGTGAACAACCGGTGGCTGGGCGGCACGCTGACCAACTTCGAGACCATCCAGAAGAGCATCCGCAACTTGCGCCGCCTCGAAGAAATGGAAACGGACGGCACCTTCGAGAAGCGTCAGAAGAAGGAAGTCATCAAGCTGCGCCAGGAAACGGAAAAGCTCAACAAGAACCTGGCCGGCATCAAGAACATGCCCGGCTTGCCGGATGTCATGTTCGTGATCGACACCAAAAAAGAGTATATCGCCGTGCGCGAGGCCGAACGGCTGGGCATTCCGTGCTTGGGCGTGGTTGACACGAACGCCGATCCGGAATCGGTTCCGATTCCCATCCCGGGCAATGATGACGCCATTCGCGCCGTGGGCCTGTATTGTGCGGTGATCGCGGAGGCCGTCATCGACGGGCGTTCGCAGTTGGAAAAATTCCGGGCGGAGGAGAAGAAGCGGTTCGCGCAGCAGCGCGCGGCGACGGTCCAGCCGGAGCAGGAAGAAGCGGCGGCGGCCGCGCCGGTCGCCAGCGCGACGGACGAAAGCCCCGAGGCCGAATAAGCGCGGCCTGAAGGGCGGGAATAGCGGCGCATCCGGCGCGGCCTTGCGCAGCGCTGGGGCGTTGAATGTCACACGTGGAATTAATGATAGGAGCGTATACAGCCATGGCTTTTACAGCGGAAGACGTCAGAAACCTTCGAGAACAAACGGGCGCAGGCATGATGGACTGCAAAAAAGCCCTCAACGAAAATGGCGGCGACATGGAAAAGGCCGTCACCTGGCTGCGCGAAAAGGGCATCGCGAGCGCGGCCAAACGCGCGGGCCGGGTCGCGTCGGAAGGCCGGGTCACGTCGTACATTCACATGGGCGGGAAGATCGGCGTGATGGCCGAAATCAACTGCGAAACCGACTTCGTCGCCAAAACCGATGATTTTCAGGATTTTTGCAAAGACATCTGCCTGCAAATCTGTTCTGCGTCGCCCCGGTGGGTTCAGCGCGAGGACGTGCCCCAGGAAGAGATCGCCAAGGAAAAGGGCATTTACATCGTCCGCGCCCGCGAAACCGGCAAGCCGGAAAACATGCTCGACAAGATCGCCGAGGGCATGTTGGGCAAATGGTACAAAGAAGTCTGCTTGATGGAGCAGTCTTTCGTGAAAAATCCCGACGTCACGATCGAGACGCTCACAAAGGAACTCAGCGGCAAAATCGGCGAAAAGGTTTCGGTCCGCCGTTTTGTGCGTTTCCAACTGGGCGAAGGCATCGAAAAGCGCACGGCCAATATTGCCGAGGACGTTGCGGCGGAACTGGCCAAGCAGTAGTAGGAGAACCATCGGCGTGTCAGACGCGGCCCCTAGACGCATCCTGCTGAAACTCAGCGGCGAGGCCCTTGAAGGCGATGGCGACGGCGGCATCGATTTTGCCACCATAGGCCGGTTTTGCGATGAGTTGGTCGAGGCCCATGCGATGGGCGTCGAGTTGGGGGTAGTGGTCGGCGGCGGCAACATTTTTCGCGGCGCGGGGGGCGAGGCCAACGGCGTGGACCGTCCCACGGGCGACTACATGGGCATGCTGGCGACGGTGATCAATGCGCTGGCGATTCAGGCCGTTCTCGAAAAGAAAGGCGTTCCGACGCGGGTCGTCACGGCGATCGAGATGCGGCCGGTCGCCGAGCCGTATATCCGCCGGCGCGTGCTCCGGCACATGGAAAAAGGGCGAATCGTCATCTTCGGCGCGGGCACGGGCAATCCGTTTTTCACGACGGACACCGCCGCCGCCTTGCGCGCCAGCGAGATCGGCGCGGAAATCCTGTTCAAGGCCACCAAGGTGGATGGGGTCTACGATCGCGATCCGAACAAGGATTCGAGGGCGATCCGCTTCGAGGAATTGACGTATACGGACGTATTGACCCGGCAGTTGAGAGTCATGGACGCGACGGCCATTTCGCTGTGTCGCGACAACAAACTGCCGATCCTCGTGTTTAATCTCACTCAGCCCGGAAGCATCATCAAGGCATTGCGCGGCGAGCGCATTGGAACGCTGGTAAGAGGAGATTGATCCATGGAGCATGCATTAGCCAAGGAAGCCAAGCAGAAAATGGAGAAGGCCATCGAAGCCTTCCAGCACGAATTGGTCAACGTCCGGACAGGCCGCGCCTCGGTGGGGCTGCTGGACAGCATCGAAGTCGATGTGTACGGCTCGAAGATGAAGCTCAATCAATTGGGCACGGTTTCCGCGCCCGAAGCGCGCTTGCTGACCATTACGCCATGGGATAAGACGCAAATCCGCGCCATAGAAAAGGCTATCCTGGCTTCGCCGTTGGACCTGAATCCCGCGAACGACGGCAAGCTGATTCGCATCCCCATTCCGCCGCTGACCGAAGACCGGCGCCGGGACCTTGTCAAGCTGATCAGCAAGCTCGCCGAGGAGGCGCGGGTCTCCGTGCGGAACGTTCGCCGGCATTACGTGGACGAGACGAAGAAAGAGCAGAAGGACGGAAAAATCCCTGAGGACGATGCGCACAAGCTGACGGCGCACATCCAGAAAATCACCGACGAGTGCATCGCGAAAATCGACGATATCCTGAAGCATAAAGAAGCGGAAATCATGGAGGTGTGACCGCGGGTCTTGCCGCGGAACATGCCGGGGAATGCAACGGCCGCGGCGCTGCCCTCCGGGGCATGCGCGCGCGGTCGTCGGTTTGTGCGCAGGCTGCCTATCTGCGAAAGGGTTCTATGCGAGTGCCAGAGCTGGATCAGAGCCGGCTGCCGCGTCATATCGGCATCATCATGGACGGCAATGGGCGATGGGCCGAGCGCCACGGCGTGACCCGCGCCGCCGGACACGAGGCCGGCGCCCAAAGCGTCCGCGCCGCCGTCGAGGCGTGTCGCGAACTGGGCGGCGTGAAAGTCCTTTCGCTGTATGCTTTTTCGACCGAGAACTGGCGGCGCTCGAAACTCGAGATCAACGCGCTGTTCCGCTTGCTTAGCAAATACATTTCCATCGAGGTCGCCGATCTTCACAAGGAAAATATTCGCCTGACCTTGATGGGCCGGATCGAGGGCCTGCCGCAACGCGCCGCGGACGACCTGCGCCGCAGCATCGAACTCACCGCCAACAACACGGCGATGACGCTCAATCTAGCCATCAATTACGGGGGGCGCGCGGAAATCGCCGACGCCGCCCGCCGCATCGCTGCGGACGTCGCGGCGGGACGGCTGCATCCGGATCATGTGGACGAGGCCTGTTTCGCCCAACGCCTGTATCTGCCGGATCTGCCGGACGTTGATCTGTTGATCCGGACCAGCGGCGAGATGCGCATCAGCAATTTCATGCTGTGGCAAGTTTCCTATGCCGAGATGGTCGTGACGGAAGTCCTGTGGCCGGACTTCCGGAAAAAACATCTGCGCGAGGCCATCGCGATCTATCAGTCGCGCAACCGCCGTTTCGGCGGACGCTGAGGCGCGCGATGGGGTTGCGCGCGGTCCCGTTCGCGATTCGCCTGGCGACGACGGTCATTGTGTTGCCCGCCGTCCTATGGTTGACGTGCGCCCCCGCCGCCTATTGCCGCATCGGGTTTGCCGCATTCGTCGGCGCGCTCTCCGCCATAGGCCTCTACGAGTATTACGCCATTGTGCGCTGTCGCCGGATTTCGCCGGAGACCATCGGAGGCATTCTCGCGGGCACGCTCATCGTATTGTGCGGCTATTTCCATAATGCATGGCTTGCTGGATTTTTGCTCTATGGCGGCTGCCTGCTCGTATCGGCGCTGCACATCGTGCGCGGGCAGCACAGCGTGGCCGGGCTCGCGAGTTCGCTGTTCGGCGTGTTCTATGTCGGATGGCTAGGGGCGCATATTACGCTGTTGCACAGCACGCCCAAACTCGGACCGGGGCTGATTGTCATGCTGTTCACGTCGGTGGTCTTGACGGATTCCGCCGCCTATCTTGCGGGGTCGACGATAGGGCGTCACAAGTTCGCGCCCAAGGTGAGCCCCAACAAGACCTGGGAAGGCTCCGTTGCCGGCCTGCTGGCCGCCGTGGGCGGCATGCTGCTGCTGCACCAACTGAAGGGCTACATTCCGGCGCTGGCATTGCCTGCGTGGAGCGCCTCCGAGTACGGGGGGACGGCCCTGTTGCTGTCCATCGCATCGCAGCTTGGCGACCTCACCGAGTCGTGTCTCAAGCGCGACGCGGGCGTCAAGGACAGCGGCATGATGTTTCCGGGTCATGGCGGCGTGCTGGACCGGTGCGACGGGTTCCTGTTCGCCGCGCCGATGCTGTACTATGTGGTGATGCCGCTGAACATGCAGTGACGCATCCTCCGGTTTTTCTCATTACACGGAAGGGCATATGTACGAACTAGAAACCGAAAAAGTGCAAGGCTACGCCCGGCGCCTCGAAGAGCTGCGCCGGTGTTTGAACGTCGAAGGCACGAAACAGAAAATCGCCGCTATCGAACAACAGATGTCCGCGGGCGATTTTTGGAACGACCCCGAATCCGCCCAAAAAACCGTTCAGCAACTTAAGGCGCTCAAGGGCATCGTCAACGCGCCGGATGAACTGCTGCGCGAACTCGAAGACGCACAGGTGCTGGTCGAACTCGCACAGTCGGAAGGCGACGAATCGATGGGGGCGGAGCTTGAGGCGCTTGCGATTTCGTTGCAAGAGAAGCTCGATCGCCTCGAGCTCAATTCGCTGCTGACCGATCCGCGCGATGACAAGACCGCCCTCGTCAGCATTCACCCCGGCGCGGGCGGCACGGAGTCCTGCGACTGGGCGTCGATGTTGTACCGCATGATCGTCCGGTGGTGCGAACGGCACGAATACGCCATGGAGGCGCTCGATTATCAGGAGGCCGAAGAGGCAGGCCTGAAGAGCGCCGCGCTACGCATTTCCGGGCCGTTCGCGTATGGCTACCTCAAGTCCGAGGCGGGCGTGCACCGACTCGTGCGCATCTCGCCGTTCGACGCGGCCAAGCGGCGGCACACGTCGTTCGCAGCGATCGAAGTGCTCACCGAAGTGGACGAGGACATCGACATCGAAGTGCGCGAAGAGGACCTCAAAATGGACGTGTACCGTTCGAGCGGCGCGGGCGGCCAGAAGGTCAACAAGACCAGTTCCGCCGTGCGCCTCACGCACCTGCCGACCGGCATCGTCGTGGCGTGCCAGATCGAGCGTTCACAACACCGCAACCGCGCAACGGCCCTGCAAATGCTGAAGTCCAAGCTGTACGACATCGAGATACGCAAAAAGGAGGCCGATCTCGCCGCGCAACGCGAAGGGCACCAGGACGTCGCCTGGGGCAGCCAGATCCGCAGCTACGTCTTCTGCCCCTACCAACTCGTGAAAGACCACCGCACCAACATCGAAGTCGGCAACGTCGAACGCGTGATGGACGGCGACATCGATATGTTCATCGAAGCGTACCTGAAGTGGAAATTGGCAGGAAGGGCGGCGAGGAGTTAGGACAAAGGACATCCAAACGCAGAGGCGCAGAGGACGCTGGGGAAGAAAATAGAACGCATTAACACAAAGACACAAAGAAGATTTTCTGAAGAGATATCTTCCTGATTCTTCCTCTGTGTTCCTCCGTGTCCTTTGTGCCTTTGTGGTGAATCTTATCTGAAAAGAAGGTGAATATGACGCAGGAAAACGAACATCATTCGACCATCGACGGCATCATTCAACATCGCATCGCGAAGGCGGCGCAGATGCGCGAGCGGGGCGATGAGCCGTACAAGTATTTGTATGCGCGTTCCTGCTCGATCGCCGAGGCCCGCGCCGCATTCGAAAAAGCAGAAGCAGAAACCGAGGACAAAACCGCGATCCACGTCGAGGCGTCGATCGCGGGCCGCATGACGGAATTTCGCGCGCACGGCAAGAGCGTGTTCGCGGCGGTGCGCGACGAGACCGGCCGCATGCAGGTCTATTTCAAGAAAGATGATCTAGGCGAAGATGGTTTTGCGACCTTGCAGGACCTCGATATCGGCGACTTCATCGGCGCAACGGGCAAACTGTTTCGCACGCGCACGAATGAGATCACCGTGCACGTCGCGCGCTTCGAGCTGTTGACGAAGACCCTGCGCCCGTTGCCGGAAAAGTGGCACGGCCTGACCGACGTCGAGACGCGGTATCGCCAACGCTATCTTGATCTCGTCGCGAATCCCGAGGTTCACGACACCTTCCGCAAACGCATTCAGGTGATCCAGACGATGCGCGAATGGCTTACCGCGCGCGGCTTCCTCGAAGTCGAGACGCCGATGCTCCACCCGATCCCCGGCGGCGCCACGGCGCGTCCGTTCATCACGCACCACAACACCTACGACCGCGATTTCTATCTGCGCGTCGCGCCGGAGCTGTACCTCAAGAAACTGATCGTCGGCGGCTTCGAGAAGGTCTTCGAGATCAACCGCTGTTTCCGCAACGAAGGCGTCGACACGCGGCACAATCCCGAATTCACCACGATGGAACTCTACGAGGCCTACCAGGATTATATGGGCTTGATGGACGAGACCGAGGAGATGCTCGTGTCCATCATCGAAAAAGTCGTGGGCGGCGCGAAGTTCCTGTACCAAGGCCACGAGATCGACGCGACGCGCCCGTGGCGACGCCTCACGTTGTTCGACGCGATCCGCGAGTATGCGGGCATCGACCTCGAACCATTGAAGGACGACCGCGAGGAGGCCGCGCGCTTGGCGAAGAGCGTTCACGTCGAAATCGAGAAGGGCATGGGCTACGGCAAGATCGTCGACGAGGTGATGTCCGCGAAGGTGCAGCCCAGGCTCATCCAGCCGACGTTCCTGTACGACTACCCGCTCGAAATCTCGCCGCTCGCGAAGAAAAAACGGGGCAACCCGGCGATTACCGAGCGCTTCCAGCCCTTCATCGGCGCACTCGAAGTCGGCAACGCATTCTCCGAGTTGAACGACCCGGTCGATCAGCGCGAGCGATTCATGGACCAACTCCGTCAACGCGAACAGGGCGACGACGAGGCGCAGTATCTCGACGACGATTTCATCCAGGCGCTCGAAGTCGGCATGCCGCCGACGGCGGGCCTGGGCATCGGCATCGATCGGTTGTGTATGTTGCTGACGGATTCGGCCTCGATTCGCGAAGTTATTTTCTTTCCGCAACTGCGGACGTTATAAAGGGGCATCATGCGGTTCGAAGCCTACGTGGCGATGCGGTATTTGCGCGGCAAGCGCAAGACGCGTTTTGTCAGCCTGATCACGATCATCTCGATCGCCGGCGTGACGGTCGGCGTGATGGCGCTGATCGTGGTGATGAGCGTGATGACGGGCTTCGACCGGGAACTCACCGCGGCCATCATCGGCAACCGCGCCCACCTATTTATCGAGGACCGTTACGGCGCGATGGCGAATCCCGAGAAGGTCATCGCGGAAATCACCCGCATCTGTCCGGAAATCACCGCCGCCAGCCCCGTCATTCAAGTCGAGGCCCTCATCCGCACGGAAAGCGCGGGGGACGGCGAGCGCTACAAGGGCGCGTATATTCTGGGGATCGATCCCGCCCGCGAAAGCGACGTGACGAGTCTGGGCGAAAATCTCACGACGGCGCGCGGGCGCGTCTATGGGGAAGGGCGCCTCCCGCGGGATAAAGAGATCGTGCTGGGATATCTGCTGGCGGAGACGCTGGGCGTCGGCGTGGGCGACGCTGTGGCCATCATCACGCCCAAGGGCAAGGTGGGGCCTTTCGGCCGGCGCGCGGGACAGGAAGTGTGGGTGACGGTCTGCGGCATTTCCCAGGCTCAGATGTCCGAGTTCGACACGATCTACGGCTACGTCGATCTCGGCACGGCCAAGCTCTTGACCGCCGTCGACGGCGTCGACGGCGTTCACTGCCGCCTGTCCGACGCCAGCATTGAAACCGCCAACCGCGTCAAGGAACGCGTCCAGCGGTTCACCGCGCTTCATTGCACCACGTGGTATGAAAATCAGCGTCCCTTCTTCGAAGCGCTCAAGCAGGAAAAGGTGGCGATGTTCATCATTCTCGTGTTTATCATCCTGGTGGCGGCTTTCAACATCACCAGCACCCTTATCATGGTCGTTATGGAAAAGCGGCGCGACATCGGCATCTTGCGGACCATTGGCGCCAGCAGCGCCTCCATTTTGATCCTATTCGTCCTGGAGGGATTGTACGTTGGGCTGAGCGGCACCGCCATCGGCGTCGTTGCGGGGACCTTGCTCGCGTACAACATCACCCCCGTCGCCGAGTTTCTGGCGTGGATGCTCCATATCGACTTGTTCAACAGTCAAATTTACTATTTCGACCATATCCCCGTCGCGGTGGTATGGTCGGACATCATGTGGATCACCCTGTGCGCCGTCGCACTGACCTTTGTCTCGACGCTGTATCCCGCTTGGAGCGCGGCGCGACTCAATCCCGTGGATGCACTGCGCTATGAATAATCCCGCCGCCCCCCCCCTTATCGAATGCCGCCGCGTGAGCAAGGCCTACCACGACGGTTTGCGCGAGCTGCGGATTCTCCGCGGCGTCGATCTTCACGTCTACGAGGGCGAATCCCTCGTTATCACCGGTCCTTCCGGCGTGGGCAAGAGCACGCTGCTGCATATTCTCGGCACGCTGGACACGCCTACCGACGGCGAAACGCTGTTCCGCGGTCAGCCCATCCATGCGATGAGCCAGCGGACCTTGAACGACGTCCGCAACAAAAGCATCGGCTTCGTCTTTCAGTTCTATCACCTGCTGCCCGAGTTCACTGCGTTCGAGAACGTGATGATGCCCGCCCTGGCCCGGGGCGCTTCGCGCCGCGCATGCCGCGCGCGCGCCGAAGAACTGCTGGATAAGGTCGGCCTCGCCGATCGCGCCCGCCATAAGCCGGGCCAGCTCAGCGGCGGCGAACAGCAGCGCGTGGCCATTGCGCGCGCCCTCTTTAACCGGCCCGCCCTCGTCCTTGCCGATGAACCCACCGGCAACCTGGACGAAAGCACCGGCGAAGGCATCACTCGCCTGCTCTGGAGCCTCAACCGCAGCGAGAACGTCACCCTCGTCGTCGTCACCCATGATCAGACGCTGGCGGAACGATCGGACCGGTGGATACAATTGCACGAGGGGCATGCCTATGTCCGCAAGGAATAGCCGTCGCGCCGCGCGTCCAGTTTCTCGCGCAGCCCTGGCAACCGCAACCGGCAGGACCGCGTCCGCACATGGGACCCACGCCGAAACAGCCTGATCGCGAAACGGCGCTGTACCCGCCAATTCGCGACTACCTGGAAGCGCGCGGATACACGGTGCGCAGCGAAGTGCGCCATTGCGATGTCGCGGCGGTCCGAGGCGACGACATCGTTCTCATCGAGATCAAGCGCGTTCTATCCGTGTCTCTTTTGGTGCAGGCGGCCCGGAGGCAACGCATCTCCCAGTCCGTGTATATCGCCGTTCCCGACTCCGCCCGAATCAAGCGGCCCGGCGAGTGGCGCGGTTTCTTGCATCTCCTGCGCAGGCTGGAACTCGGGCTCATCCTGGTCCGGTGCGCGCCTCCGTCCGCCGTGCAGGTTGTGCTT
>ERZ795030.2167-NODE-2167-length-24273-cov-20.393055_pt1 | contig 24273 bp, 19 predicted proteins | sample MGYA00375122_ERZ795030 | MGnify/ENA primary metagenome ERZ795030 (study PRJEB30165, sample SAMN05720146) | activated sludge metagenome | isolation source: anaerobic digester from wastewater treatment plant | place: Japan | collected 2015-04-20 ... | reverse complement strand
GATGCCAAAGGTTGGTTTGCCGCATGCGGCTACAGTTTTACTTAAACTGCTCTAGGCGGATGAGGAAAGCCACTTTGTAAAAGAAGTGTTTTCTCTGATCGTAGCGCCTCTTGTCGTCATCGTTTCTGCGATTTTCGGATTGAGGCCCCTGCGCCGGTGGCTGCGATGGCGCCATGCTCAGCCCATGTTCTCGCGCGGTGGCCGTGACGCCTGCGCCCAAGCCTGTGCCCGCGCTCAATGGCGTGCGAGGGTGGGCGTTTCTTTCGGTCGTGCTGATGCACTCGAACGACTTTTTAGGGTGGAGGCTGTTTTACGTGGATGGGATTGCCGGCGTCTGGCTGTTTTTCTCTCTGAGCGGCTTTTTGCTTACCCGGCAATTATTGGACGAGGGGAGGGCGCTTTGGTCTGGCCGTGTGCTTGCACGCTATTTCTGGCATCGGTTTCTCCGCATCTACCCCTTGTTTGGCGTCTATGTGGTGTGCCTCGGGTTGCTGGCCCATGTGCCTGCGGAGAAGTGCTGGCGGGTGTTGGCTCTGTCGGCAAAACACGGGGTCGATTGGTCTCTCGTGGTCGAGTGCCGATTTTACCTGATCCTCCCGCTGTTGATTTTGCCGTGGGCCTTTCAGGCGGTGCGTCGTTTTTTTCTACTCTGGCTGGTTGGGATCACGGCCGGGGTGGTTTGGGTGTTTCCATTTTGGGCGAGCGAGTCCGAGTGGCTGGGCGCACACGCCCGAGCACTGGGCAATGACATGACGCTGGAGGCGCTCCCGTACCTGAGTGCCTTTCTCCCAGGGGTGATCGCAGCCTATTGTGCCAGTCGCTGGCCGTTTCGCGCATCCGCGGCCCGTGCGGGTTATTGGACCGATTGCGCCGGGATTGTGGCGCTGGCGACGTTTTTGATCGTGCCTCTGGTGGAGACGTCGTCGGTCCCTGGGCTGTCCGGACGAGTCGCTGGGTGGTGGTTCCCGTATGGGATCGCGTATGCGGCTTGGTTGTATCTTCTCGCATCCGGCGGTGGGGGGCGCTTGGCGCGTGCGCTCGAGTGGCGATTCATGCAGTTGCTCGGGGCGGTGTCGTACCCGGGGTATCTGTTTCACATTTTTGTCCTATTTTACCTCCGGCGATGGGTGCAGGATGGGGTTTGGCTATACCTAGGGCTTGCCTGCATCGGGGTGCTTGGCGCGTCGTGTTTGCTGCATTGGAGTGTCGAGCGTCCGCTCTCCCGGTTGCGGTGGCGGGATGCTGGGGGGCGCCCTTGAGGGGGGGCCACCTCCGCGGGTATGCGGTAGGTTTCTTTTCGGGAAACGCCCTTGACAGGGGCGGGGGCGTCCGGCACTTCGGTCGCCTCTTAATCAGTTTTAATCCATGCAACCTACCTTCCGCCCACATCGCAAAAAGCGCGCCCGCAAGATCGGCTTCCGCGCCCGCTCGGCCACCAAGAGTGGTCGCAAAGTGCTCGCCGCCCGTCGTAGCAAGGGCCGCAAGCGCCTGACCGTCGTCTAATTTTTCGTTTCCGCGAGCCCCGCTTGACCGCAGTGGCCCGCCGCTTCCATGCGTTTTCGCTCTGAGCAGCATCTGCGTCGCCAGAGCGAAATTAGCGCCGTGAGGGAGCGGGGCCGGCGAGTCGATGGCGGGGCTTTTGTTTTGTGGTGGCGCGAACGTGCGCCCGAGGAGGGCGTGCCCAGCGAGTGGGGGCCGCGCGTGTGCGTGGTCGCCTCGAAGGCCGCGGTCGGCATGGCGGTGGCTCGCAATCGCGCGAAGCGCCGCCTGCGCGAAGTGTTTCGAAAACACCAAGGGCTCGTCGCGCCCGGTCTCGATTTGATGCTGGTGGCGCGCTCCGCGGCCGTACGCTGGGATTTCGAGGTGCTGGAGCAAAAATTCCAGGAGGCTTGCCGGCGGCTGCCGGCCCAGAAGTCTAGCGCGGCCGATGCGCCGGACGCGAAACAATGAACGACAGCGGCACGGAGGGCCTGGGCGAAAAGGCGGATGGGGCTGACGGTGCCGTCATCTCGAATCGGCCTTCGCTCGTGGTGCGAGGGTTGTTGGTGCTCGTGTGGATTTATCAGAAAACGTTCTCGCCGCTGATCCCGGCGATTTTTGGGCCCAATGCCGGCTGCCGGTTTTATCCGAGCTGTTCGCACTATGCGGCAGAGGCGCTGCGCGTGCATGGCGTGTGGCGCGGGCTCGCGCTGGCTGTCTGGCGGTTGCTGCGGTGCACGCCGCTCAGTAAGGGTGGGATCGATCCCGTGCCGAAGCGTGTCTGCGTGCGAGTGGGCAAGTGATAGGCCCATGCGGAATGGCTCTTGTGGAAAATGGCCCGACATTTCTTTTGCCCAGCTTGGCTCTCGCTTTTTGCCGGGGCTTGCTTGAAGTGCCCTTTTTCTCTCGGCTGACCCTCTCCCAATTTTCGTAATGGACAAGAAGAACACCATCCTCGGCGTCCTGCTGCTCGTGGCGGCAGGCATTAGTTTTTATCTGAGCGCCCGCATGGCGCCGCCGTCGCCCGCGCCACGCGCCCCGGAGGTCACGCGCACGGCGGGTGCCAACCGTGCGGGCGAAGTTTCCACTTCGACGACGCCGGCGGATGCCGCGTTTGCGAGCGTGGCGACGACGGTTGCCGACGCGAAGGTGGTCGTTTTGAGCAACGATTTCATCGAGGCGCGTTTCACTGATTTTGGCGCTGCGATCGACGAGGTGGCGTTGCGTGGTTACGAGGCCGAGCTGGCCAAGACCGGCGCCCCTTACCTGATCAACCAGCTGCACGCCGAGCCGGCGCTGGCGTTTGTCGATTTCCCGGGGTTGGACCGCCGCGCGCGCTATGAACTCGTTTCGCAGACGGCGGCCGAAGTGGTTTTCCGCACCGTGTGGGAGAAACGTGTCGAAGTGCTCCGCCGCTACTCGATCGTGCCGGGCTCCGGCGACGAGAAAAACGATCCGTACGTGATCCGCTACGAGACGACCCTGCGCAACCTCACCGATGAGAGCGTGGTGCTGCCGCGCGCGCAGTTGAGCGTAGGCACGGCCGCTCCGCTCAACGAGGCCGACCCGGGCCTTTACCTTGCCACGGGTTACCACGACGGAGCCGACACCGAGATCGTCAAGCGTTCGAAACTCGAGGGCGGCGGCATCCTCAGCTATATCGGTTTTGGGTCGCGCACGCCGATTCCGTACATCGAGACCATCGCCCCGATCACGTGGGCCTCGGCTGAAAACCAGTTTTTCGTCTCGATTTTGACGCCAGACCAGCCCGGCGTCGGCCTCGTGACCCGTCGTGTGGAGCTGCCGCCGTTCCCCAACTCGGTACGCCCCGCGGTGGGTATGACGAGCACGGCGCGGTTTGACCTGCCCGCACTTGCGCCGAAGGGTGAGACCAAGCTGGCTGGCAGCCTCTACGCCGGCCCCAAGGAGTACCACCGCCTCTCGAATGCGGAAATTTTCAAGAACGACCAGGACGCCGTGATGCAGTTCGGCTTCTTCAGCTTCTTCAGCAAAATCCTGCTCACCCTCATGACGTGGGTGCACCAGCATCTGGTGGCGAGCTGGGGCTGGGCCATCGTGATCACGACGCTCATCCTGAAGTTCGTCTTCCTGCCGCTGACGCTCTCCGCCTCAAAATCCGCGAAGCGCATGCAGAAGATCCAGCCCGAGATGGCGGCGCTGAAGGAGAAGTTTAAGGACAACCCGCAGAAGATGCAGCAGGCGACGATGGAGCTTTTCAAAAAGCACCGCGTCAACCCGGTCGGCGGCTGCCTCCCGATCCTGATCACGATTCCTTTCTTCATCGGCTTTTTCTCGATGCTCCAGAGCACGGCCGAGCTCCGCTTCCAAGCCTTCCTGTGGGCCAAGGATCTTTCCGCGCCGGATACCGTGGCCCGCCTGTGGGGGCTGCCGATCAACATCATGCCCATCCTGATGGGTGCGACGATGATCATCCAGATGCGCCTGACCCCGCAGCCGACGGTCGATAACGCGCAGGCGAAGATGTTTAAATTCATGCCGTATTTCTTCGCGCTGATCTGCTACAACTTCTCGTGCGCACTCTCGCTCTACTCGACGATCAACGGCCTGTTCACGATCGTGCAGCAGATCATCATCAACCGCATGAAGGACCCCGAGCCCGTCGCGGCCGTGGCCACCGGCGGTGGTCGTCGCGGGATGAAAAACGTGACGCCGAAAAAGTAAGCGGCCACGTCATTTTTCGATGAAACAAGAGCGCAGCGGGACCCCTTTCCCCTGCGCTCTTTTCGCTTTTCTGGGCAGCGCCTTCACCCCAAGTTTGCCCCATGGCCGGTCATAACAAGTGGTCCAAAGTCAAACGTCTCAAAGCCGTCACGGATGCACGCAAGGGCAAGGTGTTCAGCCGGCTCTCGCGCGACATCACGCAGGCGGCCAAGGCGGGTGGCGGCGACCCCGAGGGCAACATGCGCCTGCGTGCGCTCCTGCTCAAGGCGCGCGAGGCCAACATGCCGGCCGACAACATTGATCGCGCCGTGAAAAAGGGCACCGGCGAACTGCCGGGCGTGAGCTACGAGGATGTGACGTACGAGGGCTACGGACCGGGTGGCGTGGCCTTCGTGGTGCAGGCGACGACCGACAACAAGAACCGCGCGGCGGCCGACATCCGCATGCTGTTCACCAAGTATGGCGGCAATCTCGGTGGCTCGGGCTCGGTGGCGTTTCAATTTACCCACGCCGGCCAGCTGCTCGTCGCCAAGAGCGCGGCGACCGAGGACCGTTTGATGGAGGTCGCACTGGAGGCGGGCGCCGACGATGTGATTGTGACCGACGAGGGGTTCGACGTCCGCTGCGGCGTGCACTCGTTCGACAAGGTGCTGGTCGCTTTTGAGCGTGCCGGAATCAAAGCCGACAGCGCGGAGGTGGCCTACATCCCCAACAACACGGTGCCGGTCGCCGACGCCGCCGTTGCGCAGGCGATCACGAAGCTCCAGGACTCACTCGACGAGCTCGACGACGTGCAGAGCGTTTTTTCCAACGAAGAAACCTCGGAAGATTGAATGGTGAAAAGTGAAGGGTGAGAAAGAAGAGTGAATGGGGAAAGGTGAAGAGGGAAAGGTGAAGAGGGAAAGGTGAAGGGTGAGATGCGGCGGGGTATCCACGAATTGCACGAATCACGATCCCAATGAGGGCGGGCGGGGACCGGTGCCGATCTCTCCGCTTTTCACTTCTCACTCTTCTTCTCCGCCCTTCCAGCTTCCGAGTTGGACCGCGGACTGGTTGGTGGACCAGTCGAGGTGGGGAAACCCGGACTGTGGCGCGGGCGTGCCGAGGACTTTTTTGCGGCGGAGCGGCCAGCCGTCGGCTGTGAGCGTGACGGCGCCGTTGGTCAGCTCGACATGGCTGATCGCGACCTGCCCGAGTCCGCGGACGGCGATGCGCAGCGGCGGCAGGGCCGTGATGTCTGGCGTGGCGCCGAGCGGACCGGCAACCGGAGTGGCAAACTCGCGCCGGATCGTCGCCTGCGGGCGCGCGGCGTAGGCGCGAAACTCCATCGTGTGGCGCCCATGCAACTCCAGCCAGGTGCCGTCGGGCTGCTGCTGCTCGACGAGCACGCGTTGCATCGCCGGGGCGAAATTGTGCACGGTGAACTGGAGCTGCCAGACACCGTTGACTGGCGTGGCGTCCCAGATCGTGGCCGGGCGTCGCGTGATGCGTGCCAGCCAGCGCTTCCACTGGCGCAGGCGCTGCGCATCGGCGTCGAGGATTTGCTCGTTTTGCCCTTTGCGTTTGGGATCGCGCGAGAGCCGCCACATCGCACGTGCCGCGCGGCGGCCGTCGTGGAGTGCGTGGGCAAACGCCGCGGTGTCTTTGTGCAGCCGGATCAGCTCGCGTTGCCAGGGCTTGGTCTCGGCGAGGGCTGCCGGGTGCGAGGCTTTGGCGTGCAGGCGGCGCAGGCGGAAAACGGCGTGGAGGTTGCGTCGGATAAAGGCGTCGCGCTCGGCGAGGTAGTGGCGAAACGCGAGGCTCGTGGCGAAGGCGGGCGGCAGGTCGCGCGTGGCGAGCCGTGCGAAAAAGCGCGCGTCGGCGGCGTGGCGCGTGGCGCTTTCGCGCGGGGCGCAGACATCCCAGCGGAGATTGGCCTGCCAGCAGGCGTAGCCGGCGAAGGCGCGCCCGTCGGAGGCGAGGGCGAGGCGGGCGCGTTCGTGGCTGTGGGCGCGGCCGTACACGCGTTCGAAGCCGCGCGCGAGCAGGCTCGGGTGGTCGTCGATTTCCGGGTCGAGCCAAAGCGAGGCGGCAGCGGCATCGACGACGGTGGTCGTCTCGATGGCGAGGCGGTAGGCCTCCCAGGAGGTAACGAGGAAGCCGCTCGCGCCGGTGCGCCGGCAGCGTTGCCACCAGGATTGGAGGTTGGCGAGGCGGTCGCCGAAAACGGGCAGGGGTTCGTAGCGGAACGCGCCGTTCATCGGGCAGCCCCAGTACTCGATGCCGTGGGCGCGCAGCGGCGTGGCGAGATCGACCTCGGCAAAGTTGTACAACTCGACGCGTGGGTGCCGGTGGAAAGGATAGTAGTACCAGTCGTAGGCGATCAGGTCGCGTGGGAGGAGCGGGATGGCCTCGGGAATAAACGCGAGCATGTCGGCCCACATGCCCATGCGCAGCCCGTGGGCGCACGCGAGCTCGTGGAGCCGGCCGACGTAGCGTGCGAAGTGCGCGGCGAGACCGATGTCGGCGATCTCGGCACGGCTGCGCGGATGGCGGCCGAGCGAGAAGGATTCATCTAGGCCCACGTGGACTTTGCCCGTGGTGCAAAAGGGCGCCGTGTCGCGCAGGAGTTTCTCTGCGATTTCGGGCGTGCGCGGGTGCAGCGGGCAGATTTGGCCGACCGGCAGGGGGGCGCCGGAGGTGTCGCGGAGCTCGTTGAGATCGCGCAGCTCGGGACACTTGATCAGGTACTGGGTGTGCCCGAGGAGATTGACGATGGGGACGACGCCGATGCCGTGTCGCGCGGCGGTGTCGACGAGGCGGGCGAGTTGGCGGTGTGTGTAGGCATCGGCGCGGGCGACGCCTGGCAGGCTGGGAAACTCGACGGCGTCTTCGAGATGCAGGTACAGTTCCTGGTAGCCCCAGTCGGCGTAGCGGGGAAGCTGGGCGAGCAGCCAGTCCAGACGTTCGACCTGACGGGCGAGATCCCACTGGAAGGCGCGCGTGGGCAGGGACGGCGTGGATGGTAGCGGGGTCGCCATGGAGGGTTATTTCTTGAGGCCCGTACTGTCGAGGTGTTGTCGGAGCCAGGCGAGCGCGCCGGGCTCGTCGGAAAATTCGCCGTCGAGTTGGGCTTCGAAGGCGGCGGTAAGGATGGGCTTGAGCTGCGGGCCGGGCTTGAGGTTGTGCGCGAGCAGGTGGCGGCCGAGGAGGATGGGGCGCGGCGCCTGGCCGGAGACCTGGAGCTCGCGGGCGCGGGTGCGCAGCGTTTCGACAAGCCGTAGCGAGTGGACCGGCGTGATGGGCGGGCGGCCGCGGGCATCGGCCTCCATGACTTCGCAGAGGTCGTCGATGGTCGCGGGAATGAGCTGGCGCGCGAGGCGGCGGAGCTGGCTGTCGGAATAGGTGGCTTGTGGCCCCTGGTGGTGCAGCTGGTGATGGACGACGAGGGCTCGGACCGGTTCGATGAGATCGAGGGGCGAGCCGATGCGTTGCAGGAAGGTTTCGCTGACGGGGCCGCCGGCGGACTCGTGGCCGTTGCTGATCCAGCGCATGCAGCCGTGGCGTTCGGCGTAGGCGGTCGTCTGCGGTTTTCCGAAATCGTGGGCGAGGACGGCAAACGTGAGCAGTCGCCTGCGCTCGGGGGGCGAGCCTAGCCAGCCGGGGGTCTCCACGAGGGCATCGAGGCAGTGCTGGGTATGGTCGAGCACGTCGCCTTCGGGGTGCCATTCCGGCTCCTGAGGCGTGCCCCGGAGGGAGGCGAGCTCGGGGAAGTGGCACAGCCAGCCGGTCTCGCGCAGGATGATGATGCCTCGTGAGGGGCGGGTACTCTGGGTGGCCCATTTGTCCCACTCGCCCCAGACGCGCTCCAAGGGGAGCTCGCGAAACGAGTCGGCGATGGAGGCGCACAGCCGTGCGGTCTCGGGGGCGAGCGTGAGGTCGAAGCGGCCGGCAAATTGCATGGCCCGCAGGACGCGCAGTGGGTCTTCGACAAAGGCGGCGCTGGTGTGGCGGAGCACGCGTGCGGCCAGGTCGAGTTGACCGCCGTGAGGGTCGATCAACTCTTGGGTAAACGGATCGTAGGAGATCGCGTTGATCGTGAAGTCGCGACGTGCGGCCGCCTCTGCATCGCTGAGCGTGGGCTCCGGACTCACGGCAAAGCCACGGTGCCCCGCCCCGGTCTTGGATTCCCTCCGGGGAAGGCTGAAGTCGTACTCCGCGCCGCTGAGCCGCAACTTGATGACCCCAAAGCTGCGGCCGACGATATCCGTCGCTCCCAGTGGGGCGAGGACGCGATGGAGCTCGTCGAACGAGAGCACGCCGACCTCGATGTCAAAATCCTTGCTCGGGATCCCGAGCAACCAGTCGCGCACGCATCCGCCGACAAGCCTTGGGCGTCCGCCCGCCTGGCGCACCAAGTCCAGCGCGTGGTTGAGCTCTGCGGGGATTTGCATGATTTCAGAGTTCGTGCGGGTGGTGCCATCGGCAAGCACGATAAAACACGCGTGCGAAAAACGGCACGGTGCCGCCCCTGCGTTTCGAGTGGGGGAACGCGATCCGTTTTTCAGAGTCAGAGCCCTGCGAGCGGCCCGGAAAAAGCGCTTGTATTTTTCTACTCGCGTGTCTTTTCGTGCCTTACGCCGTGAAAACGGCTGCCGACAAAGTACCTAAGCAAACACCAAACTATGAAAAAGATTACGATGACCCTCCTCGCGCTGGCTGCCGGCGCTTTCCTCCGGGCCGAAGACACCGTCCAGACGAGTTCCTACTCGGTGACGATGGATTTCCCCTACGTGAGCAAGTACGTCTTCCGCGGCCTTGAGTGCGGTAACGACGCCATCCAGCCCTCTGTCGAACTGTCCGTCGGCAATGGCTATGTCGGCGTCTGGACCAGCCAGCCGATCGAGCACAATGACGACAACGAGTTCGATTTCTATGCTGGCTACAAACTCGATCTGAACGATCAGTGGAGCCTCGATCTGGGCACCACCGTTTACACCTATCCCGAGCTCGACAACGGCCCGGGCGTGAATGACACCACCGTCGAGACCTACCTCGGCATCAATGGCGACATCTCCGGCATCAAGCCCGGCGCCTACGTGTACTACGATTGGACGCTCGAGAGCTGGACCGGTCAGGTGCAACTCGGCTACAGCTACCCGCTGAAGGATATCGGCGTCTCGCTCGATTTCAGTGGCAGCTTTGGTGGCGTGATCCGTGATGACGAGGCCGACTACCTCTACTGGAGCCTCGGCACCCAGGCCAATTACACCCTCAGCGAGAAGGCGTCCCTCTACGCCGGCATCGCGTACACCTCGAATGATCTGAAGCGCGTCGAAGGAAACTTCTGGGTTTTCACGGCGGGTCTCAGCGTCGGTTTCTAAGCACACTTAGAGCTTAGCGATCAATCGATTCCCTTAAAGCCCGTCCCCCGTCGAAAACAGGGGGCGGGTTTTTGTTTCGATGAAAATGTCCATCAAAGCTGTTGACACGCTTCGCTCAACCTCTAGCTCTAGGCCCCTTTTCTCATGAAAACGTTTCTCGCCAAGAAGGAGACTCTCACGCAACCCAAGTGGTATCTTATCGATGCCAAGGACGTTGTGCTTGGCCGTCTCGCGGTGAAGGCCGCCAATATCATCCGTGGCCGCAATAAAGCCTCCTACACTCCGCACGTTGATACGGGCGATTACGTCATCATCATCAATGCGGAAAAGGTCGCCGTGACCGGCCGCAAGGAAGAGCAGAACGAGTACATGTCGTTCTCGGGCTACGTTGGTGGCGAGAGCTACCGCAGCCTTCCCCAGATGCGTGAGCTGAATCCCGCGTTCATCATCGAGCACGCCGTGAAAGGCATGCTGCCGAAGAACGCCATCGCTCGCAAGATGCTCACCAAGCTGCGCGTGTTCGCCGGCCCTCAGCATCCGCACGAGGCTCAAAACCCGATCACGATCACCCTTTGATTCAGCCCATGAGCACCACTGCTGCCAATCTGTTCCTCGGCACCGGCCGCCGCAAGACCTCCACCGCCCGCGTTCGCCTGAGCGAAGGCTCCGGCAAGATCGTCGTCAATGACCGCGATGCGGAGACCTACTTCACCGGCGAAAGCTTCTCCAAGGCTGCACTCAACCCGCTGCAGGTCGTTTCCATGCGCGATAAGGTCGATGTGATCGCCAACATCACGGGTGGCGGCATCAGTGGCCAGGCCGGCGCGCTCGCGCACGGCATCGCCCGCGCCCTCCAGAAGATGAACCCCGAGCTCCGCGCCGCCCTCAAGAAGGCCGGCTGCCTTGAGCGCGATGGTCGTGACAAGGAGCGCAAGAAGCCCGGCCAGCCCGGCGCCCGCAAGCGCTACCAGTTCTCCAAGCGCTAATCGGTCCAGTCCTTTTCCAAAACGGAGCATCTTCCCGATGCTCCGTTTTTTTATGCCCCGGCGTCGCGGACCGCAGGCCGCTGGGCCGCGAAAAAAGAAAAGCCGCCACTGCGATGTGGCGGCTCGATTGGGAAACGTTGGCGGGCTGCGCCCGGTTAACTCCGGTAGTCGGCGTTTTCGCTCACGTACTCATGCGTGAGGTCGGCGCCAAAGACCGTGGCCGATTCCGCGCCCGCGCCGAGATCGACCTCGATCTCCACGCAACGCTCGTGCGGCGGGTAGTCGATGGCGGCGGAAAACACGCCGTCCTTGGGCGGCGCGCTCGCGTAGAGCTCGGCGCTCTTCAGGTGGGCGACGAGGGCGGCCTCCTTCTCGCCGTTGAGCTGGAAGGCACCGTTGGCGAAAATCTCGATGCCGCCGATGCGCGCACGCAGCCGCGAAAGATCGATCTGGATGGACTGGGCGCCGACGTACTTGCCGATCGCCTGGACGAGGCGGCCGACGTTCGGATCGTTGCCGGCGAGGGCACACTTGAAGAGCGGCGCGTTGACGATGGCCTTGCCGAGCGAGCGGGCGAGGGCGGCCGTGGGCGCACCGGAGATTTGCACGCGCATCACGTGGCGCACGCCTTCGCCGTTGCGCACGACATCCTCTGCGAGGTCGCGGCAGAGCGTGGCAAGTGCCGCCTCAAACGCGGCCAGATCGGGGCACGGCACGCGGCCGGACGAGAGCGCAACGACGGTGTCGGAGGTGCTCGTATCGCTATCGACCGAGATGCAGTTGAAGGAGCGATCGACGACGCGCGAGAGGATCGCGCGCAGCGTGTCGCGCGGCACGACGAGGTCGGTCATGATGTACACCAGCATCGTGGCCATGTTGGGCTCGATCATGCCGGCGCCCTTGGCGATGCCGACGATGCGACCGCCGCCGAGCTGCACGCTGCGGATTTTCGGATAAAGATCGGTGGTGACGATACCCTCGGCGGCCGGGAGCACCGAGCTGTTGGTCAACGCCTCAACGGCCTTGGGCAACGCGGGCAGCATGGCATCGACGGGCAGCGTCCAGCCGATGACGCCGGTCGAGCTGGGGAGCACCTGGCCGGCGCTCAGGCCGAGCTGTTTCGCGAGCTCGCCGCAGAGTCGCTCGGAGGCTTCGACGCCGCCGGGCGCGCAGACGTTGGAAATTTTGTTGTTCACCAGGATCGCGCCGAGCGTGGGCTCGGAGAGCCGGGCGCGGCCGACGATCACGGGGGCGCCGGGAAACGCGTTCTTGGTAAACACAGCCGCGAAGTCCGGCGTGGGCTTGTCGAGCGCGATGAGCGTGAGCGTCATCTTCGCGGGCTTCGGCGCCTCGCGTGGCACGAAGTCAAAACGTGTGGTGCCGACACGGAATCCGGCCGGCAAGGTGGCGTGTTGCGCGAGCCAGTTGCGATGCGCGTCGCGCGAGGAGAATGAGAGGGCGGTGCTTGGCACGGTGAGCAGAAGTGAGCGTCAACGGCGGCCGAGTGAAGCCGATTTTCCGGACGCCGATTTGTTTTAACGGCCCAAAGTTTTTGGGGATGGGCGAAAATTGTGATGGAAACGCGAGCCGCGAGTGCGGTAGAGCATCTGCTTTCTTCCATAGAAACGTGAACGTTTCCCATCCTTCCACCCATTCCGCGGCCGCTGGCCGCGTGCTTTGACGGCCATGAAAATCGCTGAGATTACCGCCAAGGCCAAGGTGCTCCTCGAAGCACTTCCCTACATCCAGGATTTCCGCGGCTCCACCTTCGTGGTGAAGTATGGCGGCAGCTTCATGGATGATCCCAATCCAGAGGTCCGCAACCGCGTGGCCTACGACATCGCCTTTCTCGCGGCGGTCGGCATCAACGTCGTCGTCGTGCACGGCGGCGGCAAGGCCATCACCAAGGCGATGCAGGAGTCGGGCTTGAAGGCCAATTTCATCAACGGTCTGCGCGTGACCGACGAGCCCACGATTCAAATCGTGAAGAAGACGCTCGACGAGATCGTCAACCGCGACGTCTGCGCCGCCGTTTCGCTCGCCCAGGGCAAGCCGAAGGGCCTTGCTGGCGACAGCGTGCTCGTCTGCGAAAAGCTCACCGTCGATGACAACGGCAACGAGGTCGATCTCGGCTTCGTCGGCGACGTCACCGAGGTGAAGGCCAAGCTCATCAAAAAGGAGATCGCCGATGGTTTCATCCCGATCATCTCGCCGGTGGCTGAGGGCCTCGACGGCAAGCCGTACAACATCAACGCCGACACGGCGGCCGGCCGCGTGGCCAGTGCGTTGCGTGCCCGCCGCCTCGTTTACATGAGCGACGTGCCCGGACTGCTTTCCGACCCGAAGGACCCGACCTCGCTCATCTCCACGCTGAAAGTTGGCCAGGTCGATGAGCTCAAGAAAAAGGGCGTCATCGACAAGGGCATGCGTCCGAAGGTCGGGAGCGCGGTCCGCGCCCTTCAGGAGGGCGTGCAACGTGTGCACTTCATCGACGGACGCCTGCCGCACAGCTTGTTGCTCGAAATCTTCACCGACAAGGGCATCGGCACCGAGATCGTCCACGGCTGAGTCCGTCCATCGGCATGAGATCGCAGGCGCTTGGCGCCTGCGTTGAGCCGTTAACCTGTCACGTGTATTTCACCATGAGCCAACAAACCCAAGTCCGCACCAACGTCGCCGATCTGTACGACGCGCATGTTTTGCAGAGCTATGCGCGCGCCCCCCTCACGCTGGTGCGCGGCCGCGGCGCTCAGGTGTGGGACGACCAGGGCAACAGCTATCTCGATTTCACGTCGGGCATCGCGGTCAGCGCGCTCGGCCACTGCCATCCGTACTGGGTGGCGGCGGTGCAGCGGCAGGCCGGCGAGCTCATCCACGTGAGCAATCTTTTCCGCAACCCGAACCAGGGGGAACTCGCCAAGCGGATCGTCGGCTACGCTGGCCCCGGTCGTGTGTTCTTCTGCAACAGCGGCGCCGAGGCCAACGAGGCCTTGATCAAACTCTCCCGTCTGCACGGCGCGAAAAAAGCCGGTGCCGAGGGCAAGTGCTATAAAATCATCGGCGCGAAAAACGCGTTTCACGGCCGGACGTTCGGCAGTATGAGCGCGACTCCGCAGGCGAAGATCCAAAACGGATTCAGCCCGCTCGTCCCCGGCTTCACCTTTGGCGAGTTCAACAATCTCCAGAGCTTCGCCGATCTCGTCGACGACCAGACCGCCGCGATCCTCATCGAGACGATCCAGGGCGAGAGCGGCGTGACGCCCGCGACGACCGAATTTCTCGTCGGCCTGCGCGAGCTGTGCAACCGGCACAACCTGCTGCTCCTCCTCGACGAGGTGCAGTGCGGAATCGGGCGCACGGGCACGTTCTACGCCTTCGAACAGGCGGGCATCTCGCCCGACGGCATCAGCATGGCCAAGGGCCTGGGCGGCGGCATGCCGATCGGCGCGGCCTGGATGCGCGAAAACGTGGCCGGACTCTTCCACGCGGGCTCCCACGGCACGACGTTCGGCGGCACGCCGCTCGCCTGTGCGGCGGGACTGGCGGTCCTTGATGTGATGGAGAACGAAAAACTCCTCGCCCACGTCCGCGAGGAGAGCGGCCCGTGGCTTGAGTCGCTCCAGTCGCTCGTGCGCGATTTTCCCAAGCAGGCGCTGGTCGTCCGTGGCCGCGGCTTCATGGTGGGCGTGCAGCTCGCCAGTGAACCGGGCCCGTACCTCGCGGCGTTGCGCGAAAAAGGTCTGCTGGCGGTCGCCGCCGGCTGCAATGTCGTGAGGCTCCTGCCTCCGCTCACGGCGACGCGCCAAGAGCTCGCGAAGTCGGTCGAGGTTTTCCGCTCCGTGCTCGCCGGCAAGGCGGGCTGAGCCGCGAGCTGATCTCCTGCGCCCCGGACTTTGCTCCGGGGCTTTTTTGTGGGCTCAAACAATCTGTAAAACGAGCGTTTTTCGAGGAGGGCGCTTGAGCGGGCGCGTGCGCCCGGCGATGCACGTCGCAATCCCCCTCGTTTCCCCCATGAGCCGATCCATCTTTCGCGTCCTGTGCGGAGTCTGTGCCGCCGGTGCGTTGCATGCCGCCGACAACCTGATTTTCAACGGCGGATTTGAGCTCGATACTGCGGGCTACGAGCTGGTGCGCTATCAGCGCCCGGACCGGAATCCCACGCTCGCGTTCGAGCCTCTCGTCGTCGACACGACGACTTTCCACTCCGGCACGCGCTCGCTGCGGGTGCCCAACCGCCACGGCGAGCTGGGCGAGCTCTTCACGCGCGGGGTCACGCTCAAGCAGGGCACACGCTATTCCGTCTCGGTCTGGATGAAGTCGGAGAATGGCGGGCTGAGTGTCACTCCGCTGCTGTGCAGCAATGGCTACTATCCGGCCAAAGGGCGGACCTTCACCGTCGGCAAGACGTGGCAGAAATACGCTTTCAGCTTTACGACCGGTGTGGACGAAGTGACCGGCAACGGAGTCTGGTTTCAACTCAACCAGAGCGAGGCGGTGGCGCCCAACGATCTGTGGATCGACGATTTTCAGGTTTACGAGGATCCGTCGAGTAACACGGGGGCGGAGGCATTCACCTATTCGGCCGAGGTCGAGGTGGCGGCGGTGGTCGACAAACCGGTTTACCAGGGCCAGGACCAGACGGCGAACGTCGCGCTCACGCTCAAAAATGCGTCGGCCCGCGTGGTGGATGGTTTGGTGGATTTGCGCCTTGAAGAGGACTCTGGCAACGCGCCGCGAGTCGTGGCCAGCCTTGGTGTGATGTTGGAGGCGGGCGAGCGGAAGGTCGTCACTGTCGCGTTGCCCCTGACTCGCTACGGTTCGTTCACCTTGGTTCCCGTGGCGCAGCTCGGGGCAACTGTCACGAGCCTGCCCGCCTGTTTCGCCGCGGTGCCGCAGTACACTCCGGCGCAGACGCACCTGAACCTCGACACGACGTTCTGCGTCGGGGCCAACATGGGGCTGCACTCCGGGCGAGGCCCGCGCGGCACGTTGCGCGCCTGTGGCGGGCCGGCGACGCAGGCGCTCGATGTCTATGCGGCGCTTGGCGGGCGGCTCGCGCGCATCTGGGATGCCGGTCATCAATTCGAGTGGCGCACGATCGAGCCGACGAAGGGCCAGATGGACTTTGCGGCGACCGATCTGCTGGTGGAGGCAATGTACGAGCGTGGCATTTCGGTCCTGCCGGTGCTCGGTGGGGTTTTTCTGACGGACCTCGACGGCACGTACGATTCCGGGTCGACGTTTCCACAGTGGCTGATCGAGAGCAGCCCGCGCAGCGAGCACACGCTCCAGTGGTTCCTCGACCTCGGCCGCATCGCGTTTCTGCCAAGCGATATCGACTGGCGCCGGCATGTGGACGCGGTAGTGCAGAGGTACAAGGGGAAGATCGATCATTGGGAGATCACCAATGAGCCCGACATCTGGCTGCCCGCCTCCGAGTACATGCCGTATCTGAAATCGGCTTCGGAGGTCATCAAGGCGGCCGATCCGTCCGGTCAGCCGGTGTGTTTTGGCGCGATGAAAACCCATCTCGCCGAGTGCGTCGCACTCGGGGCCGAGAGCTACGCGTCGATCAACTCGATCCACCCCTACGGTTCGCGTGCGCTCGGTTCCCCGGTGCCCGCCGATGAAACCATCGCCGAGGTGTTGGCCGCGACGACGATGAAGCCCTGGCTCACCGAGCTCTATTATCTGGCGGAGGGCGTGGAGTGGGGCGATGCGACTGTGGTTCATCCGATCGATGTCGCCCGGCGTTTCCTCACCGATCTCGGAGAGGGGCTCGGCCAATCGATCCCGTTGGCCGACGCCGGGCTGTGGCGGCGTACGCTCAATCCCGGGTTTCAGAGTCCCGATCTGAACTCGAGCTTTTTGCCGTCGGCCAACCTTGTGGCCTACGATGCGCTCGCCTGCTATTTTGAGGGCGCGAAGCCGAAGGCTAAAATCCGTTGGGGCAACGATACGATCTGCTACGTGTACGAGCGCGATGGTGCACCGCTCGCCGCCTGTTGGGTGTTCCGCGACGGGGCCGCCGATCTGCCCGTGGCACTGCCGCCGAGCATTGCCGCCACGACGGTGCTCGATGTCTTTGGCAACACCGTGGCGAGCCCGGATGGCGCCTTCTCGGCGGTGCAGATGCCGCAGTACCTTGTCGCGCCGGCTGGCGTGGGCGCCGCGGATTTTATCGCCGCGTTGCAGACGGCCGCACCGATGACGGTCGCGGTTTTGCCGACGGGCGTGAGTAGTCCGGGACAGACGGTGCAGTTGCAGGCGGTGGCGCCTGCCTGGCCCGGGCGCACGCTCGGTGGTGTGACGTTTGCCGCCAACGGCGTGCTTCTCGGCGCTGGCACCTACAATTCTGCGACGGAGCGCTGGGAGTTAAACTACATGACGGAGGCCGGTGCGACCGGCGAGGTAGCCATTTCGGCGACCGCGACTGACAGCGCCGGACGGACGACCGAGGGGCTGGCGTTCCTTTTCGTCGGGGCGGTGAGCTACGGCAATGGCGGGCAGCCACGAGTGGTGCCGGCCAGCGGAGTGGTGCGCATCCCGGCGGCGGCGTTTGACCAGGGCGGCAATGGCGTGGCGTTTCTCGAAAAGGATACGGGCAACGGCGACTGGCTCGGGCGCTCGTCCGGGTCGAATCGCGAGGTCGATGTCTACTCCTCGGCGTCGGAGGGCTTGCGCGTGGGCGGCATCCTCAACGGTGAGTGGATCAACTACGCGCTGACGGTGCTCGCCGACGGCCGCTACGATGTGCGGTTGCGCGTGGCCAACCAGAAGGGCTCCGGCCTTTTGGGTGCGCAGGTTTCGCTGAAGTGGAAGGGCGCGCTGGTCGCGACGAAGGTGGTCGTGCCACAGACGAACGACTGGGACGAGTTTACCGATTTAGTGATCCCCGGCGTGACCCTCACCGCGGGCACGTCGACGTTTCAGGTCTTTGCCGACACCTGGGGCTGGACGTACGCTTGGATCGAGATCGGGCCTGCGCAGACTTCGATCGTGGGCAATCACGCGCCGGTGGTCACGCCCGCGAGTCCGGCTGCGATGGGCGTCGACGCCGAAGGGCACGGTGCCCTGCAGTTCGCTGCCACCGATGTCGACGGTGACACACTGACATGGTCGATTCCGCTGCCGCCTTCGCACGGTGCGGCAATCGTGTCGGCCTCTGGCAACGTGAGCTACACAGCCGGCCAGGGTTTCACCGATGAGGATGCGTTTCAGGTGCGCGTCTCGGACGGGCGCGGCGGCACCGCGACGGTTCGGGTGGATTGTGCGCGGCTGCCCTCGGTGAGTGTGGAGCCATTGGTGTGGTCGCCTGTCCTGGGCATGCCCGTGTTGCTGAGCGCGCAGGTGCGGGGCGGCGGTGAGACGGCTTCGGTGACATACTATGCGGATGGCGTGGAGCTCGGCACCGGAACTTTGCGCGATTGCGGATGGGGCGTCGTCTGGACGCCTACCACGACCGGTACGGTGCGCCTCACCGCGAGAGCCACGGATGTGGCGGGCCTGACCGGGCCGGTTTCATCGGTGCGCGAAGTGGTCGTGCTCGGATCGTGCATCGTCGAAAACCCCGCCTCTGCGACGGCGCAGCTCGATTCACCCGCGCGATTCTCGGTCGTGGCACAGGGGACGGTGTTGTACCAGTGGGAATATTCCTCCGATGGTGGCCAGACTTGGAGCAGTGTGAACGATGGTGGCTCTTATGCTGGGGCAAACACCCGGACGCTGACGGTGACCCCGGCGTCACCTGCCCAGGGCGGGAGCATGTACCGGTGTGTGGTGACCAATATCCAGGGCGCCCGGCGTAGCGGCTCGGCCGCGCTGTCCGTGCCGTGGAGTCAGTTTTCGGCGTTGTCGGCGCGTGCGCAGGCGGGGACAGGTGAGCAGACGTTGATGCTGGGCTTCGTGTTTGCCGGTGGCGGCAAACCTGCGCTGGTGCGTGGCGTGGGACCGGGTCTCGTTACCGGCGATGCCAGCCTGACTGGTCGTGTGCTCGCCGATCCGCAACTGAAGCTCTACGAGCTCCAGCCTGGTGGATTCACGCTTTTGGCGGAAAACGACAACTGGGGCGGCTCGGCGGATCTTCGGGCCAAGTTTGCCGAGCTGGGATTGGGGGCGCTGGACGATTCGTCGAAGGACGCGGCGCTCCAGCTCACCTCGCCGGGGGCTTTGATTTACTCGGCGCATGTCGCGGGGACGAGTGGCTCCGGCATCGCACTCGCCGAGGCGTATGATGGCGCCGCCGCGGATAAGACCCGGCGGCTGACCGCGCTCTCCGTGCGCAATCAAGTGGGGGCTGGCGCCGATGTGCTCATCGCGGGTTTTGTCCTCGTGGGAGATGCGCCGAAACGCGTGATCGTGCGCGGTGTCGGGCCCGGCCTGGCCGGTGCCGTGTCGGCGTACCTGGTCGATCCCCGCGTGCAGGTGTACCGGTTGAAGCCGGATGGTTCGGGCTGGGACTTGGTCGCGGAAAACGACAACTGGGACGGCACGCCGGCGACCGCAGCGATCTTCACGGCGGCGGGCATGGGCGGGTTGACCGCCGGATCGAAGGATGCCGCGCTAATTGTCGAACTGGCTCCCGGCATTTACACGGCCCAGCTTTCGGGCGTTGGCAGCACGACGGGCGTCGCCTTGGTGGAAATTTACGAGGCGCCCTGATTGGGCGCCGCTGCGCGCTGGACTTCGATCCGTGGGCTGCGCAGCGTGCCCGAACGCTTTTCGCCACCATGGAACTCCACGTAAAACGCCTCACGCCCACCGCCAAGATCCCCGCGCGCTCGACTGCGCATGCCAGTTGTTTCGACATCCACGCGGACGCCGAGGGGACCATCGCCCCGGGTGACCGCGCGCTCATCAAGACGGGCCTTTCCGTGGCGGTGCCTCCGGGCTTCGAGGTGCAGGTGCGCAGCCGCAGCGGGCTTGCGATCAAGCAGGGCGTGGCCGTGCTGAACTCGCCGGGCACCGTCGATGCGGATTATCGCGGCGAGGTCTGCGTGATATTGATCAACCTCGGCAAGGAACCTTTCTCCTACAAACACGGCGACCGCATCGCACAAATGGGCGTTTACCGCGTCGAGATGTGTCCGGCCGTCGAGGTCGCGGTGCTGGAAGACACGGCGCGCGGCGCGGGCGGCTTCGGCCATACGGGCGTTTGAGCGTCCGGCCCAGTCGGTTGCGCATGGGTGGGTTTTTACGCGGCTTTTTTTGTCGCGAGCGGTGCTAGCACGTTTTTTGCTTCGCACTCATTTTCCCCATGCACCGCATCGTCGCAAAAATACAACTTAGTCCCAATGTCACGCGCCTCGATGTCGAGGCACCCCGTGTGGCGCAGATTCGCCAGCCCGGGCAGTTTGTGATCGTGCGACGTACGGATCGTGCCGAGCGCATCCCGCTGACGGTTGCCGATGCCGATCCCAAGGCTGGCACGATCGCCCTCGTGATCCAGGCCGTGGGCAAGAGCACCAAGGAATTGGTGGCACTGAATGTCGGCGATGTGATCCGAGATGTCGCCGGACCGCTGGGCATGCCGACGGAGCTGATTTCCAAGGGCCGCGCCCTCTGCGTGGGCGGTGGCGTCGGCACGGCAGTGGTGCATCCGATCGCGCAGGGCCTGCACGCCCGTGGCGCCTCGGTGACCAGCGTGATCGGTGGCCGCTCGAAGGAGTGGGTGATTTTTGAGCCGGAGCTGCAACGCTACGGCAACGTCGTCGTTTGCACCGACGATGGCAGCTACGGGCGCAAGGGCTTCGTGACCGATGCGTCCAGAGAGCTGCTGGAGGCCGGCGGCATCGACATCGTGTACGCGGTCGGCCCCGTGCCGATGATGCGTGCGATCGCCAACCTCACGCGCCCCTTCGGCGTGCATACGATCGTCTCGCTTAATCCGGTGATGGTCGACGGCACGGGCATGTGCGGCGGCTGCCGCGTGGATGTCGGCGGCGAGACGAAGTTCGCCTGCGTGGATGGTCCCGAGTTCGACGGCCACAAGGTCGATTTCGATCTGCTCGCGGATCGCCTCTCCACCTACCGTCCGCAGGAGCAGGCCGCCGCCGAGCGTTGCGGCGACAACTGCCGCGTGGGTCTCAACAAATAACCGGCTTTGCACATGTCCACCGACCTTTCCTCCACGTCTGCGAAGAAGAAACTCTCCCCCAAGGAGCGCATGGCGATCGAGCGCCAGTGCATGCCCGAGCAGGGGGCGACCGCGCGTGCCGCCAATTTTAAAGAGGTCAACCTCGGCTTCCCCGAGCAACTGGCCTTCCTCGAAGCCGAGCGTTGCATCCAGTGCAAGGACCCGAAGTGCGTGCAGGGTTGCCCGGTGCGGGTAAACATCCCGCGCTTCATCGGCTTCCTCGCTGCGGGCGATCTCGCCGGCGCGGCGCAGAGCCTCCTCGGCGACAACGCCCTCCCGGCCGTCACCGGTCGCGTGTGCCCGCAGGAGACGCAGTGCGAGGAGCAGTGCATACGCGGCATCAAGGGCAAGCCCGTCGCCATCGGTTATCTGGAGCGTTTTGTGGCCGACTGGGCGCGTGAGCACCGCAACGGCTCGAAGCCCGCCGCCGTGCCTGCGTCGGGCAAAAAAGTCGCCGTGATCGGCGCGGGCCCCGCGGGCCTGACCGCCGCCGGCGAACTCGCCAAACGCGGCCACGACGTGACCGTTTACGAGGCACTCCACCAGGCCGGTGGCGTGCTCGTGTACGGCATCCCGGAATTCCGTCTGCCCAAGAAGATCGTGGACATGGAAGTGCAGCGCCTGCGCGATGCCGGCGTGAAGATCGAGTGCAACGTGATCGTGGGCCGCACGTACACGTTGCCCGAGCTGCGCGAACAGTTCGACGCGGTCTTCATCGCCAACGGCGCCGGTCTGCCGGTGTTCATGAACGTGCCCGGCGAAAACTTTAAGGGCGTCTATTCCGCCAACGAGTACCTCACGCGCGTCAACCTGATGTCGGCGTACGAATTTCCCTCGGCCGACACGCCCGTCCTCGTCGGCAAACGCGTGGTGGTCGTCGGCGGCGGCAACGTCGCGATGGACGCCGTGCGCACGGCCAAGCGCCTCGGTGCCGAGGATGCCGTGATCGTTTACCGCCGTACGAAGGCCGAGATGCCGGCGCGCGTCGAAGAGGTGCACCACGCCGAGCAGGAGGGCGTGCGCTTCGAGCTGCTCGTCGCTCCGCTGGAGGTCATCGGCAACGACAAGAAGTGGGTGACCGGTCTGAAGTGCCAGCGCATGCAGTTGGGCGAGCCCGACAAGTCCGGCCGCCGCAGCCCGGTGGCGATCCCCGGCTCCGAATTTGTGTTGGAGTGCGATGTGGTGGTCGTGGCCATCGGCACGCGCGCCAACCCGCTGCTCACTGCGACCTGCCCCGAGTTGAAGCTCAACAAGCGTGGCAACATCGAGGCCGACGAGAACGGCATGACGAGCCTGCCCGGCGTCTTCGCCGGCGGCGACATCGTGCGCGGCGCGGCCACCGTGATTCTCGCGATGGGCGACGGAAAGAAGTCGGCGCAGGCGATCGACGATTATCTGCGCAAGCCCGCGGCGTCGGCCTGACCGGCTCCGTCGAGTTTTTGTAAATGCGCGGCAGCTCCTGTGTATGGCGGCTGTCGCGCTCAATAATGGCTTGAGTCAGGCTTGGATAAACTTCATTCCCCGAACCAACGCTAAACCCGCCGCCTCCCCATGAGTCAGCCTCCCGCCCTCGCCGAAATGGCGCCCGTTGCCCTGCCTGCGCGCAAACGCTCTGGCGCGCGCGTGGCGTTGCGTGCGGCGGCGCCGAAGCCGACCGAGCACGAGATATCCTCCGATCAGGCCCAGGTCGTCCCCTTTGAAGCGCCGTCGTCGGCGGAGACGCCCGAGGCTGCTCCTGAAGAGAGCACCACGCCGATCGATCAGGAAGCGTCGCCGAGCACTGAGCCCGAAAAAGAAGCGATGGAGCCCGTGGCCGAGCCGTCCGAGCCGGTTGACCAATCTACTCAAACGTCGTCCCTCAATCCCATGGCCAAAGACACCCCCTCCGAGAACTACGCTCCCTATCGTCCCGCCGCCCAGCAGGGCACGCAGCCCGGCAACCAGCAGGGAGCCAACGAGGCTCCGGCCGCTCCGGCTGCGCCCGTCTCCACGCGCACGCTGCTCAAGGAGGCCGAGGAAAAGCTCTCCCTTTTGCGCGACAACCGGGAGATCTTTGAGTGGATCTTGGAAAAGCAGTCCTCCCTGCGCACCGAGTTCGTCGGCTTCCTCAAAAAGGATCTGCGCGAGATCGACTACGTGGTGAGCGACATCAACGACCAGGGCAGCAAGGACGAGTTTGCCGCCAACGCGCTCGAGCTCATCAAGGACACCTACATCAAGCACTGGGAACGTTCCTTCGAGCTCATCTCGCCCGACGATTTGCTCAAGAAGCCCGGCGAGCAGAAGTAACCGCCCGCGCCACTCCGCGCGCTTCGCATTTCCGACCGTGCCCGAGCGGCACGGTCTTTTTTTGCCTGCACCGGGCGCGCCGACGCCGGGCTTGTGCGGCGCCAGAGGCTCGCTAAGTTAGCGGCGAGCCAGTCAACGCCAGAGGGTGCGCCGCCTCGCGTGGTGCATTCATCCGGCCCACCTCAAACTCAGCACAGGAGCCTTACCCCATGTTGGTGATATTTGTTCACGGTTGGAGCGTCACAGACACCTCCACCTACGGCGATCTGCCAAAGTGGCTTGCCCAGCAGGCCGACGCGCAGGGCCTCGATCTCCAGGTCGGTCACATCTACCTCGGCCGTTACGTGAGCTTCGTCGACACCGTCACGCTCGACGACGTGGCGCGCGCCTTCGACCAGGCGCTGGCCGACACGCTTCCCAACGGCGGCAAGGGCCAGCGCTTCGCCTGCATCACGCACTCGACCGGCGGCCCCGTCGTGCGGGAATGGATGGACCTCTATTACCGCGAGCGACTCGGCTGCTGTCCGCTCAGCCATCTCGTGATGCTCGCGCCGGCCAACCACGGCTCGGCGCTGGCGCAGTTGGGCAAGGAGCGCCTGAGCCGCATCAAATCGTTTTTCCAGGGCGTGCAGCCCGGCACGCGCATCCTCGACTGGCTGGAGCTCGGCAGCGATCAGAGCTGGGAGCTCAACGAGAGCTGGCTCGGCTACGACTGCGTCTCGGCCGGAGTTTTCCCGTTTGTGCTCACCGGGCAGAAGATCGACCGGCAGTTTTACGATGCGCTCAACTCGTACACGGGCGAGCCCGGCTCCGACGGCGTGGTGCGCGTGGCCGGCGCCAACATGAACTACACGCTGCTCCACCTCGTGCAGGACGGCGAGTCGCTCCACGTCCAGCGCCAGCAACGCTCGGCCAGGATGGCGCTCGGTGTGTTGCCCGGCCGCTCTCACTCCGGCGAGAAGATCGGCATCATGCGCAGCGTCACGCTCGACAACGCTGCCACGCATCCGACCGCCCAGTGGGTGCTGCGCTGCCTCGGCGTGCGCAACGCCTCCGATTACGCGCAGCTCTCGTCGGAGCTCGACCAGTTGACCGCCAAGACGCAGGCCGACGAGCGCGAGGAGGTCGTTCGCCACCTGATCGGCAAACGCACCTACATCACCAATCGCCACACGATGGCGGTGTTCCGCTTCACGGACGACCGGGGCAACGCGCTCACCGACTACGATCTCTACCTGACGGCCGGCCCCGACTACGACGACAACGAGCTGCCCGAGGGCTTCTTCGTCGACCGCCAGCGCAACCAGCGCAATCCCGG
>ERZ795030.2166-NODE-2166-length-24277-cov-5.479481_pt1 | contig 24277 bp, 19 predicted proteins | sample MGYA00375122_ERZ795030 | MGnify/ENA primary metagenome ERZ795030 (study PRJEB30165, sample SAMN05720146) | activated sludge metagenome | isolation source: anaerobic digester from wastewater treatment plant | place: Japan | collected 2015-04-20 ... | reverse complement strand
AACTGAAGAAGTATATTATCAGGAACCTGACTTTATACATGCGGCTGCTCTGGGATAATCCGGACAACTGGCCGTCGTTCAGTGAGTAAAGGATATAATTGAGGTGGGTCTGGTAATCGTCAAACTTCAAATAACGATCAGCAATTTCTTTATACTCTTTCCTCAGGGTGTCATATATCACAGAGTGATTCCCGTTAACGTCTTTAAACCCAACCAGGTCCCGGCCGGCCCAGAGTGAACTGTTCAACAGATGGATGTTGCCGTTCCTCCAAACTGATACGTCTGATGATCCACCGCCCACATCTGCTATGATGACCATGCCCGGCGTTTGCGCGGATATCAGTCTGGTATGGTCGAAGTACATCAGGGCGGCCTTGCTCTCATCGGTATTGTCTCGCCCTTTGGCTCCCAAAATTTTACTCCACATGGTTTTGTATTTCTGTTTGTCGTTACCCGAGAAAGAGCGTGGATACGCCCACAGATATGAGGCAACTTCTGGGTCCACCCGCCTTTTGATGAGCTCACAGCGCAATAGGTTGATTAGGATTTTCAGGTACTCTTCGCTGGCCTGTTGGTTGTTTAGGTCGTGATTCCACTTCAAATCAGACATTTGGCTGACAGCTTTGCCAATCCCGACCGAAGCTTGGGCGTAAGGGAAAAACTCGCTTTTGGAAAAGTTCACCGAGTAATCGAGCAGAGCTTGAGGATTGATGGGACCCTCGGCTTTGATCACCATGGTCGGCAGCGGGAAACTGGTTTCCTCGTCTGAATTGCCCAGCCCGAGCCGGTTTGGATACAGATACTGGCTCAGGTTGTTTTTAACCAGCATCGGGATGTTCCCGCTCTGCATCTGGCTTTCGTTGAATTCAAAGGCGGATATGAAGTTTTCTCTGTTCAGGCTTATCCCGGAGCCCGGGGCGCTGTATTGCAGGATCTCTGTGTGGCCGTTGATTTTCATCGCGATGGTGGTGTGTGAGGTGCCGAAATCTATCCCCACCGTAGCCTCAGTGATGTTGAGGGTGTATGCGGGTATCTTCTTATGGTCAAGCAGCATGAAGCCCACGCAGCCGCTTTCATTGTGCTTCACGGCAATGTATGTTGGCAGTGTGTCGAGTTCCGAGATGTCAACCGATTTGGATTTCCTCGCTGTCTTGCAGGGGATTGGCTTCTTTGCCGAATCGAGGAATGTCATGGATGTTATTTCTTCAGACTGCCCGTTGTAGCGCTCTCCGTATATCATGCAGTAATAAGGATATTTCCAGTTAGCCGGGTTGAGCTTTGGCCAGATAACAAGGTGCGGAAGAGGAGTGCCGATGTCGAGATCGTCAAATTCGATTATGCAGTCTTCTTTTCTGCTCACCCCCCATGCTCCCCGGTAACTCCTTTCCACCTCAAGAATGCCGCCCTGTAAAGGTATTCTGAGCCTCACCTTTACGCTTTGCGGCCCATCGTAGATGATGCTGAGGTATTTATCTGCCTCCTCCGGAGTGAAATACTGGAAGTACTTTTCCGTTAATGGAGGCAGGTATTTGAATTCGTTGCTTTTATCACCCATGATCAGGAATTCGTCGTTCAGCTTGTAGCGGTAGCGCATGATGCAGGGTTGCAGAAAATCGTACTTAGGGAGGATCCACGGATACTTAAGGACTTCACCGGGCAAAACCTCGCGATCCATGTTGTACAGATCTTCCGGCGTCCAATTTTTCCCAAAGGTATAATCTTCGTACATTGTCTGGTCTTTGAGTTTCTGCGATGTGTCGATCACTATGGGCGGATTCTCCACGCCTTCTACACTGGTTACAAGTAAGATGGGGCTGTCGGGCCCCAAGGTGTTGGTCTGGTCAAACAGGCCATGGTATCTGTCATTGGTTCCAAACAAAGCGCTTGGCTCAAATGATCTGTTATCCGGAAGCTTTGTATTGCGGCCTGCGCCTATGCCGTCCTGCGCTTCCAGCGCGTTGACCAGGGAAGGAAATGCCTTCAATTCTCTCAGCCTGGGCAGAAAAACATTGCTGAACCATTTTTGGAACTCCGGAGGCCGCTCAGCGAGAGTAACGGGTTTTTCCTTGAAATAACGCTTGATCTTGCGTTTGAGCTTCAGGTCCAGGGGTGTGAAAAACAGGGTGTGGGGGCTGCTGCCTGCCAGCACGAAAGTCTCGTTGCCCTGCTTGGCCAGCACAAGGGTTAGCGAAATGTCGGCCCTGCCACTCTCCTGTCCAGGGTACAGCTTGTTCAGGATTTCGTGGAACCTGTTCGGGGCTTTGTCTGCCTGCAGATGAATTTGCCTGGTTTCCAGGGCCATACCGATCCTCTTCTTGGAAAAAATGATCTCGATGACGTCCAGGATGCTGGACATCGCTTCCATGTGAAGCTGGTGGCCTTTGTCCCGGACTGCGTCCCTGAAAAGGATCATCCTGGCCCAGGGTGAGGGAATAGAGGTCACGTTGATTTGGGCGGTTTCCGGAATCTCTATGTTGCCCTGGAAGGTCGAAAAGTCGTCTGTGAAGTCCACCCACTCGCCGGGGATGGTTATATTCAGGCTTCCCTTGATCTTTGGCAGTAAATGGCGTGACATTATCTCACCCCCTCTAGCGTGATTTCTGTTCTGGAAGCTGCCCTCAGCAGGGTCTCGGTTAGGGTGCTTCCGCTGGCTTTGCCGCGGCATAGCTTAGTGTCAAGCCTGCTTATGGGCCGGTTTCTGTATCTGTCCTGGTCATCCCTGAGCAGACATGCGAGGCGCATGTTTTCGTCCAGGATGGCCAGGGGGGCCTTGTTGCTGTGGTTTTGATTTATCCAGACCCTGAAGCTGTCGCAGAACTCTTTGAGGGTTTGTAGTTCTTCTTTGCCGGCTAGAACGTCCCGGCCCCTCAGGGTATTGTTCCTCAGCCAGGTGATCTTGTCCAGGAGTCCTGCTGATTGCTTCTCTGCCAGATCCCATACTTCGTCCAGGTAATGGCAAAATAGCGCAAAGCGTTCAAACGGGTAAGCCCGTCCTTTTTTACGCAGGATATGAGGCAGATCGTGGGAGCTGATGCTGAAGTCGGGTGTCTGGTCTTCCTGGGGGTTGTTTACCTGGATGCGGTAAAAGGGCTTATAGTTGTTGTCTTTCTTCTCCCAGAAATCCATGGCGGCGTAAGCGGCAAAGAGTTCTATCATATGGGCGTCATTTTTCTGCTCCTTGCTCCCGATGGCGTATTTCTTGTATTCTTCGCAGTTGTCCAGGTCATCGCCCAGGATGTAGTTGGAATCGATTTTGCCGAAATTGTCCCGGTAGAAATCACAGGCGGCCTTGGAATTGACCATGAAACTGTTGGAGTTGGGAAGCACCTTTTCTTTTTTCAGGGCTTTGTTTTGCTGGATCAGGTTATTGGGGTCGGGAAGCCTGAAATAAGGCAGAAGCAACGCGCCTCCCACTTTGGCGCCGGGGGCTTTGTTCTTTATCAGCTGGCTGATGACGGGATACCCCGAAGCACCTGTTCCTCCGAACACCGACGCGAATATGAACACTTTCGAACCCTTGCTGTTCTGCAGTGATGACACCAGCACGTCCCACATCTTCCTCTTTTCGATGTTGGACATCAGCATCGATCCTATGGAAGGAACTCCCCTGTAACCCTGGGCCATATCCATCTCCAGCTCGTCGCTGCTGAACAGCAGGTCAGCCAGATACTGCCCCTCATTACCTTTCAGGCTGTTATTGTAGTCTATGAAGTGGGAAAGAGTGTTCTCTCCCCGGTCCAGGCTCGAGTTGGGATTGAAAAAATTCGGGATATGGGTGCGTACTTCGGAATCAGTCTCCTGCTCATTCTCGTTGAAAAGCATCTTGGTATAAAAGAGGGAACCTTCAAGCGGGTTTTCGATCCTGTCCCTGATCGCCTTGTACCGGATGATCAGTTCCTTGGTCCGGTTCAGGTTTCCGTTGCCGCTGTCCGGATCCACCAAGATGGGGTGCAGCTCAGCCGGCCCCAGTCCAGCAGCGCAGAGAAAGAGCAATGACTCAAGGCACCTGGCGCCGGTGCCCCCTACCGCAAATACGTAATAAGGCATCTTACCCTCCTATTTCCTGAGGTATTCCCATAGCCGGGAAAAGTACTTCCTGCCGCCGTTTATCAACCCTGCGAAGAAGAACATTGCTACTTCCAGGATCGCGGTGGAAAGCACGTGGTTAAGGCCGTATATGAATTTGTCGTTTCCTCTGGCTATTTCATCGGGTATGGTTGAAGTTTGCCAGAGGATGAAGACCAGTGCCAGCAGCAGGACAATGCCTGATGACGCAAAGAACTTCACCGGCTCTGATTTCCTGTTGTAGGGAAGGAAAATATACACAGCCGCTCCCGCGGCGGCCAGGATTAGCGAGGAGACGATGCCCTGCACCATGTAAGCCCTCCAATCCGCCAAAGCCGTACTGGGCCAGAAAATAAAGTAAAAGATATGCTCCATGTCTACTTCCTGCAGATATATAAGTAATATTGCGTGGTTGCCAGGTGTTTGTAGTCCTCAAAATTGTCCATGATAAACCTCATCCACGGCTCCAGCATGTACGTTTTATTCAGGTTTTCAGCTTTTGTGTCATCGTCAGTATTCAGCTGATGTATCCACCCGGGCAGGGTTTTCCTGAAAGTAAGCCGGACTATGTACTCGCCTGGGTCATTATTGTTGAAAGGAACTTTGAAGCTAACCCTGCCGTCATCCCCCAAAGAATCTGCCTGGATCATGCCTCCTGCCCCGTTTAACTCGGTATATATGCTGTCAGCCTTGCCTTTGTACGCAACCGCATAGTCCAGGGTTTTGCCAAAGCGGTCCTCATATCCGGACATGGCAACTTTCAGATAATCTGTATGACCTTTCTTCAATATGAATTCTGACACAGGCAGATCTTCATCGTTACGCTCAAAAATAAAGCTCTCGGGATCATCCCGCCTGTCGCTGTTATCCGCCCGTTCCAGCTTGTTCTCAGATGTTGTGCCAAACTCAAAGCTGTGCTCAAAAAGGGTACCAATCTTGTCCTGTACAAATTTGGAGAATTTCCTGTTCCCGAAAGCGAGACAATAGAGAGGTCGTGTTGATGCATCGCCAACTTTAATCGTAGACGGGGCCTTCTCGGTATAATAATCCCCTTGAAAATCCGCCTGGGTGGCCATCAGAGACAAAAATCCATCCTCTCCTAGATATTGCCTCAGTAGCCGGGCAAAGATCGCCCTGTCCTGGGCCGCGTATTCCGTGGACTGAACCATGTCCGTGATGATCAGGTTCACGGAATTGGGATCTGACTGGATATGCTCGTCAAAGGGCTTGCAGAGGTCTGTGTGGGTCTGGGAATAGAAATTCCTGTCCGATAGCGTGTGCATCATCTTTCGCAAGTCCCCTTCCAACTCAACGGAAGAGCGTCCGAAAGCATACAGCTGAATCTTGGCGTCCTGGGGGATGCGGCTAATCACGGAGTTGATGATGTCATGGAATTTGCTGTTGGGCGCCGTGAACCCGTACATGCTGCGGCTGGCATCGATGAAAACATTGAAGCTCTTGGGCGGACTGGGCGCTTCGGCGCTGACCACTCCGAATGGTTTTTCATATCCCGTAAGATCTGTGGGCGGATCACATTTTACGCAACCGGCACACACTGCCAACATGAAAATAAACGCCGCGGCCAATGCCGCAAAGGCACACCATGAAATGCTTCTGGCTGTCATAACCAACCTCCCCTGGAAACGTTGCCGATTCCAAAAAGTACTGATGGGGATTTAATTCTTCCATGCAATCATCTGTCAAGAAAAAGATTTCCCAAACCTCCCGGCCAACACTGGGACGTGAATCTACATGAATCAATAGTCGATCGATCACAGGTCAGGTTTTCGATGTCTTGTTTTTTACTTTCCAGCCACAACCTGACTCTTACTCAGCTCATCGAACAACTTTTTCACACTGGCTTGCACCATGTCCCTCTGAGAACTCGTCAGTTCCTCTGCTATAAAATCCCTGTTATTAACAGCCATATCGGAACCGTTTGGCACTGCCAGCAGATACCAAAAATATGCCACCTCCTTGTTCTGAACGACACCCAGGCCCTTTTCATATGCCACTCCCAAATTGCATTGCGCCCAGCCATGGCCCTGGACCGCGGCAAGGTAGTACATATTTGCCGCCTCTATATCACTCTGCTCCACACCTTTTCCATTCGCAAACATCCAGCCAAGGTGGTATTGCGCGTCCGCATCGCACTGTTCCACCGCCAGGCGGCACCAGTGAACAGCTTCATGATAGTCCTGTACCACACCATCTCCTCGAGTATAGCAAACACACAGGTTGTATTGAGCCTTGGCATGCCCCTGCTCTGCCGCCTTGCGGAACCATTTTGCCGCCTCCTCGAAGTCCTGCATTATTTCCTGACCCAATCTGTACATCAGCCCCAGAGAGTGTTGCGCGTCCGCATAACCACTGTCCGCCGCGATGCGAAACCATTTTACTGCTTCTGCGTAGTCCTGAAAAACGCCCTCGCCGGATTCGTACATCAGTCCAAGGTTGTACTGTGCGTGGGTGTCGCCTTGTTCGGCCGCTTTGCGCCACCACTTTGCGGCTTCCCTGGAGTTCTGTTCCACGCTCTCTCCAGTTTTATACATCAGTCCAAGGTTGTACTGTGCTTTGGGATCACCCAGATGGGCAGCAATGTGATACCATTTTGATGCTTCCGTGTAATCCTTAGGCACACCCTCGCCGATTTCGTACATTTTTCCCAGATTGACTTGGGCTGGGGTATTACCTTGATCGGCCGCTTTGTGATACCACTTTACGGCCTCCCCATGGTCCAGATCCACACCCTCACCTTTGTAGTGAATCATTCCCAGGTTGAACTGAGCTTGGGAATCGCCCATTTCTGCCGCCTGTCGAATCCATTTGGCGGCTTCAGCATAGTTTTGAGGAATGCCTAAGCCATAATAATAGCAAGAAGCCAGATCGTATTGCGCGTCCGCGTCTCCTGCCTGAGCCCTTTCGAGCAGGTCCCGGCTGAAAGTAACGTCAGCACAAAGTAGCGCAAAGATGCACAGCAGCAACAGCGACAACAGAATAATAAGCATGGACCACCTCCATCATATTGGTTTGATATTCCCCTGCAACAAGAGTATTTGTCAAGATGATTTTTCGCCTGGAGTTCTGGTGACTTGATTTTTACGCAGGCTTGCCATCAGTCTACTCAATGGATCCTCGATGATAAACCGCCTCCACATATCATTCGTTCAAATCGAAGTAGTTCTATGCAGATGGCTAAACGATTATTCCCTTCATAGACGGGATCTTGCCAGTCTGATCCCATAACCATAATACCAGTATCTAGGATCATAACTCACACCGCGGGCAGACACGGCGCAATTTACCGCATCGCTGCCCCAGTATCCCCCGCGCACAACCTTGGTGGTGCCGAAGCCGGCCCCTTTGGGGTCGGATACGGGGCTGACGCTGTAGTATTGTTTGTTGTATGTATCCCAGCACCATTCCCAGAGGTTTCCGCTCATGTCGAAAATACCCAACTCATTGGGTAGTTTGGATCCCCCGCTGTGCAGCGTTTGGCCGGAATTGCCGCTGTGCCAGGCCACCATGGAAGGGTCATCGGATCCTGAGTATTTGTGGCCTTTGGTGAGCATTCCCCCCCTGGCGGCGTATTCCCACTCCGCTTCCGTGGGCAGGCGGTAACCGTTGGCGTTCCAATCGCAGATCACGGTTTCGCCCTGGAGGGTGTAGCACGGGGCCAGGCCTTCACTTTCACTGCGGCGGTTGCAGAATTCCATGGCATCGTACCAGCTGGCGGCTTGAACAGGCAGGTTGTCGCCCTTGAAGTGGGAACGATTGGTCCCCATGGTTTCCTTCCACTCTTTCTGGGTAACCTCATGTTTTCCCAGGTAGAAGGAAGAGACACTAACTTTATGGACCGGCCTTTCATCCGGCGCTTTAGAGTTGGTGCCCATCAGGAAAGTTCCTCCCTGAACATTCACCATCTCCACCGATCTTAGCTTCTGCCCGGGCGTGGATTCCTTTGCCCCGCCACGATTGAAGTACCACAGCCCCGCAGCCGCAAGTGCTACCACTATGAGGGCAACGCGGAGCCAGGGAGACTTCTTCCCGCGCTTTTTAACATCGTCATCCCGGGTTGGTGGCACGTCGTTGCCTATGGTGATGGGATCGCCCGGATCAAAACCGCTTATTCTCTGAACCATCTTTCGCATCGATAGCCTATTTGCTGTGGCTTTGGTGGTCATTGCCTTGAGAAGGGCTACAGTTGCATCAGTGATCCGGGGATAAATTTTCCTGGGATCGGGAAGTTCCTTGTAGATGATGCTTTCGCGGATGTCGAAGTCGCTGGAGGCGGCCTCATCGTAGGGAGGTTTGCCGGAGAGCATTTCGTAGAAAGTGGCGCCCAGGGAATAGACATCTGTCTTTTCATCCACGTGTTTGCTGTCGCGGATCTGCTCCGGGCTCATGTAGATCAGGGTCCCGATCTGCGTGCCGGTGAGGGTGAGCCCCCCTCCCTGGGCCATGCGGGCGATCCCGAAGTCCATCACCTTGACCTGGTCAAATTCATCGATGAGGATGTTCGAGGGTTTCACGTCCCGGTGGATGATGCCCATGGAGTGGGCATAGGCGAGGGCGGAGGCGATCTGGCGCAGGATGGGCAAAGCCCTTTTTTCCGGGATGGGGCCCACTCGCTTTACGAGATCCCTCAGGCTGCCGCCCGGCACATATTCCGTGACCAGGCAATACCGGCCTTCCGCTTCGAAGTAGCTGTGCAATTTCGTGATGTTGGCGTGGTTTAGCGAGGCCATGATCCTGGCCTCCTGCTCGAATCTCTGCCGGAAAGCGGGATCGCTGGTGAGGCTGGCGGACATGGTCTTGAGGGCGAAAAGCCGGTCCAGATTGTCCCGCACCAGATACACTTCGCTCATCCCCCCGGCGCCGATCTGTTCCACAACTGTGAAATTACCCAGCTTCATACCTGCAGTCAGTTTCATTCCATCCTCCGTTGCGGCTACGATTGCCAGAGACAGGCAGAAGCGCCGGCCATATCAGCCGGCTGAAGTTGCCCGGCCCTTCAGGCCGCGAACGTGATGGGAACTAAAGCGGGCGGCGGGTGAGAGAAGTCAAGCATTATTTTCGGGGTGGGAACTGTTATCTCCTTACAGATCCACAAGCTTTCTCTATAAATGCATAATATTTCCCCAAAAATCATCCCATCAGAAAAATGTCTGGGCAAGCTGCAAACAATCGCTTGACAAAAGAATAGGCTGCACGTCTCTGATACCAGTTTGGTTTGTAAGGAAGTTACATGAGACTTACATGGATCCCCCAGCTTATAGCAATAATCATGCTACTATGGGCGTTGAACCCAGACAACCCCTATGGTTATTACAGACTGCTTCGGTTGGTTTGCTGCGTTATATTCATCTATCTTTGTGTCGTGTCCATAAACAATAAGCTGCGAGGCTGGCCCTGGGTTCTGGGCACGGTAGCGCTTGTTTATAATCCCCTGGTTCCTCTGCACATGACCAGGGGGATCTGGAGCGTAGTGAATATCGCCACGATCCTGATAGCGGCTGTTTCCACATACTTTCTTAGAAAAGATGATAGCCATGCAGACCGCTGACTTACTCCATCCAGCGGATAAATTGCCTTGGAGGAAAACAAGATGAGAAAGTACTTTTACGCAATGCTGACGATCCTGCTGATGTTTAGCGCCTCATCCTGCGAGCAAAGCAACAAAGCCCGAAAGCGCGGACAAAATCCCCAACAACTGAGCATCGAAGACATAGAAACACCCTGGGAGAGGTTTCCCGGCTTCTATTTGAACACTTTGCGCCACCACGAAGGGACGTCTCCTGTGGAAATGGTTTTTAAGGTGGAGCATGTCCACGACGGGGATACGATCCTGATCTCAAATGGCGGGGAAGAAATGAAGGTGAGGTTGATCGGCTACAACACTCCCGAAATGGATGAAGAGGACGAGACGATGAAAAACCTGGCCTACGAAGCAAGAGATTATCTGCGCTCATTGCTCACCGGGCAGGAAGTTTTCCTGGAACTCGATCCCGTCAATCTGGGCAGCGGTCACCTCGATCGGAATAAAAGACTGCTGGCCTACGTCCACCGCGCCACAGACGGCCTCTTCATCAACGCCCACATGCTGGAAATGGGTTACAGCAGAAAGTACAATAAATACGATTTCTCCCTGATGAACGAGTTCAACGAATTGGCCGACCAGGCAAGGAATCAGGGCAAAGGGATTTGGGCTTTGTAGATTTACAGGAACAGGCGGATAGGGTTATAATAGAGCCCGCGGTACAAAACAGGAGGATGATATGCACGGACAGAACAGGTTTTTCCCGGCCACAAGCGCGTTGATCGCAGCGCTGATATTCGCGGCGGGTTGCGGAAGCGAGCCGGAGCTTTCGAAAGCGAGGCCGCGGACCCCCAAATTGGATCTGGACGCCCGGGTCGCGCCGGACAGCATCAGGGCAATGAGGCTGGACGTCCCCTTCAAGGCGCAAGTGCCTCCGGGAGTCTGGAAAACCACCGGAAACTGCAATCCAGCCTGCTTCGCGATGATATACAGCCATCACCGCGGGACCTCCCCCACCGCCGCCATGATCCGCGAATTCAACGATTGGGCGCTGGCCAATTCCGGCAAAGAACACCGAAACTACAACGGCACCAAGACCGGATACAGTTTTGGCGAAATGAAAAAATTCGCCCAATACAAGGGCCTGCCGCCCGCCCATACCATCAAAGCCAACCTGCCGATCCTGATAGGCAAACTGGAGGACGGCATCCCCTGCGTGGTGAGCGTGAAACGCCGGCTGGACGAAAGAGTGGAAACCCGCCACGCCATGCTGGTGGTGGGCATCGACCGCGAACACATCATCACCCACGACCCCGGCAGGTCCGCGGGAAAATACCTGAAATATCCGCTGGAGAAATTCCTGAAAGTCTGGCGCGGCGGGGATAACGTGATGTTCTACGTGGAGAAGGGGGATTAGCGGGGTGACGTGGTGGCGCATGATTCCGATCATGCGGAATCGGAAACTGTTTCGCAGCATCGGAATGCTGCGCTACGGGGATTATTTGCCTATTCACGCAAGGACTGGATTCCGGGGCAAACCCGGAATGACGTTGATTTTGGGCTGGGCGGGTGATGTTCAAATCCGAATGATCAGTTTAATCCGTTGAATCCGTATGAAAAATAAAGGCCTGGATTCGGGGGCAAGCCCGGAATGACGTTGGGGGGATGGTGTTCTGCTGCAGTCGATGCTCGTGGCTCGCTCGACTCCAGCAGAGAGCCCGGGAGAAACTTGTTTCCTCCAAAAAACCGCTTGACCGATAGTGACCGGAGAAAAACATTTGCCTGAGTAGCCCGGATCGGACACAACCCGGATGGATCAGTTTCGGAACAGCAGCAGAAATTCTGACTGGCACGGGCCGCGACAAAACCAAAGTATTCGGCAGAGGATAGGAGCACAGATGGAATACCAGCTATTTAACGAGTTTGTCCAGACCTTTCTGGTTGAGAGGAAAGACTTCCTTTCGGGCAGCGGGAAAGTGGTGCTGACCCCGGAAAGCATCGGGGAGGCGATCTCTCGCTTCATTGACAATCCCCAGGAGGATCCCGGGCAAAGCTTCGCGGACAAACTCGCAATCCAGTTCGCCAACGCCAGTGATGAGGCCAAGATCGTGTTCGCGCACGCCAGCTGGCTCTATACATTGGGTACGACGGCCATGACAGCCCAGGGAAAGATCAACGCTGTCCGCATGAGCCTGTTCGGCATGCCTGACTACAAACTGAGAACGGACATCCATCTGGACAAGCAGGGGATCGCGGATCCCGGGACAGCCTACGGGACACTAAAGTATAATAATATGCGCTATCTCCTCCTGATGTTCAAATGGGTCAAAGGCAGCCAGGCCGGGAATGAGCGAAGCTCGATCATCAAGGCCATAACGAACGTCAGCCTCTATGTGATCTACGATAATCCGGACTACCTCGGGAAAAGCTTTGCACCGGACAAGGTCCGCCAGATTGAATCCGAAGGCAATGAACTGCGCAACAAGAACGGCGACATGCCTCAACTGGGCGTATGCAGTTTTCTGCTGAACCTCTGCGATCCGGATTATTATGAGAGGATCGTGTCTTTCGGGGATAAAATGCTGATCGCGGCGAAGCTTTACAGAGACGAATACGGACCGAGAGAGGGACTCAATACCGACGATCAGATCTTCCTGATCAAAAAACACCTGATGGAAGAGCATCCGGACATTGACCCGCGGTATCTGCTCCATGACGAAAGGATCAAAACCATTTGGAAAGGGACTGCGAAGAGAAAGGTGAATTACTGGTTGTTCCAATGCAATCCCCGCATGTATGACATTGTGGGGGCGCTGAGAACGGGACGGCCCATCAAGTGGAGGGTGGCAGCCCACAAGGACAGAATCCATTCTGGAGACAAGGTCATCCTGTGGGTGAGTGGGCCTGAGGCCGGCTGTTACGCGCTGGCGGAAGCCACCTCAGAGGTTACAACCACCACAAGCGAATACTGGGAACAGGGATTCAGGACAGATCAATCAGGTGAAAAACCGGGGCTGATGGTGGAGATCACCATTACGCACAACCTTGTTGACAAGCCAATACGCAAGCATCAGATCCTTGGGATCAAAGACCTGGAAGGGCTGAAGGGCGGCAGCCAGGGCACCAATTTTACGGCCACCGAGAGGCAATACCGGGCGCTGGAAAAGCTGGCCGGGGGAGAGAGCGTCCCCAAGGGCTCAAAAAGATACTGGTTGTTTTCCCCCGGGCGTAACGCTGAGGCGTGGGACACATTCCGATCCGGGGGCTATATGGCCATCGGCTGGACCGATCTGGGCAATCTGGAACAATACTCCTCCCAAGCCGAGATAGAAGAGAAATTGCTGGATCTCAGCGGACAGGATGAGGGCAAAAAGTACAATGATGCCCTGGCCAACTGGCAGTTCAAGACAGAGATGAAGCCGGGTGACGTGGTCATCGTGAAAAAGGGCAGAACGACCCTTCTGGGATACGGGGAAGTCACTTCCGACTACTACTTCGACCCGAGCCTGGACCATTACCAGAAATGCCGTAAGGTTGAGTGGAAGCTAAGGGGAGAATGGCCTGTTGACCACAGCCTGGCGATGAAGACCCTGACCGACATCACGCCCTATAATTCTGACCACCCGGATTATGAATACTATTACCAGAGGCTGCTGGCTATCATGGGTGTAGACGGAGCGGTTTACAGGCGCCTTCCGCTGGGTGAAGGCGTTTACTTGGCCTCCCAGCCCCTGAACCAGATCCTCTTCGGCCCTCCCGGAACGGGCAAGACCTACAACTCGGTAAACCTGGCCGTGGAGATTGCGGACCCCGGTTTCATGGGGGTAAACAGGACCAGGGAGCAGATCACCAGACGCTACCGGGAACTGGTGGACGAGGGCAGGATCGTGTTTACCACCTTTCACCAAAGCATGAGCTATGAGGATTTCATCGAGGGGATCAAACCCGTGACGTATCAAAACAACCACGGCAGCATCGGCTATGAGGTGGTGGACGGGATCTTCAAGAGGCTTTGCGCACAGGCCTCCAGCAGAGTGAGACGCTCTCCTGCAGCGGATGATGGCAGGTATGCGTTCAATGCTGGGGATCAAGAGAGCGATTCGAATTTTGAAGAAGCCTACGCCAAACTTCGCGAAGACCTGGCAACCATGCCTGAGACCGTGATGAAGGTCAAAACGCCCAACGGAACTGAGTTTGGCATTTCGCTGAACAGCAAAGGCAATCTGACCGTGCATACCGCCCCGGCATTCAGGCCTGGCGTGACCCTCACCAGGGAAAACATCCTCGCTCACGCCAGAGGTGGAGAAGTTCCGCCCTACGACAAGGGGTATTTTCAAGGTGTGCTGAATCTCCTTGCCGCCAACTACGGTTATGAAGTTAAGGATCAGACATTCGCGCCCGCATCCGCTGCCAGCACTCCTCTTCCCCATGTCCTCATCATCGACGAGATCAACCGCGGCAACGTCTCGCAGATCTTCGGGGAGTTGATCACCCTGATCGAGCCGGACAAGCGGTCCGGCCAAAGCGAGGCGCTGGAGACAGTTTTGCCCTACAGCAAAGAGAAGTTCTCGGTTCCCGCGAACCTTTACATCATCGGCACCATGAACACCGCCGACCGCAGCGTGGAGGCCCTGGACACGGCTCTGAGGCGCAGGTTCAGCTTCAGCGAGATGAAGCCGGAATATGGCCTCCTGGCCGGCCATGAAGAGAGCGGGATCCCTCTGGACGCGCTGTTGAGAACCATCAACCTGAGGATAGAGGGCATCCTGGACAAGGACCACGCCATCGGGCACAGCTATTTCCTGAGGGTGGCAAGGCAGGAGACCAGCCTGAAGGAAGTCTTCTTCAACGAGATCATCCCCCTCCTCCAAGAGTATTTCTATGGCAATTTCGGCAGGATCGAGCTGGTGCTGGGCTCCGGTTTCGTGAAGTCCGCGCCGGTCACCCAGGACAGTTTTGCCCTGCCCTCACCGGATAATGAGGCATTCAACGACCACACGCGCTACAGCCTGGTCACCACGGGGGAGCTGGATGACGCCGCCTTCGCGGAAGCGCTGAGGGTGCTGATGAAAGAGAGCGATGAAGCCTAAGCGGTTCAGCGTTTATGAATACGGCAGGCTGAAGCTCGGCCAATCCTACAACGGAACGCGCTTCGACCAGCCGCTGCTGGACGCGCTGGAGCGGTTCCACTCCGTTAGCGAGCTGAAGTATTTCCACCTGATCCATAAAGGGGTGGAATTCCGCGAATACGTGGGTGTGATCCAGGTGGGCGGGGCGCAGATCGAGGTGCTGCCCAAGCCGGACAAACACGGCGGAGACGTGAACGCCTGGCGGGACCTGCTGATCGGGATGCTGAAGGAAGTGGGGATGTTCCGGGTGAAGGCGCCCAGTGACAGCCAGCTTACCTTAAGGTCAAATTCAATTCTGGAGCTGTATTTCGACATCTTTATCTCGGAGGTGGAATACCTGATCCGCACCGGACTGGTGAAGCAATACCGCCGGGAATCCCGCAACCAGACAGCGCTGAAAGGCCCGCTGGACTTTCCCCGGCACGTGGCCAAAAACCTGATCCACAAAGAGCGTTTCCTCACCAACTGCAGCGTTTACGACCACGACCACATCTGGCATTGCATCCTCGGCCAGGCCATCAACCTGATCCGCTTGCTGAGCCAGGATACCGGCATCCACAGCCGCGTGGGGGCGCTGGAGCTGAATTTTCCCCAAACCAGCGGCGCCAGGATCACTGAGCGAACCTTCAACAACCTGGTTTACAGCCGCAAAACCGAGGGCTACCGGACGGCCATCGAGATCGCCAGGCTGCTGCTGCTGGGCTTCCACCCCGACCTGGCCGCGGGCACTAAGCCCGTTCTGGCCCTGATGTTCGACATGAACATGCTCTGGGAAAGCTTCGTCTATCACAGCCTGAGAAAGCAATTCCTGCTCAATTCCGCACCATACTCAATCCGGGCCCAGGCCTCCACACCCTTCTGGCGGTCCGAAAACCGCAGAAGCTCCTTGCGGCCGGATATCCTGATCAAACACAGCGGGGACGGGCGCAGCTACGTTCTGGACACCAAATGGAAGGATGTTTCGGGCAGCGGCCCCTCCCCCGGCGACCTCCAGCAGCTCTTTGCCTATTCTCAGTTCTTCCGCTCGGCGAAGAACGCGCTGGTCTATCCCGGGCAGGCTTCCAGCGTGAGCAGCGGCAGCTACGATATCTCCACCGGCTGGGCGGAACAGCTTTCCTGCAGCCTGATCCAACTGGGCGTGAACACCCACATCCGCGCCTGGCAGGGCACTATCTACCGGGCTGTGAGGGATTGGATGGAAAGGGGGGCATGAGGTGCAAAACAAGGATAAATACAAGATCCTGCTCAAACATATCGGCTGGCTGCAGGCGTTGGCCGGGGATGTGGCGGCGCCAGGCCCTGAGGCTGACAAAGGGACGATCAGACAGACCCATCTGTTTGTCGAGCGGAAATACAAAGAGGATTTCCAACGCTTTCATGAAGATTTTTACGAATCGGGCCTTCTGGACAAGGAATACATCCTGAATGTGGAAAAACTAGGCTACGGCAACAGGCGCCTGCCCACCCACGCCGATATCCGGAAGACTGAGCTGGCCCCGTTGCTCTCGATCCTGACGGCCTACATCCGGTCGCTGCACTGGGGCTGGGGCGATGAATGGGTGAACGATGCGGTGGACGGGACCTATCTGGCCATCCTGTTGCGCCTGCGGGAGCTGACGGGAAATTGAACGAACCACCAGGGAGAGGATATGGGAAATGAATTGATGAACGACCTGGAAAAGGCGATAATGATCGCGGTGAACGCGCACCGGGGCCAACTGGACAAACAGGACCTGCCTTATGTGCTGCATCCCCTGCGGGTGATGTTGAAGCAGAAGGATCCGGAGGCCAGGGTGGCGGCGGTTTTGCACGATGTGGTGGAGGACACCGAGGTGAGCCTGGAAGATTTGGCAGGGGCAGGCTTTTCGGCGGAGGCGCTGGAAGCCGTGAGGCTGCTCACCCACGACAAAAGCGTTCCGTATCTGGACTACGTGAAAGCCATCGCCGCCGATCCCATCGCCCGGCAGGTGAAGCTTGCCGATCTGGAGGACAACCTGGACCCGAGCCGCATCCTGAATATGACCGCCAAAGACCTGGCCCGGCTGGAGAAATACCGGGAGGCAAAGGTGATCCTGGAAGGCTGGGAAAGTGAATGATCAACGCTTTGGACACAGGAGAGAAGAATGATGATCAGTTTGACGCGCGACAACATTGTGGACTTCGCCGGCGACGCCATCGTTAACGCCGCGAACAATTCCCTGCTGGGAGGCGGCGGAGTTGACGGCGCCATCCACCAGGCCGCGGGGCCGGAACTTCTGACGGAATGCCGGACCCTGGGCGGCTGTCCCACCGGCCGGGCCAGGCTGACACAGGGCTATCACCTGCCGGCCAGATATGTGATCCACACCGTGGGCCCGGTTTGGGAGGGCGGAAACCACGGCGAAGAAGAGCTTCTGGCCTCCTGCTACCGGGAGTCGCTGGCCCTGGCGGAAAGGCAGGGGCTGCTCTCGATCGCCTTCCCGAACATATCCACAGGCGTTTACGGCTTTCCCAAGGAAGCGGCCGCCCGGATCGCCATCCGAACCGTGCGGGAGTTTCTGGAACTTCATCCGGAGATGGAGGTGATCTTCTGCTGCTTCGACGCGGAGAATTACGCCATCTACCGGAGGCTGCTGGGGGAGCTTGATTGATGTCCCCTCCAGATATACTTCCACGTAGGAGTTGATTGGTCGCGGGGAAACGCGGAAGCAGGGGTTAGACAATCAAGAAACAAGAGGCGTTCAAACCGAGTGGGTAAAAGCCTCCGGGATGATTCCAGGATGATCATCACTTGATGCTAATGTTGTTTTCATAATGGCAAGGTACTTCTTATGAAACTCCAGCATTTGCGCTCTGAGCCGGGCAGAGTCCGCGACCAGCGCAGTTATCTCTCGGTGCAGGGATTCCCAGGTGATGTCCTTCAGGTGTTGTTCAAAGTTAGCTTCCAACAGCTCGTTCCGCGCCCTGAGCAAGCCACTTTTGATCTTCTCGTTCTGCTCAGGATAGACCACTACAACAAACTTGCTGCCATTGTCATCCAGATGGATCAGGTTGCGGCAGAGCTGGTAGTTGTCAAGAAAAGTGTCCATATCCTGCCAGGTGCTTTTCAAGACACTTGCAGCGTGTGGCGCGTAGATATTTTCAAAGAGCTCCTTATGCCGCGCGTCATGAGTGGTGCCTCCGAAGCCGTTCTCAGTATACTTGATCTCGAACAACAACTCGCGGGAGTTACTGCGATCCCTCCCTGAAGCCTGATGCCGCAGAGGGATACGGAAATCGAAGGTGGTGGCTCTGTTGCTGCTTTTATCGTAATCCAGGTCGGATTGAAATTCAAAGCCCACGGATTGGTAGTCGATCGATTCATCTTTTTCCATGAAAACCTGCAGGACTTGGAGAAGATCCTCCAGCCTGCCTTCCTGCCACAGCGGAAAAAAGAAATTGATGCACATGAGTTGAGATGAATTCAGGTGATGGGCATAGGAGTGAAACTTCACTCCCTTGCGCAGAGTACTCTGCATGAAGTCGGCGCGGTATTGAGGTAGAAGATTCTGCTCGATGGCCTTGGTTTTGCCCTCAGCAAGGGGTAGAATGTGGGGACAATACTTCTTGACATCTTTTGTTCTGTTGATCCACCAGATACCAGGTTTGTCGTAGGGTGAACTCATGGTATTCTTTTTGTAGTCGCTCAAATGATCAATTGCTTTCTTGCGGAATGTCATGTTACCTCCTTAGGGTATTTATTTCTTCATAATATGATTGCACAGAGGACCTTCACTGCTCTGTCAGCATTCCATTGCTCCGCATACCGCGGGCAATTCCCCGGGGTCCAAGCCGTCGAAGATGGTCAGTTGGTTTGGGTCCCAAAGATCGATGTCCCGGCGCTGGAGCCAGAGGTGGATGAGGCGCAGGGAGGCGGGGTCGGGAAGCGCGTTGCGGAGGCCGCGGGCATCCTCCAGTTCCCATCCGGTGGCGCCGCTGAAGCGGTCGCGGGATTCGCGGTAGAGGATGGTAAGCCGCTCGGGGAAGAGCATCCGGGCCACGCAGCATTCCCCGCGGGCGATGAGCTCGTGATAGGAATAGATGCAGTGGCGCATGTTCCGGCCCTCCCGGTGGAGTTCGGCTGAGCCGCGGATGGCTTCGATCCAGAGGCCGGAGCGCCTGATATCGGGCAGCGGGGGTTCGCCGTAGGCCAGATCCTCCTCCAGGTCCAGCTGGTTCAGCTGGTCCACCAGTGCGTCGTGGACAGTGTCCAGGCCGGCCAGGGAGCGGATTTCGAACCAAGGCTGGGGATCGCCGTTGAGGGCCAGGGCTTTCCTCATGCCCAGGATATCGCGCAGCCTGGAGCTGATCTCGGGTTCTTCGCGGACGGGATCCAGGGCGGCGATGGCGGCGAGGGCGCGATAGCTGAACTGGGGACGGAGCCGGGAGCAGATGATTCGCAGGCTGGTGGCGTTGTGGAGGGGATAAAAGGAGAGCTGGCGGAGCAGGTCCGGTGATTCGCGGAGTTGTTTGCGAAGGATGAAAAAGAGGTCGGTATCGCAGGCATCCGGACGGATCCGGGAAAAGAGCTTCACCGCCGCTTCAGAGGACGGAAAACCAAAATAGGCAAGGATTTCGCGGCGCTTTTTGTCCAGGAGGGAGCGGACCGAACGCCAGTAACGTTTGCCCGCCAGGGGATGGTAAACCGCGTGAGCGCTGAGCAGCCAGGCCAGGGCAGGATTGGAGCGCGTGAGCTCCAGGGCGCGTTCCCCGCCGTGAACCAGCAGGCAGTGAAGCAACCAGCTCCGGCTGGAGTATCGCTCCAAGAGGTTGACATGCTCCTCGCCCAGCCAGGCGACGAGCTTTTTATACAGGGCTCGGGAGAAGGTGAGATACCGTTGCAGGGCTTCGCTCTGGCCTTCCGGCAGAAGGGGCTGGGGCGGGAAAAACAGCCAGGGGAAAGGTGATTTGGGAATCCGGTTTTGCCAGGTCCCGGTCCGGGCCGTCTTCAGATACGCGGCGGGGTAGGGAGCGCCGAAACGGATGACCTCGATCCGGTTCGGCGAGAATTTATAGAGCTTGCCCCGCTCCGGATCGAAGGATAACGCCTTCCTGGCCGGAGGAGTGAAGCCTGAACAGGCCGCGAGCTTCTCACGCATGATCCCTCCCTTCGCGATGGTGCCCTCTCGCTGCCAGTTTTATCCGGCGCAAGTCGTTTGCTCCTTCTGGCAGTAGGGGCACGCCTGAAATTCAAATTAGCGTTAGGGGGGTTTTGTGTCAAGCTTAGATATCTCCAATCTTCGGTTAATGCGAATCTACTTTTTCTGTTCGCCGCTGAGAACCAGGCTCTCATCCGGGACCGGAAGATATAATTGAAGCCCTCAGACGCTTGTATCGGCTGAGCTGACAACCTGTATAGGGGTTTCTTGGATGTGCTGACTCAAAGAAGTTCCAAGGGCTGTGGAGGCAAGCTGGAAACCAAACAATCATCTGGCCGAAAGGGAAGTCGGCTGCTTCATGTATCTCCATATAATGCGGTTGAGGCGTGAATATCCCTTATTACGAAGACATGCTCTTGCAATACGGGCCTTATTACGCGGATATACCCGTGTGATCGAGGCTGTTCCCCTTTCCTGGGGAAGAAGTCAAAACAGGGATCAAGCCAGCCTGATCCGCTCCACCAGAGAGTTGAAGAGCTCCGGAGACCAGTAATGCAGCGCGGCAGGATCCGGGATGAAAGGCAGGACATCCTGTTTGGCCTGATCGAAGCCGGTTTGGGCTATCCTGTCCCGTAACAAGGACCGGAAAGAATCGGCGTCCAGGGAAATATCCAGGTCCAAGTGTCCGCTTTGCTGGAGGCGGGCTTCCAGATGAGCCAGGTTGAGGGTGGTTCCCTGGCGGACGAACCAGATCAGATCGTACCAGTCCCGGCCCTTGACTCTGGACGCCCAACCCCGGGCCAGAACCGCGTGCATTTTTCCCGCGAAGAGGTCGGGGAGGCTCATCACGCGGACGCTGAAGGGAATGGGCTCCAGCAGGAAAAGGTTCTGGCTGGCAAAACCGCAGGGCGGGTGGGGATCGAGCTCAAACTTCACGCTGCTCACCTCGTCGCGATGCAGGCGGACCAGTTCCGAAGGCGGGATATCAAGAGTGATCAGGGTCTTGAGGGTATTGGCTTTGATGAAGGCGGATTCTATTTGGCTTGCCTTTTTCCCGGAGAGATCGACCTCCGCGCTGATCCCCCAGGCTTCCAATTCCTGGCGCACGAAGTTCAGCCAGGCCTCCAGGCGGAAATCCGGCTTCTCCTCCAGCAATGAGAAATCCAGGTCTTCCGACCAACGGTCCAGGCCGTGCAGCATCCGCAGGGCAGTTCCGCCGTAAAAGGCGGCGTGTTCGAAGAAGGCCCCCCGCCAAAGCCCCAGCAGGCAGATCTTCTGAATGGCCTCGCGCAAGCTGCGGCGCAGTTCGCCTGTATTTCGGGCCGGTTGGCTCTGCAAAAGCGAGTTCAAAGGGTGGTGGTTCATCGGGTCAGCTCCTTAAAAAGTTTAAGGTTGCGCTTTCCCGCCAGGGCGGCCAGGCGCGAGATCAGCTTCCTGTCCAGTTCGCGCAGGCGGCCGGGATCGATCCGCAGGTCTTCAAAGAGATAAGCCTCCAACGCGGCGGCATCCTCCAGGCGGGGAGCTAAATACAGCTTGTCGCAGAGGGCCTTTTCCGGGGTGGCGGTCAGATAGCTGGAATCGCCGCTCTGCCGCAGCTGATAGCCCAGGCTGTAATAGGCGGGCTTCAGATGCTGGTAGCTGAAGGTCCCCACGGCGGTCTCGAAGATCTTTTTGCGGCCCGTGGTGACGGAGGTGACCTGGAAAGCCAGCTCCGGGATGAGGCCGTAACTAGCCAGGGCGTGGTCCAGAGAGACATAGGAAGGCCCGTAGAGGAGATTGGCAACGATCCCAGGGACTAGTTCCCGGCCATAACGCTCTGAGAGAACATAGAGGCCGCTCTTCAGCGAGATGATCTCCCCCCGGCCCAGCAGTGTGCTGATCTTGTTGCGGGGATAGCGGTATCCGCTGAGCAGGCCCTTTAGATACTGATAGTCGAAGGGCTGATGGCTGATGTTCAGCAGTTGCTCTGTCATGTTACCTCCAGTATGTGGACAATATGTCAACATGCTGGTATCGTGTCAAGAGATATTTTCTTGGTTTAACTATTAGTACCCTGGGGGTTAAGGTTGCTGCCATGTTTCAATCATATGCGTAGCGATGCGCCAGCAGGCCGGATATTGCTGATCACGTTTTTCCTCTAGTAAAGGGACAAAACTGGCTTGTTTTTTTCCCTGAGAAGAGGGAAAATGTTATGCAGGCGTTGAAGTTCTGGGCGGGAAGACACTCTGGATTGGCTGGCCCTGATACCAGTTCTTCCACAATACCATAAGCGATGCGATTATCCGCTTGAAAAAAACGCGCTGCCCATAAAATTTACAAATATGGGAGTCGACTCCCTGATTTGTAAATATGGAGTGATCATGGTCAGACGACAGATCGAGGCTGTTCTACGGCAAACGGCTGACGAAGCCCCCCAAGCTCTATTTCCTGGATACCGGTCTGGTCTGTAACCTATTGGGTATCAGGGACAGAAACACTTTGGCAAACCACCCTCTGCGGGGAGCGATATTTGAGACCTATGTGCTGGGCGAAGTCATCAAGCATTATGCCAACCTCGGCCAAAACCCCAAGCTCTCTTATCTGAGGGAGAGCAGCGGACTGGAGATAGACCTGATCATCGAGCAAAACACCCATCTCCACCCCCTCCAGATCAAATCCGGGCAAACCTTCAATGCCTCCTGGCTGTATCGCTTCAAGCTGCTCGGTAAACACTCCGCCGATTTTTCGGATGGTACGGTCGTTTATGCCGGAGTAGAGGAGTTCACCATGTCCCAGGTGAAAGCGATTTCCGCATCACACATAGCGGATGCTTTATTAGCATTTTCATGACAGAGTGGTCACATTCATAAATGATTAGCTAAACAAACTGAGAGCTTGTATTTTCGATCAGGACAAGTAAGGGCTGTTTTGGGCGGTCTGTGTCCTGTGAGCTTTTGGACCTATCCTTCCATAATGCCACCGGATCATATACGGTGTCAGGGATTAGAGTATCTTGAGGGGGACAGCGAACAACCTGGGAAATCCTGCAAATGCCAGCAAACCGTGTCCTCTTTTTCGATCATATCTTCTTGTCCAGATTGATTTTAGGCATCCTGTCTATGGCCTCGTCCTTTAGCTTGTCAACAAGCTTTGCGTACACGAGGGTGGAGCGGATGTCTTTATGGCCCATCAGTTTTTGGACCGTGAGCAGTTCTGAGCCGTTGGCGATAAGCTGGGTGGCAAAGGTGTGCCTCGCCCAATGGAAGGTAGCCTTTTTGCCAATGCCGGCCTCCGCTATCAGGCGTTTCACCTCGCAGAAGAAGATCTTGCGGGAGGGCAGATTGAACACCCTGTCGTTGGCCCTGTCCTGCCTGTTGACGATCTCCAGCGCCGAAGTGGCCAGCTTCATCCGTTCCGCCTGGCCTGTTTTCTCCTGCGTGAAGCTGAGGTAATCATTGTCGATGTTCGACCATCGGAGGGCCAGGACATCCGCCCTTCTCAGCCCGGTAAAACAGGAAAAGAGGAAGGCATCCTGCACCGCTGGCCGGTCGAAATTCACGTCCGCGATCTTTTGGATCTCCTCCATGGTCAGGAACCCCCTGCGCGACTCCGGAGTCTTGATGTGGAGGTTCTCCGCGGGTGAGGCGCTGATCAGTTTGGCTTTGACCGCTTGTTTGAGCACATACTTTACTGATCGCAAGTAATTCGCTCTGGTGGTATCGGTTAAGGTCATCGAATCGATCCATTGCTTGATGTCTTTCTCCGTAACCGCTGTCAGTTTAAGCCCCTCCCCCACTCTGGCCACAAACGAGTTTATCCCGCATTCGTAAAATCTGCGGGTTTCATAGATCTTATCTTCGATCACGCTGAGGGCATACTCATAAAAAGTATCCTGGCTTTTGGGTTTCTTGGTCTCGAATACTTGCACATTGGAATGCTTGTTGAGTAACTGGAGCTCTTTTTCATTCCGCATTAGGGTGGCCACCTGTATGTTCTGCTTGTTAGTCTGGTCATTGTCGGTTATATGCAGATCCAGGTATTCTCGCTCCCTTTTACCCTCATGGCAATATTCCAGAAAGATAGTCCGTTTTCTGACCCCAGGTTTCATACGGATCTTGATTTTGTAACCGTCGTTAATCCCTTTCAATTTACCTGAGTAATCCATTTACACCTCGTGTGCGATAAAATTGTCCATGTCTGTTAGTCAAAAAACTACGATATTGCGTCGATTCCGCAACATGGGATTTCGAAATAGCAGGACACACAACAGGACACAGATGGGTCGATTTTCTGTCAAGTCCAAAAATACAGGGAGATTCATAAACTACTGCCATACAAACACTAATAATATTTAGGCATACACCGAAATACCCCAAAATACACCCCGAATTTAATTCCCAAGCTGTGGGTCGCGGGTCCGAGTCCCGTTGCCCGCTCCATTTCCCGAT
>ERZ795030.2160-NODE-2160-length-24351-cov-4.360677_pt1 | contig 24351 bp, 19 predicted proteins | sample MGYA00375122_ERZ795030 | MGnify/ENA primary metagenome ERZ795030 (study PRJEB30165, sample SAMN05720146) | activated sludge metagenome | isolation source: anaerobic digester from wastewater treatment plant | place: Japan | collected 2015-04-20 ... | reverse complement strand
CGAGATCGCGGATGTCGCGGGAGAGCGTGGCCTGGGTCACCGAGAACCCCAGCGCCTTGAGGCGCCGCCTGAGTCCTTCCTGGCTCGACAGCGGCACGCGATCGACGAGATCGAGGATGGCGGCCTGCCTGCGCGTCTTCATCGGGATGGGTCCTACCCCATGGCCCCTTCGGGGTAGTACAGCGCGAGGCGCAGCTCCTTGGCCAGCGCCTCCACGGAGGACCCCTTGCTCCACGCGCCCTGGGTCTCGAAGCGAAGGTCGCCGATGCGGTGGCCCCACGGCGCGATGACGCGGCCGATGGCCCTGAAGTCGGCGCGGTCGGCGTGCTCCTCGTCCAGCCGCCGCACGACCTCCGGCGACACGCGCAGGAAGGCGCGAAGGGCCGACGACGACTTGATGCTGTACTTCCGCCCGTTCCACGCCGCGCCGAAGACCAGCGCGACCTGCTTGAAGTAGTTGACGAAGAAGCGCGTGGCCTCGTCATGGAACTCGCGGGTCCGGCGCGGCCCGCCGAAGGCGTCGCCCTGGAAGAGACGCTTGAGCTCCTGCGCGAGCGGCGCCTGCGCCACGCTGCCATGGCCCACGCCGAGCAGCTTGATGTCCATGTGGAGCGGCGAGTCGTCGCGATCGTTCAGGGCCCGGACGATGTCGTGCGCGAGCGCGAGGTTGGCGTCCCGGTACAGCTGGCGGCCGGACAGGCTTACCAGGTGCGACGAGTTCAGCCGCGTGTGCTTCGCGTTGATCGTCACGAACATCTGGACGATGTGGTCCTCGGGCAGCTGGTCGAAGATCACGGCCGGCACCGAGAACGCCTCCTCGCCGAACCGGTCGATGTCCGCGTGCATCGCGAGAAGGCGGTGCTGGCCGTCGATGGCCCGCAGGATGCCCTCGCGCTCGGGCACCTTCAGGACGCCCAGGCTCGAGCCTTCCTCGACGGGAGAGAAGCCGAGCTTCTCGTCGGACGAGATGATGACCGCGCCCGGGATCGAGGGCAGGTCGCGCGCCTGGCGGCACTGCTCGTAGTAGCCGACGAGCTCGTCGATCTTCCGGCGGATGATCTGCCGCTGGTACGCCTGTTCGCTGGCGGCGATCCGACGCTCGAGCAGGTCCCAGTTCACCTTGGAGGCGACAGCGCCCCGCTTCTTCCCGCGCACGGGGGGCTGATGCGGCTGCCCGTAGCTCAGCACCTCGAAGCGCACGAGCCTGTCGATGTCCCTGGCGGTCAGCGAGGCCTGGTAGAACCGAACCCCGAATTGCTGCATCTGGATGGCGGACACGTTGATCATGGCTGAATCCTGCGGTATTCTTACCCGCTTTTTCGGGGATTTCAGCCGCGATCTGCACGGTTCCAGGCCCCGGTGAGTTTGCCGCTCCCCGGAGCGCCGCCCGCCTCCGCGCGAACGGTTCCTCTAACCCCTTGACAGGCTGTAACTTGCTAGGCTCGAGGCGGCGCTCCCTCGCGCTCCAGCGCGGCGCGGCATGCCCGGAGCTCCCTCTTCCGGGCCGGGGAAAGCGTCGGAAACGCCAGGTCGAGGCCCTCCAGGGCCTCGACGATGGCCGACGCCACCACGATGCGGGCGAACCGCTTGCTGTCGGAGGGCACGACGATCCAGGGCGCGTGCAGGGTGGCGGTGTGCCGGATGGTGTCCTCGTAGGCCGCCATGTAGTCGTCCCAGCGCTCCCGCTCCTTCACGTCGGCCGCCGAGAACTTCCAGTTCTTCTCCGGCCGGGCAATCCGCTCGAGGAACCGCTCCTTCTGCTCCTCTTTCGACACGTGGAGGAAGAACTTGCGGATGAGGTAGCCGTTGCGCGCCAGGTAGCGCTCGAACGCGTTGATATCCTCGAAGCGGTCGCGCCAGATGGTCTTCGTCCTGGCGGCTGCGGGGAGCTTCGCGCGGTCGAGGATCTCGGGGTGCACGCGCACCACGAGGGTCTCCTCGTAGTAGGACCGGTTGAAGATGCCGATGCGGCCGCGCTCGGGCAGGGCCTTCGTCGTCCGCCACATGAAGTCGTGGTCGAGTTCTTCGGCCGACGGCGTCTTGAACGAGCAGACCTGGCATCCCTGCGGGTTGACGCCCGACATGACGTGGGCGATGACGCTGTCCTTCCCGGCCGCGTCCATGCCCTGGAAGATCAGCAGGACGCCCCAGGTGTCCTGGGCGTATAGCCTCTCCTGGAGCGCCGCGAGCCGCTCCACTCCCTGCTCGAGGAGCTTGCGGGTGTCCTTCTTCGATTGCTTCCACGACCCGCTGCCGGTCGGATGGTCCTTCAGCGAGAACCGGCCGCCGTCGGTGACGAGGAACGGGGCGACAAGATCCTGAGGCTTCATGGTCGTCCTCCGGCTTCGGCCGGGTGCGCCGCCAGCGTCTCACGATGCGCGGCCCGAGGGGCGGGACTCCGCCCGCCAGCGCGTCGAAGGGGCCGGGCGTCCCGGCGGCGGACGCGGCGCCCGGCCGCGGCTCAACTCGCCTCGCTGCGGGGGCGGGCCCGGACCACGGTCGTCTCGAGCTCGATGTCCTGGCGCATCGAATGCCACACCGAGCAGTACTTCTCGCGCGAGAGCGCGATCGCGCGGTCGATGTGCTCCTGCGGGGCGTTCGTGTCCAGGATGATGCGCATCTCGACCCGCACGAACCGCCTCGGCTCGGTGTCGGCGCGGTGGCCCCTCAGGTTCACCTCGAGCGCCACAACATCGAAGCGTCCGCGCGCAAGGATGTGGACGATGTCGATGGCGATGCACCCGGCGAGGCTCGACGCCAGGGCCACGACCGGCGTCGGGCCGGCCTGGTTCCGGCCGTCCAGCACCCATTCGTGGACGCCGTCGTGCGCCGTGAAGGCCTGGTCGCCGTCCCACTCGAGGTTCACGATGACCGGCGGTCTCGCGTCAGCCATGCTCCAGGCCGCTCCTCCGGCCTGCCCTGTGCCTCTGGAACCAAACGGCGCACGCCCTCTCGAGGCTGCGGGCCTCCAGGCCGCGCCGGCGCGGCTCGACTCCCGGGCGATTCACCCGGCAGGCCGCCTGGAGCGCCGCGCTCCGTCAGGCAGCCTCTTCGTGTCCGGAGGCGGCGGCGCCCCGCCGGTCCGCGGGCGCCGGCGGCCCGCGGACTTCGCGCCCGCATCATTGTAGCCCCTGGGCGCGCCGTTCCCCAGGTTGTCTGCCTCGACGCGGCTTGCTAGGCTGGGTCCATGAGCCGCACCCGGCGATTTCTGGCGGCGGCAGCCGCCGCGGCGCTGGCGGCCGCTGCCGCAGGGCGCGGGCCCGAGGCCGCTGGCGCCGCCGCGCCGCGCCCCGAGGCTCGGCAGGGCGGAGTGTTCCGCAGCGGCGCGAGGATGGTCCCGATCTACGCGACGGTCACCGACGCGCGCGGCGCGCTGGTGCCGGATCTGACGCGCGCGGAGTTCGAGGTCCTCGACAACGGCGTCCGCCAGGACCTCCTCGTCTTCGAGAACCAGACGCAGCCCTTCACCGCGGTCGTCATGCTCGACAGCAGCGGCAGCATGACCTCGTCGCTCAAGCTCGTGAAGGCCGCCGCCGAGCAGTTCCTGATCCGCCTGCTGCCGCAGGACAAGGCCCAGGTCGGCGCGTTCAACGACAAGATCCAGTTCAGCGGCGAGTTCACCTCGGACCGGGACGCCCTGATCGCCGCCCTCGGCGAGCTGGATTTCGGCAACCCCACCCGCCTCTACGACGCCCTCGACGAATCCCTCGATCGGCTCGCCCCGATTGAGGGCCGGCGCGTGATCGTGGTGCTGACAGACGGGGAGGACACGGCCAGCCGGCGCGGCCGGGGCGACGTGCTCGCCCGGGCCGTGGCCGGCGAGGTCATGATCTACGGCATTGGCCTCGAGTCCGATTACTTCAACGGAATCCGCCGCGTCCGCACGAGCCCCGACCGCGTGGTCCGGAGGCTCGCGGAGGAGACCGGCGGAGGTTACTTCCTGCTCAGGGAGACCTCGAACCTGAGCAGCACGTTCACGCGCATCGCCCAGGAGCTGCACAGCCAGTACGTGCTGGGCTTCACGCCGGCCGTGCTCGACGGCAGGGTGCATCAGCTGACCGTGAACGTGAAGCGCCCGGGCATGAAGGCCCGGGCGCGCAAAACGTACGTCGCCGCGTCGGAGGCCGGCACAGGCCCGCCGAAGTGAGCGCGCCCGCCCGCTGCAGGCGCGAGGGCGAGGCGGAAGGCCCGCTCAGGCCAGGGCGGCAATGACGGCCACGATGAGCAGCGCGGCCACGAGCCAGTCCGCGTTGCTCGACACGTTCCACTCGAACATGACGTCCTCCTCTCGTGCGAATCGAATGGCTCTACTGACCCCCGGCGGACGCCGACGGCAGACAGCTCACGCCCGAGATCGGCGTCATCCGCGCCTGACCTTGGCCGAGCGCCGCTCAGCCTGGAACCCCGGGGGCGTTCGAGCCCACCTGGATCAGTAGACGCGGAACGAGGCGCTCTGGTTCGGCTCGGCGCCGGGCCGCGGCGCCGCGCCCGTCTGCTATCATCGACCCATGCCGGACGGCGTGACCGACCATGAGTTCGCGGCGAAAGCCGAATCGGCCATCGAGGCGCTGCAGCGCGGCCTGCTCGGCCTCGCCGACGAGGAGGGGTTCGAGGTCGATCTGGAGGGCGGCGTGCTCAAGATCGAATTCGAAGAGCCTTCCAATGCGACCTTCGTCATCAGCCCCAACGCCCCGGTCCGCCAGATCTGGGTGTCGGCGCTCGTGCAGAGCTACAAGCTGGCCTGGTCGCAGGAAACGGGCGCCTTCGCCCTCGGCGGCGAGACGCTGGCGCAGCTGGTCGAGCGGCTCGTGCGCCTGCACCTCGGCCGCTGACGACAGCGGGCTCGCAGCGCCGCGCTGACGGGGAGGCGCGCATCAGGCGGCGGGTTCGGTTCAACGGAACACTCGCGGCACCGCGCTGACGGAGAGGCGGGCCGGACACCCGGCAGCCGAGGTACAATCCGGGCGGCCGATCGTCAACACAGGGAGGCGTTGGATGCGGAGATTCATGATCGTCTGTCTGGCCGGAGTCGTCGCGCTGGCGGCCGCAGGGTGCGGCGGCAAGAAAGAGGCACAGCAGCAGGCGGCCGGCGCCGCGCGGGAACCTGCCACGCAGGATCAGCAGTCCGCCACGGAGGAACGGGGCGGCGGTGAGGCTGACCTCGTCAAGGGCATGCAGGAGTTCGCCCGGGCGATGGAATCCATGCAGAAGTCGCCCGACGGCAAGGCGTACGAGCCGGTGAGCTTCAGATCGCTCATCGAGCTGCTGCCGGACGTCCCGGGCTGGGAGAAGGAGGAGCCCGAGGGCGAGAGCACGACGGCGCCGGTCCGCTTCTCCCAGGCCAGCGCGGGCTACACCAAGGGCGACGCGCGCATCGAAGTGAAGATCGTCGACACCGCGATGTCCAGGCTCCTGACGATGCCCTACCAGATGTTCCTGGCGGCGGGCTACTCGAAGGAGTCGACGAGCGGCTACGAGAAGGCCGTCAAGGTGAAGGGACAGCCCGGCTGGGAGAAGTGGAACAGTGAGTCGAAGACGGCCGAACTCGGCGTGATCGTCGGAGAGCGGTTCCTCGTCACCGTCGAAGGCTCGGGCGCGGACATCAAGGACGCGCAGGCCGTTGCCGGCCGGCTCGACATGGCGAAGCTGGCGGCCTTGAAGTAGCCGCCGGCGCCGCTACAGCCTGAACCCGGCGCGCAGCGGGTCGTCGTCATCGATCAGGAAGACGTGCTCGCCGGTGATCCAGGCCGACCCCTCGATCTCGGGCAGGATCGCGTCGAACCCGCCGACGCGCGTCCGGCCCGCGACTCGCCCCCGGAACAGCGTCCCGATCACGCTCTCGTGCCCGAAGGCGCGATCCTCCGGCAGGAGCCCCATGTCGGCGAGCACCGCCATCACGGCGCACGTTCCGGTGCCGCACGGCGAGCGATCGACCTCGGCATCGGCGAAGATCGTCACGTTGCGCAGGTCGGCGTCCTCGCGCCCCGGCGGGCCGGTGAAGATCGTGCCGTAGATGCCCTTCAGGCCCTTCTCGAGCGGATGCACCACGGGCACGGCCGCCTCGGCCGCCCGCGCGATCTCCATCCCGAGGCTCCGCAGGTCCGCCAGCCGCGAACCCGTGATGGGCACTCCGGCCGACTCGGCATCCACGATCGCGTAGAACGCGCCGCCGAACGCGATGTCCGCGCGGAGGCTTCGTCCCCGGGCCTTCAGCTCCAGGCCGGGCGCGAGCACGAACGACGGCACGTTGTCGAACGCGACGTGCGCAACCCGGACGGCGCCGTCCCCGCGCGCCTCCGCCGCCGCCCTGGCCCGCACGGGCCCGGCCGGCGTGTCGAACACGATCTCCCCGGCCCGCCGCGGATGGATCAGCCCCCGCTCGAGCGCGATGGTCGTCGCGGCGATGATGCCGTGGCCGCACATCGTGCTGTAGCCCTCGTTGTGCATGAAGAGCACGCCGGCGTCCGACGCGCCGGTGACGGGCTCGGTGAGGACGGCGCCGTACATGTCCGCGTGCCCCCGGGGCTCGAGCATCAGCGCCCGCCGGACGTGGTCGGCGTGGCGCGCCGCCCAGGCGCGCTTCTCGAGCATTGTGCCGCCGGCCGGCGCGGAGTAGCCTTCGACAATCAGGCGGAGGGGCTCGCCGGCGGCGTGGGCGTCGATGGTCCGGTAGCGGCGCGGCGCGGGTCTTCGGGACATGACACCTCGCGTGAGTCGCGCGGACCGCGATTATACGCGAGCGGCGCGCTGATTCCGGGCCTGGGGAACCGCGGCTGAGGCCACCGGGGGCTGGCGCCGATACGAAGTGCGCACGAGGCCCGCCGCGGGCGCGACTCCCGGCTGCGGCGGCTCGCGAGCCCGGAGCTGACGTCGCGCAAGTGACCGGGCGGGGAACATACGCCCGCCGCGAGCGTCAGTACCAGCAGATGGCGAAGAAGACTCCCTGGCCCGTCATCGTCCTCGGGATCGGCGCCTTCGCGCTGATCGTGGGGGCGGGTCTGATCGCCGTCGCCGGCTACTTCGTCTACCAGCAGTTCGCCATCCAGGCGACCGCTGCCACCGAGGAGGACGCCGCGCAGGAGTTCGCGCTGGCCGCGAGCCGGTTCCAAGGCCAGAAGCCCTACCTGGCCATCAAGGACGGGGAGCCGATCGTGAGCAACGATCGGCCCGCGAAGCCGGGCGAACCCATCGACGCCATTCACATCCTCGTGTGGGATCCCGACCAGGGCCGGGTCGTCCGCTTCAACGTCCCGCTCTGGCTGCTCCGGATGTCGAAGGGACACCCGATCAAGATCCAGCACGACGGCGACGAGGCTCCCGTCAGGCTGAAGCTCACGGCCGCGGACCTCGAGAAGCGGGGGCCTGGCCTTATCCTGGACCACAAGGACGCCGGCGGCCAGCGCATCCTCGTCTGGGCGCAGTAGTCACCGGCGTTCGCGCCTAGGGAACGCAGGTTCCGCCTGCCGCGGGAGCGAGGGCGAGGCGCGTCAGCACGCGCGTCGCCGGGTCGAGGGCGAGTGACAGGTCGAGGTCGCCCTTCGCGCACGCGAGGCGGATCGTGGCGGCGCGCTCGCCGTCGCTGGCGAGCACCTCGCCCACGCGGCAGGCTCCCCACGCCGCTGCGCTGTCCAGGAGGCGGCGCGCCTCCTCCGGCGCGACTCCGGCGCCGAGCTTGATCGAGAGCGGGCCGCGGCGTTGCGCCGAGACGGCGCGCGCGATGGCCGCCGCCGCCGCGTCGAGGCCCGGCGCCAGCGGCCGAACGGGCACGACGACCCACTCCTGCACGAGCGGCGGCTCGGTCGGCGCGAGCGTGATTCCCACCCGCAGCCAGCCACGGTCGCATGTCTCGGTCCACGTCCCGCGCAAGGCGTTTTCGACGTTGAAGCCCAGGTTCGCCCGGCACGCGCCCTGCGCGGCCCGGATCGACTCGAGCTGCGCCCGGCGCCTGTCGGCCGGCTCGTCGAGAAACAGGTTGTCGGCCGCGACAGCCGCGGCTTCGCGCTCATCCCACCGATCGATCAGCCGGATCACGCGGGCCCTGGCATCGAGGAGCGCGACCGACGGCTGCGCCACCCTCGGCTGGAGCCCTCCCGTCCTGGCGAGGGCCTCGATGGCATCGTCGGCGGCGAGCCCCCAGTTCGTGTACGTGAGGTTGCCCATGGCGAAGAGCGCCACGCCGTACTCGGGCAGCCAGCGCATGTGCGATCCGAACCCGGGGAGGCCCCCGCTGTGCGCCACCAGATGCCCGAATCCGCAGCTCTGCCAGACGCGCAGCCCGAATCCGTACCCGCCCGCGCTGAGCTGCAGCGGCCCGTCGACGGAGCTGCGGCGCGCGACCGATGGCGACGGGCGCCACACCTGCTGCATCTCGCGCAGCGACGCGCGCCTGACAGGGCCGGTGTCGGGATCATCGCGCGGAGGCCAGGCCGACGACAGGAACGCCACGTAGGCCGCCAGGTCGCGCGCCGACGTCAGCATGCCGCCCATGGCGCCGAACGCGCCGTGAGGCAGCAGCGGTTCGTCCACCCAGCGGCCCTCCTCCAGCCGGTAGCCGCGCGCCAGGCGCGGCGGGGGCACGCTGGCGGCCTCCAGCGTCGTCGCGCTCATGCCGAGCGGCTTCAGGATGGCATCCGCGACGTAGGCCTCGTACGGCATGCCGGCCGCGCGCGAGACCACCCGGCCGAGGATCGCGAACCCGTAGTTCGAGTACTCGTAGGCCGTTCCCGTGGCCGTCGAGAACGGGATGCCTCGCTCCAGCATCCGCGCCATCCCGTCGTCGGTCGCGGCGAGCTGGCGATCGCCCCAGGGGTTGTCTTCAGGAAAGCCCGCGGCGTGCGAGAGGAGGTGCCGGATCGTGACGCGGGGAGAATCGGCGGTCGGCGGCGCGAGGCCGGCGAGTTCCGGGACGTATCGATCCGCCGCGTCGTCGAGCCCGAGCTTCCCTTCGTCGCGCAGCCGCATGACGCACAGCGCCGTGAAGCTCTTCGTCATCGACGCGATGCGGAACACCGTGTCCAGATCGACCGGATCCTTCGTCCGGACGTCGCGGACGCCTGCCGCGCCGGCGTGGGCGAGCCGTCCGTCGATCACGATCCCGTACGCGATCCCCGGCACGCGCGCGCGCTCGGCGAAGGTCTTGAACAGCCGGTCGATCTCGGGGAATGCCCGCTCGAGCCTGGTGACGCGGCCGGGGTCGGCGAACGCCGGCGGGGGAAGCCGCCCGCGGGCCTGCGGGTCGGGCTCGGCCCAGGGCGCGGCCGCCGCGCTCATCAGGATCATCAATGCGATCGCAGCCGGTTGCCGGGAGATGCTCATGGATCGCTCCACGCTCGTCGGATCGGATCCGTTCGCGGCCGACGGGGCCGCTAGTCGCCAATCAGGGCCGGCAGGCGCAGGAACGCCTGGATGCGCGAGAGCAGCGACCGCGAGGCCTCGGCGGCAACCGGGCGTCCCGGAGCGCCCTCGGCCTTCTGCCGTTCGAGGTCGGCCTGGCGCGCGGCCACGACATCGCTGATGCGCCTGAGGACGTCCGGGTTGACGAGGGCGACTTCCCGCAGCGACTCCGCCGTCAGCTCGACGACGTCCGAGTCCTCGACGGCCTGGACCGACGCCGTCCTCGGCTGCCCGGTCAGCATCGACATCTCGCCGAAGTACCCGCCGGCCGAGAAAACGGCGAGTTCCCGGCCCGATGCCTCGATCACGCGGACGCGGCCCCGGCGGACGACGTACATCGACCCGCCGGTCTCGCCCTGGCGGACGATCGTCTCGCCCTGGCCGAAGAGGCGTTCGCCGGCCCGCGCGGCCAGGGCGTACCGCTCGTCGATCGACAGGGGCTGGAAGAGATCGACCTGCCGCAGCGCCTCGTTGACCCGGCCGTTCCGCGCGGATTCCGGCTCGGACTCCGGCTCCCTGTGGATCTCGGTCTGGATCGGGAACGGGATCTCGAGCCCGTGCCGCCTCAACGCGTAGTAGACGGCCGTCCGGACCTGGTCGCGGGCCAGGCTGTCGCGGGAGAAGTCGTTCGTCCAGAACCGGACGCGGTAGATCACGGCGGACGCCCCGAAGTCGGCGACGATGACGTCGGGCGGGGGGTCCTTCAGCGCAAGGGGCGCGTTCGGGATCGCCTCGAGGAGCGCCTGCTTCACCTGGTTCGGCGGCGAACCGTAGCTCACGCCGACCTCCACATCGAGCCGCGTGAGCGCGGACGGCTCCGAGTAGTTGGTGATGGCCTCCTTGGCCATGAAGGCGTTCGGCAGGATGACGAGGTTCCCGGCCTTCGTCTTGAGCTTCGTCGCCCGCCAGGTCACCTCCGCCACGAGCCCGACGTGCGGCCCGACGGCCACCCAGTGCCCGACGCGGAAGGGCTTCTCCACCTGGATCGCCAGGCCGGCGAACATGTTGCCCAGGGTGTCCTGCAGCGCGAAGCCGATGACGACGGCGCTCACGGCCGTCGTCGTCAGGAACTTCTCGCGCATCACGACGGTGCCGACGAGCAGGAACAGCCCGATGACGATCGTGTCCTGCACGATCGCCGGGAATCGCTCCGGCACGCGGTCGGCGCGCAGCGGGTTGAAGGCCGTCACGACGGCCAGATTGATGAGCGCGAGCGCCAGGCAGAGCTGCGCCACCGAGAGCACGCGCACGTCCATGGCGGCCGACAGCCCGTAGCGGCCGAGCACGACGACGGCCGCGGTGTAGACGAGGGCCAGCAGCAGTGTCAGGCGCAGCTTGCGGCGGACGAGGCGGTTGACGCTCGCGGCGCGGACGACGAGCGTTGCGGCGAGGATGACGGCGCCGATGGCGATGCGGAGGGCCGGCGCGCTCACGACAGGAGGTTCCCCTGCGCCCGGAACGCCTCGAGTTCGGCCGGAGTGATCGTCACCGAAACCAGCGTCTTGACCGGGCCGCCTTTGGCGTCGCGCTCGGTGTCCACCCCGCGCGAGGCGCCCGACCCGACGACCTCGGCCGATCTTTTTTCGGCCCCTCCAGGCTTGACGAGGCTGCCGAGGCCGAACCCCTTCTTCTTCGGCTTGCCGCCGCCGGCGAGCCCCGCCGCGCCGTCCTCCACCGCCGCGATGTCGGCCGCCGCCGCGGCGGTGAAGGGAATCGCCGCCCTGTAGCGGTCCCCGAGCACGGCCGCGGACGCGAGCTTGCGCGATCCGATCTCCCGCTCGATCCGGTCGAGGCGCTCCTTCATCTCGGGGTGCGACGCGAAGAGGCCCTGCCTGCCGGAACTCGTCCGATTGCGGGCCTCGAGGCGCTTGAGGAAGCCGCCGAGGCCCGCGGGCGCGTAGCCGGCGGCATTGGCGACCAGGAGGCCCTTCTCGTCCGCCTCCAGCTCCTCGCCGCGCCCGAACCCGGCGAGCACCATTTCCGAGGTGACGTCCACCAGCTTGTTCCAGAGCGCCTTGTTCGACTTGATGCTCTCCTCGGCGGTCATCTGGATCGCCTTGTTCTTCTGGATGGCCCGGATCGTGTGCTTCTCGGTGACGTGCACGATCTCGTGGGCCAGCACGCCGGCCAGCTCCGCCTCGGAGGACATCAGGCCGAGCGCGCCGCGGGTGACGTGGATGTAGCCGCCGGGCGCGGCGAAGGCGTTGACGCCGTCGGTGTCGAGGACGACGAAGGTGAAGTGGAGGCGGGGGCGATCGCTCTTCTGCGCCAGGAGCGTGCCGACCAGCGTGACGTAGCGGTGGACCGCGGCATCCTGGACCACGCCGTAGCGCTCGCGCACGCGCTCGCTCACGCCGGCGCCGAGCTGGCGCTCCTCCTCGTCGGTGACCTGCAGCTCGCGCAGCTGCTCGACGCGCTTGACGACGGTGTCGAGCTTCGGCTTCTTGGGGATCTTGATCAGTTGAGTCGCGGCCGGCGCTGCCAGGGCCGCGCCGGGCACGACGAGCGCCCAGGCGGCGAGCGGGGCGGCGAGCGGACGCAGGAGGCGCAGGCGCCGGCTGCGGGCGGACTGCAGGCGCTGAGGGGCGTGAACGGCTCGCATGGCATGTGTTCTCCCGGGCTACGACGGGGGCAGCACCGCGAAGATGGCTACTTCCTCCGACTTCCCTTTGACCGTCACCGAGCCGAGGGGCCGCAAGTCGTACCGGCCCTTGAGCCGGGTGCGCGTCGCGTCGCTGACGATGAGGCGGGTCCCGTACTCCTTGTTCAGCGACTCGAGGCGCGCGCCGAGGTTGACCGCGTCCCCGATGACGGTGTAGCTCATGATGGTATCGGATCCGATGTTGCCCGCCAGCATGTCACCGCTGTTGACGCCGATGCCGATGTCCAGGGCCGGCCGCCCTTCGGCGGCCCACTTCGCGTTCAGCCCGCCGAGGGCCGCGAGCATCCCGAGCGCCGCCTTCACCGCGTTGTCGGCGTGATCCGCGTCCGGCACTGGCGCCCCGAAGAGCGCCATCACCATGTCGCCGACGAACTTGTCGATCGTGCCGCGGTGGCGGAACACGACGTCCACCATCGCCGAGAAGTACTCGTTGAGCTGCGCGACCACCGCCTCGGGCTGGCCGCGCTCGGTGAGCGCCGTGAACCCCCGGATGTCCGCGAAGAGCACGCTCATCTCGCGCCGGGCGCCTCCGATCCGGGCCCCGGCCGGGTCGGCCAGCAGCTGCTCGTACACGTCCCGGGAGACGAAGCGCGAGAACAGCTTCTTGACGCGCCGCTTCTCGCGGCCCTCGGCGAAGTAGTGGTACGCCGTCCCGCCGAACGCCGCGAAGGTGGCGCCGAGCACGGGCTCGGCCACGCCGATCCACACGCCCTGGCCTATGAGCAGGTACGACGCCCAGGCGAGCCCCGCGATCATCAGCGCCGCCGCCGCAAGCGTCGGCCCCACCGCCGTCAGCGCGCCGGCGATGCCGACGGCGAGCGCGCACGCTAGCAGCACGCCCAGGTTTCCCGCGCGGCCGAGGGGCCGCATGAACCGCCCCGACAGCAGGTTGTCGATGACGTTGGCGTGCACCTGCATGCCGGGCATGCTGCCTTCGGCGAACGGGACCGTGAACAGATCCCGCAGCCCGGCGGCCGTCGTGCCGACGACGACGATCTTGTCGCGGAAAACGGCCGGATCGACGGCCGGGGCCTGCTCCGCCAGGAGCTGCTGCTCGGAGTAGAACAGGTCGTAGAACGAGTAGTCCGCGTAGGTCGGCCTGCCGTCCTTGAGGACCGGGCCCGTGAACCGGATGAGCAGCCGCCTGGCGTCGGCTGCGGGGCCGTAGAAGCTCGGGATGCGCGCGGCGACCAGCGGCGCGGCCGCGCGGCCCACCTCGAGCGTGTCGCCATTGCGCCGGATCGACTCGCGCGCCACGGGCCCGGCCACCATGACGGCGGCCACGGCAATCGACGGCACGCCCACCGTGCCGACGCGCACGAACGGCGCCGTCCGGCGCACGGGGCCGTCGGCGTCGTAGATAGTGAGCGAATGGCCGACGGCGGCCGCGGCCTCGGTCAGCTCGGCGTAGGGCAGGATCACGCCTGGCCTGGATTCGAAAGCCGGATCCGCCTCGAAAAACCGGCTCCCGCGCAACGCGCTGAGCCCCCGGACGTCTTCGAGCGCGACCTCGTCGGCCGTCACGTCCGCCGCGAACACGACGTTCCCGGCGCGCGACGCGGAGGTGGCAAGGGCCAGGTCCGATTCCTCGCCGGTCCACGTGTCCCCGCCGGCCTGGAACGTCCGCCGGTCGCGCTCGGTGAACAGGACGTCGTACACGATGGCCTTCGCGGGCGCGCGGCGCAGGTAATCGATAAGCGAGGCGTGCACCAGGCGCGGCCACGGCCACCGGCCGACCTGCGGCTCGAGCCGCCTGATGCTGCTGTCGTCGATGCTCACGAGGACGAGGTCGCGGCGAGCCGACGCGGGGTCGGCGGCCAGCCTGACGCGGTAGTCGTACGTCTTCAGCTCGACCGTGCGGAGGAAGGCGGTCTGGCCGAGGGCCCAGGCGAGCGCGGCCGCCGCCGCGCCCAGCGCGCAGCCGATGGCGAGTGTCGCGCACAGGGAGCGCCTCATGCCGGCCGCTCTGTTCCTCTATCAGCCCCGGTCCGCGCACCGCGCCGGCGGGCGGCCGGAGCGCGCGCCTGGAGCAGGGGCGTCGCCGGATTGTATGATGGATGGTACCGGTACGGGGATTCGAACCCCGGTCCCGTGGCTGAGAACCACGTGTCCTGACCCCTAGACGATACCGGCACCCGTCGGGCTGGAACCTCTAATTTTACGGCCTCGCGCGTCCGGGGTCAAGCTTCTCACGCCTTATGCCTACACGGCCGCTGCTCGTCATCGCCCTCGTCCTGCTGCTCCTCGGCGCCGCCGCCGCCTTTTATTTCGCGGGCCAGGAGCCTGGCCCGCTTGTCCGGATCGAGAAGCCCGCGGCCATCGGCGGCGGCTCCGTCGAACTCGACCTGATCGTAGACGCCATCGGCGGCGGGCTGACGCGCCTCGACGCCGCGGTCGAACAGGAAGGACGCACCCTTCCGCTGTTCTCGCTCGCCTCGTCCGGGTCAGCGACGTTCACGCAGGAGACGGCGGACCGGATGCGCGTGAAGCAGACCACGCCGGCCGGGTCGCTGGCGGGGCTGCGCGACGGCCCCGCACGCGTCGTGGTGACGGCGGCCCGGAGCGTCCTCTTCGGCCTGCGGACGGCCGAGTCGGTCACGGCGCGGGACGTTGCCGTGCGCATGACGCCGCCGGCGCTGGCCGTCGTGTCCACGCACCACTACGTCAACCTGGGCGGATCGGAAATGGTCGTCTACCGCGTGACGCCGTCCGACGCCTCGTCCGGCGTGCAGGTGGGCGATCGGTTCTATCCGGGCTTCGCCGCGGCCGGCGCCGCCGCCGCCGGGGCCCGCCCGGCCGACCCGTCGCTTCGCGTGGCGTTCTTCGCCCTGCTGCACGATCAGGACGTCACGACGCCCATTCGCCTCGTCGCAACGGACCCCGCGGGCAACGCGGCCGGCGCCGCCCTCGACCGGCGGGCGTTTCCGTCCGGGTTCAGGCGCCGCCGCCTCGAGATCACCGACCGCTTCCTGCTGCAGGTCGTCCCGGGCATCCTGGCCGCGACGCCTGGCCTGCAGGCCTCGGCCGAGTCGCCCGAGGCCAGGCTCGACGCGTATCTCAAGATCAACCGCGAGCTGAGGCAGGCCAACGACGCCCAGATCGAGTCGATCTCGCGTGGAACGGCGCCGGAGCGGCTGTGGAGCGGGCCGTTCCTGCGCATGGGCCGGGCGCAGGCGGAAGCGGCCTTCGCCGACCACCGGACCTACGTGTACGGCGGGCGCGAGGTGGACCAGCAGGTGCACCTCGGAACGGACCTGGCCTCGACCCGCGGCGCGCCGATCGTCGCCGCGAACACCGGCCGCGTCGCCTTCGCCGCGTATCTTGGCATCTATGGCAACTGCGTGATCCTCGATCACGGCATGGGCGTCCAGACGCTGTACGGCCACTTGTCGAGTATCACCGTGGAGGTCGGAGACCGGGTGGGCCGGGGGGAGCCCATCGGCCGGAGCGGCATGACCGGCCTTGCCGGCGGCGACCACCTGCACTTCGCGGTGCTGGTCGCGGGGCGGCCGGTGAATCCGGTCGAGTGGTGGGACCCGCACTGGATTGCGGACCGCATCGACCGCAAGCTCGCGGCGTCGGGCCTCTCGGCCAGGTGACGGGCGCGCTTTCCGCGGATTCCCGGGAACCGGCGCTGCCGCCCGATCGCCGTCAGCGGTACCGCAGGTACTTCGCGCGCAGCAGGCGCCAGGCCGCTTCCGCCCTGCCCCATGACGCGGCGATGGCCGCCGGGTCCTCGCCGGCGCGGATCCGCGCGGCCGCGTCGGCGCCGAACAGCCGGCCCACGCGCTCGAGTTCGAACGCCGCCGGGAACAGCCGGTGCAGGGCCGACGCGATCTCCAGCCCCACGCGGACCGGCTTGAGCCGCGCGCGGTCGGTCACGATGACGAACACGCCGTGGCACAGCTCGCCGGCGAACCGGCTGGACGAGGGCGTGAAGTCGACGGGGTAGAAACGCACGCCCGGCAGGTCGCGGCCGTTCAGTTCCGCCGCCAGGCGCGGAGCGTCGATCCACGGCGCGCCGACCTGCTCGAACGGCGTGTCCGTCCCGCGCCCCACCGACACGTTCGACGCCTCGATTGCGCCGACGCCGGTGTACAGGCTGGCCGCCACCATGTTCCGCATGTTGGGCGAGGGGTTCACCCACGGCAGCCCCGTGTCGTCGAACCACGCGTCGCGGTCCCAGTACTTCATCTCGACCACGGTGAGATCGGCGCCGATCTTGCGCTCGGCGTTGAAGAGCAGCGCCAGCTCGCCGAGCGTCATCCCGTGGCGGATGGGCATCGGGTGGTACGCCGTGAAGCTCAGCTCGCCCTGGTCGACGGTCGGGCCCTCGATGGCCGATCCGGTCACCGGGTTCGGCCGGTCGAGGACGACGACGGCGATCCGGCGCTTCGCGGCTTCTTCCATCACGTAGCCCATCGTGCTCATGTACGTGTAGAAGCGCGACCCGATGTCCTGCAGGTCCACGACCAGCGTGTCGATGCCCCGCAGCATCTCGTCGGTCGGCCGCCTGGTGGCGCCGTAGAGCGAGTGGATCGGCAGGCCGGTCTTCTCGTCCCGGGACGAGGGGACCTCCTCGTCCAGGATGCCTCGGATGCCGTGCTCGGGGCTGAAGAGCGCCGCCAGCGTCACGTCCTTCGCGGACGCGAGCAGGTCGATCGTGGGCTCCCCCGTCCTGGCGCGGCCGGTGTGGTTCGTCACCAGGCCGACTGTCTTGCCCTTCAGCCGGGCGAACCCCTCCGCGCGGAGGACGTCGATGCCGTTGAGCGTCCGGCCGGCGGCCCGATCCGGCCGGCGGGGCGCCGTGCCGCTCGCGCCGAAATCCCCGCCCGTCCAGCGCTCGGCGCGCAGGACCGAGTCGTTCGGCAGGAGCCGCAGCGCCGACGCCACGATCGTGGCGACGCGCGCCCGCACGGGCGTGGCGTCGCCCTTGCCGTCAGGGTGCACGCGGTTGGAGAGGAAGATCACGTACGTCTTCGTGACGGGATCCATCCAGAGGGACGTGCCGGTGAAGCCCGTGTGGCCGAAGGACCCGATCGGCAGCAGCTCGCCGCGGTTCGACGAGTAGCTGGTGTCGATGTCCCACCCGAGGGCCCTGACGCTGGCCATGCCCGGCGGCGTGGCCGGCGACGTCATCTTGAGGACCGTGAGCGGCGACAGCACCCGCGCGCCGCCGAGGGCGCCGCCGCCGAGCACCATGCGGCAGTAGCGCGACAGGTCCGCGGCGGTGCTGAACAGCCCGGCGTGGCCCGCCACGCCGCCCATCCGCCGCGCCGTCGGATCGTGCACCGTGCCGCGCAGCATCTCGCGGTTCGGCCCCTCGCACGGCCACCCGTAGGGCGTGCACAGCTCGGTCGGCGCGACGCGCGCCGTCAGGGACGCCGGCGGCAGGAACATCGTGTCCGTCATGCCCAGCGGCCTGGCGACGCGATCGGCCACGAACCGATCGAAGGGCGTGCCGGAGACCCGGGCGACGATCTCGGAAAGCAGGAAGAAGTTTATGTCGCTGTACACGAAGCGCTCGCCTGGCGGCGCCACGAGCACTTCCTCGCAGGCCTGCCGGATGGCCTCGTCCGAGCCGCGCCACGAGTCGTCGGTGAGCTCGAGGTCCGGCCGCAGCCCCGAGACGTGCGTCAGCAGGTGCCGGATGGTCACGCCCTCCTTGCCGTAGCGCCCGAAATCGGGGATGAACGACGCCACCCGGTCCGTCAGCCGAATCCGCCCCTCCTCGACCAGGATCATCACGCTCGTCGTCGTCGCCACGACCTTGGTGAGTGACGCGAGATCGAAGATCGTGTCGAGGGTCATCGGCTCGATCCGAGGCACGAGCGCCCGGTTGCCGTACGCTTTCTCGTAGAGCACGTCCTGGCCCCTGCCGACCAGGAGCACGGCCCCCGGTATCTGCTTGTCCCGGATGGCCTGTTCGATGACGGCGTCGACGGCCGCCAGGCGGGACGCATCGGCCGCGGCGCCCCGCAGGGGCGCGCCCTGTCCGGCGGGACGCGGCGGCGGGGCCGGCAATGGCCGGGCAGCCGCCAGGGACGCGGTTGCCAGGGCCAGAACGAGGGACAGGAAACCACGTCGCACGCGCACCTCCCGGGCAACGAGCCGCGGATGGTAAGCTAGCACAGACCCCCAAGGAGTTCGAGTGATCCGGCTCCCCCGCTTCCCGCCGCTGCCGCCGGCGGCGCGCATCGCTGCCTGCGCCGCGTGTCTGACGATCCTCCCCGCGGCCGCGTCTGCGCAGTTTCCCGTCGGCCGACTGTTCGGGTCCGTGCGTGACATCGCGGGCCGGCCGATCGGAGGAGCCTCCGTTCACGCCGTGAACCCCTCGGCCGTTCCGTCCGCGTTCTCGGCGACGGTGAACAAGAAAGGCGAGTGGTCCATCCTCGGGCCGCGGTCGGGGGTATGGAAGGTGTCGGCCGAAGCGCCCGGCTTCGAGCCTGCAACGGTGAGCGTTCCGGTGAGCCTGGCCCAGCGCGCAGAGCCAATCGACTTCGTGCTGGTGGCGCTGCCTGCCCGGAGCCCGCTCGACGGCGTCGACACGAAGCGGCTCCAGGACGACCTGAGCCGGGCTTCCGCGCTGATGGCCGGCGCGCGCTGGGACGAGGCGGTCGCGGCGTACCGCGCGATCCTCGCGAGGGTGCCGCTTCTGGACAGCGTGAACTTCGCCATCGGCCGCGCGCTCCGCATGAAGAAGGACTACGCCGGGGCCGAAGCGGCCTACCGCGCCCTTCTGGAGCGCGACGCCAGGAACCAGCAGGCGCTGCTCGAGGTCGGACGCACCCAGATCGAGGCAGGAAACGGCGCGGCCGCCGCCGCTACGCTCGACGGCCTCCTCGCGATCGACGGTTCGACCGAGGAGGCGGCGGAGGCGCGCGAACTGCTGGCCCGGATCCGGAAGTGACGCGAGGCGAGCTCCGAAGCCCGGGACCCGGCCCCTCCGCCTTCGGCCGCCGGCCCGCCAGCCGCTCGCCCTGCCCCTTGGGCCTCGCGCCCGCCCGGACTGCCGCCCGGCTCCGCGCGCCTGACATCCGCCTCTCTGTGCTACCATCCGCCCCGTGTCGCGCAGGCGCGCGTTCTTCGCCCGGCGCTGCCAGGCCGCCGCGTTCGTGCTGGCCGCTCTGGCGCTTTAGGCAGGCGTCTCGGCAATGACGGAAACCAGGGGAGCTGGCCTGACGGCCGTTGCGGGCATCACGGTTGGGCACTGCACCCTGGCGGAACGCCCGACCGGCTGCACTGTCGTTCTGGCCGGCTCCGGGGCGGTCGCCGGCGTGGACGTCCGCGGGGCCGCGCCCGGCACGCGTGAAACGGACCTGCTGAATCCGCTCAACCTCGTGGACAAGGTGCATGGGATCGTCCTCGCCGGCGGCAGCGCCTTCGGCCTCGATGCCGCCTCGGGTGTCGTGCGCTACCTCGAGGAGCGCGGGATCGGGTTTCCGACCGACTACGGCGTCGTTCCCATCGTGCCAGCCGCCATCCTGTTCGACCTGGGCGTCGGCGATCCCAAGGTGAGGCCCGGGGCCGACTGCGGCTATCGCGCGGCCGCCGCCGCCTCGGCCGGCCCGGTGCCCGAGGGCAGCGTGGGCGCGGGCGCCGGGGCGACGGTGGGGAAGCTGCTCGGCATGGCGCGCGCCATGAAGGGCGGCGTCGGCTCCGCGGCGCTGACCCTGCCCGGCGGCCTGACGGTGGCGGCCCTGGTGGCCGTGAACGCGTTCGGGGACGTGATCGATCCGGCAACCGGGCAGGTGGTCGCCGGCGTCCGCACGGCCGACGGGCGCGGACTGGCCGATGCCAGGCTCCGCATGCGTGCGGGAACGGCGCTCAAGCCGCCCCTCGGCACGAGCACCACGATTGGCGTCGTGGCGACCAACGCGCGCCTGACGAAGACGCAGGCGACGAAGGTGGCGCAGATGGCGCACGACGGGCTCGCGCGCGCCCTCGCCCCGGTCCACACGCTGGCCGATGGCGACACGCTCTTCGCGCTGGCGACCGGCGCGCTCGCTGCCGACGCCGATCTCAGCACCGTGGGCGCGCTGGCCGCCGACGCCGTCTCCGACGCCGTCGTGCGCGCCGCCCGCGAGGCGAAGGGCCTGCCCGGCCTGCCCGCCGCGGGCGATCTCGGCCCCGCGCGGCGCTGACATGAGCCTGCACGCCGGCCTCCTTGTCGCCTACTCCGCGGTCCTGCTGGCCCTTGGGCTCGCCGTCAGCCGGCGTGTCCGGAGCGCGTCTGGGTTTTTCGTGGCCGACCGGCGGCTCGGCGGCGTCCTTCTCGCCGCCATCTTCTCCGCGGAAGTGAGCACGTCGGACCCGGTGCTGTTCATGCTGGCGACCTCGCTCTCGCAGGACCTCTACCGCCGCTTCGTCAATCCCGCCGCGTCCGATGCGTAGGTGCTGTGCGCCGCGCGGGGGGCGGCCGTCGCGGGAGGCGCCCTCGGCATCGGCATCGCGCTCGTCACGCCCACCATCGTCGGGGCGCTGAGCGTCTTCTACGCCATGCTCGGCGCGACGCTGTTCGTGCCGGTGCTCGTGGCGCTGCACGCGCGGACGGATCGGCGAACCGAAGTGATGGCGTCGATCCTGGCCGGGGCGGCCGCCGTGACCGCCGTGCAGCTTGGCGTCGGAACGCGCCCGGGCAGCGTCCTGACGCCGGCGACGGCGGGGCTGCTGACTGCCGCGATCACGTACGGGTCTGCCGTCGCCCTTCGCGCCGCGCGACACGCACCCGGCGAACGCCGGCGCTGAAGGCGCTCTCGGCTGGAGCCCGCGGGAGACAGGCGTGCGCAGCGCGCCACATCGAGCTAAGGGTTCAGCGGACGCGGACGTCCACCTGGCCGCTCAGCTGCAAGTCGGTCAGCACCTGCCGAATCTCGGCCACCAGCGGCTCTACCTCGCCAGCGTTCGCGGTGACCTCCGCGCGGACCTCGATGTGGAGATGCTGCCCGCTGCGCAGCTTCGGCACGAGGCGCGTGCCCAGCCGGTTCCAGATGTCCGGCGGGATGGTTCCTCGAAGCTCAATCACCACATCCCCGCCGGGTCGCGCCTGCCCAGTCGCTCGCATCGTCTCTGGCGGTATCTCCTCGGGCTCGACACCACCCGGACTCCCAGCGGGCCTCGGCAGTTCGCCCGACGTTGTACCAGCCGCCGGCACCCCCCTCAGCCTCTTCGCCCGCGCCTTCTTCAGGAGGTAGATGTCCGACTCAAAGACGATCTCGTCGGGATCGAGTTCGTCCTTGTCGCCGAACCACACGCGCGAGTAGGAGCCGTCGGGCCGTGCCCCGGACGCGAGGCCGAACTCCCCCTTCTTGACGAACTCCGGGATCTTGGCCCGCAGGACGGCATCAGCATCGGGCACCCTGTCGAGGCCGCAGTTGAGGAAGGCTTGGCGGAGGCTCACCAGCGGCCAGGCTCCCGATTCAGCTAGCGCCGGCGGCCACTTGCGATCCAGGTAGCTCGCTCCGATCGAATCGTTCAGCAAGGTCTCGGTCTTGAGGGCGTTGATGATCCGCCCGGCAAGCGAACCGGTGTCGGCCGCATGCCCCGCGTGAAGATCGAGCACGCCTACGCCGTCCGGCTGATCCCGGTCCGCCAACAGGACGTACCGGTAACTGGCCCACACCTCCTCGCGAGCCTTGTCCTCGGCGTCCCGCACGTCCGCCCCGATGCTCGATCGCTCCTCCTTGTCGAAATCGTGGCCTAGGCGCCCCTCCTGCAGTTCCCGCTGGACGCGCCGCCAGGCTAGCCAGTCCGCCACGCTGTCTCTCAGGGCCGCTCCTGGCTTGCGTACCACCCACAGAAGCGCCCCTGGGTAGAGCCTCGGCGACGTTCCCTTCGTGCGGGTCCATTCCGACACCCTCAGGCGCAGCGCGCCCTTTTCGTCCAGCTCTTCCGTGGGAGGGAGCACGATCGCGGTCAGTCGCGTCGTCTCGGGAACCTCGGAACCATCCGCCTTCAGGAAGATGACCGGCAGGCGCTGGTTGACCTCGAACTCCTTCTCGACCAGCGCAGCCATGGCCCGCTTCACTTCGCCCTCGTCGAGGGACGCGAGCCGGTTGCTCTTCACCTGGTTCAGCTTCGGCTTCGACCCGAAGCGATACCCGTCCGCGCCGACCTTACGAAGGTAGTAGGCCTTTCGTTCAAGGGCCACGAGCCCGTTGTCGATGGACGTCGAGTCCATCCCGGGCTCGCCGAGCGCGAACCGGAGCTCCGGCAGATGAGCGGCCTTGTCGCCCTGCCCGCCGGACGATTCGAACAGAACGGCGGTGCCGACGCGGCGATGGATGTCCCGCAGCGCTCCGGTCGCGTCAGCGTCGAGGGCAGCCGCGTGACTGTTCGACGTGCTGATGTCGGCCGCGATGGCTGCCCCGAGCCTCGAATCTCCCAACTGGCCCAGTACGGCCGATCGAAGGCCGCGATCGCCGAGGGGAGCCGAGCCCAGGGTGATGACAGCCTCTTTGCGTGCCAACTGGTATCCCTCGCGCATCGCGAGCGACACCCACTGGGCGAGCATCGCCAGGGTGCCTCGGGTCTGTTGGAACTGCGGCAGCGTCTGCCACTTTCGTTGGAATACGGTGAGCGTGGCCGGGTGGAACGGGTAGCACGCCTCGAAGCGCTGCCGCAGCAGATCCCTGGCGTGCGCCTCGGTCGCGGTCGTGTCTACCGCCGTCCATTCGGGCGGAAGCTCTGCGCGGCGTTGGTAGCACCACTCGGCGTACGCCTCGGCGACGCCGCGCCGCACCGCTGGCTTCCCGACATCCTCGAACAGCCGCTTGCGGATGACGTCACTGATCTGCGACTCGTCGTTTGCGATGAGGTCCTTGGCGACGCGGCGAACGACCTTGGTGATCTTCTCCTGCCAGGCCCGGTCCCAGTCCGTCATCTCGACTTCGCTGCGGGGCAGGCTGACGACGGCCGCGGAGCGGGGCGATCCGGTAACGGCCACCGTGAGGTTCTGGATGAAGGAGTGAAACGGGTCGGCCAGCGCCCTGTGGCGGTTCAGGCAGTTGAGGACTTCGTCGAAGAGGAAGAGGGCGCTTCCGCCGGCGGCGGCGATGATCTCGGCAATCGCGGTCGTCCCGGGAGGCGCCGTTAGCCGGTCCTTTCCGAGCAGCTCCACGCCGCGCTCTCCGGCGAGCTGGCGCGCGACGTCGATCCAGGGAGTCTCGCGGCCCGGCTGCGGATCCCACGCGCTCCCGACGAACACGGCGATTCTGGTCTTGGGAGGCTCGGCGATTCCAGCCTCCCCCAGCAGGGACGCCACAGCGGGGTCGGACGCCACCTTCGCGCCGTGCCTGGCGAGGTGGTACAGCAGAGTCAGCGTCTGCGTCTTGCCGCCGCCGAACTGCGTGATGAGCGTCGTCACGGGCGCCGAGTCCGACGTCTCGCCCGCGAGACGCCGCAGCACCAGCCGCAGGTGTTCACGGAGCGCCTTCGTGAACGACGTCCGTGACACGAACAACGCGGGATCGCGGTAGTCCTTCGGCGCCGTTCCCGCCACAACCTGCTCGAGGTGGATGGCGAACTCGCTTGGATCGAACGATCGCCCCTCTCTGACTTCCTTCGCGGCGTGACGACTCTGTACCAGGGTTCCATGGCGTCTTCCTGTGGTCGGGAGCTACCTGGGGGCCGCGAGCAGCATGGCGTCGAGCAGTCGCTTTTCTTCGCTGTCCTTCGGGTAGAGCGCGGACAGGGCGTTGGCGAGCCGCATGAAGTCCGGGCTGCGCTCGACTTCGGCCTTCAGAAACGCCCGGAGGGCGTTTGCCCGGCCGGCGGATTGGAGCAGCATCCCGACGTGCAGGCGGTCGAGCGTGGTCCCGCCCCTGTCGCCGGTCAGATCCTCGTCGCGGACGTGCGACGCGGCTCGGCGGCCCCCTCGCGATGTTCTGCGCTCGTCGGCGTCGCGGTCAAAGATGAAGTCCAGCGACAGCTGCCGGCCGCCCTTCGTGCCGGCCTCAATCCGTCCGGCGACGGCCGATGCGCCTTCGCGCCCGAACAATTGCTCGGCGCGCTCCGAAACCGGCAGGAGCCGGACGATGCCCTTCTCCGTGGAGATGATACGGTCTTCGAACTGATCCAGGTGGATGCCAAGCGGCTGAGCGAAGCGGCGGACGACGTCGAAGATTAGCGTGAGTCCTTTGCGCGCTTTCTTTCGCGGCGCATCGTCTTCGTCGTCTTCGCCTTCTTTATCGTCCTCGTCATCGCGACGACGGGCCCGCGGACTCTCGTCTTCGTCCGACGCGGTCGCCTGGAGCGTCCAGAGGAACAGGGCGGTGAGCCTCGCGTCTTCCTCCAGG
>ERZ795030.2147-NODE-2147-length-24438-cov-4.570438_pt1 | contig 24438 bp, 18 predicted proteins | sample MGYA00375122_ERZ795030 | MGnify/ENA primary metagenome ERZ795030 (study PRJEB30165, sample SAMN05720146) | activated sludge metagenome | isolation source: anaerobic digester from wastewater treatment plant | place: Japan | collected 2015-04-20 ... | reverse complement strand
CCGGCGTGGGGGAAGGGCCAGGGACATCAATCAACTCCAGATCAAACGAGGCTCGGGGCAAGGGCCGGTTCAGAGGGGGGCGGAGTGAGCGATCCCGTCAGGGACGCCCACTCCGCCGCGGTGGTCCGCTCAGGACCCGTTCATTCCAGTTCGAACAACGCCAGTTCGGCCGGGACCTCGCCCGGATCGCCCGGCGTGATCCAGATGTAGGCGCCGATCGGGCCGCCCGTGCTGCTGCCGGTCAACACCGACGGGGCCATCGGCCGCAGGTCGTCGAACTCGCTCATGTAGTTCGGCTCCACGCCCGGATCGAGGTCGTTCGCGCCGGCCGTCCACGCGCCGCTGTAACCCTGCGGAACATTATTGTAGTCGCTGATCACGGTGGCATTCACATCGGCCGGGCCGCCCAGACCCTGCGCCGCGTCGCTCAGGATATTGCTGTTGGTCACGGAGATGTCCCCGTCGAACGTCGGCGGCGGGCCGCCATACGGGCTGAGCTGGATCGCCATCTCGGCCTTGCCGTAGATGTCGCAGTGATCAACGTTGATCTGCGTGTTGGCGCCCACGGCAAAGATCGTCGGGCCATTGGAGCCGATCAGCGCGCTGCGCGTCATTGTCAGGTTGCCCGAGCCCTTCGGCGGGCCCGTGATGTTGTTGTCGCCGACCAGGAAGAAGTAATACGGCGTGCCGTCCGGATCATAGACCCACGTGCGGTCCAGCGTGACGGTCCCCGATTCGCCGTAGATCGGCATGGCCGTGCTGGCATTGATGATCTGCGAGGTGACGAGGTTGAGCTCCGACGGATCGGCCCCCCCGTTGTCGTTCAGCACATTAAAGTGGAACGGCTTATTGCAGTTTTCGATCAGCACGCTGTTCAGGTTGACCACCGACGTGATCGCCGTTCCCTCCGCCGCGCCTGCATGATTGATCCGAATGACGCCGTCCCCGACGTTGAAGTTGGTGATGTCCACGTCGGTTATGTTGACCGTCGCCACCGAGGCCGCGCTCGGCGCGTTGTTGATCAGGCAGTCGGCGTTCGTCCCGCCCACCACGTCCAGGTTGACCAGGTCGAACGAGCCGCTGCCGGTGCCGTTGACCGCGAACGCGAAGAACGTGTTGAGCGTGATGGTGATCCGGCCCCCCGCGGCGGTCCCGATCTGGAAGTTGGTGTTGACCGTGACGGTATGGCCCAGGTCGATGTTCGGCGTCTGGCCGCTTTCAGCCTGGATCACCACGCCGCTCTGGTTGGCGCCCGAGCCGACCGCGCCCGACGTGCTGTACGTCAAACTGTCCTGGATGTTCAGGACATCGCCGGGGCTGGCCGCGGCGAATGCGTCCCACAGCGCCGAGCCGCCGCCACTGACGTTGACCGTGGCCGCCTGGACCGAGGCGATGGAAAACAGCAGCAGACAAGAGAGAAGACGAAGCCTCATGGATGGAATCCTTAGTCCCTGCGCGCGGCAGGGAGAAATGCACCGGCGTGCCCGGGATGAGGCAGCGGCCGGACAACCAACGCAATGGGATGGAGGATGAAACACCTCGCTTTCGTCGGCGGACAGCTACGTAAGACATCTGATGTTTCGCGGCGGCCGCGTCTCCCCGCCCCCTGTGCGCGGCCCATCCCCTCAACGTGCCCCTGGGCCGGTGGCTTCCGCCTCGTTTGACGACCTGATGATACGACTTGATACATGTCCACCGCGATCCTGTCAACCCTAAAAAAGGAGTTGACATGCCCCAGTCGTCTGATCTATGGATAGTAGCATCACGATAGCAACAGGTCTGGCCGCGCAAATCATCTGATGATATGCTAATGCGGCGCGCCCCGCCGCCGGCGCCCTTTGCCCTCTTTTCGCCGGCTGCCTTTACCCCAACCAAGGCGACCCCCGATGCCCCGGCAGCCCCTCACTCCCTTGCGCCTCCCTGAGATCGGATCATTCCCCTCTCCGCCGCCCTGAGGCCTTCCCCCGGCCGGCGGCCGTTTCCTTCAGGGCCGGAGTTTCCTTCTCCGCCTTTGCACATTTCCTTCCTTTCGCCAAAGGAGTCGTCTTCATGGTTCAGCCCACCCCCTCCGCCTCGAGCAGAGCCGGCTTTACCCTGATTGAGTTGCTCATCGTCGTCGCCATCATCGCGATCCTCGCCGCGATCGCCGTTCCCAATTTCCTCGAGGCGCAGACCCGCGCGCGCGTCTCGGCCGCCAAGGCCGACATGCGCTCGGTCCTCGTCGCCTTCGCCGCCTATCGCGTCGACAACAACACGCTGCCGCAGGTCTACTCCATCGGCTACGAGCACTATCTGACCACGCCGATCGCCTACATGACCTCGGTGCCGACCGACTTCTACTTCAACTTCGGCCCCTACGGCACCGGCAGCGCCGAATGGTACGAGGACATCTGGCCCTACTTCTTCTACTTCCGGCGCGACTTCGGCGTCACCAGCGCCGGCGAGGGCATCTGGGCCGCCTTCTATGGCGACTACAAGTGGTTCATCGAAAACACCTGGCGCTTCTACAACCCGGGCGCCGAAACCATGCTGCGCGGCTACGGCCCCTCGCCTTTCGATGCCTATCAGTTCCTCCGCCCGCCAGAGAACGCCGGCTTCTACAAGAACTCAATCTGCACGATGCTGCAGTACGATCCGACCAACGGAACGGTCTCCGTCGGCCATCTGCTGAGCTTCATGTAGTGCCCGCGGCCGGGTCCGGAGGCGCGCCCCTTCGGCTCCGGCCTTTTATTCCAGGGAGGCGCGGTGCAGGCCATACGCCTCGCGCCGGAATGGAGGCCGTGAACCCGACCGAACCAGACCATCTGAATCATCCACGGAATCGACGCGGCCGCGGCGATCCGCTCGCCCGGCGAGCCTCGTTCCGTCATTTGCATTCCATCGACGCGAGTGTGAAAGGAGCACGACACGTGAAGAATCCCTTTAGCAACCTGATTGCCGTCTGCGCCATCCTGATGCTGACGGCCTCGGCGCGCGCCGCCACGATCAACGTTTCGGGGGGCGCGACGGCGCTGGAGGATGCCATTAACGCGGCGTCCCCCGGCGACACGCTGGAGATTGCCGACAGCCTGACCTACACTCAGACGGCGAGGTGGGACATCAACAAGGAAGGCCTCAAGATCGTCGCCGCCTCAGGCCAGACCCCCACGATCGACCTCAACGGCCCCGCCACACGCGCCGTCACCCTCGATGCCGGCGTCCAGATCGGCTCCAACGACGGCGGACGGATCAAGATCATCGGCCGCCACTTCATCCCCGTCATCGCCCGCAGCTCGGGCCCGGGTGAAACCCTCTGGGAGAATCTGGAGTTCAAGGCCGAGGGCGATAGCTGCAGCGTGTTCGTCCAGGTTTCGATCGGCCCCAGCGACAACCCGAACTTCAAGTTCCAGATTCAGCGCTTCCGCAACTGCCTGTTCCGCGACGCGATCAAGGGCCTCGATCCAGGCGCCGGCGCGATCTACGTCTTCGACGAGGCGTTCCAGTCCAGCCCGGTCGATCAGGGCGGCCTGGTCTATGTCGAGAACTGCCAGTTCCAAAACACGATGTGCGCGGTCCGCGTCCGCGCCACCGCCGACCATGATTCGACGCCGACGCAGGTCTTCATGTCCGACTGCACCATGAATCTGCTGATTCCGCCCGAGGTGACGGCGACAAGCCGCGGCGGCCTGCGCGTCAGCGGCTCCTCCGGCCACCTGACGGTGACCAACTGCACGTTCATTTCCGAGGGGGCGTCGGAAGAGGAGCGGCCGGCGCGGTTCGTCATGGCCGGCAACACCGATTTCTATCCGCAGCCCTGGGCAGATGATTTCGGCTCGCTGACAATGGAACGCTGCACCATCCTGGGCGCTCACATCTGCGGCATTCGAATCATGGGCAGCGGCGACGTCAACCTCGACCACATTGATGTCCATGCCTACGGCAACTATACCGAGGGCGCCGGGATCCTGTTGGCGGAAGATGGCGACTTCTTCGGCTACAACGGTTCGCTCAACCTGACCAACAGCAACATCCTCTGCGACAACACCTTCTCGCTCAAGGGCCTGGCCGAGAACACCGCCGTGATCAACGCCACCTATAACAACGTGCCCAACGGCATCGACGGCAGTTGGCCGACCTCCTCCACCAACTTCTCCGTCGATCCGCAGTGGGCCAATTATCCGACCGACCTGACCGTGGGCAATCCGGTCCTGTTCTCCGCCGGCAACGACGGCTTCGACATCGGCTCGGTCGAACTGAGCCAGGGCGGGCCGCTCCCCAACCAGGCGGCCCACTGGTTGGTCTACTGAGATTCCGTTCGGGACTTGGTATGAATCAGACGGTCGTCTGTCGGTCCCAGCCTGGACTGACAGACGACCGTTTTTTATGAAAGCCGTCCCCTTGATGATGGATCCGTCCCTGGTGGCTCGTCCTCGCCCTCGCCATCGCCCCCAATGGCCTGCTTCCAGATTCGGCTCTCGGCTCTCGTCCCTCGTCGTCGGCTCTCCAAAACCGGCCACTGGGATAGGGATACGTCCTGCAGATCTCGCGTGATCCCCGCCCCCTGCGTGACGATCTGCGCGCCGGGCGCGCCGTGACCTGTAAACCGCACCAGCGCCTTGTTCCGGCCCGCGCCCTCCGCGTCCGCCACCGCGACCGCGTCAGCCGCCAGTCCATCGGGCGCGTCCAGCGACCAGAGCGCGGCCACCGCGCCCCCGGCCCCGACCCCGTATGCCGTGCACGACTCGCCGGTCGAGCCCTCCCTGGGCCGGCTGACGAACACATCCATCCGGCCGTCATTGTCGGCGTCGCCCAGAACCACCGTCTCCAGCCCGCCCGCCGCGCCCGTGGCGAAATGTAGCCAACTCTTTTTTGCGCCGGGGAACGCGAGCGCTGAACAACATGCGGGCGGGATCGGCCCGAACCGCGACCTGATCCCGTCGCCGCAAGGGTGCCCATCCGCGCCGGGCCGGTCAGTCCAGCACGATCCGCCGCTGCTCCTCGGCCGACTGCGTCGCCAGGATCGACAGACGGTTTGCGCGCAGCGACGACTCCTGATCAACCAGGTCGCCCCCCGCCAGCCAGTCGGCCAGGACCGACTGCGTTTCGGGGAACTCGGTGATCGCGCGCCGTTTCGCCTCCCGGTCGGTCACGTGCAGTGTGCTCTCGCCGAAATCCAGATCCAGGTAACCCTGCGTGCCGGCCACCAGCATCCGGTAATCGGCGCCCGCCGGCTCGGGGAGCATGCGCTGCCCCTCGATGATCGCCGTGGCGCCGCTGGCCAGCTCGCAATACACCGCCGCGTGATCGCGCAGATTCACGTCCTCCGGATAGCCCAGGTTGCCCATCGTCGCGGTCATCGCGACGATCTTGGAGTCCAGTGCCCACTCCACCTGGTCGATGCCGTGGATCAGCAGGTCCAGAAACAGGCCCCCCGAGCGGTTGACGTCCAGGAACCAGTCGGGCCGCAGCTCGCGCATCAGTTGCACCGCCATGCGGACATGGCAGAACGCCGGGCGGCCGATCGTCCCGTCCCGCACCTGATTGCGCACCTCGGCCCACATCCCCTGGCCGCGCAGCGTCAGCAGCACCAGCAGGCGCCGTTCGGGGTGCGCGCGCAGGAAGGCCTCGATTTCGCGCTGCTCGTCCATCGAGATCGTTAGCGGCTTGTCCGCGACGACGTCGCAACCGGCCCGCAGGGCGCGCAGAACGCAGGCCCCCTTCAGGTCATTCTGATTGGCCACCGCGACGACGTCGGGCTTGGCTTGTTCGTACAGGGCCGCTTCGGAATCGAACAGCGGGCATTTGAAGTCCTCGGCGGCCTTGGCCTTCTGCGACTCGCGGACGACGGCGCCGACGATCGTCAGGTGCTGGCCGGCCAGGCGGGTGACTTCATGGATATGGGTTTCGCCGCCGACGATGGCGATGCGTTTCATGGGCTCCTCCTGCAAATGATAAGATGACTGATGTTTTAGCCGAAATCCCCGCTCCCCTCAACCGTCTTCCCTCGGCGCCTAACCCGACGCCCGCCGGCTCACCGCCGTCCGCCCGCCCCCCGTCTCCCCCTTCGCCTTCTCCTCCTGCAGCAGCAACAGGTAGTCCAGCATCAGATGACGCGCCGACGCGCAGTCCTTCTGGCTGACCGCGTCCCAGAGCTCCTGGTAGAACCAGATCGCCCGCTCGCGCGCCGACGCCGCCTGCAACACCGGACCCGTCACCTGTTCGAACAGCTCGTAGGCGAAAAACAGGAATTGCTCCAGCAACTGGTTGCGCGCCGCATGCGCCAGCGCCAGGTGGAAATTCATGTCGCTGACCAGAAACTTCTGCGGCTCGTTGGCTTCGCGCCGCATCCGGTCGATCAGCGTCGCCATCCGCTCCAGGTCCCCCTCGCGCGCCCGTTCCGCGGCCAGCGCCGCCATCTCCCCCTCGATGATCGACCGCACCTCGTGGATCTGGTCGTCGGGCAGATTGACCAGGTTGGGCCGGCCGGGATTGGCGCTCAGCAACACTTCCCTGGCATTGGGCTGCACGAACGTCCCCCGGCCCTGTTGAATCCGCACCAGCCCCAGCTGCGCCATCGCGCGCATCGCCTCGCGGATCGTCGAGCGCCCCACGCCGAACAGCCGCACCAGTTCGCTCTCGGGCGGCAGCCGGTCCCCCGGCTTGAGCTCCTCGCTCAGGATCGCCCGGCGCAGCTCGGCCACGATCCCGTCGGTCAGCCGCAGCCGGTCCAACCCGTGGCGCTGCTTCGGCTCGAACCGGACCGTGCGCGGGCCCGTCGTCTCGTCCTGCTCCAGCGTGAACAGGCCGGCGAACGGGGCATCGCCGTCGCGTTCGTTTTCCTTTCGCGCGCGCAGCGAGAGCAGAAAGTGATCAAGCATGGTCGTACCCGGAGGCGCGGCGCCGGCGGCGTCCCGAGAGACCCGCGGCGGCCATCGTGAATATCATCTGATGAATATAGCCGCCGCTTCAACCGGGAGTCAATCGAGATCGTGATCTGAATAATCCAGAACCGGGACCCGCCTTCAAATCGTCCCGCGTCCCTCGTCCTCGTCTGCGATCTTCTGCTTTTCGTCCCTGTTGTCCTTTATGTCCTTCGCATCCTTTTCCCAAATCCGCCGGCCGGCTCCCACCTTACCCTGCGAATCCTCTTGACAAACGTTATCCGATAATCGTTTACTCATCATGTCCTATCCGGCGTCTCTCAGTCTCTGGTCCCGCGCGCGGATGTCCCTCCCCGCATTTTCAAACCGAGGTCTGACTCATGCGGTTTTTCCAGCCATTGCTCATCATCCTGGCGGCGGTCGGCCTGCTCCTCCCCTCCGGCTCCCTCTCCGCCGCCACGGATGCGGAGTACATCGCCCAGTTCATCAATTACCAGAGCTCATTTGGCCAGATCAACGACCCGGTGCCGACACTTGACGAATATTTCGCGGAGACCATTCCGCGCTTCGACGAACAATACGTCGACAATATCCAGGTCTGGGTCGACCAGATCGCCGATCAGCAGAACATCCTCGGCGAGATGGGCTGGACCTCGTCGGCCGTCTCCACCTCGCTCAACGATATGTACGCCGTCACCGGCGACCTCAAATACCTCCGCGCCAGCCTGGAAATCACCAGCGTCTCGCTCCAGGTGCGCGACGACAAGATCGGCCGCACGACCTTCTGGGGCGAGTCCGCCCCCGGCTGGAGCACCCCGCGCTACGCCCTGCGCTGGGTCATTCACCCCGTCCACACCGCCATGATCACCTGGGGGATGCTCGAGTCGCTCTGGCTGGCGCAGGCCAACCCCGTCGCCATGGCCGAGCTGGGCGACGAATTCGACTCCATCCTGGCCCAGGCGGCCGAAAGCATCGACTGGCACAACCGCCAGTGGGTCGAGGGCCCCGCCTCCGACGAGGGCTATTACATCTACAAGGACAATGAACCGGACCGCGAGGGGCAGCGGCTTCCCTTCAATCGCCAGAGCACGATGGGACGCTCTTTATGGATGCTCTACAAGCTGGGCGGCAACCCCGAGCATCGCGACAAGGCGATCAAGCTGGCCACGTTCCTCAAGCGCCGGCTCCACCTGTTTCTCACCCCCGACACCAACGAGGGGGTCTGGTTCTGGGAATACACGCTCCCCAACTCGCCGCGCAACAACCCCTATCCCTGGTCGCAACTCTGGCGCGTCGGAACGGGCGACGACCTCTCTCACGGCTCGCTCTCCATGGAGTTCTACGTCCTGATGGCCAACGACGGCCAGGTCTTCACCCACGAGGACATGCAGGCCCTCGCGCGCACCGTCACCTACGGCTTCGCCCGCCTGGATAACGGCATCCTCTTCGGCAACGTCGCCGGCTCGCCCGACCTGCATGATCCGTCCTACGTGGCCAACACCGGCTACTGGCTGCGGCTGACCCCCTACAATCCGGAAGTTTACGACCGGATTGCGGCCTTCATGCTGAAGTATCAGCAGGAACCGCGCGGGCTGGATCTGGCCAAACTGGTCCGGTGGAAAATGCCCTCGGCTGTCCCCCAATCCTGGCTCTACGAATAGGTAATCGTCCTTCGTCCCCGTCTCGTCCTCGTATCGCTCCCGAAGGCCATTTTCAAAATTCGGCTCTCGGCTCTCGAAAGCCGCCCTCTCGCCCACGCCCTCGGGGATGGCCAGCCGCCGCCTGGGACCGCCGGCATTCCTGCCGGCACATGGCGCCGTCATGACAATCCACCACCGTCCCACATCCACCCCTTCTCCCATGACCACTCCTGAGCCAACGCCGTCAATTGGGGTCCGCGTGAACCACTCCAGCGGGGCGGGATGCGAACAGCCCCAGGTGGAGCGCAGCGGAATCTGGGGACGCCGACGCGGAAAATCCCCGTCCCCGTCGGGGGCGCATCCGCAATTCGTCCTCCACTACTTCCCCCCGTCTTCCCCGGGTTCACGCGCAACCCGCGACGTAAACGCCCGCCCGATCAGCTCGTTAACCACGAAAACCGGAATCAACGCCAGCCCGACAACGCCGGCCAGCACGGCCAGCGGCCAGCGCAGCCAGGTGTCGCCCGACGTCGCGGCCAGCCCCCAGCGCACCCAGCGTTTGCCCAGCAGCGTCTCGAGCCGGCTGCGGGTCTCCGCCAACTCTCCCTCCAGCCGCCGCAGATGGCGGTGGCGTTCCTCGAAGGCGAGCCGGGCGGCCTGCTTGTCGGCGCGGACGGCGGGGGCGCGGCAGAACCGCGCGAGCGGCTCAATCGTCCGCTCCCAGTTCAGTTCGCCACGCACCACCTCGAGCGCCGCCTCCGCCCGGGTCGCGATCGGCTCCTCGCCGCTCAGCACCCGGCGCAGCAACGCGCCCAGGCCTTCGGCGTCGTCCGGATCCAGCGCCCAGCCGGCCCCCGCCCGCGCAATCAGCGCGCCCAGCTCCGAGTAGTGATTGTGAATCACCGGCAGGCCGGCGGCCAGGTAGACCACCGTGCGGGTCGTGAAGGCGATTTCGCGTTCCGGATTGCGCGCCAGCAGGTCGAGCGCGACGCCCCCCTCGGCCAGCAGCCGCGCATATGCCTCGAACCCCATCGCCGGGACGAGGCGCACCCGCGGGTGCCGGCCCAGCCGGTCCAGCAGCGCCTCAAACTGTCCCCGCGACACATCGAAGGTCGGATGCGCGCCGCCGACGAACAGCAGCTCCCCCCGCCCCGTGGCGTCCAGCGCGTCGAGCGCCGTCTCCAGCGCCCGCGTCGGATCCTGCCAGGGCAGAAAGAATCCTCCATAAATCAACCGGTCGGGGCGCACGCGCGGCCGGTCCATCAGCGGCTCGAAACTGAACGGAATCACCGGCAGGACGTCGGTCGCGGCCACCGGCCACCCGGCCAGCGCGAGGTAGGGGAGGAAATACAACCGCTGGCGTTCGCCCGATGCCGTCAGAAAATCCGCCCGGCGCAGCGCCGCCAGTTTCTCCTCCAGATCGGCCTCGTGGGTCGTGCTCCCCCAGTACGTCCGTTCCAGCAGGTGCGGACCGGCCAGATCGATCGCCAGCGGCCGATCCGGTTCGCCCAGGTCGCGCGCCAGCCCCCAGTGCTGCAGGACGATCACGTCGGGGTCATGCTCGGCCAGCGCCGCCGCGATGTTCGCGCGCTCGAACGTGCCGACCCACTCGGGCCAACCCCCCGAACCCTTCGGTTCGGCGGCGGCGGGGGCGAACGTGGCCGCCGCCCGCGCCGGCATCAGCAGCTGCACGTCCAGCCCCGCCTGCCGCAGCCCGCGCGCCAGCCCCCACGCGCGCAGACCCGCGCCCGTGGCCGGCAGCCCCCCCACGGGCAAGGGCTCGGTGGTCAGTAGCAGCACGCGCGACAAACGGGAACCCTCCGCTCCAGCTCGTTCCTCAACATACTCAAGCGCCGGAACGAATGGCAGGGAAAAGGGCGGCGATCGGCCGACTCGCGCTGCCGATTCCGGCTCGCAGTGAAACCGCGATTTGCTCCCGACCCGCCGATGTGTAGAATGGTGACCAACCAGTCTGCCGGGGGAAGCGGGAAGGGATAGCTCCATGAATCAGCCGAACGATCCCATCTGGACGACGATCGTCGAGGAGGTGGAGCAGGCCGCGCGCAGCGAAGTGATGCTGGCCTCGTTCCTCCACGCCACCATCCTCAATCACGAACGCTTCGAGGACGCGTTGAGTTTCCACCTGGCCAGCAAGCTGGGCTCGGCGACGATCCACACCATGACCCTGCGCGAGGTGATCTATCAGGCGCTGAACGCCGATCCGGCCATCGGCGAAGCGGCCCGCGCCGATATCCATGCCGTCCGCGACCGCGATCCCGCCTGCCGCTATTACTCCACGCCGCTGCTCTACTTCAAGGGCTACAGCGCCCTGCAGGCGCACCGCATCGCCCATTGGCTCTGGCATCGCGGCCGCGTCCAACTGGCGCTCTATCTCCAGAGCCGCGTCTCGGAAATCTTCGCCGTCGATATCCACCCCGCCGCGCGCATCGGCAAGGGCATCATGCTCGACCATGCCACCGGCATCGTCATCGGCGAGACCGCCGCGATCGACGATAACGTCTCGATGCTCCATGGCGTCACGCTGGGCGGCACCGGCAAGGAACGCGGCGACCGCCACCCCAAGATCCGCCAGGGGTGCCTGATCGGCGTCGGCGCCAAGGTACTGGGCAATATCGTCGTCGGCGAGGGTTCGATCGTCGGCGCCGGCAGCGTCGTCCTGCACCCCGTCCCCCCGCACAGCCGCGTCGTCGGCGTGCCGGCGCGCGTCATCGGCCGCACGCACGGCGAGGATCCCGCCCTCGTCATGGATCAATTCGTCGACCGCGACCCGAACGACCCGGAAAACGGCGCGCAATGAAGCTCGTCACGGCCCGGCAGATGCGCGAAATCGATCGCATCACGATCGCGGAGCGCGGCGTCCCCGCCGCCGAGCTGATGGAACGCGCGGGCCAGGCCGTCGCTCGCGAGGCGCTCGAACGCTTGCACCCCGACCGCGTCGCGATCGTCACGGGCAAGGGCAACAACGCCGGCGACGGCTTCGTCGCCGCGCGCGCCCTGCACCAGGCGAACGTCCGAACGACCCTCTACCTGTTGCGCCCCCCCGATGAATTGCAGGGCGAGGCGCTCGCCGCCTGGCGCGCCGTCCCCGCGCCGATCGAGCGGATCGTCGTCCAGTCACCCGCCGATCTCGCCCGCCTGGGCGAGTATGATCTGATCATCGATGCCATCTTCGGCACCGGCATCCGCGGGCCCGTCCAGGAACCCTGGGCCAGCTACATCGCGGCGGTCAACGCCGCCGGCGCGAACATTCTTTCCATCGACATCCCCTCGGGCTTGCCCGGCGATCCGGCCGAGGAACCGGGGCCGCACGTCCGCAGCCAGTTGACCGTCACCATCGGCCTGCCCAAGGCGGGGATGCTGCTCGGCGCCGGCCTCCGCGCCACTGGCCAGGTCGTCGTGGCCGACATCGGCTTCCCGCGCGAGCTGCTCGAAGACCCCGCGATCACGCTCAACCTGATGACGGCGGAGGAAGCCCGCGCTCTCCTGCCGCCGCGCGATCCCGCCGGCCACAAGGGGACCTTCGGCCGCGCGCTGATCCTGGGCGGCAGCGAGGGCATGACCGGCGCGGCCGTGCTCGCGGCGCGCGCCGCGGCCCGCTCGGGCGCCGGCCTGATTTACAGCGCCTACCCCGCGCCGCTCGGGCCGATCATGGAAAGCCACCTCATCGAACCGGTCAAGCTCCCGCTCGAAGGCGACGAGCGGTGGTTCACCCCGCGCCACCTCGAAGCCGTCCTGGAGCACGCCGAGCGGATGGACGCCGTCGCGCTGGGCCCGGGCATCGGCACGCGCAAACCGACCGCGCGCTTCGTCCAGGCCGTGCTGGAAAACGTCAAGGCCCCGATGGTCGTCGACGCCGACGGGCTGAACCTGATCGCGAAGCGCCGCGTCGACCTCCGCCGGCGGCCGGGACCGACCGTGTTGACGCCGCACCCCGCCGAAGCGGCGCGCCTGCTCGAGCTGGAAACCGGCGAGGTCGTCCGCCGCCGCCTCGACGTGATGACCGAGTTCGCGGCGCGCCACAACGTCGTCGTCGTGCTCAAGGGCGCGCAGACGCTGACGATCGCTCCCGACGGCCAGCGCACCGTCAACCCGACGGGCAACAGCGGCCTGGCCAAGGGCGGCAGCGGCGACGTCCTGACCGGCCTGATCGCCGGGCTGCTGGCCCAGGGCCTGAGCGCGCTCGACGCGGCGCGGCTCGGCGTCTTCCTCCACGGCCTGAGCGCCGACGTCGTCGCGGAGCGCATCAGCGTGCGCGCCATGCTCCCCAGCGATCTGCTGGACGCCTTCGGAACCGCGTTCCAACGGCTGGAATGCAACGCGCCCTGACAGCCCGCGCCAGCGGGCTTTTTCCTGGCCCCCTCGGCGACCTGACATTGGCGCCAGGCCTCGGCCCGGTGACCGCACGCGAAAGAAACTTCAAACCGTTTCAAACGGTTTCCCTGCCACCCAGCCGAACCGATCTCATCCAGCCCGCGCCACCATCTCCGTTCCAGGATTGCTGTTCTTGAAATTCCAGAATTTCCATCTGTTTCGATTCGAATTTATTAATTCGAATTTCAAACTTCCTTCTTCTCCCGCGCCTTTCGTCATCCGCTTGCTCTCTCACTCGTAGGGCTCCCACACCTCCAACTCAACGCCCGTCTGGATCTTCGAGAGCGTCACATCGACGAGCATCGGGTTGCGGCCGACCACGTCGTTGACGACCAGCACGCGATCGCTGAACCGGCCGTCGCCCAGCCCCGTCGGGTCGGCAATCACCGTCACCGGCAGCTCCTGCCCCGGCGCCAGCTTGCGCGGCAGGCTGTCGGCCGTCACAACCCCGAGCCACGTGCTGCCGCTCTGCACCACCACGCCATAGATCGTGAACGAGGCATTGCCGATGTTGCGCACCGTGAACGTCTGCGGCGCCAGTACCGTCGGCGCGAGCCGGCCGGTCGCGGTCGCGCTCACATGCCCTCCCGTCTGCGCATTGCGTGCCTTCACGTAATAGAAATACGTGATGCCGGGCAGCGCTGTGTGGTCATCGAACATCCCCTCGGCGATCCACGGGCTGATCGGCAGCGCGGCCGACGGGTTGTCGACCCCCGTCGTCCGGTAAACCTGGTAGTCGGTCGCCTGCGGCACGTTCGCGTTCCAGGTGACGCGCACGTGATCCAGCAGGTTGCTCGAAGCCGCGACGCCGCCGGGCGCCGCCAGCAGCGCGACCGAACCGACCCGGCCCAGAACCCCCTCGCTCCAGACCGGTTCGCTCCCAAGCCCGCGGACGAAGTAATAGTAATTCACGCCCGCGCGGACGTTCCGGTCGGTCGCGAACGTTTCCGTCATGCTCGGGGTGATGCTCTTGGCCTGCGCGAGGTCGTTGACCCCCTCGCTGCGACTGACGAAGTAACTGCTTGCCCCGACATCGTTCCACGTGATCTCGACGCGGTCGGTCAGATGGATCGTGGCCAAGGCGACGGGGCTTTGTATCGGGGCCTTGCGCCGGCCCAGCACGCTGTTGCTGAACGAACTGATTTCGGTCGAATTGACCCCCAGAACATAATAAAAGTAATCCACGCCCGGCGCCGCGGTCGTGTCGTCGAACGTCGTCCCGCTGAGCGGGCCGGCGATGATGCTGGCCCCCGCCGTCGTGTTGGATGTATTGCGATAGACGTAATAGGCCAGCGCCCCGGCGAGTGGATTCCACGACAGCGTCACGCGATCCGTCAGGTTGGTCGAAGCGGTCAGGCCGGTCGGCGTCCCCAGCGCGGCCGTCGTCTTGTTGAGCACGACATCGTCGATCCACACCCCGTAGCGGGCCAGATTGTAGTTGGCATCGGAGACAAACTGGAACTGCACGTAACACAGCTCGTTTCCAAGGATATTGCCCAGTCCCGAAACATTGCTCAGATCGACGGTGAAGTTCTGATTCGCCGCCAGACCCGACGCGACGTAGTACCCGTACTCCGTCTGATTGCGGTAGACCAGGACGTAAAACAGATCGCCGGTCGTGCCGTTCCACGCGTCGGTATCGAGGTCATACCAGAACTGGAACGAAGCCGCGGTGGCGTCGGCCAGGCTGAAGGGACCGAACGTCAGCGAGGTCATGAAGTTGGCCGGATAGGAATCGATCTGGGGGTCGCGGCCCAGGCTGCCGCCGGCGGCGCACCACAGCGCGCGCAACCCGCTGTTCTTGCGCAGATCGTCGAACCACCAGTGCGGGTCGTCCGTGGCCGGGATATACCACCCGGCCGCCAGCGTGTCGCCCACTTCAAACGAGTCGTTGAGGATCCCGAGTTGCCCCTTCGGCAGTTGGATCGGCTTGGCCTCGCGCAACGCCTCCGGAATCACCGGCTTGGGAGGGGGCGCGTCCAGCGCCGCATCGCCCGGCTGCAGGCCGGTCGTCCCGGCGGTCTTGCGCCGGGTGTCCAGCGAGAAATTCACGCTTGCGGGCTGCACCGCGATGTCGGCAACGCCCGCGCCGTCGAGCCCGGTTTCCCACATCCCCCGGCCGAACGTCCCGGCGCGCAGCAGCCGCTGCGGTGCGAAATACGCCAGGTCGGTCACGACCGTCATCGGCAGCCCGGCGTTGAACTCATACCACGTGACGCCGTGATCGTCCGTCCGGTAGCACCCCAGATCGGTGCCGACGATCACCGTGCTCGGATTCAGCGGGTCGATGAAGATCGCCGAGACCGGCAGTTGTCGCGGCAGGTTGCCGGTCTTGTCTGTCCATGTCTGGCCGCGATCGGTCGAAAGGTAGATCCGCCCGTTGGGCGCGTCCTTGCCCTGGCCGTAATCCGTATAGCAGAGCCAGACCCAGTCATTCTGCGCGGGGTCGCACTTGATCCGGCCGAGGATTCCCTGGCGCGGCGGGTCCAGCTCGCGCGGTTCGCTGATCGCGCCGCTGCCGTCGCCGATGTCCATCCGCAGCAGGCCCGGCACGTAGGCGCCCAGCGTCTGATCGAAACGGTTGGTCGCCACGTAGATCTGCCGATTGCGCAATCCGCTCGATAGATCGGCGTGTTCGAACGTATGGCTGAACTGCTGGTCCATTTCGAGCAGTTTTTCCCATTGCGGGACGGCGCCGGGCGTGAACTGCGTGCGGTATATATGGTTCAGCACGACGTACGCCGTCCGCGGTTGCTGCGGATCGAGCAGGAACGGCGTGACCCACGCCCCCTGTTCATTTTGCGGGATTCCGTTGGGCATGCTCCCCGCGTCGGGAAATCCATTGTAGGTCCGCAGGTAATCGTGCCAGCTCTGGCTGCCGTTGCCGGTGTACTTCATCAGGTTGCCGAAATAATTCACCCCGTAGAACCCGTCGCCTTCCGGGTCGAGCGGATCAACCGCCACCTCCATGCAGTCGCCGAACTCATTCGGCCAGTGGCGCCACGTCCCGTCGGGCCGGCGCACATACTTGTCGTTGTCCTGCGTCCCCATGATCACCGCGTTGGCCATCGTCGGATGGTTGTCGATCCGGTAGATCTGCGTGCAGTTGAGCCCCGCGTTGCGTTCGATCCAGGAGTTGCCCCCGTCGGTGCTCATGAAGCACCCGCCGTCGGTGCCGATGTAGATCGTATTGGCGCTCGCCCCGAAGGCGATCGCGTGGTGGTCGGCATGGATGGAGGGCAGCCCCGCGTTGTTCTCCGGATCCCAATCGGTCATCGCGGCCCAGCTCTGCCCGCCGTCGGTGCTGCGGTAGCTGCGCAGGTTCGTGCCCAGATAGATCCGGTTGGGATCGGCCGGACTGACCGCGATGCAGTTGTTATAATTCATCTGTTCCGCCGCGCTGGTGCCTGCCTTGGGCAATTCCGTCCAGTCCTGCCCGCCGTCGGCCGAGGTCCAGATCCCCTTGATCGAACTGTTGGTGCTGGCCACCAGGGCGTAGAGGCGGTTGGGATTGGACGGATCGCGGGCAAGCTCGGCGCGGCGTCCCCCGGAGCGATCGGGCGTCGTGACCGCCGGATTGAACGTCAGACCCCCGTCGGCCGATGTGTAAAGCACGACTTCCGCCGTAGCCCCCGCCCCGCGCCAGGTCGAGACCGCGATCCGCGAACGGTTCGTCGGATCAATCGAAATCGACACCGCCACCTCGTCGATCCGCTTGACCCACGACTGCCCCCCGTCGGTCGAGCGGAACAGACCGCGGCCGGCCTGGTCGTGCCCGCCCCACGCCGCCGCCAGGATCGTGTCGGAGTTGACCAGTTTGATGTCGCCGATGAACGCCATCACCCCGTTGCCCGTCCCCGGCAGCAGCGCCCAGTTCTGGCCCCCGTCCGTCGACTTGTAGATCCCCGTCCCGAGCGGGTCCATGCCGTTCTGGTGACCTTTGTTGCCCTCGCCCAGGCCGATGTACAGCGTGCTGGGCTGGACCGGATCCATCGCGATGCTGCCGACGCCCAGCGTCGGCACCTTGCCGTCGGTCAGGTTGTACCAGTTCAACCCCTGGTCCGTGGTCTTCCACAACCCGCCGCCGGCCGTCGCGGCATAGAGGATCTGTTCGTTCAGCGGATCGACCACCAGATCGGTGATCCGGCCGTTGGGCGGCGCATCCACCTGGCCGCCGGGGCCCAGATACGTCCACGCGGCGCCGACGTCCTTCGGTCTCCGCTGGTTGTATTTCCGGGAGTGATCCAGCGCCTCCTCCCGGTAGGCGATCGGCACCACCCCCGTCTGGTCGACCCGGTGGTTGTAAAACCACAGCCAGGCCAGATCCGGCTTGCCCTGGCGCTTGTAATCGGCGCTCTGGCGGCGCGTCTGCCCCGGTTCGAGCGCAAAGCTCGGCATCAGCGGACGATAACGCGCCGCGGAGTCGATCGCGGCCGCTTCGCGCCGCCGCGGCAGGGACTGGCAGCCCAGCACGCTTACCAGCACGGTGAGCGTCAGCACGACGAGAGAGATGGATTTCATGGACGGAGAGTGATCCTCGGGCGGGCGGAGCATGGCACCCCGGCCCGCCGCGGCGGGGAGAATGGGTGATTGATTGATGATCCCTGAAGCGGCCGCGCCAGCGCATTCGCGGCCGCCGGGAGGGATTGTAACGGAACTCTCCGAGCGGACGAAGCGAAAAAATGATCCCCGCGTATCTTTTACGCCTCATAACGCCCAGGGCGCCCTCAGGATCTCACTCATACGCTTTCCACAACCGCAGTTCCACGCGGTTCTGCTCGATCGTCAGCGTGATCTCGACCCCCGTCGGATACGGATCCTTGCCTGGCACGTTGTTGTCGATCACCAGCCGGTCGCCATGCTCGCCCTGGCCCAGTCCGGTCGGATTGGCGACGACCGTGAACGTCTGCGCCTGGTTCGGGCTGATCTTGATCGGATAGGCCGAGGGAGGCGTGACCTTCAGCCACGGGCTGTTGTTCTGGAACGTGATCCCCGTGATCTCCAGCGTCGCATCGCCGATGTTCTTGATCACGATATCCTGCGGCGCGATCGGCGGCGGCGGGATCCGCCCCAGCGCCCCCGCGCTCAGGTTCCCGGTGCTCTGGGCGTTGCGTCCGCGCACGTAGTAGTAGTAATCGACGCCGGGCACGGCCACCAGATCGTCGTAGCTGGTCGCCCCGATCCAGCCGCTCAGATCGTTCGCCTGGCCGGCGTTATCGACCCCCTGGTTGCGCAGCACCTGGTATTCCGTCGCCTGCGCCACGGGGTTCCACTGGACGGTCACGCGGTCGGCGAGCTGCGTCGTGGCGATCACGCCGGTCGGCGGATCGAGCGGCGGCGCCGCGGCGCGCCGGCCCAGCACCCCGCTGCTCAGCGGGCTGGTCTGCCCGCCGTTGCGCGCCTGCACAAAGTAGTAGTAATCGGTCTCCGCCAAGGCCGTCAGGTCGTCGTAGCTGGTCGCCCCGGCCCAATTGCCCAGCGGCGTGGCCTGGGCCGCGTTGTTCGTGGTATTGCGCTGGACCCGATACTCCGTCGCTCCGGCTACCGTGTTCCAGTTGATGGTTACCCTGTCGGTCAGGTTGGTCGTGGCGGTCACCCCGCCGGGCGCCTGCAGCGGATCGTTCACGGTCTTGGTAATGACGACGTCGTCGATCCACACGCCGCGCTTGCTGTTGTTTCGGAAGAAGTCCGAAAGGAACACGAATTGGATCATGACGTCGTCCTGGCCCGTCAGGTCACCGAGGAATTAATCCGTCTTCAGGCTTTTCTCGAACGTGCCGGCCAGCGTGCCGGTGAAGTAGTAATAACCGGCGCTCCCCGGGTCCGCCTGGCGGTAGGCGTAAACCCGAAATTCCTCCCCGAGCACGGCGAAATCGATATCCACGTCATACCAGAATTGGAGCGTCGCCTCCGTCGCATCGGCCAGACTGAACGGCCCGAACGTCAGATACGTGATCACGCCCTCGGGGTAGGTGCTGAACTCCGGATCGACGCCGAAAAAGCCCCCGCGGGCGCACCAGAATGAAAACGTGCCCGAATTGCTCCTGAAGTCGTCGAACCACCAGTAGGGATCTTCAAATGGATTGATGAACCACCCATTGGCCAGCGCGCCCGTATCAAAGGTTTCATTGAGGATTTGCATTTCCGCCTTGGGCTGGTCGATCGGCGCCGCCTTGCGCAGCGCCTCGGTCATCACCGGACCTCGGCCGTCCTTGGCCGCCTTCCCGCAGCCCATGCGCCCCGCCGCCTGTTTGCCGTCGCTGAAGGTGAAGGCCAGGCTCTCGGGCGTCACCTCGATGTCGGGCGAGCCCCCCGCCAGCGGCGTCTCCCACAGCCCGCGGCCGAACGTCCCCACCCGCAGCTTGCGCTCGGGCGGAAACTAGTCCAGATCCGTCACGACCGCATTGGGCAGCCCGTCATTGTACTCATACCACGTCGCGCCCCCGTCGTCCGACCGGTAGCACCCCAGATCGGTCCCCACCATCAGCGTGGCCGGCGCCTCCGGGTCGACGAAGATCGCCGAGACCGGCAGATGGCTCGGCAGGTTGCCCGTCCGGTTTTCCCAGCTCTGCCCCTTGTTCGGCGACATGTAGACCCGCCCGGCGGGATTGGCCTTGTTCTGCCCGTAGTCGGTATACGTGACCCAGATCGAATCGTTGGCGACCGGATCGCACTTCAGCGTCCCCAGGATCCCCGGACGCGGCGGCGTCGGAAACACCGCATTGCTCGCCGCCCCCAGCCCGTCGCCGATATCCATCCGCAGAATCCCCGGGTCGAACACCTGCTGCACCTGATCGAAACGATTCAACGCGGCGTAGAGCTGGCGGTTGTTCGTCCCCGACGACAGGTCCGCGATCTCGAACGTCCCACCCGGCACGTAGTTGGCATTGATCGTGGCCAGTTGCTGCCACTGCGCCACCGCGCCCGGCGTGAACTGCTGTCGGTAGACGTTCTGCAGAATGACCCACACGCTGCGCGGATGCTGCGGATCCACCAGCAGCGGCGCCACCCACGCCCCCTGCTCGTTATCCGGGATGCCGTTGGGCGTCGAATTGATCTCGGGATAGCCCGTGTAGGTGCGCAAGAAGTCGTTCCAGCTCTGGCTGCCGTTGCCCGTGTAGCGCATCGTCGTGCCGAAATAGTTCATCCCGTAGAACCCGTCGCCCTGGGCGTCCAGCGTATCGACGGCCACTTCCATGCAGTCGCCGAACGAATTGGGCCAGTGGCGCCACGTCCCGTCGGGCCGGCGCACATACTTGTCGTTGTCCTGCGTCCCCATGATCAGCGCGTTCGCGATCGTCGGGTGGTTCGCGATCCGATAGATCTGCGTGCAGTCCAGCCCCTCGTTGCGCTCGATCCAGGTGGCGCCCCCGTCGCTGCTCATGAAAAACCCGCCGTCGGTTCCCATGTAGATGGTGTTGCCCGTGCTGCCGAAGGCGATGACGTGATGATCGGCGTGAATGTAGGGGATCCCGTCGCCGTCGTCGGCGTTCCAGTCGGTCATCGGCGTCCAGTTCAGCCCGCCGTTCTGGCTCCGGTAGCTGCGCAGGTTCGAGCCGAAATACAGGCGGTTGGAATCATTCGGGCTGACCGCGATGCAGTTGTTGTAGTTCATCTGGCCCGGGCCGCTGTCGCCGGCGGGGATCCCGTTCGTCGTCAGCGCGCTCCAGTTCTGGCCGCCGTTGGTCGAGCTCCAGATCCCCTTGATCTTGCTGTCGCCGGTCGCCACCAGCGCATAGAGCTTCGTTGGCGTCGTCGGATCGCGCGCCAGTTCCGCCCGGAAGCAGCCCGTCGCGTTGGGATACGTCGCCGGATTGAAACTCGCCCCGCCGTTGGTCGAGTAGTAGAACCGGGTGGTCGTCCCCACCCCCGTCTCCACCACCCATGTGGTCAAGGCGACGTTGTTGCTGTTGGTCGGATCCACTGAGATCGAGACTGCCGGCTCATCCACGATGCGCGTCCAGTTTTGACCGCCGTCGGTCGAGCGCCACAGCCCCCGCCCCGCAAGCTGATACCCGCCCCAGGCCGCCGCCAGGATCGTGTTGGCGTCGACGAACCGGATGTCGCCGACGAATTGCATCGTCCCGTTGCCCGTCCCCGGCACCAGGTTCCACGTCTGCCCGCCGTCGGTGGTCCTGTAAATCCCGGTGCCGAGCGGGTCCACGTCGTTGCCGAACCCCTTGTTGCCCTCGCCCAGTCCCAGCAGCAGCGTCTCGGGGTTGCCCGGCTGCATCACAAGGCTGCCGCAGCCGAGCGACGGGATTTTCCCGTCAGTCAGGTTTGTCCAGCTTTGTCCCTGGTTGATCGTCTTCCAGACGCCGCCGCCGGCCGTCGCCGCATAGATGATCTGTTCGTTCTGGGGATGAACCGCCAGGTCGATGATCCGGCCGTTCGACGGCGCATCGACCTGCCCGCCCGGGCCGACATAGGACCACGGCCGCCACATCCTTCGGCCGCTTCTGGTTGTATCGCTTCGTGTGTTCCAGCGCCTCCTCGCGGTAGGCGATCGGAACCACCCAGTTCTCGTTGACCCGATGATTGTAAAACCACATCCACGCCAGGTCTGGCTTGCCCTGACGCTTGTATTCGGCGTTCTCGCGTTTGGGTTTGCCCGGCTCAAACGCGAAGGCGGGCATCAGCCCGCGGTAGCGCGGCGTCGTTTCGGTTGCCTGACGGCCGCCGTGGTGAACGGCGCAGGCGGCCTGGATGGCGAGCAGCAGCAGCGCCGCCGCCGCTCGGAGCGTTCTTGTGGCGCACATGGCGTGCAGTCTCCCCGGAGGCGGGTCGCGGCGCGCCCTCTCCCGGCAATTTCCACTTCTTATTGACGCCCCAACGGCGGATGAGCGTAGGTAATTCTAAATGGTGAGTCGGTCGGACCGCAATCGAACAATTTTAACGTTATGCGAAAAAACGACCGCCGGCCGGCGCACTGAACATCACTCCGGTCATCCCGGTTTCCACCCATCCCCACGCCGGATCTCACTTCAAGCCGTCGCCCGCACGGGCTTATTCCCCACCGCCAATGCTTTCTCCGCCGCCCCCGCCTCCCACTGGCCGCCCTTCCGCCTCCAGCTCCCTTTTCAGTCGCTGCCGGGCCGCGACGGCCAGTTTGTCGCAGCGGTTGTTTTCCTCGTCCTGCCCGTGGCCCCGCGTCCAGCTCCACTCGACGTCGTGCTCCGCCATCGCCTGCATCAGCGCCTGCCACAGTTCGATGTTCTTGACCGGCTTCTTGTCGGCCGTGCGCCAGCCGTTGCGCCGCCAGCGTTCCAGCCACCCCTGCGTGAACGCCTTCTGCAGATACTCGCTGTCGGTGATCACCCGCACGCGGGACGGGCGCTTCAGCGCGCGCAACCCCTCGATCGCCGCCGTCAGTTCCATCCGGTTGTTCGTCGATTCCGCTTCGGCGCCCGACAGTTCCTTGCGCAGCCCCTTCTCCGGCGCCAACAGCACCACGCCCCACCCTCCCAGGCCCGGATTCGGCGAGCAGGCCCCATCGCAGTAGATCAGCACTTCGGGTCGGGTGGCGCGTTTCGTCGGCTTGGCAGCGGCTCTTGAATTCATCGCGTCCATGGGACCATGCTTCCGGCCCCTTGTGAAGCATAACCGTGTCCGTAAATTTCCGTCTCGCGTCTCTCGTCCCCCGTCCTCGTCTCTCGAATCACCCCGATCCGGTCCCCATCGCCGAAATTGCGTTCTCATCCCGCGGGGCTTTGACTACGATGGTTCCCCGTGGCACGCTGCGGCGCACCCGTGCCCGCGCGGGTGCAGCGCGCGCGCCCCCCGCGCTCGATCTCCGAAGGGAATCCTGCTCCATGTCAACCGCTCTCTACCGGCCCCCCGCCGCTGTTCAGCCAACGCCCCAGCAGGTCGCCGACTGGGTCGCGGGAGAATTACGCGACGGGGCGTCGGCCCCCGCGCGGCTGGCCGGGCTGGCGACGCTCGACAACGCGCGCCCCGACGAAATCGCCTTCGTCGCCAACGACAAGGCGGCGACGCTGGCCGACCAATCCCAGGCCGGCCTCCTTCTGCTCGCCGAGCCGCACGACCGGCCGGGACGCCCCCGCGTCGTCGTCAAGTCGGTCTGGCGGGCCGTCATTGACCTGATGGACCGGCTCTACCCGCCGCGTTCGGCCGCCGGCGGCATCCATCCCACGGCCGTTGTCGCCCCGACGGCCAAACTCGGCGCCGGCGTCGCCATCGGACCCTATTGCGTCGTTGAGGATGAGGCCGAACTGGGCGACAAGGTGGAACTGGGGCCGCACTGCATCGTCTCGGCCGGGTGCCGGATCGGCACGGGCTGCCGCCTGGTCGCCCGCGTCACGCTGGTCGGCGTGGTCTTCCTCGGCCGGCGCGTCACCGTCCATCCGGGCGCCGTCCTGGGCAGCGATGGGTTCAAATACGAAGTCGTCGACGGCGCGCCGCGCAAGGTGCCGCAGGTCGGCGCCGTCATCATCGACGACGACGCCGAGATCGGCGCCAACACGACGATCGACCGCGCCTTCCTGCACGAAACGCGCGTCGGCCGCGGCGTCAAAATCGATAACCTGGTCCAGATCGCGCACAACGTCTCGGTGGGCGACTGCAGCCTGCTGGCCGCGCTGGTCGGCATCGCCGGCTCCACCCGGCTCGGCGACGGCTGCGTCGTCGGCGGCCACGTCGGCATCGCCGACGGCTTGAACATCGCCCCGCGCACGACCGTCGGCGGCAAGACCGGCCTGACCTTCAGCGTCGACGAGCCGGGCCAGACCCTCTTCGGCTACCCGGCCCGTCCGATCAAGCTATTCTGGCGGATTCACAGCGTGCAGGCGCGACTGCCCGAAATGGCGCGCCGCCTCGCCCAACTGGAGGCCAAGCTCCAGTCGCTCGAGGCGGCGCGGCAAGAATAAGGTCTGCCTGATCCGGACCCCGGCCGTTCAAGCCTTCCGGCGCGGCCGGTCCGTCACATGGGTGCCATCGGGCTTCGGCCCGGCTTTCATTCCCATTCGAAGTAATTGTAGTCGGGGTCCTCGTTGACTTCGTGGCCGAAGATGATATCGAGGTTCCGCTGCGAGACCACCCAGTGGATCGGGCGCAGGATCAGATACTCGGCCGCGATGCCGATCGGATGCAGTGCATAGCCCACAAGACGCAGGGGATGCTCCGAGTCGTCGCGATCGTATTCATGCGCCGACACCAGCGTGGGGGAGCAGGCCAGCACGACGGCCGCCAGAACGCAGGGCAGGAGATAACGCTTCATCAGTCGGGGCTCCTTCGGGAAGTTCTTGTGCTGGGGCGGACGGCGCAAGCCCGCGGGCCGGTGACACTGCCCCCGCCTCGTTTGTCTCATCGGCCTCCCAACCCCTCACCTTAAGCTTTTTCCCAAAATTCGTCCCTCGTCCTCGTCCCCACTCAACAATCCGTCCTTCGTCCTCGTCCCCATGATCGCTTCCGAAGGCTCGCCCCATTTTGTCCCTTCGTTGTAATCCGCCGGATCCCAGCCCCAACCTCCGTGCTGCGCTCCTCCGCGTCTCGGCGTCTCGGCGTGAGAGCTTCACCCCCAAGGACTT
>ERZ795030.2136-NODE-2136-length-24524-cov-5.909396_pt1 | contig 24524 bp, 15 predicted proteins | sample MGYA00375122_ERZ795030 | MGnify/ENA primary metagenome ERZ795030 (study PRJEB30165, sample SAMN05720146) | activated sludge metagenome | isolation source: anaerobic digester from wastewater treatment plant | place: Japan | collected 2015-04-20 ... | reverse complement strand
CAGGATAATCGTTGCCGGCAAAAGTGATGCGAACCGTCTCGGGGGTCACCTCGATGATGCGAACCAGGAAATGCTGTCCCATCAGGGTGATGAGACACAAATTTCCCGGCCGGATATCGGTGAACGGTTCGAAGCCTTCGTGCGCCGATGTCATCCCCGCGTCCCTCCTTAGTGCCACCAGAATTGTAACATGGATGTCAAGGCATTTTCACGGAATCCGACCTCCATTTTTTCGCCTCGCATGCATGGCCTCAGCCCCGCGGGGAGGCGCCGGTCCTTGGCTTTGCCCGCCGAGGCAGGGTAAGATGCCGAATCGAGTTGCAAATGCAGCGGGTTTCATCGATCGCGAAAGCAGAAATGCAAGGGGAAAAGCATGGCGGATAGCAAGAGTTTTTGCGGCTGCAAGGGAGGCTGCGGCAACGGCTTCGGGCGGGAGATGGACCGCCGTGATTTTTTGAAGACGACGGCGGCGGGCGGCCTTGGCTTGGCCGTCGCGGGAACGGCAACGCGGGCCCAAGGAGCCTACGCCAACGAGGCGGCCGCCGTGACGGCATGGAAGCAATCTGTCCGTGACAAGGGATCGCGGCGGGTGTATCAAGGGTCTGAACTGGCCCGAATAGCGTTCCCGCTCGGGGGCATCGGCGGCGGCCAACTGTATCTGCGCGGCAACGGTTCGTTTGGCCAGTGGGAGATCGTGAACAATTTCAATGCGAACGCGACCGTTCCCGGCGCGTTCTTCGGGGTGCGGGCCTATACGCCAGGCGCCGGGGCGCACGCGCGCGTTTTGCAGGAGGGAAAACGCGGCGAGATGGAGGGCGTCGCGTCCGTGGAATTTTCCGGCGAATATCCTTTCGCGTGGCTGACCTATCGCGACGAGGCGTTGCCCGTCGACGTTTCGCTCGAGGCGTTCACGAATTTCATTCCGCTGAACGCCAAGGATTCGGCGTTGCCCGCCGCGCTTTTCCGATTCACGTTCCGCAATCGAACCGGGGAAGACGCAGAAGTTTCGCTGTTGGCTTCGGCGACGAATTTGACGGGCTGGGACGGGTATGGCGTTATCCAGGGGGTGGAATGGTTCGATTTTCTAGGCAATGCGAACTCGATGGCGAAGGGCGACCGGCTGGCTTCGCTGAGCATGCAGGCGCGCGAGGGACGCATGCAGTCGATGGATCGCCCAATCGATCTTCTCACCAACTATGACGATGCGGCTTTCCACATGCGGCATTGCGAAGGGGTGACAAAGCGCCTGGACGCTACATTTCCCAAGGCGAAGAAGCCTACAGAAACCGTATACTGGGTCAATCCCCCTCTAGCCAAGCAAGAAGACTGGGCGGACATCTTGGAGACTGTCAAGGCTGGCGCGGGGCTGGTTATTACGGATCCTGACGCCCAATTGCTCCGGCTCGCCCAGTCCAGCAGGCGCCAAGGACATTTCGCAAAACCGCACGTGTTCGAAAACTGGTCTTCGGGCACGTATACGAACTGGACGATCGAGGGTTCCTGTTTTGGCGACGCGCCCGCGACGGGACCTTCCGGCGCTTGCCTTGTCGATACGCACGCCAAGGGCGGCGGCCTCACAGGGCGTGCCGCCTCGAAACCCTTCAAAATCCGGCGCGACTATATCCATGTGCAGATCGGCGGCGGCAACAAGCCCGAGGCCGCCTGCGTCAATGTCGTGGTCGACGGCAAAATCGTCGCGTCGGCAACGGGCAATGGCTCCGAAACGCTGCATTACGTCGCGCTCGATCTCTTCCGGCATCGAGGGAAAACAGCGCACATCGAAATCGTCGATGCCTCCTCCGATTCACGGGGGCACATTCTCGTAGGCGAGATATGCTTCAGCGACAACCCGGTTCCCGCCGATGCAACAGGCTCCCTGGACGCCTTGAATCAACTGTACGAGGCGTTGCCGATGACGTGGCGGGATGTGCGTCGCCCCAGAGGGCCCATGCGCGTCGCAAGCGATTCGGCGTGGATGAAGCGCATGTATTCCGCCGACGCGCGGGCGGATGACGCCGTCGTGTTGCAGGAGTTCCGGAAAAAGCGCGGAGCCCGCGTGTTGTTGAAGAGCGATGACGGGCGGCCGCTTGTGATTGCAGGCGAATATGGCCAAGGGCGGATCGTGGCATGCCTGGGGCGGCCCAACATGTGGATGACCGGAGCCGACCGGAAAATCATGATTGGCCTGTTGCTGGCGGAGGCGGCGCAGGCGGTCTATGCCCCGGACGAGGGCATTCCAAAGAATTCGCCGCTCTACGGCACGATGGCGCTCGGTGTGATTGGAGAGGAGGCGGAGCGCGTCACGGCATGTCCGCAATGGGACGATGTCGCCGCGCTCTGGGACGAATTCGCCCGGACGGGGCGTCTGGACGCGTTTCCCTCTCCCCGGCACGCCAGCGAGGCGGGGCGCACGTGGAACGGGGCGCTGTGCGCGCCTGTTTCGCTGGCGCCGGGCGAATCGCGCACCGTGACGCTGGCGCTCGCGTGGCATTTCCCGAATCGGATGCGAACGACGCAATATGGGTGGGGGCCGAGCGTTCCGTTCTCCGACCACCGGCTAGGCAACCGCTACCGCGAATGGTTTGCGTCGGCCGACGAGGCGCTGGGCTATGTCGCGGCAAATATGGAGAGACTCGCCCGCGAAACCGCGTTGTTCCATGACACGCTCTATGAAACCACGCTGCCGCATTACCTGCTCGATGCGGTCTCCGCCAACATCGGCACGATCGGATCGCCGGTGTACATGTGGCTCGAGGACGGCACGTGGGCCGGGTTCGAAGGCGCGGCGTGCTGCCCGATGAACTGCACCCACGTCTTCAACTATGCGATGAGCTGCGCGTTCCTGTTTCCGGAGCTCGAACGTAATGTTCGCGAGATCGACCTCCTCGTGCAGATGCATCCCGCCGATCATTACATTCCGCACCGCACCGTGCTGCCGCTGTCGTTGCCGCGCCTCGGCTTCACGATCGGCGGGCCGGAACACGCCGCGCTCGATGGCGAACTCGGCGCCGTGCTCAAAACGTATCGCGAGTTCCGGCATCAGGGCAATTACGACTGGCTCGAAAATCTCTGGCCGCGCACACGACAACTCATGGAATACATGATGCGCGTGCACGACGATCAAAGCGACGGCGTCATCCGCGGCGAACAGCCCAACACGTACGACACCCACCTCTACGGCAGCAACACGTTCATCGGAACGTTGTATTTGGCCTCCCTGCGGGCCGCCTCCGAAATGGCGTCGCGCATGGGAGACGCGACGTTCGCCAAGGAATGCATGGACCGGTTCGAGCTTGGGCGCGCCAACTACGACCGCCTTTGCTGGAATGGCGAATATTTCATCAACAATTTCGACATGCCCGGCGCTCCGCTGGACCAGTACGATCAGGGAAGTTGCTACGGATACGGCTGTCACGCCGATCAACTGCTGGGACAATGGTGGGCATATGCGCTGGGCCTCGGCTACGTGCTGCCGCCGGGTCATGTCCGCACGGCGCTCCATTCCATTTATCAGCACAATTGGCGCACGCACTTCCGGGACATCGTGCAGGCTCCGCGCCGCTTCGCAGACGACGACGAGAAGGGGCTGCTGAATTGCAGTTGGCCCAACGGACAGCGCCTGAATCGCCCGATCCTCTACGGCGACGAAGTATGGACGGGCATCGAGTACGAGGTCGCCGCGATGCTGCTTCAGGAAGGCATGATCGACGAGGCCCTGCACATCGTCCGGGGCGTGCGCGACCGCTACGTCGGCGACCGGCGCAATCCCTACGCGGAGGAAGAATGCAGTTATCATTACACGCGCGCGATGTCCTCGTACACGTTGCTGACCGCGGCGGCAGGGCTTGACTATAGCGCCGTCGAGGGCCGCCTCGCGTTTGCGCCGCGCATCGATGCGGAGGATTTCCGGTGCTTCTTTACGAGCGCAGAAGGCTGGGGCCTTGTGACGCAGACGCGCGAGAATGCCGTTCAGCGCAACAAGGTCGTCATGCGATACGGCACGTTGACGTTGCGGCAGGCGTGCGTCGACATCCTCGTTTCGCATGAGGAACGCCCCAGGACGAAGGTGACGCTGGCCGGCCGCGACATCGAGCACCGCGCGGCCTTCCAGCGCGAACGCTGCGCCATCACGTTCGCGGAATCCGTGATCATGAAAGCCGGACAGGAGATGGAGGTCGTCATCGAAGCGCCGCGCCGCCCATAGCGCACGCCGCGCACGCTGGGCCCGCGTATTCGTTCTTCGCCGTCGAGCGGGCGCTCAGTCGAAGTTGATGCGCTCTTTCTCGACAACGAGCGGGCGCTTGAGAACTTGCGTGTAGATCGCGCCGATGTATTCGCCGAGAATGCCGATGAAGAACAGTTGCACCGCGCTGAAAAAGAACAAGCCAATGACGACCGGCGCGGCGCCCACTTGGAAATTTTTCCAGAAGACGAGCTTGTACCCAAAGTAAATCACGGCCACCAGCAAGCTGAACGCCCCCAGGGAAAAGCCGGTCATTGTGGCCAGGCGCAGCGGAATTTTCGAGTAGTTCACGATGCCCAGCATCGCGAGATCGTAGAGCGTGTAGAAGTTGTTTTTTGTGAAGCCGCGCTTGCGTGCGGGCTGATCGTATTTGATTTCCGCGCGCTCGAACCCGATGTCGCAGATCAGACCGCGAAAATAGGGATAGGGGTCGTCCAGCTTGCGCAGCACGTCCACAAACGCGCGATCGTACAGGCCGAAGCCCGTCGCATTCTTGATTTGCTCGACATCCGAGAGTTTGCGGATGAGGTTGTAGTACATCTTGCGCACGGCGAAAAACAGCGGCGTCTCTTCGCTCGTGGCCTTGACGCCGATGACGACCTTGTAGCCCTCTTCCCACTTGCGCACGAAATCGACGATCATCTCGGGCGGATCTTGCAGGTCCGCGACGATCCCAATGACCGCGTCGCCCTGGGTCTGCATCAACGCATGGAAGGGCGATCGCACCTGGCCAAAATTGCGCGCGTTCACGATGATCTTGAGGCGCTTGTCCGCGTGCGCGAGTTCCTTAAGAATCGGCACGGTGCGATCGCGCGACGCATTGTCGATGAAAAGATGCTCATAGTCATAGTTCGTCAGTTGCGTCTCGAACACCTGCCGCACGCGCTCGTACACCTCGCGAACGTTCTCTTCCTCGTTGTAGCACGGCGTCAGGACGCTGATGAGTTTTCGGGCGCCGGGCGTGACGGACATCGCTTCTGTCTCCTTAGGCCAGCCGTTCAGGCGGCACGGCGTAGCATACCTGTTCCCAACATTCGTCCGAATAGCGGCGCAAAAAGAAACGATAGTCGGGACAAATCGAATGCAGGAACAGTGGAATTCGCCAGATGTGGTCTTGCGCGTGATATACACACACCGCCAGCGCCGGTTTGTGCTTGGCGATCACGCCCGCCGCGCCTTCGAGCGCATAGGGTTCCGCGCCTTCGATGTCCATCTTGATGAAGGTCGGCGGCGTGTCGGCCAGAATCTCGTCGAGCGGCGCGCATTCCAGCTCGATTTGCCCCGCACCAACGGACGATGCCGCCGTGCCGGTTGCGTCAAATTTTACAGTCTCGCGTTTTGCGCCCACGGCCAGTTGCACGGAGGTCAGTCGATCGCGGATATTCGCCGGTTGCGCCGCGAACGACTGCCGCAAGCGCGCACAGTTGCCGGGATCGGCTTCGATCGCGACAACCTTTGCGAAGTTCGGCGAACGCCGTCGCAGAAAATCCGCCACCGAATCGCCGTCGAACGCGCCGCAATCCACAAAGACCTCGTCGTCGCGCAGGCACAGGACGTCCAACGGGAAATAGGTTTCCGCCGCAGGCAAATGCGGCGGCAAGGCGCTGTCGTCGAGCGACGTGCGCCACGCCAGTTGGCCTAGGTACTCGGCGCGCGAGGCATCGTCCGCCCACAGTTCCGCCGCAGCGCGAACGTGGTCCGCGTGCGCAAAAATCTTGTCCGGCAGATCGAGGCTGCCATGCGGCAAGAACGTATCGGGATAGGCCCACGCCAACGACGGGAACGAAACCGACGTCACGCCCAGCGCGGCAAGCTGCGCCTTCACGGGCGTACACGTGTAGACCGTCACAACAAACGCGGCCTTCTTGCCGAACTCGCGCACAGCATCTTCCGGCGCGTAGACCTTCAGCCCTTCGACGTCCGCGCCCCACAGCTTCGCGTTGTTGTCGGAAAACGCCAGCGGCTCGACGCCCGCGCCGCGCAACCGCGCCAACACGTTTCGTCCAAGCCGCCCCGCGCCGAACAAGACAAACGCCGTCCCGTACGGCGCCATTGCGGCGTCGTATGCAGCGCGATGGCGCGCCGCTACGGAAGCGGCATCCTGATTCAACACGGCCTCCAGCTTGGATCGAAACGAATTTTCCGTCATCAAAACGTCTCTCCGTCGGTTGTCCGGCACGCGCCGGACGCGTCATTTCATGCGTTGTCGGGGCGCGGCATAGCAAACCACGTCGCCGAATTCGTCGCCGTACCGCCGCAAAAAAAAGCGATACTCCGGCGAGAGCGACTGAATGCACAACGGAATGCGCCACAAATGGTCTTGCCGGTGGTATACGCAAATGGCCAGCGCCGGGATGTGACGCGCAATCGATGCTTTGCCGCCTTCGAGCGCGTCCGGCTCCGCACCCTCGATGTCCATCTTGATATACGTCGGCGTCGCGCCGTCAAGGACTTCATCCAGGGGAACGCATTGCACTTCGAGCGTGCCCGTGCCGCTAATCGCCGATCCGACTGTGCCAATCGCGTCGAAATAGAGCTTCTCGCGTTTCGCGCCCACGGCGTACGGGGATACGCTGATGCGTTCGCGCAGATCGCACGGCAGTCCCGCAAGGTAATCGAGTAATTTTTCATGGTTGCCGGGATCGGGCTCAAACGCCGTGACATGCCCGTCGATGCCAATGCCCGCGTCGAAGAAGGCTTTGATCGTGTCGCCGTCGAACGCGCCGCAATCGACAAAATGCTCGCGCGCCGTCAGCGCGAGGGCGTCGAGGGGCAAATATGTCTGCTCCGTGGCGGGCGCGGGCAGGCCATCGAAATCCATCATCGACATCAGCCACTTGAGTTGGCCCACAAACTCGCGCTTCGACGCCTCATCCGTGTACAGCGCAAACGCCGCGCGGATATCGCTGGCGCGCTCACATATTTTGTGCGGCAGGTCGAGGCGATAGTGCGGCAACAGGTCCTGCGCATATTTCCAAAAGAGCGGCACGAATGACACGACGGTCTTGCAGCCAAGGTCCTGCAACTGTTGCCGCACGCAGGAAAAGCGGCTGGTTGCGCCAGGACTCCAAATCGTCACGACAAACGCAGCGCCGGCGCCGTAGCGGTATGCGGCATGTTCCGGAGAAATGACGTGGACGCCATCGATGTCTTTGCCCCAATTCGCCTCGTTGCCGTCCGCAAAGGCCACCGGCTCGATGCCGTTCTTGCGCAACCCCGCCAAGGTCTTGCGTCCGAGATTGCCCGCGCCATAGAGCACGAGCGTCTCGTTGAGCGCGCCGGTGAGTTCGTCAAACGCGGCGGCCTCGCGCTGCTTCACGCGCGCGACGTCCTCGCGCAACAGCGCCTCGAACTCGGCTTCGGGCGAAGACTGACTCATGGGTCCGTTTTTCCTTTCGCGCAGGCTTAGTCTTCCAAGGGCGGAACGATCATGTTGGCGCAGAATTCATCCCGGTCGAGGAACGGCCACATATCTTCGAGCGGTTTCGACGCCATCGAGCCGTCGGGCCGTTGCATCGCGGCGACGCGCGGCGCGCGGGCTTCGTCGGGGATCACGACGACGTCGCACACGACCGGACCGGGCATCGCCAACGCCCTATCAATCTCGGCGCACAGGTCGCTCGCGCCGTCGATACGCACCGCAGCGATGCCGTATGCGGCGGCGATCTTCGTGACGTCCGGCAACGTCAAGCCGCTCGTCGCGTCTGCGCCGGTGAGGCGATGGAAATAGTTGCCCTGCGACGATCGGATCGACGCGTAGCCTTGGTTGTTCACGACAAAAAACTTGATGGGCAAGCCGAGGCGTTTGACGGTCTCGAGTTCTTGCAGGTTCATCTGAAACCCGCCGTCGCCGTCGACGCATACCGTGCGGCGTCCGTTGCCCGCGATGCACGCGCCGATCGCCGCGGGTTGACTCAGCCCCATCGCGCCGGTGCCTTTGTTATGGAAAATGCGCTGGCCTGCTTTCGCCTGGAAGGCCGTCAGGAATATCTCGGCCACGAAACCGGCGCTGCCTGGCAACACGATATCGTCGCCGGTAAGCGCATTCGACAACGCCTCGGAGAACGCGTACATGCTGAGTCCGTCTTTCGCGGCGCGATGTTCGGGCAGCACGAATGGATACTTCTGTTTCCAGTCGCGGATGCGCGCAAACCACGGCGATCGGTCTTTCTTCGCGACATCGTCGGTGCGCGATTGAAAGCGATCGATAAACGCGCGCGCGTCCGCGCAGACGGGGATGTTGATGGCGGCGCCCATTTTCCCGATTTCAGGCCCGTCGATGTTGACCATGATCTTCTTCGCCGCGCGCGCGAGTTTTTCCGGCGCATACGCAATGAGCGCGAAATCCATGCGCGCGCCCAGCATGAGCAGCCAGTCCGCGTTCTGCAACGCAAAGTTCGCCCCGCGCGAGGCAATCGATCCCGGCATGCCGACGCTCAACTCGTGCGCGGCGGGAATGAGATCGACGCCGAGCCGCGTCGTCAGCACGGGCACGCGCAGCGTCTCGACGAGTTCCAGGAACGCGTCCTGCGCGCCGCCGATGCGCACGCCGTTGCCGGCCAAGATCATCGGGCGTTCCGCGTCATTCAGCGCCGCGATGATGGCGTCCAGTTTGGCGGCGAGATCGGTCTCGGAGATGGTCTCTTCGGCCTCGGGCGGCGTGAAGCCTTCGAGTTTCGTTTCGTCGATCATCGCCGCCTGCACATCGAGCGGCACGTCGATCCACACCGGCCCGGGCCGACCCGCTTTCGCGAGGTGCAACGCCTTTTCGAGGTGATAGCGGATCGACATCGGCTCCATGATCGTCACGGCATACTTCGTGATCGAACTCACAATCGACACGATGTCCACTTCCTGCACGCCAAGTTGACGCAGCCCCGTTCCCTTGGCGATATCCGGGCGCTTGACCTGCCCCGACATGAAGAGACACGGCGTCGAGTCTTGGTATGCGGCCAACGCCCCGGTCACCGCGTTCGTGCCGCCCGGCCCCGTGGTCACCAGCGCAACGCCGAGGTCATGCGCCACGCGCGCATAGGCTTCCGCTGCGATGCCGCACGCCTGCTCGTGCAGGTTGACGGTGTAGCCGATGCCGGACCGTCCCAACGAATCGTTGAGATGCATCGCGCCGCCTCCAGGCAACATGAAGACGTGCCGCACGCCGTATTGGGCTAGGCGTTGAAAAAGATACTCGGAAAGCTTAACCATGTCGCGCAACGATCCTGCTTATTCCGCGTTGTTTTGCATGTTCTGTTCAAGAATGAGGTCGATGATTTCGCGGACCGCGCCATGGCCGCCCGCGTTGATCGCGACGTAGTCGGCGAGGCGCTGCACGGTCTTGTGCGCCGTTGCCGGAACGGCGGAAAAGCCCGCAAGTTCGAGCGCGGGCGCGTCGTTGACGTCGTCGCCGATGAAGCAAATCTCGGCGAGGTCGAGTCCGTGTTTTTGGGCGAACGCCCGCAAGGCAACGTCTTTTTGCCGACAGCCCTTGTGCACGTCCTCGATGCCCATCTTGGCTGCGTAGCGATCGACGAGCGGACTGTTCTCGCCGGAGATCAGCGCGAACACCAAACCCGCCTTGCGCCCGATCGACACGCCCATGATGTCCAAAAAGGCGAAGCGCTTGAATTCTTCGCCGTTGGGACCCCACCAAAACGCGCCATCGGTAAGCACGCCGTCTACGTCCATCGCCACCGCTTTGATCCTGGCCACGCGCTACCCCTTACGCCGCAGCTTTTGCATCACCGGCACTTCGCGCTCGATCACGCGCTTGACGCCGTCGCCCATTGCCGTCTCGATGAGGCGGATATCGCGCACCAAGCGCGTGATGCCGTTCGGTTCGAGCGAGGCGGCGTGATCCGATCCCCACATCGAGCGATCGAGCGTGATGTGCCGTTCGACGCACGTTGCGCCCAGCGCCACCGCCGCCACGGTCGAAGGCAGGCCGGTCTCGTGACCGCTGTAGCCGATGGGAATGGCGTAGCGATCGATCATTTTCGGGATGACCTTGATGTTGAGCTCCTCGTAGTACGCGGGATAGGCGCTGCATGAATGCATGAGGACAAGGTCTTTCTTTCCGATCGCCTCAACGGCGCGATCCACGTCATCCATCGTGCTCATGCCCGTCGAAAGGATGATCGGCGCGCCCTTTGCCCGCGTGTAGCGCAGCAGGTCATGGTCCGTCAGGCTGGCCGAGGCGATCTTGTAACACGGCGGGCGGAACTGGTCGATAAAGTCCACCGACGCCTCGTCCCAACAGGACGCGAACCACGGAATGCCTTTTTCCTTGCAGTAGCGGTCGATCTCGCGGTATTCGTCGATGCCGAATTCAAGACCTCGCTTCAGGTCGCCGTTGGTTGCGCCGAAGGGGCTTTCGCGCGGGCGCGCCAATTCCTCGGCGCTATACACGATATCGATGGTGCGCTTTTGGAATTTGACGGCGTTGCACTTGGCGTCGTGCGCCACGTCGATCAACCGCTTGGCGAGGTCCACGTCGCCATTGTGGTTGATGCCGATCTCGGCGATGACATAGCAAGGACGCCCCGGACCTACGATGGCGTCGCCTATCCGCACTTCTGACATGAAGCCGTATCCTCCGTCCCTCCCGTGGCGTCAGGAGCCCGGGGTTCCTTCCCGAAAGCACGGCTAAGCATCTCACAACGCCCGGCGACAAATCCACAGGCGACCCCGTCTCGCGCGGGTTTTGCCGCTGCAATCAGAATGCTGCCATCGCTCTCCCCTTGAGCGAGGAACGGCTCGGGTGCTACACTTTCCTTCTTTTACGGACACGGTTCGCCTTGTGATCGGTTGGGGGCGACAGCGGAAAGGACTGCCGGCGTGAAGAAAATTTCGGTGCAGGTGAAGAGCGACCATATCGAGTTTCTTTCCCGGGCCAAGCCCATGACGGCCGTGGCGGAGTTGGTTTGGAACGCCTTGGATGCCGAGGCGACCGAGGTTCGGGTCGAATTCGTCGAGAACGATCTCGGCGGGATTGAATGCTTGCGCGTGCGGGATAACGGCCACGGGTTGCTCTATGATCACGCGCTGGTGGTGTTCCGCAATCTTGGCGGTTCCTGGAAGCGCGAAGGCGCGCCGACCGCGCGCCGGAAACGCGAAATGCACGGCAAATACGGCAAGGGCCGTTTCCGCGCGTTTACGCTTGGCAACCGGGTCGAATGGCGCAGCGTTTTCGAGTTGAGCGGCATCACGTACGCGTATTCCATCGTTGGACACGGCGCGACCCCAGGCGAGTTTGACCTGTCCGATCCGGAACCGACGCCCAGCGCGCCCGTGGGGATGGCCGTCGAAATCGCCGACCTTCCCGCCGCCGCCGAACTCTTGCGCGGGGTGAAGGCCTTGCAAGAGGCCACGGATATCTTCGCGTTATACCTGCGTCAGTATCCGGACACCCGCATCGTGTACGACGGCGTGCCGCTCGATCCGCGCAGCGCCGAAGACCATTGCGCGGAATACGAACTCGGCGAAATCGTCACGCAAGACGGGCAACGCGTTCACGCCGCCCTGACCGTCGTCGAGTGGAATCTTCCGGGAAAACGCGGGGTTTTGTTGTGCGACGCCGCCGGTTTCGCGCTGCATGCGTCTTCGCTGCGTCCCTATTTCCGAGGATTCAGCTACACCGCCTATCTGAAATCGGATCATGTCGCCGCGCTGGAACGCGAGGGGCTGTTACCCGTGCATGATCTGTCTCCGGATGTCGGACAATTGCTGGACGCCGCCCGGGTCGCGTTGCGGCAGCATTTTTCCTTGCGCGAGGCCGAGCGGAGCCGCGACGCGTTGACGCAATGGCGCGATAGCGGCATCTATCCCTACGAAGGCGAACCCGCGAACCGGGACGAGGAAGCGGTTCGACGCATCTTCGACATCTACGCCGTCCAATTGAGCCGGCTTCCGGATTTCGCGGAGACCGGTTCGCGCGCCAAACGATTGATCCTGCAACTCCTTCGACAACTGATCGAGGCCGAGCCCGTGCGCGCGGCCCGCGTCCTCGATCGCATGGTCTCCCTTTCGCGGGAGGCTTCCGAGGCGATCGAAGCGCTGCTGGAGGAAGAGCAGCCGATCGCCTGACCCGTTCGCGCCCTCCGCGCCGCGTTCGGGAAACAGGGGAGGATACGCACTGAACCGGGAAACGCATGCCGAGACGGGCGGCTACATGCCCCAACTCGACGGGGTGCGCGGAGTGGCGATTGCGGCGGTCCTGCTGGCGCACTACACGCCCGTCACGCGTTACGGCGAATTCGGCGTGATGGGCGTGCAGTTGTTCTTCGTGCTCAGCGGTTTTTTGATCACCGGCATTCTGTTGCGCGGACGCGACGGCGCGGATCGCCTGGGCGGCAGCAAGCCCTTCGCCCTGCGGCAATTTTACGTCCGGCGTTTCCTGCGCATTTTTCCGGCCTATTACGCGACGTTATGTGTGTGCGTGGTCTTCGGCATTGGAACGGCGCGCACCGCCTTCCTCTGGCACGCCAGCTACACGACGAACTTTTACTGCGCGATCATCAATCCGAACGAGGCCGTGTTGAATCATTTCTGGTCGCTCGCCGTCGAAGAGCAGTTTTATCTGCTGTGGCCTTGGGCGGTCATTTTCGCGCCCCGGCGCTGCCTGCCCTATCTGCTCGTGGCGCTGATCATGACGGCCCCGGCGTATCGTTTCATGGCCGGTCTGTTGCACTGGAACAGCCCCGCGAAAAACTGGCTGCTTATCGGCTGCACGGACTCGTTGGCGTTAGGCGGACTGCTGGCTTGGTCGCGTCATACGGGAGCCTGGGAGCGAGGGCTGCGCTTGGTGACGCGAGCCGGGCTGATCGTCGGATTGCCGGTGTGGCTGGCGACCATCCTCGTCTGGGCCGTGCCGGAAGTGCGCCAGCGGTTTCCGTTGACCTACTCGCATCTCGCGTTTGCGCTGTTGTTCACATGGATAGTCAATCGCGCCGCCGACGGACGACGCGATCCATTTGGCGTGACGCTCTCGTTTCCGCCGCTCGCCTACCTGGGCAAAATCAGTTATGGCGTTTACCTCGTGCATCAGCCGGTGCAACACGCCCTTCCCAAGGCCTTCGCGTGGTGCGGAATCCCCTATCCCGGCTCCGCGATCGGAGTTTTCGCCGTCCTCATGGCCTTCACGCTGGCGCTGACGTCGCTGTCGTGGCATTTCATGGAAGCGCCCATCAACAATCTCAAACGCCACTTCCCCTACGCCGCGCGTCCCCCTGCCCGCGACGCAAGCGCCGTCAACAAACAAACGGCCTAAAAAAGAAGTCTCTCGCCGAAGAAACCGCGCCGATCCCTTCGCGCGGGCTTTTGGAGCGGACTATCGGCGGACGAACTTGGCGCTGAAGGCCGTCGACTTGCCGCGATCGATGTTCAGGGCAATAAGGCTCGAACCGTCCTTGACGCCCAGCGATCTGTCGCCGATTTTGCCCGATTCGAGCTTCCACGCATCGGGCACAACGATGTACGCGGCGCTGTCCTTGCCGTTGCCGCGCAGACTGCCCGACAACACGCCGCCGGCCTCATCCCATTTTGCGCGGTCAATCTCATGCAAAGAGAAGCCCGGTCCCGGCGTCACCGCGAGAAGAACCGGACGCGGCAGCGTCTGCGTGACGCCGAGCGCGGTAAGCGTTTGCGCCGCAGGAACAGCCCCTTTCACCTCCGCAACGCTTCCGTTGTCCGCGCGCCACAACCGGACCGGCTTGTCGGTCTCAAAACCGTACCAGGCGGCATCCCACGCCGAAGCGCCGGCGAACATCACGACGGCCGCGCCATACGCATCTTCGTCCGTGCACTTCGGCTGGACCATCCAAAGCTTGGGCGCAGGCGAAGCGGCATCGAGTGCGCGCGCCCACACCTGCGGCTTGGGGAAGGTGCGCGCGACGGCTTCGCGCACGCCCGAAGACGGCGCGCCGACAAATTCGATCGGAGCGCCGCAAAACATCATCGCGGTCATGAGGTCTTCGCCCACTTTGTCGATGCCGCTCACATCCATCCGCACGGGGGCCACGTCCATTTCGAATTCCTTGAAACGGCTGGACCCGGCGCAGACATCGAGCCATGCATTCACGTCGCCCGTCAAGGTGGCCGTCGACGCCGGCACCACCGGTTTTCCCGCGACCGCTTCGCCGAGGATTGCAAACGCGAGCGCATCGGCCTGGGCGCGGGTCAAGTTGAATTTCTGGAGCACGTCCTTGGGAAGGGTCGAAGGCGGTATCGCGAAAAATTGGAATCCGCACCGCGCCAACTGCCGCATCCGCTCGACGGCATAGGCTTTCCCCTCGGGAACCGCCGGATTCACGTATCGCACGTTGTCAGACCCCGTGACCGCCCAGGCATCGGAGCCGCCTTGCACTTTCAACGGGTCAACCGTGACGCCAATCGCGACGGTCGCCCCGAAGGCCGCTTTGGCCGGAGCGTATTCCTCGGCGGCGGTTTCCGCGGGGGCGGCGGCGTGTTCGGCCTGCGCAGGGGCCGCAGTCTCGCCAGTCTTTCCAAGACCGATCGCACTAAGCCATTTGGGCGCGTTGAATGACTTCTTCGGCTGTTTGGGCGCGGGCGCAACGGTCTCGTCGGATGCCCTGGCCGAACTGCCCAAGCGCTTCACCGCGCTCGCCATATTCTTGGGGTAGCGCGATCCATCGCCTTCGAGCGCGCCGGGGCTGGCCTGCCACGAAGCCGGTATCAGGGCGGACGTAACGCCGGCCCCGCTCCACTGACGAAGCGCCTTGCTCAGGTCGTCGAGCGTTTGATCGTCACGCACCGTAACCCATTTCTCCGGACACGCCTCCGAAGACGACGTCGTTTTCGGGAGGGCGCTCTGCGCCCACGAATAAAACAAATCGATTTTGGCGGGCTTGGGCTCTGCAAACGACAGCCACACCGGATTCGCGGCGATAGTCGCGCCGGGAGCAAGCGTCACGGGCGGATCGAAAGCGCAGACGACTTCGCCGTAGTACGCGCCGTCTTTCTTCGCAAGCTTCACATCGGCGCGCGCCGCGCCGGGCAACGTGCCAATGGCCAGCGAAAAATCACGGCTGCGATTGTGGAACAACGCCAACGCGACCGGGGCCTTCGGGTCGAAAACGGGCGAGGACCCGCGCTGTTCGAAGTGACGGAATCTGCAACTCGACTCCGGCGAGTCGAAAAAGCGGATGCCGCCGCCCGCAAACACGACCGGGCTGATCGACGCGATCTCGATAGGCGAGGCGCTTGTGTTCGTGACTTCGAGGCAAACCATGTAAAACGGACGCTGCTTGTAATTCGCGATGCTATGGCGCAACCCCACGCCATTCTTGGCGGGAAGGGCAACCGTATACGCCATGCCGTCGCCAAAGTCCCCCGTGAACGCCTTGCGACTCGCATCGCCATTCTCGAAACCGGACGATTCGATCGTCGTGCCGTTGGTCAACATCACTTTCACGCGGGCGTCATCCACCGCCGTCCCAAGCCCCTCCACCTCGATATTCCACTCGGCATTGTCCACGCCATACACCAACGTGGTGTTATTCACCTTGATATCGAAATGATCCCGCAACCCCCACGGAAGCTTGCCGGGGCTCTTCTCCGCTGCCGGGGAGGTTTTGGCCTTGGGAGCGCTCTTGCTTTTGGCCTTGGCGGGAACGGACGCCTTGGGCTTTGACGCCGCTTTTTCCGCGGCAAACGAAAAGGACGGCGTCGCCGCAACCGCAGCGGCCAACACAGGCAACAATAAACGCCTCCACACGACACACCTCTTCTTCATGAAACGCCTCCGTGAGGATCAACCCTTCTTTCAACATGCGCACATACCCGCTCAGTATACATCAGCGGCCTGATCCAAACGAAGCGGCGCGATAGCCTTGCCGAAGCGCATGCCGATACAATCCGCGGCACATGACGTCAAACAGCCGCGTATCGCTCGCGAGAAGCGGACACAAACGCCGCGCCACGGGGGCCTGCCAGGCATCCGACAGCTTCCGCCACGACGACAGCACCGGGCCGTACCGGGCGGTCAATTCGGGGCTGGCCGTTTTGTGTTGCAGGCGGCGCAGCCCGCATCCGTCGGCATAGTGACGACGGCATTCCTGCTCCAGCGAAACAGGCTTCCAGGCAAACGCCGTCGCCGTGGGCATGAACAGGCCCGTAACGCCGCGTTGCGACAAACGCCATGCCAGATCGATGTCCCACATGCCCGAAGCGCCGTACTCCTCGTCGAACCCGCCCGCATCCAAGACGGCCCGCCGCGGCAAACTCAGGTTAAACAGGCGCCAATCAAGAAACGAAACCGGAACAGCCGCGGACGGCGCCAACGCGGGATACCACCACGAACGCTTGACAAAGGCGCTGTCATCCGCTTGGGAGTGAAGACGGATCGGCCCAAGGATCGCGCACAACGCCCCATTCCGCTCTTGCGCGCACACATGCTCCGCGACGCACTCCGGCCCCGCAAGAAGCGTCTCGTCCAAAAACAAAAGCCACCTGCCCTGCGCCGCCTCGACGGCCCGATTGAAGGCCGCGGGCGGCGGAACCCCTTGGGCTTCCAGCGCCCGCACGCGCACAGGAGACCCTGCGGCGAAAGACTCGATGGTTTTGGCGAGATGCGCATTCGGAATGGCGTCGACCACGAGCACCTCAAAACGTCCGGACGGAAAGCTTTGATGCTCAAGATGGGCCAGCGCCATCCGGAGCGGGGCATCCAGGCTGCGCGGAGCCAGCATCACCGTGACATCCACTTGGTTCATGTCTGCGCCTCCATCAACACGAGGGCAGCGTACGCGCCATCGCCCCCCTTGCCCTGTCCTATCCTAGCTTCCCTCGTCCCGCTCGTCAAGACCGCGACCAAGAGCAGGGCGTTCGGAAAAATCCTTTTTCTCCGCACATCCAGACCGCCTTCCAGGAAAAATACGGGTCATGAAAACGTCCACGAGAACAACTCCCCAGACGGTCTTTCCGTCAGCGTTCGCAATCCAGAACAACCGTATTCTCTCGTAGAGGCAAGCCTCCTGGATCAGCATGCCTTGCATCGGATGTTTGTTTTATGGAGAATGAAGAGGGCGGGAAATCGACTTGTTCTCTCGACATAGTTGATGGAACGACGAAATTTTGAGTGCCGCGACGCAAACGGAGAAAACAGGTATGCTGACATGGGAACGGCATGGGCGCGGAGCGTGGAAACCTGTCGCCGCACGCCGGAAAGCGGGTTCCGCATGAACGTTTCCAGCCGTTGCGAGTATGCGTGCCGCGCCATCATCGAACTGGCGCGCCACGAAAACAGCGACACGCCCGTCACGGCAATGTACATCGCCGAGCGCAGGCGCATTCCGGAAAAGTACCTCGTCCATATCCTCTTGCAGTTGAAACGCGCGGGGCTTGTGCGCAGCGTGCGTGGCGCACAGGGAGGCTATCTGTTGGCGAAATCGCCCGATGATATCTCGCTGTTTCACATCATTCGCGCGATCGACGGGCCAATCCTCGACCCCCTTCCCGTGGAAGATGCCGCTGGCATCGACCTGGAGCCTACCTGGCGCGAAACCGCCGCGCGGATCGAGAAGCTGCTCAGCGAAGTGACGGTCCGCAATATCCTCGACCGCGCCACGAAAACCCGGATGTACCACATCTGACGCAGCGATCGCCATGCCCGCGGCGTTCCCGCATCGAAACAGGCAACCCTGGCATGAAGGGGATCATTGTATAGTGCAACAACCATAGAGAGGAGGGATGTCCATGCATATGCCGAAGCGCGCGGTTGACGTGCGGGCAGTTGCGGCTTTGTTGCTGTCGCTCGCGCTTATCGTCCCTATCACGGGAGCCGCCTCCGAACAGGCCGACGACATCAAAGGACGCGTCGTCGATCACCGCGGCGCCGCCATCCCGCACGCCGAGGTCTTTCTATACCGCGCCAAGATGTTCACCCCCTCCAACCGGCCCGTCGTGCTGCAGAAGGCCGATGCAAAAGGGCGGTTTCATTTCCGCAAGGCCATTGTCTGGGACGGCGAAGCCTCGCCCGGCGACGTCGAAAAATACGTGGTGTTTGCGCGCGCCGAGGGTCACGGGCCGGATTTCCGCGCCGTGCTGCCGGGAGATCCCCTTACCGGCGTGACGGTTGCTTTGCCGGGACCTGGCCCGCGCACCGTGACGGTTCGCGACGACCAAGGCAACCCCGTCGAGGGCGCGCACGTCTTCCTATCGCTCATGTATCACGAGCGCGTGAACGGCGGCGGCGGACTGGACGTCTATCACCGGCACGCGATCACGCTGTGGGAAGACATCGGCCTGAGCAGCGGCGTGACCGACGCGAACGGCCAGGTAACGCTCTTGTCACTCAACCACCGCGAGTTTGTCGCAACAAAGCCCGGATATATCCCCGCGCGGATCCGGGAAAACGACTCGGGCGTCCTGATTCCCGGCGGGCAGGTCGAAGGCCGCGTAACCTTTGAAGACGGATCCCCGGCCCCGCGCGCTCTAGTCCGCTATTCAGGCGATGGATTGCCCGTCTTTACGGACGCTGACGGGCATTATCGGATCGACGGCATCCCCGCTACGGCGCCAGGGCAAAAGGGGATCCCAATTCTCCGCGCCGTCATCAGCACGCCCCGATCCCCCTTTGAGTCAGACGCCGTCCCGCTCACCGCACAGACAGGCGACACAACCGTTCAAGACCTCGTGCTGAAGGCCATCCCCGTCACGCCGGGCAGAACGATCGACCGGGCGACGGGCCGTCCAGCGCCGGGCATTCATCTGCTGCAAACCGTCTCGGACGCCAAGGGGCGCTTTTTCGTGCGCGCCGATGAATATGCACAAGCCTATCTGTCGGACCCGGGGTACGGCGCCTTGCTTTCGGGAACCCTCAACGGCAGCGGCGAGGATCGCGTCGTGCAAATGCCCGATCCCCAAAACCGGGGAGAAATCGTGCTCAAGGTCAACCTGCTGCCCGTCAAAAGACTGCACGGAAAGGTCCTCGATGCGATGGGCAAGCCGGTCAAGGACGCGCGCGTGTTTACGTACCAGCACATGCCCGTAGTCGAATCGGACGCGACGGGACGTTTCGAACTCTTCCCGTTCCCTGCCGACCGGGATGTCACCCTGTATGTCGCCACGCCCGATCAGAGCCACGTCGCATGCCACGTCGTGGATCGCAAGAGCCGCAGGGCCGTGGTGACGCTCAGACCCAGCATGTCCTGTTCGGGCGAAGTCGTGACGATAGACGGCGCGCCCGTTCCCAACGCGCTGATCGGACTTGAACTGATGCCCAACAGCATGGCCTCAACCATGTTCACCCACGATTTCCACACGGATGACCGCGGCCGATTCACGGTCGACAAGCTGTGCCCGGGGGGGCGTTACCACGTCTCGATCAAAGACATCGACATCGCGCACAGGGCCAGGTACGCCTACACGAGTCCATGGACAACGCCGGCGGAACCGTTCCGAATCGTGTTGGCCAAGCTGGGCGGCGAATTGCACGGCGTGGTGAAAAATTCGAGCGGAGCCCCCATTCCGAACGCAGATATCCGCCTGCTCCCGTCCTACGCCGCTTTTCGCGAGAGTGGAAAGGCCTGCCTGACAAAGACAGGACCGGACGGAGCGTTCTCGTTCCCCGACGTGGCCATAGGCCCGCTGTTCCTCGACGTGAACGCTCCGGACTACGTCGGCGCGTGCGTCGCGGTCAAGGCGCCCGCCGAAAACGTAACCGTCACGCTGTCCGCCGCACGCCCGGCGACTCGCCCGTACGTCCTGCGCGTTTGGGATGATACGGGGCGCCCTGTGGCCGGCGCGCCGTTGACTGTGCGGACATGGGCGACGGACGACAACGCCCCTGAGGAAACCCGGCTAACAACCGACGCGCAAGGCGTCTGCCCCATCGTCCTTGAAGGCGCAAGAGCCCTGCAGGAAGGCGTCGTGCTGTGCGCCGCGCCGGGCTACGCCATCGGAATCTGCGGTCTCCAACGCGACCAGATCGGCGAGCGGGTGATCCAGCTTCGAAGAAACGGCGCCTCGCCGTCGGGCTGCATCGAGGACGAGGACGGTCGCCCCATACGCAACGCAAAAATCCGCCTGCGCACCGCAGGCAGCCCGACCAATGGCGTCCCGCCGCGCCTGACGCCGCTTGGACCTGCCCAGCGGCCTACCGAATTCGACTGCGCCACCGATCGCTACGGACGGTTTGCTTTTCCCGCGTTCAGTGCGGAAGACGAGATCACTCTCGCCGTCGAGAAAAAGGGCTACCGCCCCGTCCAATCCACCCCAATCAGATTGACAGGCGATCGCCCCATCTTGGTCACGATGACCCGCGCGCCACAAACAGAACGCCAGTAGCGCAGAGCATGGGAAAAAGTGAAGAAAACCGGAAATCAGCGAAGCGCACGGAAATGGCCGATGGTTTGCCATATCGATCTCGCTCGGGGTATAATTGGGGATGGTAGGCGGTTTTTTCTTTACAAGAATGACGAAAATCGATCCGATATCGGAGTGTGCGGCAGTCTGTGCGCGGCGAATAAAGTTTCGTGCCCGCCCAGCCGATATATCGACCATGAAGTAGAGGGCCGATGTTTCGGCTGCCCCAAAGGAGGGGAACTATGACAGGAATCAAAGGAATAGGCGGCGTACCCGAACCAGCGCCTGACCGTTCGGCAAGCATCCGCGACCGAAAACGCGACGAAGCCAAAATCAGCGTCCCAAAAGACGGCGTCGCAATCAGCGCCAAGGCGCAGGAAGCGGCAAACGTAGCCCGGCTCACGCAGATGGCCAAACAAGACGGCGGCGTCCGCGCCGAACGTGTCGCGGCGGCCAAGCAAAACCTGCAAGACGAGACGTATAAACTTCCGGAAATCTTGACGGAGGTGGCGAAACAACTCAGCAGATACCTGCCGTAACGAGAAAACGATCCAGCCTGTGCGCGGCCGCGTGAGCGGCCGCGTTTGCTTTGTTTCGGCAAATCATATGCCGGAACGCCATCAGCCCCTTGGCCTCCCTCGAATGCCACGGCGCGAAAGAGACCGCCTCGCGCTTACCCTCCTTCGATCGCGTCGGCATCGTGGCCGCCCGCGCAACCGGGTACGGTCCGGGCAATGAGCTCGAGGGTGCGCCCGATAGCCCCGCGGTTTGCCTCCATGGCCCGCCGCGCGAAATGCCCCATGGCGGTCAACCCCGCCGAATCCGTCAGCAACCGGCACAATGCGTCCGGCAATTCATCCGGACACGAAAGCTGCACGGCTCCGCCCGCATCCGTCAACACGCGCGCCGCATCCCCAAAACTGCGCATATCCGGTCCCAAGATCACGGGGACGCCTTGCGCCGCCGGCTCGATGGGGTTGTGCCCCCCCACGCCCGAAAAGAAACTGCCGCCGATGACGGCCACGGCGGCCATCGCATAAAAGCGGGACAATTCTCCCAGCGTGTCCAGCGCAAACACGCGTGGCGCACGACTCGAAACCGTTTGGACCCCCTCGGACCTGCGCGAAAGCGGCTCCTGGAAAGGAGCCATCGCTTCGCCAAGCCGATCGAGATGCCGCGGCGCGATCACCAAGCGCACGTCAGGAAAACGATCCCGCAACACGTCCCAGCATCGTGCGGCGAGTTGTTCGTCGCCGGGACGCGTGCTGCCAAACAACACGATGCGCGCATCGGGGGGAAAGCCGCATTCGGTCTTCAAGGCGCGCACAGCCGCCTCGTCCATCGCCGGCAGGTTGAGGTCGAACTTGATATTGCCCGTCACCGAGACGTTCTCGCGTCGGCCCCCAAGCGCGCACAAGCGATCAGCGCACGTCTCGTTTTGCATGCCCGCCGCCGCGATCCGCCCGACAGCGGCGCGCAAAAACCACGCGGCGCGCCGATACGATGGAAACGATTGGTCGCTAAGACGCCCGCTGACCAAGAGAACCGGGATGTCCCTGCAGGAAGTCATTGAGATGATGTTGGGCCACAATTCCGTCTCGATCAGCAACAACGCACGGGGAGCGGCTCGATCGAGAAACCCGCGCACGCACCATGGATGATCGAAGGGGAACAGAGCCGCCCCGTCTACGTCGCGCACGGCGCGGGCCATCTCCCACCCGCCGATCGTAGATGTCGTGAGGAGGATCGGCACATCGGGCCAACGTTTCCGCGCGGCCGCCACGAGCGGTGTAGCGGCGTTGATCTCTCCGACGCTGCACGCATGAAACCAAAGAGGAGGGGGCGTGAGCCGGGGAACATGCGGCCGGAACCGTCCCAGCAGCCGTCGATGACGCGATGAAGCCGCCAGCCACGCCGCGCCGAAAGGGGCCGCCCCCGTCCACAGCGCGTTGTAAAGCGTCATCCGCATTCCGGCATGTCCCGCGCACTCCAAGCAAAACGGCCCCCGGAACCCGGGGGCCGCCTGAAAACCGTCTCGAAATCCTCAGAGCTTCGACTCAAAGAATCTTGCTCCCGTCGGATCGATGATGTCCACCGTAACGAATATGAGCAAGCTGGACTGGCCCACCGACTTCGAATGCCCCCGGAAAAAATAACCCAGCACGGGGATATCGGCCAGATAGGGAAGCTTCTCCTGCCCTTTGGTCGTCGTATCCGACACCAAGCCGCCCAACACAAGCGTATCGCCGTCATGCACGATGACGTTGGTCCACACGGCCTGCGTCGCCGTGCGCGGATACACGATGTTCGCGGTTTGCTCGTTGCCGTTGATGACCGACTTCTGCGTGAACGAATCCTGACCGACCAGCGTGGTCACCTGCGGGTTCAGCCACAAGCGCACTTGGTCGCCGCTCACGCGCGGCGTGACCGAGAAGGTGATGCCGAACATGAACGTCTGGAAGAAGAGTTGTTGCGCCGAACTCACCGTCGGCGTGCCGCCGAATCCCGCGTTGCTGGTCTGCAACGTGGAGACGACGTTTGTATTGTAGGTCTGGGTGGTGAAATTCGCGATGACCGCAGGCTTGCCGCTCATCGTCGTGACGCGCGGAGAACTCAATAGCTCGGTATCGGAAAGACTGTTGAGGTAGTCCATCACCACGCTCAACCGGTCTCCATCGGCGTTGTCCGTGATGATGCCCGACAGACTGAACGTGCCCTTGGGTCCCGGATTGGCCACGGCGTTAAGAAGGCCCTGCGTGATTGTGTTGATGACATTCGATCCGTTTGGCTTGCTGTAGAATGGGATGTTTTCCGGAACGCCGTCGCCGTTGATGTCATAGGCGTAGCCGGGATCGGGCGTGAGACCGTTGCTCATCACCTGTCCCGTGCCCGTGCCCGTGCCTGTGCCCGTGCCTGTGCCCGCAATCGGCAGCCTGCGCGCCCGATTTCCCAAATCCGACTGCGACAGGTCCCATGTAAACCCGGTCTTCTCCAGGTCCGACACCTGCACCGTCAAGAACTTCGACTCGATGCTCACCTGCTGCGGCGTCACGTCGAGTTCTTTGATCTGCTTTTTCAAGAGCTCGATGTTGGTGGGCGTGTTGTGAATGATGAGCTGATTCGTCAACGGATTGTAGTCCATGTACGACAGCAAACGGCCCGAATAGGGCTCGATAACATCCGGAATAACGTTCCGGAGAATCTGCAAAATCCCCAGGGTGCCGCCGCCGCCCTGAAAAGTGCTGCCGCCCTGGTTGGCGCCGCCGCCGCCAAAATTGCCGCCACCGCCAAAATTGCCGCCGCCGCCAAAATTGCCGCCGCCGCCCTGAAAGGAGCCGCCGCCGCCCTGAAAGGAGCCGCCGCCACCCTGAAAGGAGCCGCCTTGAATACTTCCGCCGCCGCCCTGGTAGCCCGACCCGGCGCCGGTAAAGCCAGTGCCGCCTCCGGAAAGACCGATGACCGCCGGGGGCTCGCCCACGAACGGATCGCTCATGGTCGTGAACAACTGACTGATGTTGCTGAAAGCCCCGGAACTCGCACTTGTGCCGCCACCCACGTTGCCGCCGCCAAAATTGCCGCCGCCACCGCCAAAATTGCCGCCGCCCACGTTGCCGCCGCCAAAATTGCCGCCGCCCACGTTGCCGCCGCCAAAATTGCCGCCGCCAAAATTGCCGCCGCCCACGTTGCCGCCGCCCACGCTGCTCGTGCCTTGCGGACCGCCGGTGTTTTGCACCACGATCTTGTACATTGTCTCGGAACCGGCATTTTTCAGTGTGAAATACCGCGTTTCCAGTTCTTCGAACGTCTCGGTGCGGATGCGTTCGGGCGTGCTAATCCAAATGAACGACGGCTGCTTCGAATAATCCAGATTGAGCGGGCGCAATAATGCGCGCAGGGCGTCTTTCAATGGAACATTGCTCAGACTGATGTACGGCACGAGACCATCCGTAACAAAGGTTCC
>ERZ795030.2129-NODE-2129-length-24564-cov-8.076258_pt1 | contig 24564 bp, 27 predicted proteins | sample MGYA00375122_ERZ795030 | MGnify/ENA primary metagenome ERZ795030 (study PRJEB30165, sample SAMN05720146) | activated sludge metagenome | isolation source: anaerobic digester from wastewater treatment plant | place: Japan | collected 2015-04-20 ... | reverse complement strand
CGAACGGCACGTACGGTGGTGTGAGAGGGGAGAGAAAAACTCCCCTACTCGATTGCCCGGAAAAGATTTTTTTAGAAAAAGCTTGCAATCGGCCTTCCGAATTTTTCAAATCCGCACATTGTGCGTTTTTGAAAAAGCGTTTTTTAGTCTCCCGCGCCGGCGCGTCGGGCGCTGATTTTCGGCCGCGCGAAAAATAGTCTGCACGGCTGGCACACCCGCGCGCGGGCGCGTCCGCATTCTGCAAAAATGCGGCCATGTTGATCGATAGATTCACGTCCAAAATTCAGGAGGTGCGCCATGTGATGTCGTCTCCTCTCCATGCCCGGGAGGCGTTCCCGTTCTCCTCTCGCGGCGATATGCCGGGCGCAGCGCTGCTGCTGCGGCCGTGCGCTGGCGCGACCCTGCCGGCGTCCCCGGCTGGCCGTCTCTCCCCGGCTGCGGCATTCCTCGCATTTTTCAAATCCGCACACGGTGCGGTTTTGCCGTTTGGTTTTTCACGCCGCCGGTTTTCTGTCCTGCCGCGCGGTCATTTGCCGGGCGCAGCGCTGCCGCTGCGGCCGTGCGCGGATGCTGCAATCCCCGCGTCTCCGGCAGGCCAGGTCGTCGCTTCCCTGGCTGCGGCGTTTTACCGCTTTTTGAAATCTGCACCGTGTGCGGATTTGCGGGTCTGGCAAAAACGCACCGTGTGCGGATTTGCTTTTTTGTCCGCGCTGCCGTGCCTGGCCGATGAACCGTGCTCGCGCAATGTCGTCATGCTGGATGTCGCTTCCGGCGGTCTCCTCGGCGCACTCGCCACCGCCGTGATCGTGTGGCTCAACAACCAGCGCAAACGCGATTCGGAGGCGGATCGCCAGCCGCCGCTCGGCGAGGATGTGGCAAAAACCTACGCGACGAAAGACGAGTTATCAAGCTGCCAAACGACGTGCATAAAAGACATCAATGACATTCGCGCGCAGCTGCTTGACATCGATAAAAAAGCCGAGGACAGGTCTCGCGGAACACACTCGCGAATCGACAAAATTTTCATCGCCCAGGAGCAGACGAACAAGGCGCTCGGCACGCTCACGGGCATCATGATCGGCAAGGGGCTCGTGCCGTTTCATCCGGTGCTGCCCACCACCACCATCACGGAGAAATGACATGCTAACAGGACAGACATTGATTTGGCATAAGCAGCGGGCGCTGCTCTGCCTCGACGCATACAGCGGCATCGAAGCCCGCGAGCAGCAGCTCGTGACGGATGTTCAGATCGCAAACGGCGCACACATCCGGCCAGACGACGTGCGCCAAGCCTTGGCCGCGCTCAAGGATGACGGCCTCGCGCGCCGCCGCATCGACGACATGCGCGGTGCCGTGTGGACGATCACTCAGGCCGGCCACAAGGAGGCGGCGCGTCTCGCGCTGGAGGACGGCGAGTGATTGAGTTCGGCAAATCCGCACACGGTGCGGTTTTGCCGCTTTGTGAAAACCGCACCGTGTGCGGATTTGCGGGGACGGGAAAATGATCGAGACGAAAATCAAATCAAACAGCCTCTACAGCCGGATGCTCAAGGCCGGTGTGCTGGATGATTTTTTCGGCCTCGTCGCGTCCGAGGCTCCCGGCTACGAGGAGATGCGCGCGTGGTGCGCAGAGCATGATATCCGCGCCAGCAACGGCGCCCTCCACACGCTGATCACGCACCACATGGGCGCGTGGCGCGCCCGCAAAGCTATCGAGGCCGTGCGTGAAGAAGAGCTGTCCATCCCCGCCGATGCTGATGAGCAAATCCGCGAGCGTCTGCGCGGCATGCGGCTTGATCTCGCGCTGCGCGATCTCTCCGAGCGCACCGCCGTCGCGCTCCTGAAACTCGATTTACAGGAGCGCGAACTGGCTCACAAAAATGCGTCACTGCGCGAGACCGGCGTTCAGGCGCTCATGGATGAGGCGCGCGGCAACGAGGCGGCAGAGGAAGCACTGCGCGCGTTCCTCGCGGCGCTCGACGCCGCCCGCGCGGAAGGGGGTGACGCATGAAGCCATCCTCTATCCGTGATCGCATCCGTGATGCCGTGGCCGAGACCGCTCCGGCAGTCAGCGTGCCGGAGGTTTCCTCGCTGCGTGAGTTCCTTCTCAATCACTGCCGCGTCAAGGTCGGCTCGCATTACCAGCCTTACGACATGGCCGGACGCCCCGCGCTGGAACTCGCCACGCAGTGGGTGGATGACATTCTCGCGGGCGGACGCGCAGACTGCCGCATCAAGATCAAGGGCGGGGCGCAGTGGGGCAAGACGGTGTGGGCCACCAACCTCTACGCCTATCTGCTGGGGGTTCGCTTTCTCGGCGTGGGTTACTATCTACCAGATCAAGCGCTTGTCGACGGCATCGTCGACACCAAATTCCGGCCGGATGTTGTGGACCAGATTCCGTGGTTTGCCTCGCTCCTGAAAATCGGCAAGACCGTGAATAAATCCGGACGCGCCGTCGACCGCAAGGGCGCGGTGATGGCCACGGACGGGCGGCGCGTCGCACTCGGTTATTTTCTCGGCACCAACCGCGTGCCGACGACCTACACGCACGACGTGCAGATCGTTGACGAGCGCGACGACATCAACGAGAAAAACGAGAAGTTCCTTGACGGGCGCTTGACCTCCAGCCACGTCCGCCTGCGCATCGACATCGGCACCGCGCGCTATGACAAGGCCGGCATGGACATGGAGTTCGAGGACTCCACGCAGCACTGCGCGGTGATCGCCTGCACGGGCTGCGGTGCGGAGATCTCTCCGGAGGATGAATGGCCGGGCGTCTGCCGTCTGCAGACGGGCGGCGTACCCTCTCCCGACGACCCGCGTCTCACGCTGGCCGGCGACTTCAAATCCGCCGGCGAGGAGGGCGCGACCGTCGCCACGCACAAGCCCGGCAACCGCTACTATCTCGCCTGTCCGTATTGCGGCGCCGCGCTCGAACGCGCCGCCGTGACCTACAAGCCGCGCCGCCCCGAGATGGCCGCGCTCGGCAAGTTCGGCGTCGAGGTCTCGCAGATCGCCACGCCCGCGATCGGCCTCACGCAGATCGTCGCCGCGTGGGCGTCCGCCGTCGCCGATCCCGATAAAATGACCGCCTTCCGTTGCGACCGCTGGGCGCGACCGAAGAGCAGCACACAGGGGCTGGACTCCGGCATCCTCGACCGCTGCCGCGAGGACTACGCGCTCAGCGTGGTGCCCACCGGCCTGCCGCGCTTCGGCGGACTCGACACCGGCGACCGTCTCTGGCTCGTCGCGCGTGAGAGCGAGAGCGCCCTTTGCAAGCGCTTTGCATGGGCTGAGCAACTCAGCCCGGCGACCGCCCGCGTCCGTGTGCCCCAGCTCTTCGATGCGCTCGGCCTCACCTGCCTCTTTGTCGATATCGGCAACGAGCGCGAGATGGCGCGAGACATCGTGCGCCTCATCAACCGGCTCGACAACGCGCCGCCGATCCGCGCGGAAAACAAATCAGGCCGCATCGACTTCGGCGGCGGTCTCGTCTGGGACGGCACGCGCTGGCGCGGGCTTCGCGCCGCATGTGTGGAGTTCTCGCTCAAGCCCGGCGGCGGGATCGTCCACGAGTTGCGCCTCACGCAGGAGGGACACGCCTATCCCGTGATCCGCGCCAACCGCGACGAGACCATCCAGCGGGCAATCGATGAGTTCCTCTGCTACGACGACGGGCTTGTCGCGGTGGTCGACGGCAAGATTCGCACCGCGCCGGTCATGCGCATGCCCGCCGCCTCGCCCGGTTGCGCGGAGGCGGTAAACGTCATGTCAGAGCATTTCATTTCCGGCTCGCGCAAGGTCACATCGTCGGACGGCAAGACACTTAATTTCATCGACGGCGTCGCAAACCACTACCTGCTCGCGAACGCCTACAGCGCACTCGCTGAGACGGTGGTCGCGGGCGAGTCGATGCACGTCGGCTCACAGAGCGCAGGGCGCGTGACCGGCATGATCGACGGCGTCGCGCGCGGGAGTTTGGATTCATTCGGAGGGCCGCTCTTGTGAAAAATCTGATCAGGCGCATTTTCAAAACGGAACGCGCGGTCGACGCCAATCGCGTGACGCAGCATATGATGAGTCTCTGGTCGCCGTTGGAGATGCTCACGCCGCGCTCGCTTTCCGCCGCGCTGGCCCAGCTCCGCGCGGGCGACCTGCAAGCCTATGCGCGGCTGTGGGACGACGTGCAGGAGCGCGACGACATTCTGGCGAGCGTTGTCCCTAAGCGCAGCAAGAGCGTGTCGCGCCTCTCGTGGGAGGTGATCGAGCGCGAAGAGTCCGCCGCTGCCAAGCGCCAGTGCGAGATCGTCGAGAGTTTCCTGAACACGCTCACTTACACCGACGTGATGGATGGTGATTTGAGCGGCGGTTTCTCTGCGTTGATTCGCGGTATGATGCGCGCGGCAGGCTACGGGTGGAGCGTGCAGGAAATCGTCTGGCGTCCGTCGCCGGTAAACCTCTCCGCACAGTTCATTCAGGTGCCGCTGCAGTTTTTTGAACGGCGCACTGGACGGCTGCGCTTCCTCGCCTCCGAGGGCGCGTACACCGGCATCGATCTGGAGGACGGCGGATGGCTCGTGACTGTCTGCCCGGATCGCCTCGCGATCGCCTCGCTCGTGTTGTACCTGTTCAAGCACACGCCGCTGCGCGACTGGCTGATCTACTGCCACCGCTATGTGGTGCCAGGACTGCACGGCAAGACCAACGCGAAAAAAGGCGACGACGATTGGAACGATCTCCACGACACCCTCGCGCATTTCGGGCAAGACTGGGCGATGCTAACGGGGAAGGAAGTCGAGATCGACACCATCGACTCCAGCGCCAAAGGCGAACTGCCCTATCCCAAACTGGTCGACCGCTGCGACCGCCGCATGACCGCCATCTGGCGCGGTGCGGACCTCTCCACCATGAGCGCGGACAACGCCACCGGCGCAAGCCTCCAACAGGGCGAGACCGACCTGCTCACCTCAGACGATGCCGAGATCGTCGCCGGTACGCTCAATGCACGGCTGATTCCCTACGTGCTACGCTATACGCTCGGCGATGTGCCGCAACTTGTGGATATCGAGATTCAGTGTCCCAACCCGCAGACCGAGCAAGCACTCAAGATCGACGAGGCGCTGATCGGCTGGGGCGTTGAGCAATCCAAGGCCGACCTGCGCAAACGCTACGGCCGGCCGGCTCCCGACGACGGCGATGAGATCGCCGCGCCGGTGACGCACCTGCAGCCGTTGCAGGTCGCGCATCCGAACGCGAACGCCGCCGGGGTGCGTCTGGCCGCGCGCGACGCTTTCACGGCACTCGCGGCCGACCTGCAACCGCTGCGCGCGCGCATCGAGCACGCGCTCTCTCTGCCCGACGGCGAGATGGAAGACGCGCTCAACGCGGTCACGCAGGAATCCGGTGCGCTCTTCAGGTTGATCGACGATTCAGGCGCGCTGCCCGCCGTCCTCGCGCGTCGCGCCGCGCAAGCGTTTGTGGACGGCATTAAACACCAAGAGGAAGATCAAGATGCGTAACCGTAAACTGAAACTCACTGCCCGCGTCTGTGCCGAAGCGCAGCTAAATGTCGCCGATCTTACGACCGTGCTCAACGCCGTCGCGATGCCGGGCGGCGACGCGCCCGAGTGGCTGCGTGTGCCGTATGGCGACGTGCCGTACTTCGACGGCAAGACGTGGAGCATGCAACGCCTCAACGCGGCCGTGGCCGAGAAGCTCGTGAGCCTCATGCAGCGCGCAGCGCGCCTCGACAAACGCCTCGCCGCAGGCCAGCCTCTCTACGTCGGCCATCCTGATTTTTACGACAGCACCGACAAGCACCAGATCAACGCATGGATGCAGAACCAGCCGCCCGCCACCGGCTGGATCAAAGAAATCCGTGCCGGCGCAGACGCGTTAGAGTTGCGCGTCGAGTGGACGGCTGAAGGTGAGAGCCTCGTGAACAGCCGAACCTACAAGTTTTTCTCGCCCTACTTTCTCTGCGCGCTCGTCGGCAAGGAAAAGATCAACGGTGTCGAGATGGAGATTTACGAGCCGCGCCTATTGAAAAGCGCGGGCCTGACGAACACGCCGAATTGGCCGATGCCCCCGATGGTCAACGCGGCGATCACCAACGGGGGAGTAAAGGAGGGCAGCATGAACCTGCTGCAACGCCTGATCGCCCTGATTGGCGACACGGGCATCACGACCGAAGACGACGCCATCAACGCCGTCTCGAAGATCATCACGGCGATCCGCAAGCTTCAGCAGAGCATCGACGCCCGCTGGGAGGCGGAGGACGCCGCACGGCGCGCGCTCCCTAATGCCGGCGACCCGCTCGCACTGATCGAGGGCTACATCGCCCAGCTGGAAACGACCGCCGAGGCCGCCAACGCATCTGCCGCACAGGTGGAGAATCTCACCGCCGCGCTGAACGCGGCGCGCACATCTCTGGCCACGCGCTGTGTGCATGCCGCCGTCGCTCGCGGTGCGGTGCTGCAGGAACACGCCGAGTCGCGCATCGCAGACTGCGTGAACGCGGGCGATGCCTTCGCCGCGCGCCTCTGTGAGATCGACGCACTGCCGAAGCTCATGAAGACTGAGCCGGAGACCGACGGCATTGCGCAACGCGCCAACACCGTCGCCGACCGCCGCGCACAGATTCACGAGCTGGTGAATGCCGCGATGCCGGCATTCAACAACGATTACGACCGCGCCTTCGCATCCGTGCGCAAGTCGCGGCCCGATCTCTTCGGCGAAGAGCCGTCGAAGTAAACCCGAAAGGAACACCATGAAAAAATTGATCCCGATGATCAACGAAGTCGGCCGTCATTACGGCGGCAAGATCACTCGTAAATGCGACGGCAAACTCAGCGCCTTCGCATTCGTCAAGGCCGGCAGTGAGGCCGGCAGCGTCGCCGCGACCACCGCGCCCACCGAACAGCCCATCGGCACGGCTATGCATGATACCGACGCGAAGGGCGACGATGTCGCGATTGAACTGCCGGGCGGTTCTCCCGGCACCAAGCTCGCTGTCGCGGGCGGGGCGATCTCCGCACTCGCGCGCATCTGCGCCGGCGAGGGCGGCAAGGCCGTCGCGCTGCCGAGCGCGGCAGGTACTTATTGGGTCGTCGGCCGCGCGCTGACCGCCGCGACGGCCGAGGGCGATGAGATCGAGTTCGAGGGCTGCGTCCCGTACCCGGTCACGGTCGCGTAATTTCGTTTTCTCGACAAAGGAGCAATCATGGATAAACTACCGCTGGAGATCAATGTCTCCAATCCTACACACGGGCTGATCTGCATGGCCAACACGGCCAGTTTTTCAAATACGCATTTCAGCGAGCCGCTGACCACCTACGCCCAGGGATGGCGTGACCCGTCCGACCTGCAGGGGTTTCTGGACTTCCTGTTCCCGCCCGTGCGCGTCGGCCGGCGCTTTGAGTTCCGCCGCCACAACGACTCGTCGGATTTCATGTACGACACCGACGACGCCCGCGCACCTGGCGCAGATTTCAAGCGCGTCCGGTACACCGGCGATATCCAGCAGTCCAAGACCACCAATCGCGGCCTGACGGTTTTCGTCGACGAAGACGAGGTCGGCGGCGATCCCGGATGGCAAGAGGTTTACACCGGCCGTCTGCTGCGCCGCTCGATCCGCAACGATCTGGTCAGCGCCTGCAGCATGCTCGTTGCGGCATGCGACAACAGCGCGAAAACATGGGGTGCTGAAAGCGATCCCGATACCGACATCCTCAACCTTGTTGAGGGTGCCGGAGACACGCTCGGGTTTAATCCGTCGCGGCTGGCGTTTTTCGGCGCAAGCTGGACCAAGCGCGTCGGCGCGCTGCGCGGCAAAAACACGGCGGGCGCGTTCGCGTCACTGGGCCTCACCACCGCCGATCAGGTGGCGCAGTACGCGGGCGCGCTGCACGGTAAGGTCGTTAATTTCCGCGTGCAGAGTTCCGCCGGTAAGGGCAAGGTCAGCGGCAACACCGTCGTCGCGTTCCACGCTGAGGACGGGATCGGCCCTGATGATCCGAGCCACACCAAACGTTTCTGGAGCCCGTGCGGCGACGGGACGCAATACCGCGTGTACCTGCGTCAGCATTCGGAGAAGCTCTGGGCGCTGACCGTCGAGCGCTACGTGCAGCTCGTGGTGACGAGCACGGTCGGCCTGAAAAAACTCACCATCAGTTGAGGTTGAGCAATGGCCTGGCGTGCGATCACAGACACAGACATTGACGCGGTTCTCTCGTCGGCCGAGCTTGCCTCGCTCAGGGCGCAGGCGACCGGCGCGAATGATCCGATCGCCGAGTGCATCCGCCTCGTGACGGACACGGTGCGCGGCTACATCTCCGCGCACGCGGCCAATCGTCTCGGGCCGCCCGGCACACTGCCGGAGCGTTTGATCGATGCCGCGCTCGCGCTGTTCATCGTCCGTGTCTACAGCCGCACCGCCGGGCTGTTGATCGACCTCAACGATACCCGCAAAGCGGCTGCCGAAAGCGCCACCGCGCTGTTGCGCGATGTCGCCGCCGGCCGCTTCGCGGTCGAACTGCCCGCCGAGGGAACAACATCCGAAGAGGACAACAACGCCTCGGCGGTGCAGCTCGTCACCCACTCAGCGCGGCCGCTGCGCCGCGACGACCTCGCAGGACTATAGGAGCATCGCAATGGCTGACAAAACCACACCCGAAAAAACACCCGCCGCGAAAAAAGCCGCGCCGGACATCATCACAACGATCACCGACGCGCTCGCTGCCGCCGGCATCGCGGATGCGTCCGTCCGCCGCTCAAACGGCGTCCATGACACCGTGATTCTCATTTCAATCCCGAAGGAGTAAACCCATGGGAAACCTCGACCAGCTACGCGCCGCCGTCACGCGCCGGCTCGAAAGCCTGCCCGCGCTGGCCGGCATCCCCGTGGTGCCGGAGGACCGCTCTAACATCAAGAGCGAGATCGACCGCGCGCTCGGGCAGGCCGGCGGCATCGTGATCACCGTGAGCATGGGCAATGCGCGCGGCGTCGCCCCCGCCGATCCGCTGCCGCAGGCCGAGGTCGAGGTCGTGGTCGAATGCGCGGAGATCCCCGCCATCAACCGCGCGCCCGCCGGCAGGCAGACGCCCGCCGTCACCGCTTCCGTGCTGGCCGTGTGCGCCCTGCACCACTGGCCATGGGAGCACGGCAACGTGCTCACGTTCGGTGAAACTCAATACGACCGCGACGACAAGACGTCGCTCGTCATCTACACCTGCATTTTCAACACGCGCGTCACGTTCGACGCGCAATTAGGAGAGTAATCATGCCCACCATCCAACGCAGCACCCTGCAGCGCGGCCCCGGCAATCTGACCTACGACAGCCTCACGCTGTTCTCGCAGGAGGACATCACCGCCGCCATTGAAATCGAGACGTGGCGTCCGAAAATCTCGACGCACGGCGAAGGTGCGCCGCGCATCGCCGACGCGCGCGGCCAGATCACCTTCACGCCCGCCGGGCGCATCACGGCCGAGATCATCGCGGCGCTCTTCCCCGCCGGTTTTCGCAACCCGACCATCGGCGCGCGCGTCTTCCCGGCCGCAGACAAGCCGCTCTCGATCCACGGCGTAGACGGCGCGAAGCTTGATTTTGTTTCCGCCGCGCTGACCAAGATGCCGGGCCTTACGCTCAGTCCGAAAGGCACGGCCTTCGGTGAGGCTGGCTTCACCGCGCTGATCGGCGACAACAAAGAGCGCAGCGCGGCAGGCTCGTTCTACACCACCGCCAGCGCCGCGTGGTCGGGCGCGTTCAGCGATGCCGCGATCATCGCCGTGCCTTATTCCGGCGTGTGGGGCGATACCGCGATCCACACAGAGGAAGGCTGGAAGATCGACCTCGAAGCCCAGATCGAGCCGATTGTCGTGGACGGCATCGGCACCGTGGACTACGAGCTGACCGGCGTCACCGCGCGCGCCACCTGCCGGCCCGTGGACATGACCGCCGCGTCCCTCGCCGCCGCGCTGCGCCCCGAGGGACTCAACCTCGGCACGTCCCTGCGCCAGAGCAAAAACCTCGTCATCACCGGACTCGCTGGCGGCCTCGTCGTCACACTCTACGATGCGGTCATGACAGCCGCCCCCGCTGTGTGGGGCGCGACAGCCAGCCGCGCCGGCGAGGTCACGTTCGAGGCCAGCCGCAAACTCGACGGCTCCGGTACGTCCGGCACACTGGGCGCAGTGTTCGAGATCGCCATCGCAAGCTAACCATGATCTACACACTCACAGATTCTGCCGGAGGAAACGCGCTCACGCTCGTTCACGGGCCTGCGCGCGCCGCCGCCGATTATGCCCAAGGTCCGATCGGCGACGAGGAGCATTTCTCTGCGCAGCAGAGCGTGAGTGTGCGGCCGCTGATCCGCGCGGACGCGGCGCTCGTGACGCCGCGCAAAAACCATTCGGCAAGCTGCCCGTTCAGCGCGTTGCGGTCGTTCGCCACGCCGGCGGCAGCGCGCGCCTGGGCGGCGCAGCACACCAAAGCCGTGATCGGTCTCACGCGTCTGCGGATCAGCGACGGCGGCGGCACCGTCAAACTCCACGGCGGCATCACGAAATGCGACTGCCGCGTGCGCGGTGTGGCAGTGCGCATCGACTACGAATTCACCTACGGGGAGATCACATGAAGCGTCACGTTATTCACTATTCGCTATTCGTTATTAGTTTATGCGCGACAGCGCACGGCCAGATCGCGCAGCGCTGGATCGCCGAGGCGTCGCGCCCGGCCACACACGATGTCGCCATATATCGCGGCGAGACGATCGCGCTGGAACCGACCATCACCGTCCACGGCCGCCCCCACGTGTGGCCCGCTGAAACCGAAGTCACGCTGTGGTGGCAGTCATCCAACATGGGCGCGTCGTGGTGGAGCACACCCGCCGCGCTCGGCGCGGCCACCGGCACGCTGCGCGCCGTGTGGTCGCCGGAGTGCGATTCGGGAGCCGACCGCTACACATTTTTCATCCGCGCGTCCGCGCCGGATGGAATCGCCTACCGCGCGAGCGGCACAATCACCATGCGGCACTCGCCCGGCGCAACGCCCAACGCGCTGCCGCTGCCGGTGACCACGCTCGATTTCTCCGGGCTCGAGATCCGCAATGCCCCGTGGCTCTATGAAAGCGCCTGGCGGAGCGGCAGCAACGCATTTGCAAACGCGGTGCAGGCGCTCTGCGCGCGTGCCGACGCGGCCGACGCGCACGCGGCGCGGCGAGACAATCCGCATGCCGTCACACCCGAGCAGATCGGTGCACTCACGCAAGCGCAGCTTGCCGATGCCCTCGCCGCATTGGAGTTCACCACCCTCGCATCGCGGGACGGACGGTGGCTATTCACCATCGACGGCGGCACCGGCCGCGTGTGGAATGTGTACCCGACGAATCTGGTCTACTACGCGGTGTCGCAGCCGTTCGGCTATATGCGCCCCGACGGGACGATCGTTGAGTTCAGCGGCGCGCGCGCCGCGCCGCTATCAACGTTCAGCCTTCAGGACGCGAATTTCACCTACTATCAAGACGGCCAATTTTTTGTTGTCACCTATACTGCGCAATCCATTCCTACCCACATGAATCTGGGCCTGCCGCCTGACTACCCGTGGACGGTTCCCCACGCATATTACAATCCAGATAGCTCACAATCCGGGGCCGGCTCGCTGACCATCGAGCCGCGCGACGTGATGGTCACAAATCTCGTTGCGGCATACGACCTGTCAATGATCGCCACCGCCCCCGATCTCGCCGCCGCGACAAACGTGCTGGCCGCGACGATCGCCAGCCATGTCGACGAGGCGAAATATCTGCACCGCGACAGCGGCACTAACCTGATCTGGAAATCCGTATTCAGCAACGGCTGGCATTGGCTGGTCGCGCATACCAACACGCAGGCGGGAGGTGGAGAATGAGACAGGCGGCACTGATATTTTTCGCGTCGGCGCTTGCGGTCACGGCGAGTGTCACCAACTGGCCCGCCGCCCAGTACCTGATGGTGGACCAGCACGGCCGCGTTGTGCCCGAGGGCTACACCGCCGGCCTCGACGAGATCGCGTCGGCCGAGGCCGGAGCCGCCGCCGCGCAGGCGGCCGCGAACGCCGTGAGGGACTCGACGGCCGCAGCGAGCAACGTGGTGAACGACATCGTTTCCGTCCTCACCGGCTCGATTGGATTTGGCTACGTGACCGGTCACACCGTATCGATCGGCGGTGTCGTGCAGGTCTCGACGAACGCATCGGCGTCCATCGTCGCCTGCGAACTCGGCGCGGCAGGCGCAACGAACATCGCCGGCGTTGCTCACACCGGACACTACATCTGGCACGTCTATACCGAGCAGATGAACGCTATGCCGGCGGTCAAGTACAAAGAGACGCTGGAAAGCACCAACTCATGGGAGTTCGCGGAGTATCAAAGCACGGCCGAGTTCAGCAACCACACCGTCGGCGGCATCGCGTATGAAACGATTTACCGGTCGGCCGTGTATCTGCCCTCGACCTACGACTCGGCGTTTTTCATGGCGTTCTGCGAGATCATGGGCGGCGCGGGCGCGGGCGCGGGCGGCATCTTCACGGTTGAGCGCGGATTTTCTGTCGGCGGAAAAGTCGGTTTCACCGGCACGGTCATGCGCGACGGACTGTGGTGGACATATAATTGCGGAGCATTGATGAGCGTGACAAACGAGGTGCCTCAATGAAAAAAGAAACGATCATTTACAGGGTATTGTTTATCGCGGCGGCGCTGTTTCTGGCGCGGAGCGTGTATCCGAGCCAAAAGGAAAAACAGGCTGCGGGACTGCACCTGAATATCCCGATCGAGACGCCCGATGGCGTTCACCTCTCGTGGTTGGGCGGAGATCCCGCCGCGACCTACTCAATCTATTGGCGCGACCTCACTGACGGCGCGGGATGGACGCGTATCGCGTCCGGCCTGCGCGGCGTGAACGGCGCATATTTCCATCCGGGATTCACGCTCGACCGCAACGTATCCTATCGCATCCAGACGGAGGTGCCGGGCGAATGAAACGTGCGGTTGCCATAGCACTGCTGGCCGCGTCGTGCAGCGTTGCGCGCGCGCAGACATCGAACGTCCAGACCGTGAAAGCCTGGACGCGCACGCACGTCATGGGGTTGCCCGGCGGCACGCTGCGCGACTCGACCGGCACCATCGCAGACGCACAGCGCCAGGCGGCCGCACTCGCCACCATTGCCGAATCCAGCAATATCGTCGCGGCGGCCGGGCGCGGGCTCACGAACGCCCTCGAACGCCTGTGGAACGTTGCCGACAACACGAACCGCTACACCGGCCGCCTGTACCTCGCGGCTGACATGGACGCCGACCCCGACGCGGATAACATCGAGGCGTACGTGGTCGCCGAGTCGGTCGATGCGGATGGGCTGGCCCACTACTACACGCACTATACGCGTCTGCTCGAAACCGCGCCGTCCACGGTGTGGGCGTTCGAGCCCGCGCCGGGTGTCGTGCATTGGTCGCCCGGCGCGATCGACACCAACCGGCCGCTCACTAACGTGCTCGGACACGCTTGCTACGACATCACGGTAGAGCGTCCGCCGCAGGTCGGCAACATCATCCTGCGCACGAACAAATTTTTGAAATGGGGCACCCCTGAAACGCCGCTGGATATTTCAGATGTCGGCCTTGAGATCATCTCCGGCGGCGAGACCAACCGGCCGTTCACGGGCTCTGTGACCACCACGAATTTTCCGCACGAAATCACCGAGGTCTATCTATCGGGATTTCTGCATCACATCACCACCAACCATCTGGAGACACCGCCATGATGAAGCTCGCGTTCTGGTCAATTTTGTTTGTAATCATTACCGTCTGCGCCCTGCTCGTAGGCGCTGCGCCTGTGCAGGTGTGGCTCTCGAAAGACCGCCGCGCGCAGCTTGAGGCCATCACGTCGCGGCCCTACGTCTCGAGGCAGGAAAAACTCGGTGACGGCCGCGAGGTGTGGCACTGGCGAAACGGCGCGCGCGAGTGGACGACCACACAGGAGGTCAAGCGCGTCGCCGGCGCGAAGGCGCGCAATCCGCACGCCGAGGCGAAGCGCGAAGCCGCCGAAGCCCGCGCCGAAAAAGAGGCGCTGCTCACTGAGATCAAGGCACTCGGAAACAAGCAAAAAATCACGCCGGCCGACGTAAAGGCCGTGGCGGAAAAACACGACAAACAGCGCGGTAAACCCGCGCCAAAAAAGGAGAAGAAACAATGAGCGATAACACCACCATCACACCTCGCGACGACCGCGAGACCGCCGTCGTCGGCGCAGGCAGGCGGATCGCGACGGCGATCGGCATTCTCATCACTGCGGCAACGACGCTGCTCGCCGCCTTCGGCGACATGCAGTGGATCACAGACAACCTGCCCATGCTCGGCGTCGGGCTCGGCTCACTCGTCTCCGGCGGCATCGCGTCGTATATCGCCGTGCGCCGCATGAGGGTTGACCGCGCCGCGAAAACCAGCGCGGTGCTGCTGGCCGCGATAGGCGCGCTGACGCTCTGCGGCTGCGTCGCGATCCGCGCCACATCAGACGCCGAAAAAGCCGGCGTGCTGGCATTCGGCACCGGTGCCGATTCCGCCGCCGCGTTAGCGAACGTGGCGGTTAACGGCGCACCCACCGAAGGCGGGGATTCCGCAGGCGTGTCGTTCGATTCGGGCAATACGCAGCAGCAAACGCAACAGGCGATTCAAAGCCTGATTACGTTGGGTGCGGTTCTCGCGCCGCTATTACCGAATGGCTCGTCCGTCGCAAACGCACTGTCGCTCGACGCCGGCATCGCGTGTGCCCCAAGCGCTGCGCCCGCCCCCGCAAACACCACCGGATTCAATGGCGCGCCCGGCGAAAACGGCGAGGGCGTTTACGGCAACCCGGCCTGCTCGCGCTGCCGCGCTTATCGCGCCGCGCATCCCGAGGTTGAGATCATCAATGTCAGTGTCGCGTCCAATGCGGCCGCAATGTGGAATGCCCTCCGTGAGCGGGGATACACCGGCGCGACCGTCGCGCTGCCCGTGGAAATCACGGCGGACGGCTACACAACAAATGCCAAATAAAAACACACCAAACTAAGGTAGTGGTGCGCCGGGCACCAAAAGCGCGCGGGTGGCGCGCCCCGGCACCCTCACAACGAAAGGAGCACAGAATGAAGAAACAAACCATCATGATCGCCGCGCTCGCATGCGCGCTCGTCACCGTCTGCGCGCGTGCGCAGTCGCGTCCAAGTTCGTTGGATTTCACGGTCGCGCTCGCGGCCGGCCAGACAGCCGTCACGCAGGATGTAGCGCTCGTCGACTATGCGTTCGAGGTCGACCGCATCGTCCTGTTCAACGACTCGACCGCCACTTGCGCCGTGTCCGTCGCGTCCGCCGATGTCGGCGTGTCGACCGTGCTCAAATCATTCGCGCTCGGCGCGTCATCCGGCACGAATTACATCCACCGCACGGCTGTCACCTACGGCGGCTCGACGGCATACTCGCGCGCCATCGTGCGCGACCTGAAAGTGACCGTGAACAAGGCGACAAACGCCGTCCCCCTCACCATCCGTGGCCGCATCTTCGGCTATGGACGCTAACTCCCAAATCCTAACTCCTAACTCCTAAATCCTAAATCACCATGAGCGATCCCGCGACAACCGCAGCACGCTACCTCGCCTCCAAAAAGGTCGTGGCGACCGTGCTGTCGTCGCGGGAGATCTCGGAGCACATCCCCCGCGCCCTGCGCGACGCATCGTTTTTTTCCGCGCGCACGATCTACGCCGGGCACCTCGCCGAGACGCAGGCCGAGATCACGCGCCTGCTCGACGGCCGCGCCGGCCCCGCCGAGATCCGCACCCGCATGAAGATGCGCCTGGAGGCGCTCGGCTACTCGCCCGCCCCCGGCGAGGAGGGCAGCCTCACCGACCTCTCCAGCGACCTGCGCACCAACCTCATCATCGCCATGCAGGAAGCCGAAGCGCGCGGCTACGCCGTCTGGCGCAGCCAGCAGGACGAGGCCGTGCTGACCGTCTGGCCCGCGCAGGAGCTTTTCCGCGCACAGTTCCGCCAGAAGCCCCGCGACTGGCGCGCCCGCTGGAACGAGGCGCGCGCCGATCTCGGCGAGGGCAACACCAGCGCCACCTACGCCGAGACCAAGGACGGCCCGTTCGTCGCGCTGCGCGGCGACCGCATCTGGAGGCACCCCGCCGTCAACCGCTTCGGACGCCCGTGGCCACCCTTCGACTACAACAGCGGCATGCGCCTGCGCGGTGTGAAAGCCTCGCAAGCGCGAGAAAAAAACGTGCTCAAAGGCCGTGCATTCCCCAAGCCCGCGCGAGACCCGATGGACGGCAGCATCAGCTCATCGTCTGCCGCAGGGATGGACGCCGGGACCGTGCACGCGTGGGCGGCCGCGTTCGGCGCACGCGCCCGCGTCTACAAGGGACGCGGCGGCATCCCCCGCGTGGCCGTAGCCCCTGACGCCGGCGCGGCGAGGCAGGTCATCGACGGCGCATCATCGGGCGGCGACGCCACGGCAGCCTTCGGCTTCCCCGCCGCCGACGCGCTCGAAGAGATCGGCGCAGCCATCGGAAAGCCCGTGCGCCCCGAGACCCCGCTCCAAGTGTCCGCCGCGGACGTCCGCCACATCCTCAAAGTGCACGGCGCCGAAACGCGCGCGGGCCAGCACCCCGTGACAACGGAGGACATCAGGCGCGTGCCTGAGATTGTGGCCGGCCCCGGACGCTGGCGCGCCAGCACACCGCAGGAAAAAGGATCGTATGAGGGCGATGCAGTGACCTTCGTGGCTGACACAGGCGAGCGTATCAGCTTCCGCGTCACCGCCGGGAAGAACGATCCACGCATCACGCTCAAAACCATGTGGATCGAAAAACAAAAAGACCGTCCCGCTGACTAACGTCCGAAACGCTCCCGTTTCCGCACGGGCCTCAGCTGCTACGGTCAGGAGAAGTATACCATGTTAGACATCCAAGTCAACCTCGACGGATCAGGCGCAATCGGCCTGCTGCGCAAATTGCAGTGGTCGTTTCAGGGACGCGCCGCATCCCGCGTCGTTGGCGAGGCATGCGCGGAACTCACACGGGATCATCTCCGCCGCATCGCGTCTAGCCGTCACCGCTCCGGTTTGGCGCGCAACTTCTACGCGTGCGCCGCCGATGCCGTCGTCTCCGAGCCAGTCTCGCACGGCGCATTGATCACGATCCCGCACACCGGCCTTGCGCTACGCTACTACGGCGGCACCGTGCGCCCGAGCGGGCGCGTCTCGCTCGTCACCGGCCGCCCGATCAAGCGCTTGGCGATCCCGATCAAAGGTCGCGGCGCAGAAGGCAAAACGCCCGGCGAATTCAAAGGGCTTTTCGTCGTGGCCTCCAAACGCTCCGGCAAGGCAGTGCTGGCCGGTCGCGGGCCGTCCGGCCTTGTCCGTGCGCTCTTCACGCTGGTCAAATCCTCAACGCACAAAGCGGACAAGAGCGTCCTCCCCACTGACGACCAATACACGGCTGCCGGTGCCGATGCGCTCGACGAGCTGTTAGCGGAGACGATCAATGGCTTCTAAAGACATCAAGATTCTCATCAAGACCCTCGCCGACCTTACCGGTATCTCGCGCGTCACGGAAGCATGGCGCAAATGGTCAGAGGAGCATAAGGTCAGAGCCGCCGCCGTCACCGCGTCGCTGCGCGGTTTGGCGACGGCAGCCAAGGCTTCATTCTCCGCTTTCGCCGCCGCCGGACGTGCCGCTTTCAACGCCGTTTCACACGGTATGCAAACAGTGCGCAACGCCGCCATCGGTCTCGGTGTTGTCCTCGGCGGAGCGGCGCGCGAATTCTATACGTGGAACTCCGAGGCCGCCCGCGCATGGGCGCTCATGGACATCGGCAAAGATGAGTTCGTCAAGATGCGCACAGAGATCGCCGCCATGTCCGCAGAACTCGGCGTCGCAAAAGACGAGCTTGGGAAAGGCTGGACGCTCGCCGCCGGATCAGGCGTCGAGAACAACGAGATCGTCCGCTTCCTGCGCACCGCCGCAAAGGTCGCGATCACGGACGGCTCGGACATCGAGACCGCGATCAACGGCATGACCAGTGTGCTCAACGCATTCGGCTACCAATCAGCAGACGCCGCGCGTGTCACCGATATGCTGTTCAGCAATGTCGACCGAGGCAAGTCATCCTTCCACGCCCTCTCGTCATACATCGCTCAAGCCGCGCCAACAGCCGCCGCGCTAGGCGTCGGCCTCGACCAGATTCTCGCCGCAGAAGTCCATCTCAGCAAACAAGGCTACGCAACCAGCACTGCCTACGTCGCTATCCGAAACGCTATGCTCGCACTCAGCGACGAGCTGGGAGACGGCTGGGCCAAGACCATGACCTTCCAAGAGGCACTGCAAAAAGTACGCGAGGAGGCCAACGGATCAGAGACCGCGCTCGCAAAAATCTTCGGCGACCGCACCGTCGGTGCTGTGCTTGCAATGACCGGTGAAAACGCTGCCAAGGCCGCCGAGGAACTGGCAGCCATGCGCAACAGCACTGACTCGCTGGGGAACGCCTACAGCAAGGTAGATTCCGAAATCCAGCACTGGCCCAAGCTCTGGCAATCGCTACGCCTGCTCGTCTCTAACATCGGCGAGGCCATCGACACCTCGCTGCGCCCGGCCATTGATTACATCACAGAGAAACTCGGCAATCTCACAAAAGGCGATGGTTTCGCGGCAATGGCCCACCGACTGGGAGACGCGATCAGCAACGCCGCCGCCAAGCTCATCGCGGGCGTGCAGACCGCTGTCGATGTCCTGAGCCGTGCCACGCTCGGCGGCGTCATCGCCGGCGCAGTCGGTGCGCTCGTCGCCACCGCCATCACCCTGCTGGCCGAAGGTCTCCGCGCGCTCGGCGTCGTCGTGCGGGCGCTGGCGAAAATCTTTGCCTCCGCACTGGCAGAGGACATGATGAAGATCGACCTCCCCTTCCGCAACGAAGAGAAGGCCGCGCGCGAGGCCGCCCTCAAAAACATGGATCGCCTCACGCCCGAACAGGCCGCCGCGTTCGGCATCCCCAAAGAATTCATGGAGCGCGACGCCATCATGTCGCCAGCGCAACTCAAGGCGCGTCAGAAGCGCATGCAGGAGTGGGCGTCCGGACTCAGCCTCGATCAGGCCGCAGCCATCGCCACCGCCACCCGCGACAGCGACATCAACGCAGCGCTGCGCCAGGCGGCCGATTCATTCGGCGCATCGCGCAACCGCATCGAGGGCGCGGGCTCGCGCATTATCTCCGACCTCTCGCGCCGCACAGGCACAGACATCGCCGGCACCTACGCACGCAACCTCGGCGCGGCCGCAGCTATCGCCGATCCCTCTCGTGTCGGTACGTCACCCGGCGCGCACCCTACTGCGGCCGCACATCCAGCGTCGTCACCGGACGCTGTCGTTGCAGCCGCAAACGACGTGCGCAAGGCGCAGCGTGAAAGCACTGCCGAGCTTATAGCCGCGCTCAAAGGAGTGCAGCAGGAACAACGTAATCTGCGTGAGCAGATCAAGGCACTCAGAGCGAGGGATTGACGAATGGCGTGGCAATACCACATCTCTGGCAGCGGTACAGACGTAGAACTCACATCGGTCAACGGCCACAGCCTCTCTATCTCGCGTAGCGTCGGTGCTGTCTCGACGGCCTCGTGGACTGTTGACGCGCCGCCGGAAAACGCTCCGCACTGGCCGTTCGGCACAGCGGTCACAATCTATCGCAAAAGCGGCACAGACACCGAGACGCTGTTCACCGGCACAATCACAAATGATCAGCCTGCCGCCGATAGCGATGACGAAAGCATCCCGTATCAGGCATCCGATGTGTGGTGGAATTTCGACGGCGAGGTTTATCAGCAGACACGCAAAATCTCCCTTGCGGACGGCTCTCTCGCCGATGCGACCTACGGCCGCGCGCTGCTCGGCCGAGCGGCAAACGGCGAGCGTCTCACGGCCGCACAGATCATCAGCGGCGTGGTCTCCTACGCTGCCGCCATCGGCATCCAGATTCAGGCCGGCACGATTGATGCGCCTGTCGCGCCGCCGTGGCACGAAGTCGTTGACAAAACGCTCTCCGAGATCATTCGTACGGCACTCCTTTTCCAGCCTGACGCCTACCCGTGGATCGACCACACAACCACGCCGCCCACGCTGCATGTCACGCGGCGCACATCGATGCCGCAGCAGGAATTTGCATTCTCTGGCCTCGGCCAGTGTCGCGTACGCGCCTACCCCGAACAAAAAATCAGTGGTTGCGAGATCACCTATGAACGCTCAAACTCACACGGCCGCACGGTGAGCGTGGACTCTGCAGGCGATACCACGGCGCTGCGCTGCGCACGCTTCACAATACCGCTAGAGTTCGAGGCGGGCAGCGCACGGCCGGAACAGGAAATTAATTCTGTGCCGCTCGGCAACATCACTAAACTCGCGTGGTGGCAGCGCATTTTTACGTGGCTGCCGGAAGACGCAGAGATCATCAGCGCCGCGATCTCTCCGCAGCCGCCTCCTGATTTTGATCACGTCCTCGTCGGCGGACAGATCACGAGTTGGATGCAAGACGAGCACGGCCTCGACGCCGGCGAATATATCGTTTCGTGCAAGGCGCGTATGACCGTCGACGGGAAGACCTTCACTGAGAAGCGGCTCAACCGCCGCTTCACGCTCACGAATGCGTTGCCGCAGCGCTACACCGGTCGTTTCCGCCCGTCGTGGACGGAGCCGCTACCGGTCGGTGTCGCCGCTGGTTTTTTCGCCGCCATGTCGCAGCTCCAATACGGCGGGAGCATCGTAATCGAAGAGGACGAGTGTAATGCTGGCCGCGCGCTGATCGGGAAGGCCATCAACGTCTCAGGTGCGCGCGCCGCGTGGGCGGTAATGGCCGCCGCCGTTGCCGGCGTCGAGGAGAATTTCGATGCAGGCACAACGGCGGTCACGCTCGGCCCGGCGCGCCACCTCGCGCCGCAAGATATGATCGACCTTCTGCGCGCATCGCGCTGGCGTCACCGTGTCACGCCCCAAAACCCGGACGATGGCGGGCAGGGTAATCTGGACGATGCAAGCACTGATCCGTTTGCGCCGGAGGATACGCCGTCAGAGTCTCCCGGCAAGCTCTCTGCGATCGCGCTGGAGACAGAAGGCGAAAACAAAAAAACCATCATCATCAACGCCGCCCACCTCGATGCAGACAATGCCAGCGCACAAATGCAGGCGTGGACGTACGTCGACGAGGACGGCCAGCAGCAGACTATGAAGGTGCTCGCGTCAAAGCAGTTCAACCTCGCCGCCCTCCCTGCGGGCGAGGAGGACCTCGTGATGCTCCAGTGGAACGCCAATCAAGAGATATGGGAGCAGGTCGGACCGTACGAAGAAAAAGATGTGACGCTCTACACGCGCGATGGAATTTTGAACGGTACGATCCTATTTAAGCACGCCGAAACAAACTCCGAGGTCGCCTATACGTCATCACAGCACCGCCGCGCGCTGCAAGTCGTTTCCGGGGGTAGCAGCAACAAACTCGAACTCGATCACGTCCACCTCTCAAACTAGTGCTAGCAGCATGGCCTTTCCAACGATCACAGCAGACACAGAATTAAACGATCTGGCGCTCGCGCGCCACATGGCCAACAGCGTGAACAAACGATTGAGTGCCATACAACAGGGCCTCGCCTATCCCGCGCTGGTGTCCACCGGCACCAACCTGAAAACGTTCATCAGCGCCGCCCAGGACGCGCTTGCGGGCGCGATCGCCATTAGCACATCCGCGCGCCTCGGCTTTGCCGATCCAGCACTCACACTCGCCGGCCGCACATCGCTGCCGAGCGTGTGGGGGCAGACGAACATCCTTGCGGCCGCCGGGCTTACGGCATCCGGGGTGTGGCGGCGCATCCCGGAGGGCACCGCGCCGCCAACCGCCGCCGAGTGGGAGAACTACCACTGGAGCGGCTACCAATACGGGAAAATTCAACAGCGCGACATCGCCGGTCCTTGGCTATGGGCGGACCTCATTTCACTTCTCGCGAAGCTCACGCGGACTGTTTGCAAACAGAAGGTCGAAAACATCGTAAGCGAGTGGGAGGCTATCGACAGCGCATCCGGTGAGGCGTGGACAAATCCATACGCACAGTCACCCGGCGAGACGCTGACCGGAAACGTATCCGTGGCGGTTCAAAATAACCCGCATGGTCATCCTGCTTTTGGCGGGAATGTCGCGCAGATGCAAATCGCAAAAGGCATTCAGACGCCGCCGCCTAATGATCCATATTGGCCGCCTAATTCGTGGCGCTGGTGGACGGAAGGAAAGGTCGAGTGCAGCCACTGCGTGATGCAATCGCCCGAGCCTGTAGGTCCGCCATCTGTACCAGGCGCAAACATCTTCAGTTCAGTTCGCAGGTTGATCGTGCTCCCGGTTGGCGATAGCGGCCTCGGTTCAGTTTTCGGCAACTGGAATCTCGGACAGACGAACGTCGTCACCGATTTCGAGATCGGCGTGATGCACACAATCGAGCGATGGTTCCCGCGCCCACCGTCGTCAATCAACCAAGACGCCGTCGCGTGGTCATCAATATCCAGCCAAGTCCACTACGACTCCTCGCCGTACAGCAAGCAGGTCGCGATACCTGCCGATAACCTCGCCGTCGTCACTGATTTCAATTTTTACGATGGAGGAGCGTGACGATAGTCGAGAGCGGGTTTCCGGTGGTTGCAGCCGCCGGACGATCGTGGAGGTGCGCACTCCTGAACCGACCGCCTGCCAAGCTCCCGCCCTCGGTGGCTGCTGCCTTGGTAGCACGGTATCAAATGGAGACATTGAGTGCAAACCAGATTCAAGCAGACGCTAGGTAAGATCGGCGTCCGCCCTGTTTACCGCGACGACCGCGTCGCGCTCTATCACGCAGACTGCCGTGAGATTCTCGCGGCAATCGAACCCGCCCTCGACATCACTATTGTGAGCGATCCGCCCTACGGTATCGGTTGGCGCGACCCGGCCACCGGCCGCCGCGTGCGCGGCGATGATAAGCCTTTCGATCCATCTCACCTGCTGCGCTTCCGTTGCGTCCTTTTCGGCGGACAGCACTTCTGCCAGCGTCTGCCACTAGGCGGAACGTGGCAAATTTGGGATAAGCGTTGTCCTCACAAAGGCGGCAGCAAGCTGTGTGAATGCGGCCCGTGTAGAGTAAATCATCAAGGCGACTTCGAGGATATCTGGATAAGCTGGACGACGCATCGCACCATCTACCGGCACTATTGGAACGGCGGCGGCAAAGCTAGCGAGCGCAACGTGCGCCGCATCCACATCACGCAGAAGCCCGTGCTCCTCATGGGCTGGTTGCTCGACGCGCACACGCAGCGCGGCGACCTCATCATTGATCCATACGCCGGGAGTTGCTCCACGCTGATTGCCGCGCGTCTGAGCGGCCGCTACGCCATCGGCATTGAGTTAGACGACGCAGTCGTCGTCCCCGCCGTCGAACGCCTAAAGGAGACAACACTATGATCACCTATGCCACCGTCTGCTCCGGCGTAGAGGCCATGAGCGTGGCCGTCCGTCCGTTCAAATGGCGGCCTGTTTTTTTCAGCGAGACCGCTCCGTTTCCGTCAGCCGTTCTCGCGCGTCACTACCCGCACGTCCCCAACCTCGGCGACATGCTGAAAATCAAAGGATCAGACTATGAAAACAAAATCACCGTCCTCGTCGGCGGAACACCGTGCCAAACGTTCAGCGTCACCGGCAACCGGCAGGGCCTCGCAGACTCGCGGGGCAGACTCATGCTCTCATTTGGCGAGCTGGCTTTCGAGACTCGCGCCCCATGGCTTCTATGGGAGAATGTACCCGGCGTCCTGTCGAGCGATAAGGGCCGCGCCTTCGCCGCGCTCCTCTCGATGCTCACAAAACAACAAGTCGAGCCGCCGAAACGAGGCTGGCTCAACTCCGGTGTCTGCACGGCTGCCCCCGGCGGCTACTCAGTCGCATGGCGAGTGCTGGACGCTCAATACACAAGAGCACCCCGGACTCCGGCCGTGCCGCAGCGACGCCGTCGCGTGTGGCTTGTCGCGCATCATAGTGCCGAGTGGGAGCGTCCCGCCGGAGTACTATTTGACGCCCGCATTGATCCGCAATATCGTACGCCTCACGGCCCTTACACGCCGCCCCCTGCCGCCGAGGAGTTTTCAGGCGACACCGCACTCGACATCGTGCGTGCGATGATGGTTACGCCATTCGCCGCCAATCTATCGCCGCAAGAATTTATGGCTCAGACCCTCGGCCGTTTAAACGGCCGCAACGCGCCGTCGTTGCCCGCGTGTGCGCTCGCCGCCGCCGACGCCTATCTCGATCACCTCATAGCCATCGGCCTCGCAGAGCGCATTTAAACGCGATTCTGAAAGCCTCTTGCAAAAACGAATCAGGCCGCCTGCAAAAACCCTGCAGGCGGCCTTCTCCTTAACCCGCTGCTAATTGTCCTCACCATGCGTGCAACCCCCCGCCGTTTTTGGAGGAGAAAAGCCTCATGACGAACGCGCCCGGCCCTCTCCGCGCAT
>ERZ795030.2112-NODE-2112-length-24687-cov-8.178832_pt1 | contig 24687 bp, 19 predicted proteins | sample MGYA00375122_ERZ795030 | MGnify/ENA primary metagenome ERZ795030 (study PRJEB30165, sample SAMN05720146) | activated sludge metagenome | isolation source: anaerobic digester from wastewater treatment plant | place: Japan | collected 2015-04-20 ... | reverse complement strand
GCCCGGTGCCCACTTTCGGCGTGACGTTCGTCGAGCCGGCTAAGGACGAGCCGGCTAAGGACGAGCCGGCCAAGGACGAGGCGAAGAAAGACGCGAAGAAAGAGGAGAAGAAGCCTGCGGGCGACCAATGAGGCCGGTTACGAAAGGCGGAGAGCGAGGAGGCCCGAGCATGCGTGCGACGATAGCCCAATGGTCCCTAACCCGTCCGACGCCTAAGGTCGAACGGTTCCTCGCGCGTCCGGCCTTTTCCCCAGAGGCGGAGACTGCGGCAGCCGCAGTGCTGGCGGAGGTGCGCGCGCACGGCAACCGGGCCGTGCTGGCCGCGGCCCGGCGGTTTGACGGTGCCGCGCTCCGGGTCTCCGAGATGCGCGTGACGGATGCGGAACTCAAGGCCGCAACCCGCGAGGTGCCCGCACGGGTCCGGCGCGCGGTGAACGACGCTCATGCGCGGGTCCGGCGGTATGCCGAGGCCAGTCTGCGCGAGGCGTGGCACATGCCGTTGCCGCGTGGCGGCTTTACTGGCGAGTTCTTTTCGCCCATGGGCCGTGTCGGTGTTTATGTGCCCGGCGGGACTGCGCCGCTCGCCTCCACGGCGGTGATGACCGTCACGCTGGCCCGCACGGCTGGCGTGCGGGAGATTGTGGCCTGTACGCCGTGCGGCCGCGACAAACGGGTCAACCCCGTGTTGCTTCACGCTCTCCGGGTCGCGGGCGCCACCGAGGTCTACCGGGTGGGCGGGATCCAGTCGATCGGCCTGATGGCCTTCGGTACGGCCACGGTCCGGCCGGTGCAGAAGATCGTCGGCCCTGGCAATGCGTATGTGACTGCGGCCAAACGCCAGGTGTACGGCATTGTGGCCCTTGATCAGGTGGCGGGACCGAGTGAAATCGCGATCCTCGCGGATGACTCCGCCGCGCCCGAATGGGTTGCTGCGGATTTGCTGTCTCAGGCCGAGCACGGCAGCGGGCACGAGAAGGCGTTGCTGGTGACGGATTCGTTGGTTCTGGCTCGGGCGGTGCGCGACGCGCTCACGGCGCAGACGCGGCTCCTTTCCCGTGCCGCTTGTATCGAGCGCGTGCTTGCCGTCGGCGGTATTCTGGCGGTAGTGGTGCCGGATCTGGATCAGGGTATGGAATTGGTGAACCGGTTTGCGCCGGAACACTTCGAGATCATGACGCGCGACGCGCGGCTGCGGCTGAATCAGGTGCGCGCGGCCGGTGCTGTTTTCGTCGGCCCGTGGACTCCCGAGGCTGCGGGTGATTTTGTGGCCGGTCCCAGTCATGTGCTGCCCACGGGCGGCGCGGCGCGCATGTTCAACGGCCTCACGGCGGATGATTTCCGGCGGCGGCACAGCTTTGTCGAGTTCACGCGGGAGGATCTGATCGAAACGCGCCGCACGATCGAAACGTTTGCGGAGGTCGAGGGTTTGGATGCGCACGGGCGATCCGCCCGGATTCGTTTTGAGGAACGGTGCTGAGCACGGCGTGGGATGAGGGCTTGGGGGGGAGGATGACACGACGGCTGACGATGTGGATGGTGATGGCCGCCCTCACGGCCGGGGCCGCACCGGTGGCGGTGATTCACGGCTACCAATCCGTCAGTGAGGGGGAACGCCGTTTTGCGGCATCCCTTGCGCGGCATGTGGAGCGTTGGTACCGCGAGGTCGGCGTGGAGGCGGTGCTGACCGATGACCGCGATCTGTCCCGTTCCCTCGCGTCCGCCCGCGTTGCGGTGCTGGTCTATCTTTCTCAGCCGAATGCCATGCAACTCGCCGCGCTGAAGGCCTTTGCAGGTCGCGGCGGCAGCATGATCGTATGCTATTCCTCTTCAGCGGAACTCGCGGCTCTTCTGGGCATGGAGACCGTGGGGTACCAGAAGGGTTCAACTGACGGCCGCTGGTCCATGATGCGTTTCTCTGCGCAGCGTCCGCCCGGCACGCCGGAGCGGATCCTCCAGACCTCCAGAAACCTCTTTCGGGTTCAGCCTGTGGCAGGCCGTTCGCAGGTGTTGGCGTGGTGGCACGACCGTCAGGGTCGGCAGACCGGGGAAGCCGCTTGGCTGATGTCGCCGAACGGATACTGGATGACCCATGTGTTGCTGGCCGATGGCGATGCGGACGCCAAGGGGCGTCTGCTTCTGGCTCTGGCGGCTGCGCGGGATCCGTCGCTCTGGCGGCCTGCTGCGGCGCGTGTGCTGGATCGGGCGCGGGGGATCGGCGGGGCCGGGGGGGCCGAAGGCCTGCGAATGAACGCTGAGCGGCTCACGGACCCGGCCCGTCGCACGCGGGCTCTGAACGCGGCCCGGGGCGCGCTCCGCAGTGAGGCGGAGACCGTGCGCGCGCTGGCCGCAGGCAAAGGGTATGAGGCGTGGCTGGCGGCGCAGGATCTGCGGGCCCGGATGTATGAGGCGTACGGTGCGGCGCAGCCTGTTCGCAAAGGCGAGTTCCGCGGCGTGTGGGAACACTCGGGGATGGGACTCTACCCCGGGGATTGGAGCCGGACCTGCCGTCTGCTCAAAGATGCGGGGATCTCCGATCTTTTTGTGAATGTGGCGGGTGCGGGATTCGCGCATTACGCCAGCGGGGTGCTGCCGCGTTCTCGTGTGTTCGATGAGCAGGGCGACCAGTTGGCCGCGTGCTTGGCAGCGGCGAAACCGCTGGGGTTGCGGGTTCATGCCTGGCTGCTCTGCTTCTCAACCGAAGGGGCCACGAATGACCGGATCGGAATTTTCGCTAAACGGGGTTGGCTGCTGACCCATCCCGACGGAACGCCGCGCCCGTGGCTTGATCCGGCCGTGCCCGCAGTGCGCGAGTATCTGCTCAAGGCTGTGCGGGAGATGGCCACGGCGTACAAGACCGACGGTGTGCATCTGGATTTCGTGCGCTATCCGGATTACGCGTCGAGTTTGGGCCCCACCGTCCGAACCCGTTTTGAGAAGGCCACGGGAAGGAGCGCCGCGGACTGGCCCGAGGATGTGAAGAGCGGGGCGTTGCGCGCGTCCTTCATCCGGTGGCGTGCGGAACGGGTTACGGATCTGGTGCAGGCGTCGCGGCGGACGCTCCGGCGCGACGCGCCGGGCAAGCTCTTGACTGCGGCGGTCTTCGGCAAATATCCCTCCTGCCTCGATGCGGTGGGTCAGGATTGGGAGTCGTGGATCAATATCGGGCTGGTGGATTATGTCATGCCCATGAACTACACCGAGGATCTCTCCCGCTTCAACGAGTGGCTGTCGCAGCAAACGCGCCTGCGCAAACAAACGATGCGCGTGCTGCCCGGTATCGGCGTCACTGCGGCGGAAAGTCGGCTCGACGCCGCGCAGGTGATTGATCAGATCCGGGCGGTGCGCCGCGCCGGGTGCCCGGGATATCTGTTTTTCGATCTCGACACCACGCTGCACCAGGAGATCCTGCCGGTGTTGCGGCTGGGCGTGACCGCACCGTAAACGACGCGATCAGGGAGGGATGAGCGATGAGAAAGATCAGCACGGAAACAGCCCCGGCAGTGATCGGACCCTATGCGCAGGCGGTGGAAGCCAACGGGTTCCTCTTCTGTTCCGGGCAACTGGCGGTCAATCCTGCCTCAGGCATGATCGAGATGGCCGGGGCCGCGGAACAGACCATGCAGGTGTTGCTGAACCTGAGGGCGGTCTTGGAGGCTGCGGGATCGGGGCTCGACAAGGTGGTCAAGACCACGGTGTTCCTGACCGATATGGGGGACTTCCCGGCTATGAACAAGGTCTATGCCGAGATGTTCGGCAGCCACACCCCGGCGCGCTCCACAGTACAGGTGACGCGCCTGCCGAAATGCGCGAAGGTCGAGATCGAGGCCATCGCGGTCATATGAGCCCGTGGGCCCGGAGCCAGTCGCGCACGGGTGCCTCCGGTAGCCCCATCACGTTTGTGTACGAGCCACAGACCTCGGCAATCAACAGGTCGCCGTTCTCGTCGATGTCATAGGCGCCCGCACGGTCAAGCGGCCGTGTCCGATGCAGGTAGTCGGCGATCACTGCGGCAGTCAGCTCTCGAAAACGCACGGAAGAGGCTTCGACGCGTAGTTCCGGCTCCTGACCCGGCAGACTGAGCGCCACACCGGTGTAGACGATCTGCGTGCGCCCGGAGAAAGAGCGCAAAAGCTCGGCGGCCTCGTCGAAGTCGGCCGGCTTGCCGATGAGACGTCCTTCAAACCAGACCAGCGTGTCTGCGGTGATGAGGGCTGATTCGGGATGGCGCAAACGGCAGGCACGGTGTTTCTCCAGCGCGTTGAAGGTCACCGCACGGATTGGATCGAAGTCGTCGTGAAGTTCTTTCGTGTCAACGGTCGAAACCGTAAAGACGCAGCCCAGAGCTTGCAGGATTTTACTGCGGCGCGGTGAGGCGGAACCGAGGATGAGGGGAGGGGGCATAGTACGGGAGGAATACGGGTTTCAGGTTACAGGTTGCGGAGGGACCTTTGACCGCAGGGAACGGGCGATGTCGGGCACCGCAGCCAGCAGTTCGCGGGTGTAGGGATGTTGCGGTGTGTCGAGCACCTCGTTCGCGGTGCCGCATTCGACGAACTCGCCGGCACGCATGATCACCACGCGGTCGCAGATGTTGCGGACCACGGCCAGATCGTGCGAGATCAGAATGATCGCCAGATTCAGTTCTTTCTGCAGTGACCGCAGGCGATTCAGGATACGCGCCTGTACCGAGACGTCCAGCGCGCTGACCGGTTCGTCGGCCAGGATCAAACGCGGCTCGAGCGCGAGGCAGCGCGCGAAGCTGACGCGCTGGCATTGGCCACCGCTGATCTCACGCGGGAAGGCATTGAGCACGGTCTCCGGCAGGCCGACGCGGTCCAGCAGTTCGCGGATGCGGTCGGGAATACGGGCCGCAGGCCGCATCGCGTGGACGCGCAACACCTCTTCCAGCGTCTGCCGCACGGTCATGCGCGGATTGAGCGAGCCCGCCGCGTCCTGAAAAATCATTTGAACCGCACGCCGGTACCGCGCGAACGCGGGGGGCGTCAGGCGGGCGATATCCTGTCCTTCGAAACGGATCGTTCCCGCTTCGGGCGGCTGGATGCCGATCAACGCGCGCGCGAGCGAACTTTTGCCGCAGCCGCTCTCCCCGACCAGTCCCAGTGATTCGCCGGTGTCGAGGGAGAACGTGACACCGCGCACCGCTGCAACAGGCTGGCGACCGGGTGTGCGGTAGAGGACATGGAGGTCACGTACGTCTAAGAGCATGGGGCCTCCTCCAGCCAGCAGCGGCAGGTGTGTGTCGCGTCTCCGGTCTTCGGGGGAGATTGCGCGGAACAGCGTTCAGAAGCCTCGGGGCAGCGCGGAGCAAAGGCACACCCCGGTGGCCAGACATCGGGTGAGGGCACGCGGCCCGGGATGTCCTGCAACGGCGCGTCGCGGGGACCGTCCAGCAGTGGCACCGCGGCGAGCAGTCCGCGGGTGTAGGGGTGGCGGGGCCGGGTCAGCACCTGCGTCACGGGCCCGCTCTCGATGATTTGGCCGGCATACATGACATGGACCTGCGACATACGGCCGGCCACGATGCCGAGGTTGTGGGTGATCAGCAAGACCGCCATGCCGCAGGCGTCGGCGAGTGTGTCGATCAGATCGAGCACTTGACGCTGCGTGGTCACGTCCAGCGCGGTGGTCGGCTCATCCGCCACCAGCAGTTTGGGGCGGGCCGCGAGCGCCATGGCCAGCATCACGCGCTGTTGCTGCCCGCCGCTGAGTTCGCAAGGATACGCACGGGCCGCGCGGAGCGGATCGGCCAGACCGGTTTGGGTCAACAGCCGAACTACCGCATCGGCGCGGTCGGCGCGGCGCAGATCCGGCAGACACTCGGCGATTTGGTCACGCACGCGCATCACCGGGTTTAGGCTGCCCGAGGGATCCTGAAAGACGTAAGCGATACCGCGTCCGCGCACGCGCGCCAACCCGGCGTGATTCAGGGCGAGGGTGTCGGTGCCGTCGAATCGCACGCGTCCGGAAAGCCGGGCGCGGTCTGTGGGCGGAAGACGCGTGAGGGACATCGCGGTGAGGCTCTTGCCGCAGCCGCTCTCACCCACGATCGCGACACGCTCGCCCGCGCGGATCGTGAACGAGACTGAACGCACGGGCACGGTCTCGACGCCCTCCTGACGGAAGACCACGGCCAGATTCTCGACCTCTAGAAGCGGTAGGGACATGTGCGTTTCATTGTAACGGGAAGGGGCGCGGAACCAAAACAGAAAATGCGGTCGATGTGCGGCGCGTTATTCCGGGAACACGACGGTCTCGGGCTTCTACGCGCACCTTTCCGCGATAAAGGGCGGCACGACGCTCAAGATCCCGCAGTTTTCGCTGTAGCGCACCGTCAATTTGTCCCGGTTGCGAAGTCGCTGGCCGGCCTGTCGGGGGAAGCGTGTGTCCGGTCGGTTTGGACGGCGAGCGGGAGTGTGTTCGTTCATGGGTCGGGAATACGGGATCGGACTGCGCGGGTACGGCGAATTGGCTTTTAGGTTTATGAGATTCCGTGACCCGCCGGACGAATTTACAGACAAAACCCTTGCGCTGCCCTCCGCCCGCGTTAGATCAGCTCCCGGATGTACTTGGTTTTGAGTAGTCGCCAGAGCACCACGATGAATGCGCTGAGGGGGATGGCGAGCAGTACGCCGAGGATGCCTTTGAAGACCACGCCCCAGAAGAGCAACGAGAAGATGACCGCCGGATCGCTGAGTCCCGTCTTCTTGCCTTGGATGCGCGGAGTGATGAAGTAACCGTCGAGAATCTGCACGATGCAGAACACGGCCAGCACCAGACCGAGCCGCAGCCCACTGCCGCCCTCGCCGAAAAAGGCCAGGGGCAGGGTGACGGCCAGACCGATGATGTTGCCAAGATAGGGGACGAGGTTGAAAAGCCCCAGCGTGAGACCGATCAGCAGACCGTAGGGGAGGCCCACGATCCAGAACCCGAAACCGAAGAGAAGCCCTTGGATGAAGGCGACGGTTACCTGACCGCGGAAGAAGGCCACGATGATGGAGAAGAACTCGTCGATGAGGTAAGAGACGTCTCGGCGTGTCGCGGGCTTCAGAAACGGCAGGAAGTTCTCGGCATTCTTGCCGGAAAAGGGTTTGGCGGTCAGGAAGTAGATCAGATAGACCGGAACGACCAGCCAACCGATGAGCGAGACGAGATGCTTGATCGCATCCATGCCGTAGGCGAGCGCCATGCCGCCCATGCTGTCCAGCGAGACCCGGTCGAACAGGGCGGCGACAAACGATTCGGGGTCGCTCAACAGCGGGATCTTCGTTTCCAGGCCGAACTTGGTGATGAAGGCTTCCAGCGCGGGGTTGCCGTGCGTCAGGGCGTCACGGATCTGCTCAATCAGCGACGGCAGGTAATCGTACAGGGCCATCAGTTGGGTGACCAGCAGCGAGCCGAAAAAAAAGAAGAGTCCGCCCACGGGAATCAGGAGGGAGAGGAAGAAAGCGGGCAGGGCCAGCAGGTGCGAGCGCCGCAAATGCGCGTGGAGCCACTGATAATAGGGTTTGAAAAGCAGCGCGAGGATCATCGCCACGAGCAGCGGGGTGAGCACCACCGAGACGGCCGAGAGCAACGCGAACAACGCCCAGAACAGCAGGACCGCGAACCCGGTGATCAGCGTGGCGCAAAGGACCGTGATGCCGGCGGCCACGATCCCCTGTTGGCGTTCCGTGAAGGCGATCGCCGCTTTCGGGTCAGAAGGGTTGCGGGTTGGACACATAAAGCAGGCACTCCTGAAACGTTCAGTCTGAAACTGCGGCGGCCCGCGTCGGGCGCTCCGCTTTCAACAGTTGCCAGTGTAGGTGGGACATCAGCGGTTTGCAAGCGAAAGCCGTGATCTTATAAGCCTAAAAAGAGCAATCGCAACCAAAGCCTTGTAAATATCCGTAACCATGAAACACAAGAAACTTCATGAAATCACGAAGGGACGAGCGTCTGCCCGTCCAGGCTGGCAGACGTTTGCCTGTCCGCGTCCTCGGACGCCTCGGGGAGGCGTCCCTACCCCGAAGTCCGGCACGGTTTCAACGGTCCCGCTCCGCGCCTACGGCACACGCGCGAAGAGGATGCAGATCGGTGCGGGCACCGAAATCACGCTTCGCGTCTGGTAGGTCAGTCGTCCCGTTTCAGGATCAACTTTGTGCACCGCGATGGTGTGCGAGTCCGCGCCCGCTGCCAGTAGCCAGTTGCCGCATGGCGAGAGATTGATGTTGCGCGGGAACGCGCCGCGCACCGGCTGAACCTGGATCCTCTCCGGCGCGGTTGTAGCCGGATCGGCGCGGAACACCGTCACCGTGTCGTTTCCGCGGTTGGAGGCGTAGAGGAAACGGCCGTTCGGGTGCGTCAGGATTTCGGCGGCACTGTTGTGCGCCTCGCCGGCCTTCTCTGTTTCGCTCAGGGTCGGGACGGTGGTCAGCAGGCGCGCGCTTCCGGTTTCCGCGTCCCACGCGTAGGTCGAGACCGTCAGCGAAAGCTCGTTGAGCAGATGGATCCGGCGGCCGTCTGTGGAGAAACGCATGTGCCGCGGTCCGGCGCCGCGCGGCGCGGTGATGAAGCCGTGGCGTGCGATATTCGGCGCAGTCGCGTCGATCTGGTAAACCATGATGCCGTCCAGCCCGAGGTCCGGCACCAGCGCGAAGCGGCCGTCGGGCGAGAAGCCGCACCAGTGCGGATGTGGTGTCTTCTGACGTTGCGCGACCACACCTGTTCCCGGCCCCGGATGTTTGTGCGTTGTGGCCGCGCCCAGCCGTCCTTCCGTATCCAGCGGAAAGAGCGCGACCGAGCCGGTGCCGTACTGCGCGGTCAACAACAAGCGCCGGGAGGGGTGTACGGCCAGATGACACGCCTGGCCGTCGCCTGTAGGCGCGGCCGTGAAGGCGTTCAGCACACCGTCGCCGCCGATGCGGAAACCGGTCACGCCTTGACCACCCTCGCCGTTCGCCGCAGCGTAAAGCTTGTCCCCGTCCGGATGCAAGGCCAAAAAACCGGGAGAGCCGATTTTGGCCGCCAGCGCCGCTGGCTCGAGTCGGCCGGTCCGGGTGTCAAATGACGCGCGGTAGATGCCTTGGGCGTGGGCACCGCCGGTTCCGAAGAACACGAGGATTTTTTCCGCCCGCACCGGGAGGGCGAAAACGCACATTGCGCCGGACAGCGTGAGAAGAGCTTGTTTAAGGTTGATCATGCGGATTACTGTAACACGCTTCCCCGTGCCGGACAAGGACCGGACGCTTTTCCCTGCGACCAGCGATCTGCGGTGTCGGGAACGCGGGTGTTCTCGCCCGTTGTGGATTTGTCGGATCGGAGTGATCGGTATCCTCCGGTTTTTCTCGGGACGGTGTCATCGTTGACAAAGCGGGGATCGCGTCTAAAATTATGATTACACGGTATGTTGATTTGGCTGCAATAAGGGAGAACGATGGAACGGATCACCCGCAGAAAATTTTTGAAGACCGTCGGCGCGGCCGCTCCGGCCGCAGGCTGGGTTACGGGAGGCGCGGCTTCGCCGGACGCCGGGGGGACGGAGGCGTTCCGCGAGGCGGTCACGCGCTATCTGGAGACTTTGGCACGCTCCGACGGCGGTTACGGATGGGAGGATCAGGAGGATTCCTTTCTGACGGAAACGTATGCGGCGGTCGGGGCGTATCATGCTTTGGGGATGCGGCCGCCCCGTCCTGCTGAAACCGCAGCGTATGTCAGGCGGGCGCATCCGATCAACGGACCGTACGCGCAGACGCGGCGGCACTGGGCCGAGATAAAAGAGTTCGTCTTTCAACAGATTCAGACCCTGCTTTGGCTGGGCGAACCGGCAGGGGAGGGCTTTTCCCGACAGGTTGCGGGGTGGCGGAAGGTCTCGGGGTACACGACGGCGTATGAGAAGGGCGGAAACCCGGTCTTCCGTCAAGAGGTACAGCCCCTCTTGTGCCGCGTACTGCTGGGGTTGCCGTGCGAGACGCTGGCCGAGGCGTTCGGCGGATATCTGGAGGCGCGGCGCAGACCGGACGGCACCTTCAACAACACGCCTGCGGCGGACGGCAGCGGCGGGCATCTGGTGAACACGTTTTTCGGTATCCGCGCGCAGCAGGCTCTGGGGATCGCCCCCCGACCCGCCGCGCTCGATTGGATCCGGCGTTGTCAACGGCCGGACGGCGGATTCTCCTGGTGTCCCGAACCGGAGGTCGGCGGGCTCAGTGACCTCTCCTACACGTGGGCCGCGATCCGGACGCTGGAACTGCTGGGCGGGAAACCGGTACGGCCGGAGGCTTGCCGCGACTGGATCCGGTCCCTCTGGAACGCGGACGGCGGGTTCGCCGACCGGCCGGGCGGGGTCTCGTCAGCACTGGCGACCTATCAGGCCTGCGATATCCTTGCGCGTACGGGAGGCGGGTTGCGGGATACCGGACCGCAAGACCGCCCCTCACGCAGACGGTCCGTGATCCCTGCGGATCTGCATGCGTTCACGATCCAGTTTGAAGCGCCGGGCGAAGGTTCGGTCATTGAGGCCGTTGAACTGGCCAAGGCCCTCAAGATCCACTTGTGGGGCGCGAAAAACAGTCGCCCCGGCTGGAGGGAGGCCGCACAAGCCTGCGCGGAGGAACGGGGTGTGCCGGTGACGTTCTTTGCCTCGGACGAGGCCTACGGAACGCGGGTGAGCCTGCCGGGGTTGGGTTCATATACCCATGTCAATGACCCTGTGGCGGCACCGGGGCGTCCGGTGCCGGCGTGGCCGCGGCGCGATGGGAGCTGGCGGGAGTTTCGCGACGAGTGCGTCGGATCGCTCCACGCGGTGGGAGGCATGATGCTCTGGCAAATTTGTGACAACGAGGAGTTCGCGCGAATCGTGCTGGACGATTCGATCCTGCGTGGCGGTTACGGCGCCATCAGCACCTTTCATTTCGGTTGCCACAACATGATTTGGGCATTGCCCTTTATGATGCGCTACCGGCACGAAATCCCCTTTGTGTCCCTGCAGGACGCGCATGGGGAGTCGTGGTGGTGGAGCGGGATGCTCACCGGGTTCCGAACCCTGTTTCTCGCGCGCGAGCCGGGGTGGGAAGGGTGGCAGGAGGCCTTGCGGGAGAAACGGGTGGTGGCGGTGAGGCGTGATGCGCGGACCGCCGGGCGGATACGCATGCTGGGCGGCGCGCCCGAGGTGCGCGAAGCCTGCATGAGGCGTCTGGATGACTGGCGCTGGTGGGATGACTCCGGCACCGTGCTGGACCGGATGCCCGTGTCGGTGGTGACGGTGCGGCCCGGGGACCGGTTCGAGTTCGGACGTCCGGACGCGGGCGTGTGCGTGCGGATTCGGGTGCGGCGCGAATGGGTGGAGGGGCGGAAGTTGGCGGATCCGTCGGCGATCACGTGTGTCGGAGCGACGCTGGACGGCGTAGCAATCAAACCCGAGCGCGTGGCGAAGCGCGACGCCCAAGGCTTGCTGGAAGAGTGTTGCGAACTGATCCGCTTGCCTGCCTCGCCGGCCAAACGCATCCTGAATATGAACTTCCGTGAACAGACCGCCGACGGAGTGCGGGAGTTCACGTGGCGCTTGGAGGTGTGAGGCGAAGAGGGAAGGGGGGGACGTCCCGCCGTACTGGCAGGGACATGAGCCGAACAGAGTACGGGCGGACGTCTCGGACGCCTGAGAGTGACTGGAGCACGAAATGTCGATCTGTGACGTTCGTAATCGGTTCGTGACAGGGGTGTGCGAAGGTCATGCGTTTCAGGGTTCCATTGCGGCGCCATCGCTATCGCCATCGGTATCGGAATCGGAATCGCCGCTATCATTACACTTGTCGCTGCGGGCCACTGCGTGGGCACAACAGTCGATTTCGAACCCGATGGCGATAGCGATACCGATACCGATACCGATAGCGATTTGGAGAACGTGAACGTTGGCCATACCCCGTACCCGTACACGATGACTCTCCCCCCTGTCACGAACCGATTGCGTGACGTTCGGACTTTTAGGTTGTGGTCTTTGCCATATATGCGGTATTTTATAATTATTCCTATGCAGAAAGACCTTTTCAGAGTAATTCGGTTTTTGCGGCTTATGGTCGTCGCGAAGTTTTGTCTGGTCGGGTTCGTCTTTGCGGCGCCCGAGATCCGGGACGATGCGGTGCGTTTGGATTTCTTCTTTTCCCCGGGATGCGAAGAGTGCGAGCGGGTGAAACGGGAGGCGTTGCCTGAATTGGCGGATCAGCTTGACGGGCTCTACGAGTTGGCCTCACATGATCTCACGGATGCCGAGAGCGTCCCGTTGCTCGTGGCCTATCAGCAGCGGTGCGGCAACACCGACAACGGCCGCGTGGCGCTGGTGATCGATCACAGCGTGTTCCTCTCGGGCGCGGATTTGATTGTCACGGGTCTGCTGGATCGAGTCGGCGAGGCACTGGTGCGGCGGCAGCAACCGGGTTGGCAGATGCCGCAGGCACCGATTTTGGATGACGAGCGCGCGGCGGAGATCGTGAAGGAGCGGGCGGGGGCGCTGACCTTCTCGGTGGTGGCGCTCGGCGGTTTGCTGGACGGGTTCAACCCCTGCGCGATTTCGACCCTGATTTTTTTCATGAGTGTGCTCGCCCTCGCCCGTGCCGACCGACGCACCCGCCTGCTGGTTGGCGCTTCGTTCATCACCGCCTCCTTTTTCGTATACATGGGACTCGGTATGGGCTTTCTCTTCGCGTTCCGTCAAGTGCCGCAGTTCGTCATGGTCAAGCGGATTATCGAGGTGGTGCTCGGGCTTGCCATGGTGCCGTTGGCGATTCTCTCCTTTCGCGACGCCATCCGTTTCCGCAAATCGCAGCGGCCGGATGACGTGACGCTCCAGATCCCGAAGAAGATCAAGGGCCAGATCCACGCGTTCATGAACTCGCGGCTCGGTGTGGGCGGGCCGGTGCTGGGCGGACTGGTCACAGGCGCGGGGGTCACATTGCTGGAAAGTGTCTGCACGGGGCAGAGTTACGTGCCGGTCCTGATGTATATGCTCAAGCGCGACTGTTCCGATTTCACTTCCTGGATCCTGCTGATCACCTACAACCTGCTCTTTGTCCTGCCGCTAACCGTGGTGTTTATCTGTTTCCACCGGGGGTTGCAACTGACCTCGCTGATCAACTGGAGCAAGCGGAATCTCGTGGTCGTCAAAATCCTGCTCGGCTTCTTTTTCGCCGCGATGGCGTTGTTGCTGCTCTGGGGGAAAACGTGACCGGCGCAAGGAGTTGCGGAGAGGGAAGATGAGTCCGGGTCTGGCCGATGAATATGAACTGCTGGACAGCGGGGATGGCCGGAAACTCGAACGTTTCGGCGCGTACACGCTCGCCCGGCCCTGCTCCCAGGCGGTTTGGAAGCCCCGCCTGAGCGAGGCGGAGTGGACCGCGGCGGCGCACGCCGCGTTTGACCGTGAGGATGGGAACCGCTGGCACAACCGCAGTGGCCTGCCCGCCGCATGGGAGGTGGAGATCGCGGGGATCCGTTTCCGGCTCTCGGGCACGGATTTCGGCCACCTCGGCGTGTTTCCCGAACAGCGTGCGCAGTGGCTGTGGCTCCGCAACACCGTGCGGGACGCATGCGCCGCGCGTCCGGGGCCGGTGCGGATTCTGAATCTCTTCGCCTACTCCGGGGGCTCGACCCTGGCAGCCGCCTTGGGCGGTGCGGAGGTCTGTCATCTCGATGCCTCGAAGGGCATGGTGACGTGGGCGCGGGACAACGCGCGGCTCAACCGGCTCGAAGCGCATCCGATCCGCTGGATCACGGATGACGCGCACACCTTCCTGCGCCGGGAGGTACGCCGTGAACGGCGTTACGATGCGGTGATCCTTGATCCGCCCACCTTCGGCCGGGGACAGGGCAACGAAACCTACAAGATCGAACGCGACTTGCCCGAGACACTCCGCCTTTGCCGTAGCCTGCTCGCCCCCGACCCGCTCTTCGTGCTGCTGAGCGCGCACACTCCCGGGTATTCGCCGCTCGTGCTGGAGAACGTCCTCGGGCAGGCGGTGGGGGATTTGGACGGCAAAATCGTTTCAGGCGAGATGCTGCTCACTGGCGCGGCCACCGTGCCGTCCACGCCGTCCGGGGCCTTTGCGCGCTGGACGCGCGGTGCGCAGTGACGCGTCCCCCACTCAGGTCAGCAGGATTGTCACGAAACCTGCGGCAATGCAGTAGAGGCCGAACAGCCAGAAGCGGCCCGCACGCAAAACACGCACGAGCAGAGAGAGGGCGAGATACCCCACGCCTGCCGAAACTGCGGCACCCGCCAACAGCAGCCATACGGGCAGCGCATCGGCTTTCGGTGCCGCCGGCGTGATGCCCAGTCCATCCATCAGGGCCGCGCCGATTAAGAGCGGTATGCACATCAGGAACGAGAACTCCGCGGCCCGGTCCGGCGCGATGCCTGCCATGCGTCCGGCCGCGATCGTCATGCCGGAACGGCTGACGCCCGGCAGGACCGCCAGCGCCTGGGCCAGCCCCACCAGCAGCGCGCGCGCGGCGGTGAGTCTGCCTTGGCCGCACGCCATCCAGCGCAGCGCGTACAAAACCACGCCGGTGAAGATCAGAAACCCGCCCACGGCCCGGGGGGACTCGAAAAAGGCGTTGATCTTGTCGTGGCAGAGCAGATAAAAGAAAACCGCAGGCATGGCGGAAAGCGCGATCTGTCCCGCTGTGCGCCAGCTTTCGCGGTCGCCCCGCACGGTCCCGAGAACCAACTGCGTGAGGCGGTTCCGGTAATACACGAGGATGGAGACCAGTGTGCCGAGATGCAGCACCACCTCCAACCGCATGCCTGGGGTGTTGACGCCCAGCAGGCTTTGGGCGAGCACCAGATGGCCGGAACTGCTGATCGGCAGGAATTCGGCAATTCCCTGCAGCACGGAGAGGAGCAAGACATCGAGAACTTCACGCATGACGGCTTCAAGTATACGCGGGCGGGGCCTTCGGGGTCAAATCCGGCAAGCGGTTCTTTTTGCGCATCATCATCGGAAACGGACAAAAGACGTTTGTTGGGTTGAAAACCCTGCGGGATGGGGATACCTTACACATCTCAACGCGGACGTTATGCCTTCTCTACCCATATTCTCCCTCTCCGATCGTTCGGTACCGCCGCTGATTCTGGCGCCGATGGCCGGATTCACCGGAGCACCGATGCGCGCGCTGTGCCGTGCGCACGGTGCGGAACTGACCTATACGGAGATGACCAGCGCGGCGGGTCTGTTGCACTCCTCGGACAAAACATGGCATCTGCTGGAGACGTTTGCCGACGAAGGGCCGGTTGTGGCCCATCTCTACGGTTCGGAGCCCGAGATTCTGGCCGAGGCCGCCGCACGCGTGGAAGCCACGGGACGCTTTGCCGCGATTGATCTCAACGCGGGCTGCCCGGTGCGGAAGATCGCCGCGACCGGCGCGGGCGCGACTCTGGCGGCGGATCCGCAACGCGTACACGCGATCCTAAAGGCCATGCGCCGCGCGGTCACGTTGCCTCTGACCGTGAAAACACGCCTCGGGCCCGACCCGGGCCGGGTGACGGTTTTCGAGCTGTTGGCCGCGGCAGAGGAGGCGGAGGCCGACGCCTTTGCGCTGCACGCGCGGTTCACCTCGCAAGGACACGGCGGGGAGGCGCGGCTCGATCTGCTTGCTGAGGTCAAACGCCGCGCCCGGATACCGGTCATCGGCAACGGCGGGGTGGGTTCGCCGTATACGGCCCAACGCATGCTGCAGGAGACCGGTGTGGATGCGGTGATGGTCGCGCGCGCCGCCATCGGTAACCCCTGGCTTTTTAGCGATATTCGCGACGCCCTCGTCTCGGGCAGGACCCCGTCACCCGTCGAAACGGCGCGGGGTCGTCCACGGCGCGCGCTTGAGACGATCCGGTCTGTTTTGGAGGCGCACCTCGAAGCCGAATGCGAATTGGCGCGCCGCTGTTGCGAACGCGAGGGCCGCGCCGGTTCCGTTAGGGATCTGGACGCTGCAGGGGTGGCCGCCTTCCGGGGGCATCTTTTCCGCTACCTGCACGGGCTCAAAGGCTCCTCGTATCTGCGCGGCCGTCTGCACACGCTCCACACGCTGGAGGAGGTCCGCGCAGCTGTGGAGGCCTGTCTGGCACGCGAAGCCGCATACCGGGCGGGCGCGCGCCCTTCCGGCAATTCCAACCGCGTCACTCCTTGAACCAGCGCTCCAGCAGACGCCCGATGATCTGGCAACCGCGCGCATTGGCATGCACGGCGTCGCCCATGAACCACCCGTAGGTCTTGCCGCTCTTTTGGATGTATTCCCACCAGGGGCCGGTCATATCGAAGAAGGCGCAGCGCTCTTCTTCCGCCACCTTGCTGAGACGGTGCCGGAAGTTCGGGGTCGTGGTGTCGATCTCCCGGGTGAAGGTCCGGATGTGCTCATCACGCATGGCGCCGAAAACGGGCGTGAGCAGCAGCACCTCCGTATCCGGCTTCGAGGCCCGGACCTGACGGATCACGGAACGCACGGCCTCGGCATCGCCGCCGTTGGAGATACCGCCGATCATCAACAGATCGGGGTTGTGGCGCAGCACATACTGCTGTACGCGGTTCTCGTGCTGATAGTAGGTGCACCCGGTGGAACTGCGCAGGGAGGCGATTTTGATGATTTTGCAGGCGGGCGCGTTGCGCATCAGCAGCAGTTCGAACGAGGAGCCCGAGGTGTTGCCCATAATGCTGTCACCGAGCAGAACCATACGCAATTCGCCGCCCCCGCGCAGTTTGGCCATGGTTTTCGGGATGTGGGCAAAGCGGTTTGCAGGCGGCGTGTAGTTGATCGGGTCCATCGCGGCGTAGATCGCGTCGATCCGTTCGAGCGTGCTCATTCCGGCGTGGGGGTTCTTCACGCTGCCGTTGACCAGCAGTCCGCCGATGCGCGCCGTGCCGTCCGAAGCGGTGCGGATGACGACCTCATGTTCGGCATCCCGCGTCAAGCCGCGTGCGAGCGGGAGCGCGCGCAAGACGGGCTTGTCTGTGTTCTTCGGTGCCGCGAGGGTGCGGAACGCGCCGCCGTCCACCGCGTATTCGAGATCCGCGCCGTCCGGAGCGGCGACATCGATGAGGCCGATTTCCGAACCCTGGAACCGGAGCGTCAGCCGGGTGCCGGGCTCGCGGGAAACCAGCACATGGCGGAAGGGCTTGATCGGACTCTCCCGGCCCGGTTGCCAAGAACCGGTGGTGCGTACCTCCGGGTGTTCATACGCGATGATTTGTCCACGGTCATCCGTTCCGGGGAACAGGGGCGCGGGGAGGGTCACCCTCTGCGGTTTTTCGGGAACCGGACCGTCGGCCATGAGCGCGTCGACAAAGGCATTGATCGCCTCGGCCCACAGACGCGCACCCGCGTCCGTGGGATGGATGCCGTCAGCGGAGAAAGCCTCGGCAGAGATCGTGCCGGAAAGGATCGCGCGGGCCGCGACCTGGGCCAGGTTCAGGCTCGGAATGCCGTAGTGGTCCGCGATCCGCTCGCAGACCTCGATGTACGCGGGCGTGCGGCCCGCACGGTAGTCGGCCAGCATCTCGGGGGTTAGCGTGTATACGAGGATCGTGCTGTGCGTGGCGCGGTAGAGCGTGATCTGACGGATCAGGCCCTCAAGGGAGGTTTTGACCTGTTCGAGATCAGCGCTTCGATCCTCAGCCGCGAAATCCAGAATCGCGAGGTGGCCACTGCAAATCACCTCACCGAAAACCGGCTGGCCGCGGCTACAACGGTACTGGGCAAACCAGCTGCCGCCGGGGTACATGTGGCGCGTCTCGCGGGGCGAGGCGTTCGGGAAGTGCCGTTTGAGGGCTTTGGTCATACACGCGGAATAACGCAGCCCCGAGTTTTTCAGTCCGGTTCCCGCAAGCACGGAATGGCCGATGAAAAAGAGATACTGGTTGCCCACGGTGTCGTTCTGGAGAAAGTACCGGCTGTTCGGGATGCCGCGGCGGATGCGGTAGGCTTCGGCCTCGGGTGCGGCCGACAGCAGGCCCGCGCATGCGGCGAGTAGCGAACAGATCGTGATCAAACGGAGGGTGCGTGTCATGAGTCGTGTCCTTTCTGAAACGTGTCGGATTCGATAAGAGAATAACGGATGGCCGGAACGGGTGCAAGCATCGTATCCGCGGTTCCGGCCGCAGGTCGGATTCCGTGCGCCACACCTTTTGTCCCGCATGGAAGGGGGTGCCGCCCTCACCGTTCAACACGTTCCGGGGGGGTTCGGGGTTGACTGCTTTCGTCCCCCGACCGCATAATAGATTAAACATGGAAACGGACGGGAATCAGGCCACGCCGCTCACGCGTCTGCCGTTCTTCGGGCGTCTCGCCGTATCGCCCGCCGCAGATTCGAGCGGTCACATGTGAACGTGCTAACGAAAGGCAAAAACAAATGAAGAAAAACCTCGGCATGAAAAAGAGTGGGTGGCAGATGTTCATGGCGTCTCTGGTCGGCGCGTGGTGTGCGTTGGCGGGGGAGCCCTACTATCAGACGGCTTTCGAAACGGCGGAGGAAATCCGCGGCTGGAAACGGGATGCCAACTGGAAGATCGAGGAGGGCGCGGGCACGGGCGGCTCGCGGGCGCTTGTCTGGACCAACGACGATCCAAAGAACTACAATGTGAACAGTTTCACCATCCCCGGTGGGCGGCCGGGCTTATACTTCGTCGCAACGTTCAAGGTGAAACCGGAAAAGATCACGGGGGCGCGGCTGGGGTGCACGATTTGCTGGACGGGCAAGGACAAGTGGCTGGGCGGCGCGGGCGGCACGGTGATGAAACTCGGAGACAAGCGGCTCAAGCCGGACGCCGACGGGTGGTACGAGATGACGATTCGAATGCCGTCCGAACGTCTGCCCGAGGAAGCGACGGCTGTCCAGCTTCAGCTTTATGTCCATGCCGGCGGAACCGGTCGCGTCGCTTTCGACGACATTCGCGTGGACACGTTTGCGGATCCGAAGAAAGCTGCCGTCAAGACACTGACAACGTCCTGTTATCGCGATATGGCTGCCACGGGGATCGTACACGTCCGTGCCGGTCTTGAGTTGCCTGACAAATACTTGGGGGAGAAAGGACTGGTGACGGAACTTGCATACAGGGCTTCCGATGGTGCACGGCGTCAGGATGCAATGCGCGCGGTGGAAGCCAAACAGTTCGTGGCATCAATCCCCGTCACATCGTTCGCCATGGGGCAACATCCGTTGGTGGCGACTCTGAAGCTGGAAAATGGAGAGGTGTTGGGCGAGAAAACCCTTGTGTTCGAACGTGTTGACACGTTGCCGCCGCGGCGTGTCTGCTTCGATCGTTACGGTCGCACACTCGTCGAGGGGAAACGCTTCTTCCCTCTGGGCATGTATTGGAGCGAGAACACGCTGGCGAAGTCCAACTCTTTGGAGCGTTACGCTTCGGGGCCGTTCAACTGCCTGCAGACATATGAAAAGCAGATGACGCCTGAGATATTGGATCGTTACTGGCGTCATGGGTTACGTGTCGTGGCGAGCGTCAAAGACATCTATGTGCGTCCTGTCGGCGGTCCGCTGATTGGCTTTACGCCGCCGGAAGTCAAGACGCGGACCGACGAGACAAACTACGTGAAACGCGTTGTTGAACGCTGCCGCAACCATCCCGCGCTGCTGGCCTGGTACACCTGCGACGAGATTCCGCATGAATACGCCGATCGGGTGGAAGACCGTTATTCTCTTCTTAAACAGCTTGATCCCGACCATCCCACGTTCATCTGCCTGAACCATCCTGTGACCGCGCGCGTATTCATCGATTGTACGGATGTCGTGGGATCGGATCCTTATCCCATACCGGGATCGGACCGCGTCAACACGGTCCTGCCTCCGGACGCCGGTGCCGTATGGCGCGCGGGCGACTCGGCGCGGACCATCCGAGAGAGCGTGTTTGGCCTGCGTCCGATGTGGCAGGTTCCGCAGGCCTTTGCTTGGAAGTGGGACAAAAGCGAACAACCTGAACTGCGTTTCCCTACCCGGCGCGAACTCTCCAGCATGACTTGGCAACAAATCGCCGAAGGGGCGAACGGGCTTTTGTTCTATTCCTACGGACAGATGATGAATAAAGCCGGGGCGGAATTGGAGGAAAACTTCCGTACGACATGTTCGGTCGCGGTCGAGGTGCGCGATCTCATCCCCATTCTTCTGTTGGAGCCTGGCCCGGATGTGCGTAAAATGCCGCCGCGGACGCGTGTGCGCACATGGAAAGACGGAAAGAAAGTCTACGTGCTCGTCTGTAACACGCACCCTGATCGACGCGTGGGACAGGTGGAAATTGAAGGGGCCTATACGACGTGCGCACCAGTGTTCGGCAGCGGCGTGACAAGGGCGGGCGGCGTGTTGTCGCTCGACATGGACTCCATGGGAACGGCGGTTGTCAGGTTGGAACCGTGACGCGGGTCATAAAAGCGTTATCCCGCAACAAACTGGTCGGGCGCGAGAAGCAGGTCTTCGCGGAGTGCAACCGCAAACTGGAGGAGGCACGGAAGCACCGGGCGCAAGCTCGACAATCCGCAACCGGAGCCACCCCCTGCACCTGCCGCTTCAAGATGTTGACGCGCCCCGCCGATCAGGATCGCGTGGACAACGCGATCCGCGCGGTGGCTGTCGGGCCGGTCACCAAGAGCGGCACCGTCTCCTATCCCGAATATCGCTTCCGCGTGGCGCGGCTGAGCGACCTCGACCGCCTGCATCCGCAACTGCTCTTCGACAATCCCGACGCGCTGCTGACCGCCAACCGGCGCCAAGTGCTGAACATGCGTGCCGCAGGCGTGGACGTCACGTTCGACTCCACCGATGTCTCGGCCTCGGCGACCATCACGGTCACTTTCAATGTCAAACCGGGTTCGCGCCTCTACTACAAGCAGCCGGGCGGCGTGGAGACCGACATCACCGCCAAGGTCGACAAGCGGGGCAAAGTGACGTTCCCCGCTTCGATCAAAGAGGGACAGAAATTTATCTACGCACGCGCCGTCAAGGACAACGTAACCCGCTACATTCGCATCAACATTTTCAGCAACGAAGTGCAAGACATCCGCCGTAACGAGTATTGAGATCGTGATAGGAAGACGCGAAGACCGTGCGTTTCTGGTGAAAAGGGATGCGATGGTTTTTAGCACAGCCCCATAAACATTGGGAGAGCCTTGCAAAACCCCTTGCCTGCAAGTGTGGCACGGGCATCTTGCCCGTGGTTGCTTCATGGGCGGGACGCCCATGCCGCGAGGGGTGTGGCACGGGCATCTTGCCCGTGGTTGCTTCATGGGCGGGACGCCCATGCCACGAGGGGTGATGTAATCGCCGCGACGCTCCAGCGGAACGGTGACGGGCGGATAACCGGCACGTAGCACAGGCAGATTCGCGACCAGCCGCGCCACGCGTCCGTTGCCATCGAAAAACGGATGGATCAAAGGTTTTCCGGGCATGACATTGTAACCTCTTTTTCACCTGTTCAAGCCCAAAGTGTAACGACTTATCGGCAGCAATCAATCATATCTGTCCTTTTCTGTTCCCTTTGCGGGCTTCGCAGCCCCGCCGCCCCTTCCCCGTGTGACCGGCTCTCCCGTCTCAGAGTACTGTGGGGCGGTCTGACTCCCGCCGCCGCGTCGCGCCGCCTCGCCGTCCGGTTCAGTGTCGCTACCGCGCCCCCACGGGTGCGGACGACGGCGGGCCTCCCAAGTTCCCGTCCGCTTCTCTCCCCGCATGCCGAACTTCGTTTGGCGCACCACACCCCTGTTACTAACCGATTACCATTTTTGTGCTTGCACAAGTTGACTCTTTCCACACTCCCCGTATAATGGGCGCCATCTTTTGGGGTGATCCTGCCACAGCTTGCGAAGGGAGCGGATTTATCAAATGGACGTCTTGATCTACACACGGAACTACACGCCCGACGGCAAGGGTTATGTACACGACAACATCGCGACCAGCGTGGCTGCGCTGCGCGAGCTTTGCGCGGAGCGCGGTCTGAAGACCGAGGCCTCGGATGACCCCACGCTGTTCACTGAGGCGCGCCTTAAGGGGCTGAAGGCGATCATCTTCGCCAACACGAACAACGAGGCGTTCACCACGGATGACCAGCGCGGCGCGTTGCTCGACTACGTTTACTGCGGCGGTGCTTTTGTCGGGCTACACTCCGCCACCGGCTCCGAGCGCAAGTCCGAAGCGTTCCGGCGCATGCTGGGCGGACGCTTCCTGTGGCACCCGCCGCTCCAGCCTTTCACCATACGGGTGAGCGATCGCCGCCATCCGGCCACCGCACATCTGGACGCGACTTGGTCGTGGACCGATGAACCCTATGTCTGTGACTGCACGCCTGACATCCACGTTCTTTTCGAGGTCGACGTCGCCAGCTTGCAAAAAAAGCCGCGTGACAAGCGGCTCGACACCTTCAAAAGCGACAGTTTCCCGCTCGCGTGGTGCCGTCGTCACGGTGCCGGGCAGGTCTTTTACACGGCTCTCGGGCATTTGAAAACGCACTATCAGGATCCGGCTTTCCGCACCCACCTCATTCAGGGGGTGCTGTGGGCGATGAGTGCAAACGCATAAATGGGGCGCATATAGCGCCCGCCTATCAGCGTCGTCACGCCGGAGAGCGGGGACCGCCCCAATCACGGTACTCGCGTGCTGTCCATTTGTTATCGCCCTCAACAAGTTTCAATGCAACGGGATCCCATTGCAGCCGTTGGCGATGGTAATAAGCCTCGCTCAGCAGATTGCAACAGATCGCGGTATGGCCTCCGACCTCTGCATTCGAAATTGTCGGCTGGCGTGTTTTGACACTCTTAATGAAGTTTTCTACGTGACTACGGCTACGGTAAAGTTTTACTTTTGCATCCTTTAAGTATTCTCTTTCTGCTTTTGCGACTTCTGCCCCGCAGGAAGAGGGATCGCCCTTTTTCCAGAAATGGCTGATCACCTTCCCGTCCCGCTCAAAATGGAAAATGCCGCGGTAGACACTGATTTTCCCGTCCGATCCGTAAAAAGTTACTCCTTGGGAAAACCCCGGCTTATGAAACATTCGGACACCATTTGCATAAACCATTTCGGCGCCCCATTGCGCATCTGGTTTTTCCGGCGGGATATAGGTAACGGGACCCGAAGCATCCATATCCAGCCCCCACTGAGCGATGTCGATATGGTGCGAGCCCCAATTGGCGATGTAGCCCCCGCAAAACTCTTTGAATTCCCGCCACCTTCTGGCATAGGGTTTGAGAGGTGCCGGACGAAAGATGACGGCGCGATTGAACGGGACCATCCGCGCGGGGCCCACCCATCGGTTCCAATCCAACCCCGGCTCGACAGGTTCCTCCTTCATATCGTAGGGCCGCCCGGGCTCATCGAAATGCACATCAACGTGAGAAATTTTACCGATGCAACCATTCCGGACAAGCTCACAGGCAACGCGAAATTCGTTCATCGACCGCTGCATCGAGCCGGTTTGTAAAATGCGTCCGGTCTCTCGGACCGTTTTCATAACTTGAACAGCCTCCTGCACGGTATGCGTCAGGGGCTTCTCGCAATACACGTCTTTACCGGCTTTCAGTGCGGCAATCGTGATGTATGCGTGCCAATGGTTCGGGGTCGCCACACAAATGAGATCGATATCCTTGCGCGCGATCACCTCCTGAAAGTCCGCAATCGCCTCGCAGCAGGGCGAACCTTTCTCGGGTTTGCCTTTGTAGAACTCATTGATGCGTTGTTGTGCAGATTCCCGCAGAAACGTGTCGCAGTCGCACGCAACCAATGCCTGCACCGGCTCATACAGGAACGGCGAAACCAGCGTCGAAAATTGATTCCCTGTTCCGATGAACGCAAGAGTCATCCGATCATTAGGTTTGACCGGAGCCGCCCAAATGTGGGACGGAAGAATGAAAGGCATTCCTGCGACGGCGGCTTGTTTCAGAAAACGTCTTCTATTGGTACCCATCGTATTACTCCCCCCTCTTTGGAAAGCGGCCGCAAACCTCTGCGATCACAAGTTCTCACGCACGCTAGGTTAGCCCGTAGTGCGGAAAAGTCAACACTCAATCGATTGGAAGCGTTTGTTTGGAGCAGTTTGTTCTTGAAACCCCGGCCAAGACGTGCAGAATAATATGGCATACTTCGGCGTGCCTTGTCAGTGTGCCGCTGACTGTTTGATTTACCCCAATGATCACTGAATAGAGAGAAAAAAGGACTTATCATGGCAGCAAAAAAAATCGACAAGATTCTTGTTATAAACTCCGGCAGCTCCTCGCTCAAGTTCACCCTGTTCAACGTGTCTACAAAGACCGCCCTCGCCAAGGGCCTGGTCGAGCGTGTCGGCACGCCCAACGCCAACTTGGTGTACCAGCGTAACGACGAGCCTAAAATAACGCAAGGCATCGCGGCGGAAAACCATGGCAAGGCGTTGGCGATGGCCTGCAAGATGCTTACCGATCCTGAGACGGGCGTCATAAAGTCATTGAAAGAGGTCAACGCGATCGGCCACCGCGTGGTCCACGGCGCCGAGGAGTTCTCAGACTCGGTGCTGATCACCGAAGATGTCAAAACCAGCATCAAACGTTGCGCGGACCTCGCCCCGTTACATAATCCGGCCAATCTGGACGGCGTGGTGGCCTGTGAAACGGTTTTCCCGAACACACCGAACGTGGCGGTCTTCGATACGGCGTTCCACCAGAGCATGCCGCGGCACGCCT